>Ga0126307_10000407_pt1 | contig 27804 bp, 29 predicted proteins | sample Plot28_FD_89955 | JGI IMG/M metagenome (GOLD analysis project Ga0126307, IMG submission 89955) | Serpentine soil microbial communities from UC McLaughlin Reserve, CA, USA - Plot28 | ecosystem: Environmental > Terrestrial > Soil > Grasslands | place: USA: UC McLaughlin Reserve, Lake County... | reverse complement strand
GATACGCGAAGCTGCCAGGGCCGCGGCGAGCGATCGGTTCTGATCAGCAGCACTCCAGTGCCTCGGAGCTCGTAGTGGACCGGGAAGGAGGAGGCGAACCGGCGCAGCTCGACGATCTCCATTAAGCCGACGGGCCCGCTGACCGTGACTCCGGGGCGAGGCAGGGCAACCGGTGGTGAGGCATCGCCCGCACCGGGGACGGTGAGGCAGCTTCCCAGTGGAGTGGCGGTCGTGGCGGTTCCATCGGCAACCACCGGCGGCGGACCGCCCGCCGGGGGTGGGTGGTCGACTGCCGTCAACCGCAGCTCCTCCGCGCGGGCGAGGAGCTGATCGGCGGCGACGCGGGCGTCCTCGGGAGCTTTGAGCAGCTCCGACGCGCTGTACGCCGGCGATCCGAACGCCTGGATCGCTGACAGGTATGGACCTACTGCGACCGAGTAGAGCGGAGTGATGTCCGTGTTGTGCGGGCCTGCGGTGAAGCCAGGATCGGCGTCGGCGCCGCCGACCTCGAAGCCGGCGAGCGCGCCGCGCTCTCGGGTCGACAGGCCGGTAAGGGTCCCGTACTCGTCGTGAAGGACTCTGAGGTTCGCAATTGCCGCCAAGCCGCCGACCGCCAGCGCCGTCAGGATCGCGGCCCCCCGCACCCGGATCCCACTCGCGAGGCTCCCGAGAACCATGAGGAGGAGGACTCCGCCGACGTATTGATACCGCGACGCCCATGGCGATCGTCCGGGCGCGTTGCTCGCTGCCGTGAGCAACCAGAACGAGATCAGGACCACGAGGGCGCTCCAGAAGGGGGTGGCAAGGGGCATCCGTGAGCGCTTGCGGAGCGCTGCCGCCGCGACGAGCGGGATCAGCCCTAAAACGATGAGCGGGACCAGCGGCAGTCGGCCCTCCGCGGCGGCCGCTCGCACGGAATTGGGAACACCGAGCAACGATGAGGCACTGGCCGCCAGCCCCTTGAGAAGGTAGATCGGGCTGTGGACGACGTTCCGAAGCGAGAGGTGGCTCTCGGCCGTGTGTCCCCAGCCCGCGTACCACGCCGCGTAGAGAACGAGGGGGACGGCCATGACGTAGGCGCTAGACCAACTGCGGCGCGCCAGGATCATCCACACGGTCGCGCCCACGATGAAGCAGAGGGCGAGCTCAGAGAAGGCCAGCGAGACGATGAGGAGGCCGCAGGCCAGCGCATCGCTGTGGTCGTCGCCGCGCTCCAGCGCCAGCAGGGCGCCGATCCCGGCTGCCATCGAGCCCGTGAAGTTGATCGAGACCGGCAGCAGCAACACCTCCCAGGCTGTCCCCAAGAACAGAAGGGGAAGAACCCCGGCGAGGGCGAGCCAATCGCCGACCCGGCCACGCAGATAGAGGAAGAGGAGCACCACGCTCGCGAGGAATGACGCCGTCGATACGACCGCGTACGGAAGGAGGCTCTCCATCCCGATCGTCGCCTGGATGCCCTTGTAAATCAGGATGGGCGCCAGGAAGATGTGCTCGGCGTGGGGCCTGAACAGGACGTCGAGGCTGAATCCCCTCCGGTAGAGCAGCGGATCCCATTCGTCCCCGAAGAAGGTCAAGTGCGAGAGCCAGACGAGCAGCAGGATCCCGGACGCTGCGAGGGCAACCGCGAGCGCGGCTCTGGGGTCGATCCGGTCGAGCCCTGCCTCCGCACGCTTCATTAGGCGCTGTCCCCGGCGACCTGCGCGAATGCCTCCCACGCCGGCTTCGGGGATCCATCGAGCCTGAACAGGCCGCAGTGCCCGACCCAGAGCGGGCCGGGGGTGTCGGTGAGCGAGTACCAGACGACCCCGGCGATGCCGAGGCGATCGCGGTCCTCGGCGGCGAGCTGGAACACCTGCCGGAGATAGCCGGCCTGGCCCGCCGCGCCGACCACCAGGCCGGGCGGCCTGCCGGTCGAGGCCCAGCCCACCTCGGTGATCCAGATCGGCTTGCCGGCGTCGCCGAAGCGGCGCATGATCTGGCGCGCCCGCGCGACGCGGTTGATCGTCTCGCGAGGGGTTCGCGCGTAGGGGTGGAGCGCGACCCCATCGAACAGGTCACGGCCTCCGCCTTCGTAGAGGGCGGAGAGGAAGTCCTCGAGCGAGATACCGCCGGCGGGGGTGGGGAAGAGGCCGCCTAGCAGGATCCGCCCCGCCGGATCGGAGCCCCTGACCGCCGAGTTGAAGGCCCGCAGCAGCCTCAGATACTGATCCGCGTCCGGCCGGGGCTTCCAGAAGAGCGGCGAGTTCGGCTCGTTCCAGAGTTGCCAATCGGTGATCGGCAGCTTGGGCACTTCCGGATGGTCCTCCCAGAAGGTCCCATCGGAGCCGTAGCGCTTGACCGCGGCGCGGGCGAACGCCTCGAAGGCGGGCAGATCGGAGCCGAGCGGCGGGGCCTCCGCGGTCGGGGCGGCCCAGATCGGTGTGCTGTAGATGGTCGCCAGGACCCGGATGCCGTTCTCGGCCGCCCCTCGCACCACCGGGTCATAGTGGCTCCAGTCGTAGGGGGAATACGGCCCGCTCTGCACCGATCCCCAGGCCAGGTTGATTCGCAGCGTCCCGGCGCCGCCATCGCCCAGGGCGGCCAGCTCGGCGCCTCCGGGCAGTGGCTCGGCGCTGATCACGCCGTAGAACGGGTCGTTCGCCTTGGCCCTCTTGCCACTGGCGTCGTCAGCGCCCCCACCTCCGCCGCAGCCGGCAAGCAGGAGGGCAACGACGATGGGCGCCGCGAGCGCGAGCGGCACTACCCGCCTCATCTCAATGCTCCAGGACGAGCCCGAGAAAGCGCTTCGTGCGCTCCTCCCTTGGATTGCGAATCACCTGCTCGGGAGCGCCCTGCTCCACGATCACCCCATCGTCCATGAAGATCACGTGGTTGGCGACCTCGCGCGCGAACCCGATCTCGTGCGTGACGACGAGCATCGTCATCCCCAGCTTCGCGAGGTCCCGCATCACGTCGAGGACGTCCTTGACCAGCTCGGGATCGAGCGCGCTCGTCACCTCGTCGAAGAGCATGACCTTGGGCTCCATGGCGAGAGCCCGGGCGATCGCGACCCGCTGCTGCTGGCCGCCGGAGAGCCGGGCAGGGTATTCGTCGACCTTGTCCGAGAGCCCGACGCGGTCGAGCACCTCGCTCGCGCGGCGCCGCGCCTCGTCCGGCTTGCGGTCGAGCACGATCCGCGGCGCCAAGGCGACGTTCTCCAGCGCAGTCATGTGCGGGAACAGATTGAAGTGCTGGAAGACCATGCCGATCTTGGCGCGGGAATCGACGATCTCGGAGTCACGCAGCTCGTGCAGCTTCTCGCCGGCCTGGCGGTAGCCCACCAGGTCGCCGTCCACCCAGATGCGGCCGGCGTCGATCTTCTCGAGGTGGTTGACGCAACGAAGCAGGGTGGACTTCCCCGATCCGGAGGGCCCGATCAGCACGAACATCTCACCCTGGTTGACCGACATCGAGATCCCCTTTAGGACTTCGAGGCGTCCGAACGATTTGTGGATTCCCTCGACCTTGACGATCGGCTCCGCCATCAGCGCGCTCCTCCGGCGGCACCGCGCTGAAGCAGATCGTCGGGGCTCGCGCGGCGGCCCAGCCAGCCAGAGCGGATCTGCTCGAAGAGCGTCACCGGCTCGTCCCGCAGGCGGCCGCGGCCGTAGTGGCGCTCGAGGAAGTACTGGCCGATCGAGAGCACGCTGGTTATCGCCAAGTACCAGATGCAGACGACAAGCAGCAGTGGGATCTGTTGGAAGTTCTGGGCGTAGATCAGTTGAGCGGAATAGAGCAGTTCCGCCACGGCTATCACGCTGACCAGCGACGTGTACTTAAGCATCGAGATGGTCTCGTTACCGGTCGGCGGGATGATCACTCGCATCGCCTGCGGAAGCACGATGTGGCGCATTGTCTGGGCGCGGGTCATACCGAGCGCTTTGGCAGCCTCGGTCTGCCCTTCCTCCACCGAGATGATGCCAGCGCGGACGATCTCGGCCATGTAGGCGCCTTCGTTCAGTCCGAGGGCCAGCAACCCGGCGATGAACGGGGTGATGAAGTCATTCGCGTTCAGGTGGATGAACGAGGGGCCGAACGGGATGCCGAGGTCGATTGTCGGGTAGAGCGCCGAGATGAAGTTCCAGAGCAGGATCTGGACGAGTACCGGTGTGCCTCGGAAGACCCAGACGTAGAACCAGCCCGACCCGCGGATCAGCCAGTTGGGCGAGAGGCGCATCACCGCCAACAGGACCCCCAGCACGACGCCGACGAGCATCGCCAGGAATGTCAGTTCGAGCGTCTTGACGATCCCGTTGAGGATTCGTTCGTCGAACAGGTAGTCCCCGACGACGTCCCACTTGAAGTTTGGGTTCTCGATCGCGGAGCGAATCAGCGCGGCAGCGATCAGCGCGACTATCGCTGCAGCGACCCACCGCCCCGGATGACGAACCGGGACCGCCTCAATCGTCTGAGACGGTCCCGGCTGCGTCAATTGATCGCTTGTGCCAGTTGACGGAGTCACTGGCAGATTCGTCTCGTCCTAGCTGATCGCTCCGTTGATCTGCGGACTACTGATCGCCGCATTCGGCAGCTGCCAGTAATCGAAGATCTTCTGCATCGTGCCGTCGTCATACAGCGCCTTGACGGCGTCGAGCAAGGGCTGGGCCAGCGCGCTCCCCTTCTTCATCGCGATCCCGTAGGGCGCGACGCCGTAGGCATCGCCGACCAGTCCGAGCTGGAACTGACCCTGCGACTGCTCGACGATGTACGCCGCGACGGGCGAGTCCGCCATGCCGAGCTCCGCGCGGCCGCTCGAGATCGCCAGGTTGGCGCCGTTCTGGTCCGGATAGACCTGGACGTCGACCTGGCACTTCTCGGCCTGCCCCTCCGCGTCCTCCTGCTGCGTGGTGCCCTTCTCGACAGCGACGGAGTGGTCGCAGAGGTCGGTGAGCGCCTTCGGCTCCAGGTTGCTGCTGGTCGAGGCGTAGAACGCGGTGCCGGCCTGCGCGTAGGTGACGAAGTCATTCGTCTTCTCGCGATCGAGGCTGTCCGTGAACGACGAGATCCCCAGGTCGTACTTGCCGGCGGTCAGGCCCGGCAGGATGCTGTCGAACGGCGTGTTCTGGACGCTCGCCTGCAGGCCCATGATCTGACCGAGCGCCTTGGAGATGTCGGCGTCCGCGCCGATCACGGTCGTGCTGTTGTCCTTCGAGAAGAACTCCATCGGTGGATAGGTCGCGTCCGCTGCGACCGAGAGCTGGCCGCTCTGCGAGACGGCGTTCGCCGCCGCGCCGGCGATCGCATCGTCCTTCGCGACGTTGATGCCGGGTGTGGCGGTGAGCTCGCCCCCGGCCGCTGTCGCGCCCGTGCCGCCGCCATCGTCGTCGTCGTCGTCGCCGCACCCGGCGCCGAGGGCGACGGCCGCAATCGCCATCACCGCCGCCAGTGCCGTCAATCGGAGTCTCATTTGAATTGCTCCTCCCCCTCGTCGGTTTGGGAATGGGGTACTTGGCGGAACATATAGGAGCCTGATTGAGGCGAGATTGCCCATGCCGACTACTTCACTTTCTGAAGTATCCTGAGAACGAGATGAACACCGAGCCGCTCCTCAATCGTCCCTGCGGCGGCCACTTCGAGAACGTGCTCGAGGCGATCGGCAACACACCGCTGGTCGAGCTGCCGCGACTGACGCCGAAGCCGGAGGTTCGCCTCTGGGCGAAGCTCGAGGGCCGCAACCCCACCGGCTCGGTCAAGGACCGCGTCGCCAAGTACATGATCGAGGACGCCGAGGCGCGCGGTGCGATCCAGCCCGGCCACACCCTGCTCGAGCCGACCTCGGGCAACACAGGCATCTCGCTGGCGATGATCGCCAAGCGCAAGGGTTACCCGCTCAAGGTGGTGATGCCCGACAACGTCACGGGGGAGCGCACCCAGCTCCTCCACATGTACGGCGCCGAGATCGTCTACTCGGAGGGCGCCAAGGGATCGAACGGGGCGGTCGAGCTCGCGCTCGAGATGGCGGAGAAGGACGCCTCCTACTACATGCCCTACCAGTACGGCAACGAGGCGAACCCCCGCGCGCACTACGAGGGGACCGCGAAGGAGATCCTCGACGAGCTCGACGACGTGACGGCATTCGTCGGCGGCCTCGGCACCGGCGGGACCCTGATGGGGAATGGCCGGCGCCTGAAGGAGGAGAACCCGGGCACCAAGGTCGTCGCCGCCGAGCCAATGCAGGGCGAGCTCGTCCAGGGCCTGCGCTCACTCGACGACGGTTTCATCCCGCCGATCATTGACCTCAGCCTGCTCGACCGGAAAATCATGGTCTCCAACCGCGACGCGATCGTCTGGACCCGGAAGCTGCTGCACGAAGAGGGCATGTTCGCCGGCGTCTCCTCGGGAGCGATCGCGTACGTGGCGCACCGGATCGCCTCGGAGCTTGACGAGGGCAACGTCGTCTTCCTCGTCCCCGACGACGGCTGGAAGTACCTCTCCTCGGGCGTGTACACGAAGCCGCTGGAGGAGCTCGAGGACATCGACTCCACCGTCTGGTGGTAGTCGGGACTCGTAGCGTTTCCTCTGCATGACCGATCCCGATGCACTGAAGCGCGTCGTCGCGCGCGTCAAGGAGCTGGCGGCCGGCTACGAGCCCCCGGCCTTCGCGGAGGTGCCGCACCCCGACGCGGCCCTCTTCCTCGCCGCGATCGACCACCAGACGGGCTACACGGAGCCGCATGAGGTCGACGGCGAGGGCCCGTACGAGGGCAGCGCCCTGCTCTGGGCGCTCGGGCTGCGCGCCGAGAGACGCGCCCCCGGCGCACTCACGGCCCGCTCGCTGCTCGGGGTTCCCGCCGAGGCAATCGCGGCCGTCTTCCGAGCCGGCCAGGACACGCTCCATGACCCGGAGCGGCGCGCCAAGCTCTGGGATGACCTCGCGAAGGGAATGCTCAAGGACTACGGCGGTCAGGCGGAGGCGCTGATCGAGGCCTCCGGCGGCAAGCTCAGGGGTCAGGGCGGAGTCCTCTTTCGCCTCAGCAAGTTCGATGCCTTCGCCGACCCGCTGCGCAAGAAGGCGTTCCTCGTCGGCAAGATCTGGGAGCGAAGAGGCTGGCTCGAGGTCGCCGACCCGGAGAACTGGGAGGTCTCGTCCGACAACGTGCTGATGCGGCTCGCGCTCCGCTCCGGCCTCGTCGACCAGGGAGGCGTGGAGGAGGTCCGGGAGGCGACGCGCGACGCCTTCAAGCAGGTTGCTGAGCAAGCGAAGATCTCGCCCCCAGTCCTCGACGACCTCCTCTGGGAGAAGGGCCGCGAGGACCCCGACCTGATCGGCAGCGAGGCGGGCGACCTGAGCGAGCCGCCGCGCCGCGAGGGCGTCGTCTTCTACTGATGCGGATCCCCAGACATCTCTTTGACGGGATGCTCGAGCACGCCCGCGAAGAGGCGCCGAACGAGTGCTGCGGGATCCTCGGGGGGAAGGACGGCGAGGCCAAGTCGCTCTACCGGGCCACCAACGCCGAGCAGAGCCCGCTTCGCTACACGCTCGATCCCAACGACCTCTTCCGGATCACCTTCCGCGAGATACCGGAGAACGACGAGGAGATGCTCGCTATCTACCACTCGCACACCGCGAGCCCTGCCTATCCGTCGCAGACGGACATCAATCTCGCCACTTACCCGGACTCGGTCTACCTGATTCTCTCGCTGGTCGAGGACGAGGAGCCGCTCCGAGGCTTCCGCATCGACGACGGCGAGGTCAGCGAGGTCGAGCTCATGATTCAAGGGCCCTCCGAGGCGTAGCCGAGGAGGAACCCGTTTCATGGCGAAGCCGTGAGCGACAAGCCCCTCACCTGCCCGCGCTGCGCGCTTCCTCATTCGATCGATGAGCGCTTCTGCCGCAAGTGCGGGATGCCGCTCGTCTACGCCGGAACGCGGGAGGAGGAGCCGATCACCGAGGCGCACGAGCGCGCGCGGAAGGTCCGTCCGCAGTACGCACATGGCGACCTGATGCGCGTCACCGGCGCCCGCAGCCTCGCCGACGGCGAGATGATCCAGTCGATCCTGCTCGACAACGGGATCCCGTCGATGCTTCGCCGCACGCGCGGGTTCGACGTCCCCGATTTCCTCGCGGCCGGGCCGCGGGACGTGCTCGTGCCGGAGTCCGGCTACGAGGCGGCTCGCGACCTTCTCGCCGGGAGCGACCTGCTCACGGCCGAGCCGCCGGCCGAGGGGCTACCCGGCGTCGGGTCGCCGGCGCGGCTCGCGCTGGGGCTCATCGCGGCGGTGGCCGTTGCCGCGGGGATCGTCTACCTCTTCTATCTCGCCTTCGGGTGAGCGGCGCGGCGTCGTGGGGTCGAAGCTCCAGTCCGGGCCCACATCGAGATCCAGGTTGAGGTCGAGGTCCGGCCGGCGCAGGACGTCGCTCGGATCCGTGTCGGGCGAGTCGGGCTGCCGGTAGAGGATGTCGTCGAGGTGCATGCGCCAGACGCGTTCGATGTCGCGCATGCGCGCCTCGAAGGCGAGCTCGAGGTTCCCGCGCGGTCCATCCCGGTGGAGCCGGGAGGCCATCCGGACGCATGCGTCCGGCCCCGCATGTCGCGCGAGCATGTCGAAGACGGTCCCGCCCAGGATCAGGGCGTCGCGGCGGGAAGGCGGGAAGCCGGGTCGATCGCCCTCGCGCAGCCGCGTGATCACAGCCGCGCGGAACAGGCCCGTCTGTGCGGCGAAGTACTGGGCGGCGCCCTCGATCAGCCAGGCCCAGCGCAGGTAGCCGAGGAAGCGCTTCGGCGTCCACATCGGTGGCAGCGCCGGGTTGTTCGCCGCCAGGACGATCTGGCAGTACATCCGCTCGGCGGTCCCGCGCAGCGCACGCAGGGAGTCCTCGCCGGCGGAGCGGCGCTCCATCCAGGTGTCGTTGAGCGCGTGGATCTCCCCCGCCATCGGCCAGCCGGCGAGGTACCGGCGCGCCGCCGGCGCCGAGGCCCAGCGAACCGCGGGGAGTAGCGGGTGTGCGGCGGAGAGCCAGGCCGGGTTGTCGTGCAGGACGACCGTGACGTTGCCGGGCACGAGCTCGAAGCGGTCCTCGAGCCGCAGCCTCAGGTCTTCGAGGCCGTCGAGGACGCGGTGCGCGCAGGCAAGATCGGCGTCGTCGTGGCGCGCGGTGAAGCTCAGCGAGTCGGTCTCGATCCAGGTCATGCCGGCGGCCCGGGCCGCCCGTTCAGGCTACTCGTGGCTCCCGGCGACACGTGCGCGCTCGAGCTCGAGCTCGGTCCGGACGCCCATCGCCGTGAGAGCGTCGTGAGCCTCCTCGAGGCTCGCCGCCGGCGCGACCGCCGTTGCCAGAGGGATCGCGGAATTGGCCGCGGCCACAGGGTCGAAGAAGAAGGTGAGGGCGCCGAGCGAGGTCAGCTCCACGGTTCGCCGCCCTCCGCGGATCGGGACGCTGCCGCGCTCCCCGCGGGCGCAGCGCACCGCCATCATGCTGGCCTCCGTCGGTACGACCTTAGCCGCAGCCTCGACCAGGTCGCACGCCTCGGGGCTGAGGTCCCAGGCCCCGAGCAGGGCATCGGCTTCCTGCAGCTCGGTGATCCGCCGCAGGACCTCGTCCGGTGTCAGCTCACCGTCGCAGCCCGGCCCGTAGACGGCCGCGAGCAACTCGCCCTTCCAGCCGGCGATGGGCTCCGCGCCCTTCGCCGACCTCGCCAGGATCAAGCCCGCCGAGACCACGATCGCGTCGCAGAGCGGGCTCGCCAGACCGGGCTCCTCGCCGTGGGCGAGGACATCCCCGCCGACGTCGAGCAGGACGACGGCATCGCAGCCGAGCTGATCGGCAGCCTCCGTTAGCCCCGTTGCGAGCGCGGCGGGCCCGCGAGTGATGTCGAGCAGGAGCACCGGCTTGCCGAGGTGCGCGGCCATCTTCGACTCGGAGAACTCGACCCCGTCGAGGCTGGTGGTCCCGCCCTCGGTGAGCACGGCCGCCGATCCACACGGCTCGCCGTCTCGGATCTCTTCCAGCGAGCGCGGGCCGGGGCGCGGGTCGATCGGCGACCGCTCCCAGGCGACCCCGCCGAGCGTCCACTCGGTGCCGAGATCCTCGAGGAGGTTGCTGACGCCGAGCGTGCCGACCACGTCGCCGCCGCCGCCCATGCCGATCAGCAGGACCCGATCAGCGTCTTTGAGCGCCTGGAGAGCCGCTGCCTAAGCCGGTACGAGCTCGCCCTGGCAGATCTCGCGGATCGCCGCGGCGGCCCGCTCGAACTCCTCGTCGGCCATCACCGGCGTCCCCTCGAAGGGGAGGTCGCGGTCGATCTCGACCCACGAGCGGCAGCCGTGGTGCTCGTCCTTGACGCGGACCGTGACCGGCCGCGGGATGCGATGCACCCGGAGGAGCAGCACATGCAGCGGGTGACGCCGCTTCCAGGACAGTCGCTTCTGCGCGTAGTCGGAGGTCCAGACGTGGAACGGGGTCAGGGCCTCGACGACGCGGTTGTCATCGGTCGTGAAGTGGTCGGTGATCTCGGCCCAGGCGCGGATCCGCACCCGGTCCGGCTGGGGAATGCCGCCGTCCTGGAGCAGCGCCCGCGGGGGCGGCTCCTCATCGGGCCAGACGCCCTCCTCGAGGGCGCGGCGGAGCTCGGGATGGTGGGACTCACGGACCAGGTCGTTCCGCTGGTGGTCGAACGTGGGGTAGAGGAAGAACTGGTCGTGCTCGACCTCGAAGTGCTTGTTCTCCTCGCGGATGCCGCCCTTGCGCAGGGCGACGAGCTGCTCACCCTCGGCAAGGGCGCGGACGGTCACGGCCCACTCTTTGAAAGCAATCGGCATGGATTCAGGGAGTAATCGGAGTTCGGATTCGAAAGCCGGGGGCGGGGCGCCGATGTCGCGACCGAATCCCCCGCGGAGGCGCGCAGTCTAGAGGACGGCTTTGGCTTTGACAAGGCTTGTGCGCGATTGTCACAAATGAAGAGACTTAGTTGTAATAACGCGATAGCCCATTCCCATGCGGCGTCTGCCCTGGTTGACCGGCCAATCGGATGGACTCCGCGATTCTCTTGGTGGCGATCAGGAATTGCGTTCGGAGCCGAATCCACCGCCGCCCGGCGTCTCGATCCGGAGCCGATCGCCCGCCTGGAGCTTGCCCTCCCCCTTCGCCGGCACCGGCTCGCCGTTGATCAGGTCCCTGCCGGCATCACCCGGGTCCCCGCCGTCCCTGCCCCGGGGGCAATGGCGGCGCCGCTCGCCGATCAGCGTGTAGCGCATCGGCTCGATCGCCTCGAGCTCTCTGGCGATCCCGTCGCCTCCCCGGTGGCGGCCGGCGCCGCCGCTCCCGTCGCGGACCGAGAGCTCGCGGACCAGCACCGGGTATTCCGTCTCGAGCGCCTCGATCGGCGTGTTGAGCGTGTTCGACATCGCGACGTGCTCGGCGCTCGGCCCCTCCGCGTCCGGGCAGGCTCCCTGTCCGCCGCCGATCGTCTCGTAGTAGGTCCAGCCCTCGGCGGCGAGCGTCAGGTTGTTCATCGTTCCCTGGCCGCTGGCGCCGACCGGGGCGAAGGCGGCCAGCGCCTCGAAGACGAGGTCCGTCACGCGGCTCGAGGTCTCGACGTTGCCGCCGACCACCGCGGCAGGCGAGCGGGCGTTGAGCAGTGATCCCTCCGGGGCGCTCACGGTCACGGGGCGCCAGGCGCCGGCCGAGGGCGGCGCATCCGGATCGCAGACCACCCTGACCGCATAGAAGCAGGCCGCCCTGGTCACCGACAGCGGGCAGTTCAGGTTGCCCTCGATCTGTCCTGAGCTGCCGCTGAAGTCGAGCACCAGCGAGTCCCCGCTGACCGTCGCCCTCGCCCGGAGCGGGATGTCGCCGTCCAGTCCCTCGAGCACGTCCTCGGCGCTGCTCTCGCCGTCCTCCATCTCCTCGAGTGCGGCGCGGGTGCGCCGTTCCGCGTAGTCGAGGATCTCGGCGGTCGCCGTGTGGAGCAGCTCTGTGCCGTGACGCTCGGCGAGCTGCCGGAACCGGCTGATCCCAGTGAGGTTCGCGGCTCGCTGCGCCCGCAAGTCGGCGAGCCGCTGCTCCGGCCTGCGCATCCGCGAGGCGAGATCCGAGAGGACGGCGTCGTCCGCGCGCGTCGGCGGGATCACGACGCCCTCCTCGTCGAGCGACCTCGACAGGGCGGGCATGCCCCCGGGCGTCGGGCCGCCGATGTCGGCGTGGTGGGCGCGGCTGGCTGCGAACCCGAGCAGCTCGCCGTCATGGAAGACCGGGCTGATCAGGGTGATGTCGGGGAGGTGGGTCCCGCCGCGATAGGGGTCGTTGAGGATCCAGAGGTCGCCGTCTTGGTGCCCCTCGCCCGTGATCGCCGCGACCGCGTCCGGCATGGAGCCGAGGTGCACCGGGATGTGCTCGGCCTGCATGACGAGCTCGCCCCGCGCGTCGAAGAGAGCGGTCGAGCAGTCGTGGCGCTCGGTGATGTTGGGGGAATGCGCCGAGCGGATCAGGACGGCGCCCATCTCGTCGCAGGCGGCACGCAGAGCGCCGGTCATCACCTGGAGCGCGACCGGGTCCAGGCCGCTCATCTCGTCCTCTCCGCCGTGATGGTCCCGGCCTCATCCACCGCCGCGGTCCAGCCGGGCGGCAGCACCAGCGTCGCCTCGGGCAGCTCGAAGACGCAGGGGCCCTCGGCTGTGAAGCCGGCCTCCGGCTCGCCCCTCAGCACGCGAGCGGTGACCCACTCCCCGCCGAACCGGGCCCTGCGCACCTCCTCGTCGAGGCGCCCGCCCGCGGCTGCACGTGGCCGGGGCTCGGGGCCGGGCTCGACGGCCGCCACCCGGATCGTCACCAGCTCGAGCCTCCCCTCGGGATCGCGGTAGCCGTAGCGCGTCTCGTGCTCGCGGGCGAAGTCCTCGGCGAGACGGACCGGGTCGGGCTCCGGCGGACCTGGAATCGGCAGCTCGAACGCCTGGCCGCGGTAGCGAAGCTCGTAGACGACCTCGATCCTCGCGTTGTCCATCCCCGCGAGCAGCGGCTCGCTCAGCGCCTTCACCTCGGCGGCCACGCGCTCCGCCGTGATCTCGTCGGCGGAGAGCAGCAAGGTCCGGGCGGTGTCGCGCCTGTGCCCTGCGGCGATCAGTCCGAGCGCCGAGAGCACCCCGCTCGCCCGCGGGCAGACCAGGCGGCTGATCTCGAGCTCGTCCGCGAGGGCCGCCGCGTGCATCGGCCCGGCTCCGCCGAACGGCAGCAGCGCATAGCTCCTCGGGTCCACTCCCCGCTCGACGGTGACTACGCGGAGCGCCCGGATCATCTCCTGGTTCGCGACCCGCACGATCCCCTCGGCGGTCTCGATCTCTCCGACGCCGAGCTGCTCGCCCAGCGACCGGATTGCGCTCCGGGCGGCATCGACGTCGAGAGCCACGCCTCCGGCGAGGTCTGAACCCGAGGAGAGGTAGCCGAGCAGAAGGTTGGCGTCGGTCACGGTGGCCTCGGTGCCCCCGCGCCCGTAGCAGGCGGGTCCCGGCTCGGCCCCGGCGGAGCGCGGGCCGACCCGCAGGGCCCCGCCAGCGTCACGCCAGCCGATCGAGCCGCCGCCCGCGCCGACCGTGTGGACGTCAACCATCGGCAGCTGGATCGGGCGCCCCTCGATCTCGCGTGAGTCCGTCCGCCTGACCTCGCCGTCGTCGACCACGCAGACGTCGCAGGAGGTGCCACCCATGTCGAGCCCGATCGCGTCGGGGTGGCCGGCGCTGCGGGCGAGCAGACCGGCGCCGACCGCGCCGCCCGCCGGGCCGGAGAGAACGCTCCAGGCTCCGGACCTCGCCGCCTCGGCCGCGTCGGCGGTTCCGCCGGAGGAGCGCATCACCTCGGGCTCCGCGAGGCCGCGCTCGCGGCATGCCTCGGTGAGCCTGCCCAGGTAGCGGCCGAGCAGGGGGGAGAGGTAGGCATCGATCACCGTGGTGGAGAAGCGCTCGTACTCGCGGAAGGCGGGGAGCACCTCGTGGGATGCGGAGACGTGCAAGTCGGGCAGGGCCTCGCGGAGTGCCGCCGCGATGCGTTCCTCGTGGCCCGGATCACGGAAGGCGAAGAGCAGGCAGACCGCGACGGACTCCGCACCGCTGCCGCGAAGCCGCTCGACCAGGCCACTCACCTCCTCCTCGCTGAGCTCCTCGACCGTGCCGCTCGCGCCGATCCGCTCCACGGCCTCGGACTTCAGCCCGGGATCGACCAGCGGCCGCGGCTTCGGGCGGCAGGGGTGGTAGAGGCTGGGGCGGTTCTGGCGGCCGATCTCGAGCAGGTCCGAGAACCCGCGGGTGGCGATGAGGGCGGTGCGCGCGCCGCGCTCCTCGAGCAGCGCGTTCGTCCCGACCGTCATGCCATGGGTGAAGCCTTGGACGTCGTGCGGCTCGGACCCCGCGCGCCCCAGAACCTCCTCTACGGCGGCGATCACCCCGCGCGACTGGTCATCGGGCGTGCTCGGCACTTTGGCCGTGTGGAGCACCTCGCCGTCGAGCAGCGCGGCGTCGGTGAAGGTTCCGCCGACATCGACGCCGAGCAACATCGCGCCAACTTACCGAGGCGATGCGCGGTGCCGGCAGGTGTGCGCGGCGCCCGACCCCCCGGGCGGGCGCGCTCACACGTACCCCGGAAACCTAGGCTGCCGCCGGCTCGACCTCGCGGACCTCGAAGGTCTCCTCGAGGTGCTTGTGCGAGGGGCAGTAGTCCCTACCGGGCCGCGGCTCGCGCTGGCACGGCGTGCCCTTGCGAGTGCTGGCCAGGCAGCAGCGCTGCTGACCGTCGAGAATCACGTCCGCCGGCAGGGAATCGAGAAACTCCTCGAGCCGCTCGACGTGCCGCTCGATGACCATGTAGACGCGTACCTGCTCGGCGAGCGCGAAGTGCTCCCGAACCTCGCTGAACAACGTCTTCGCCGGGCGCGCGAAATAGCGGCGATCGGAAACGAGCCGCTGAATCGTGGCTTCACATGCCTCGAGAACCCTCCGCCGGGCTGCGAAGGTCCTCTCCGCACCTCCCGACGCATCAATGCGAGGAATGAGGTCCCGATAGATGGAACGACTGAATTGATACATCCTGATCTCTCCTATCCCACCTGAAGTCGCGTCCGTTGTGGGCAACCTTGCCCTTGGACCGTTCAGGCGACGCAGATTCAAGCATCCCCAAAAGTAAGTAGGATTAAGCATCCATTAAGCAGTTTTAAGTAGATGCGGCCCCGCTCTTTTAGGTAGGCGAGGGCGGACTAGGCCCAGGACTGCCAGCGCAGTTGCTCGCCTGCGCAGACGATGTGACGTCCGTCGAGCGCCGGATCGGTCTCCGGGAACTCCAGGCGCCGGTGGGATCCGCGCGACTCCTCCCGCTCGAGAGCGAACCGCGCGATCAGCCGGGCGAGCGGGTAGGGATCCGAGAGCAATTGCTCGAGACCTTCGGCGCTGCGCAGCGGCCCGGCGAGCTCCCAGACGGCGTCGCGGGTCTCCGCCGGGGGCGGATCGAAGCGCCACTCCGGCGGCCCCGGCGGCGGGCCCCCCGCATCAACGGCGGCCACAAACCCCGCCGCCGAATCCGCCGATGCCGCGGTGGCGGCGCGGGCCCCGAGAACGAAGCACTCGGTGAGCGAGTTCGAGGCCAGCCGGTTCGCCCCGTGCAGGCCGGTGCAGGCGCACTCGCCGACGGCGAACAGGCCGGGCAGTGAGGAGCGGCCCTCCAGGTCGGTGGCGATGCCGCCCATCACGTAGTGGGAGGCGGGCGAGACCGGGACCGGATCGCGGGCGGGGTCGAAGCCGGCCTCGCGCAGGGCCTCGAAGACGTTCGGGAAGCGGGCTTCGCTGAGCCCCCGCATGTCGAGGAGGACGTGGCCAGTCCCGTCCGCCCGCATTCGGTCGAGCACCGCGAGGGTCACGGCGTCGCGGGGCGCGAGCTCGTCCGTGAAGCGCCTGCCGCTCGCATCCAGCAGGGTCGCCCCCTCGCCGCGGACCGCCTCGGTGACCAGCAGCCCGTCGAACCGTGTGCCCGGGGCCGCGAGCGCGGTCGGGTGGAACTGGCAGAGCTCGAGGTCCGCGAGCTCGGCTCCCGCCGCGTGTGCCATCACCGGTCCGGCACCGATCGCGCCCCAGGGGTTGGTGGTACGGGCCCAGAGCGCCGCGGCGCCGCCGGTCGCGAGGATCGTCGCCCGCGCCTGGATCCGGCCGGCTTCCGTGATCACGCCGTGGCAGCGCTCGCCGTCGCTCCACAGAGCGACCATCGAGGTTTCCTCGATGACGTCGATGCGCTCGTCCTCTGCGGCGAGCGCGGCGAGCCGCTCGGTGATCCGGCGTCCGGTGCCGGCTCCCCCGGCGTGGACGACGCGGCGGCGAGAGTGCCCGCCCTCGAGAGCCAGCGCGAGGTTCCCTTCCGGGTCACGATCGAACTCGACCCCGCGCCGCTCGAGCTCGGCGACCACCCCCGGCGCCTCTCGGGCCAGCAGCTCCGCGGCCGAGAGACGGCACGCGTTCCGGCCCGCCGCCACGGTGTCCTCGACGTGGATCTCGGACGAGTCGTCGGGACCGATCGCGGCGGCCAGCCCGCCCTGCGCCCAGAAGCTCGAGCTCTCCGGCAGCGGCTTCCTCGAGACCATCGCCACCCGCGAGCCGGCGTCCGCTGCGGTCAGCGCCGAGTAGAGGCCGGCGGCGCCGCCGCCCACCACCACGACGTCGAGGGGCTCGTCCGGCGTCATCGCGGCCGCGAACCGTATTCGAGGGCGCTCCCGCAAGCGAAGCTGAGGAGCGACCCGTTTAATGCCGGGGGTGCCCGGGCTCTATGTGCGACATCCGAGTTCCTTCGAGCACGACACCGGCGGCCATCCGGAGAACCGCCGCCGGCTGACCGCGATCGAGGAGGCGATGTCGGATCGCGACTGGCTCGGCATGGAGCTCGTCGAGGCGCCGGCGGCGACCCCCGAGCAGCTCGAGCGGGTCCACACTGCCGCCCACGTCGGCTCGATCAGAGAGCTCGCCGAGCGCGGCGGCGGCCCGATCGACCTCGACACGGTGGCGAGCGCCGGTTCCTGGAACGCCGCGCTGCACGCCGCCGGCGGGGCGCGGTACGCCGCCGAGCGCCTCCTTGCGGAGGGCGGCGGGGCCCCCGGACGCGAAGCGGAGGAGGCGCCAATGAGGTGGGCCTTTTGCGGCCTGCGCCCGCCCGGACATCACGCCGAGAGCGACCGTGCGATGGGCTTCTGCCTCTTCAACAACGTCGCGGTCGCGGCCGCTCACGCGATCGCCGAGCTGGGGGTCGAGCGGGTCCTGGTGCTCGACTGGGACGTTCACCACGGCAACGGGACCGAGGCGATCTTCCACGGCTCGTCGCGGGTGCTCTACTCGAGCATCCACCAGAGCCCGCTCTATCCGGGGACCGGGGCCGCCACGGACTTCGGCAGCGGCGAGGGGGAGGGCTACACCGTCAACCTCCCGGTGCCGCCGGGCAGTGGCCCGGACGAGTTCCTCTCCCTCGTGCAGACGGTGGTCGCGCCGATCGGGCGCGACTGGACGCCGGGACTGATCTGCATCTCGGCGGGCTACGACGCCCACCGCGACGATCCGCTCGCGAACTGCGAGCTGGACGACGACGCCTTCGCCGAGATGGCCGCGACGATGCGCGACCTGGCCGCCGACCTCGGCGCCCCCGTGCTGATCTGCCTGGAGGGGGGCTACTCGCTCGGGGCCCTGTCCCGCTCGGTGGTGGCGACCCTCGAGGCGTTCAGCGGCGATCGCGAGCCGCGGGCGGCCCCAGCCGAACCGGCCGCCCCATATCGGCAACGGGTAGCCCGCTTTTGGCCCGCACTCGAGCGGGTCTAGACCGTCAGCTTCCCCTTCAGGTCGTTGAGCACGTCCTTGGGGACGCCGGGGATGGCTTCCAGGTCGTCGACCGAGTCGAAGCCGTCCTTCCGCTCGCGGTAGGCGATCACGCGCGTCGCCTGGGTCACCGATAGGCCGAGCCCGCGGAACTGCTCGAAGGTCGCCTCGTTCAAATCGATCCCTGAGCCCTTGCCGTGTGACTTGAGCTTGCTCCGTTTGGGCGCGGGGGCCGGCTCCGGTTCCGGAGTCGGCTCCTCGGCCGCCTTTCTCTCATGCTCCCGATTCTCACGGGCCGCCCGGCGCTCCGCCGCCTCCCTCTCGCGCGCCGCGCGCTTGGCCTCCCTCTCCTCGCGCCTCGCGCGACGGACCTCGGCGACTCGCTGCAGGAGGCCGGGTTCCTGCTCTTCTTCCTGGACGGCGCCCTGCTCCACGGTCTCCCCCACGGGCCGCTCCGCGACTTCCGGCTCGACAGGCCTTTCGAGGTCCGGCGGGAGCCAGGTGCGCTCAGGTTCCTCCGGCTCTTCCGGTTCGTATGGCTCTTGCTCAGCTGACGGCTCGTCGGGCACAGCCGGGTCCTCTGGGTCCGGGGGCTGCTCGGCCTCTTCCGCCTCGTCCGCCTCGGCGCCCCTCTCCGGCAGATCGATGCCGGCCGATGCGGCGCGCGCCTGGGCCCCGCTTGCCTTCTCGACCACGGACTTGATCCGCTCCTGGAGCTGGTTGATCCGGCCCTCGCGCTCCTGCTCCGCCCGTCGGAGCTCCTCGTCGGATGACTCGCCCAGCTTGCGCTCCGCTGCCTCGGCGCGGCTTTCGGCTTCACGAAGCTGGTGCTGAGCGTGGCGGAGCGCCCGCCCGGCCTCCTCGAGCTCGGCGGCGAGCTCCGCCTCGCGCTCCGCGGCCCGGCGCACCTCGGCCCTGTGCTTCTCGGCCTCCTCCCGCCGTGCCGCCTTGACCTGCTCCTTCGCGGCGTCGTCGGCCTCGCGCTCTATGTCCTTCGTCCGCCCGCGCAGCCAGTTGGCGGCGTCCTCGCGGGCGCTGACGTCGGCGCCGCGCAGACGCTCGATCTCCTCCCGCAGCTCGGCCAGCTGGCGTTCGCTGGCCTCGTCGGTCCGCGACCTCGTCTCGGCCTCGACCTTGGCGAGCGCAGCCTCGATCTTCACGTCGGACTCCGCCTGCAGGCGGCGCATCTCGGAGTCGATTCGCTCCTGCGCCTCGCGCTCGAGCCGGGCGCGCTCCTCGACGAGCTTCGCCTCGGCTCCCTCGACGCGGGCCCCGGCCGCCTCAATCTGCTCGGTGATCTCGTCGAACCGGCGCTGGGCGGCCTCCGCCGCCTCCTGGGCGGCCGCGCGGTCTCGCTGCAGGGGCTCCTCGCGCGAGCGAAGCTGTGACTTGTAGCGGGCCTCCGCCGCTTCGCGGGCGGCGGAGATCTCCTCGCTCGCCCGGGCATCCGCCTCCGACTTGATCTGTGCGATCCGCTCGGCCATCTCGTCCTCGAGCTCCTTCCGGATCCTCACCTCGAGCTCCGCCCGGCTCTGCTCGAGCAGTTGGCGCTCCCGCTGGGACCGTCGCGCGTCCTCGGCGGCGAGCTCCTGCTCGGTCTTCTGTGCGCGAGCCTCGGCGTCCTCGAGGCGGCGCTCGAGAGCCTCGAGCGACCGGGCTGCACGCTCCCGCTCGCGCTCCAGGTCCTGCTCGAGTGCGTGAATCTCGGCCGTCGCCTGCTCTTCGGCCCGGCGGCGGGCGGCATCGATTGCCAGCTCGAGGCGCTCGCCCCTGGTCTCCTCGGCGCCTTCCTGTTGGCGCTCGCTCATCGGTGCCGACTCTATTCGCTGACGGGCCGCCCTTTCGTCACACTGCGTCCGCCTCTCGTGCGCGGCCGGCGGCCAGCCTGGCTGAAACGAGCCGAGGAGGTTTTGCATGGCAGAAGTGGTCGCCCGACTCCTGCTCGCCGCGGAGGCGGCGAGCGGCCGGTTGCTCGCGCAGCCGGCACGTCGCGGCCAGGGAACGGTCGAGTACGTCGGCCTGATCCTGCTCGTCGCCCTCCTGATGGTGGGCATGGTCGCCGCGATGAAGGGGTTCCAGGGCAAGCAGGGCCTGGAGCTGGCCCAGACGATCGTGGACAAGATCCGCGAGGCCGTTGGGCAGGTCAAGTTCAAGTGACGCGAGGCCGCTCCACTATGAGATGAGCGAGGGTGAAGCCCGAGCGGTTAAGTGGGGCGGCCGCTGCGTCACTGCCTGATGGCGAAGCCGGGTAACGACGCCCGTGCGAGACTGGCGCCATGCCCGCCAGCCGCAGCTACGACCGTGCGCCCGCCGACGCGCGTCCGACCACGATCGAGCCCGGCTTCGTCCGAACCGCGGATGGGTCGGCGCTGATCTCACAGGGCGAGACGCGGGTGATCTGCACCGCATCGGTGAGCGATACGGTGCCCCGCTGGATGGAGGGTCGTGGGCGCGGCTGGGTGACGGCCGAGTACGCCATGCTTCCGGCCTCCACCGGCGACCGCAAGGCGCGCGACATCAGCCGCGGCAAGCAGGACGGCCGCGGCGTCGAGATCCAGCGCCTGATCGGCCGCTCCCTGCGCGGCGTGGTCGACTTCCAGGCCCTGGGGGAGCGCTCGGTCTACGTCGATTGCGACGTCCTGCAGGCGGACGGCGGGACTCGGTGCGCCGCGATCACCGGCGGCTTCGTCGCGCTCCAGCAGGCACTCGCCGCTCTCGTGAATGCCGGGAGCATCGACCGGCTGCCGCTCGACCAGTCGGTCGCGGCGATCAGCGTCGGAATGGTGGATGGCCGGGCGCTCTGCGATCTCGACTACGTCGAGGACTCGACGGCCGAGGTCGATGCGAACGTGGTGATGACCGGGGACGGCGGGTTGGTCGAGGTCCAGGCGACCGCCGAGCGCACGCCGCTCTCTCGCGCTTCGCTAGACGAGCTCCTCGCTCTCGCCGAGGGCGGCATCGCGCGACTCCGGGAGGCTCAGGAGTCCGCGCTCGGGGCGCTTCCGGCCTAGGCCTTGGGATCCTGAGCGGCGATGCCGTCGCTGGTCCTCGCAACGCAAAACGAGCACAAGCTCCGCGAGTTCCGCGAGCTGCTCCCCGAGGTTGAGATCGATCCGCTGCCGCCGGAGGTCGAGCTACCGCCGGAGGACTCGCCCACGTTCAGCGAGAACGCGCTCGGCAAGGCCCTAGCGGCGCACGCCGCAACCGGCCGGGCGGCGTTCGCGGACGACTCCGGCATCGAGGCCTACGGTCTGGGCGGCCGCCCCGGCGTCCGCTCCGCGCGCTACGCCGGCGAGGACGCCACCGACGACGCCAACCTGGCGAAGCTGCTCGAGGAGGTCGGTCGCCAGGACGACCGGCGGGTGGCGTACGTCTGCGTGATCGCCCTGGTGGACCTGGCCGGCGACGAGTCCGTCTTCGAGGGCCGCTGCGAGGGGACGCTCGCCACCGAGCTGAGGGGAAGCGGAGGCTTCGGCTACGACCCGGCCTTCGTTCCCGACGACACCGGGCCTGAGGATCGGCGCACGATGGCCGAGCTCACGCCGGGCGAGAAGAACGCGATCAGCCATCGAGGGCGGGCTGCCCGAGCGCTCGCCGCGCACCTCGGGGCCGACGAATGAACGCACCCGGCCCAGCCGGCGTCTCCAAGTCAGCCGCGGCCGGGGTATCGATCGCCTACAACGCGACGCTGATCGCGCTGAAGGTCGCCGCCGCGATCATCACCGGGTCGGTTGCGATTCTCTCCGAGGCGCTCAACTCGGCGATCGACCTCGTCGCTTCCGTGATCGCCTTCGTGGCCGTCCGACGGGCGGACGAGCCGGCGGACGTCGAGCATCCCTACGGGCACGAGAAGGTCGAGAGCGTCGCGGCCTCGATCGAGGGCGTGCTGATCATCGGCGGCGCGGCCTTCATCATCACCGAGTCGATCGGCCGCCTCGTCAACGGGAACACGGAGGTGGAGTCGCTTGGATTCGGAATCGCCGTGATCGCGTTCTCGACGCTGAGCGCCGGCGCCGTATCTCTCTTCCTCCGCCGGCAGGCCCGCAAGCACGACTCCCCAGCGCTGCAGGGGGATGCCGCACATCTCGGTGCGGACGCGCTCACGTCGGCGGGAGTCCTTGTCGCGCTTGCGCTCGTGCAGCTGACGGGCGCGGAACAGCTCGATGCGGCGATCGCGATCGTCTTCAGCGGCTTCATCATCCTGACCGGCCTCAACATCATCCGCCGCGCCGCCGGCATCCTGGTGGACGAGGCGCCGCCGGCCCAGGAGATGGATCGGATCGAGGCGGCGATCGCCCGAGCGCGGGCGGACGAGCCGGAGGTGGTCGGGTACCACAAGCTGCGTGCCCGGACAACGGGCCGTCGCCGGTACATCGAGCTTCACGTGCAGTTCCGGAGCGGGACCAGCCTGGAGCGAGCCCACGAACTCGCGCACGAGCTGAGGAATGCCATCGAGGCCGATCTCGGCAACGCGGAGGTGCTGATCCACGTCGAGCCGGAGAGCTCCCGGCACGACCCCGCGGAGTCACCGCGGGAGTTCAGAGCAGGTTGACCGCGGCGGCGAGGCCCACCGCGCCGACCACGATGCTGTACCCCGTGTAGCCACCGACCGCGAGGAGGACGACCGCGATCCCGCAGACGATCACGACGGTGAGCCAGGAACCCTGCTCGAGAGTCACGCTCGCTATTTTGGACCAGATGCCGGTCGCGGCGACATCAGGGCTCGGATGATCCCGCCCGTCGACGCTCCCACCCTCCCGGATGCGGCCCGCGCGGTGGAGTATCTGGAGGAGATCTCGCGCGAGCTGCGCGGTTGCGCGATCCTCAGCGAGGACGGCGAGCTGCTGGCCGCCAGCGGCGAGGACGACGCCTGGGGCGAGGCGGGACGCGAGCTGATCAACGCCGCGGACTCCGCCGCCGAGGAGCCCGTCGCCCACGCTCACGTGGCCACCGGCGAGGGCGAGGTCTTCTGCGTGCGGGAAGGCCCGTATGTGGCCGTCGCGGTCACCGAGCGCTTCACACTCGCCTCGCTGATGATCTTCGACATCCGCATTGCGCTGCAGCGCCTGGCGGCGGCCGGGGCCTGATGCCGACCAAGCCACACCGCGTCCTGCTGGAGCGGGTCTCCGGCTACGCCGACGAGGCGGCTGCCTACCTGCGGCGCCGCCGCCACCTGCGCAAGCCGTTCGCGAGGACCTACTATCCGGGCGGGCGCAGCATGTCGTTCCCGGAGGACTCGGAGGCCGGCGCGGCGCTGTTCGAGGTGGCCTCGCGGCTGATCGAGGTCGCCAGTCCTCCGAAGCGGGCCCGGAGCACCAGGTGAGCGAGCCGCTCGTCGACGCCGAGCTGGCCGGCCGTGTGCTCGAGCGCGCCCTCGCCCGGGGCGGCGACTTCGCCGAGCTCTTCTGCGAGGACCGCCGCGGCTTCGCGCTGTCGATCGACGAGTCCAGGATCGAGCGGCCGCAGTTCGGCAGCGAGCGCGGCGCCGGGATCCGGGTGATCGAAGGAGAGGTGACCCGCCTCGCCCACGTCGACGGCCTGGCGGAGGACGATCTGATGCGCGCGGCTGACGGCCTGGCGAGTGCGCTCGACGGCGACGCCACGGAGCCCGTCGCCCTCGAGCCCGCCGCGTCGCCGGAGCTCCAGGAGATCGACGTCGACCCAGCCGCGGTCCCGGCGGAGCGCAAGGCGGAGGTCCTGCGGGAGCTCGACGAGCGGGCCCGCTCGGCCGACCCGGAGGTCGCCCAGGCCTCGGCGAGCTACAGCGAGGGGCGCCGGCAGGTCGCGATCTTCAACTCCGAGGGCCTGCGGGCAAGCGACGACCGCACCCGCGTCCGTCTCGGGGTGCAGGTCGTGGCGCGCCAGAACGGGACCGTCGAGACCGGCTTCGAGACGCTCGGCGAGCACCGCGGCTTCGAGCTGCTGGACGGCGACCCGGCCAGGATCGCGGACCAGGCCGCCCGCAAGGCGATCGCGCTGCTCGGCGCGGACCCGGCGCCCGCCGGCGAGACGACCGTGGTGGTCGGCAAGGGCTTTGGCGGCGTCCTCTTCCACGAGATGACGGGGCATGGGCTCGAGGCCGATGCGGTCCAGAAGGGTGCGAGCGTCTACGCCAACCGGATGGGCGAGAAGGTCGCCGAGTCGCTGCTCAACGCCTACGACGACGGCACGATGCCGCACGAGTGGGGGACGGGGGCGGTCGACGACGAGGGCACCCCGAGCCACAAGACCGCCGTGATCCAGGAGGGGCGCCTCACCTCCTACCTCTACGACCGGCTGCGCGCCCGGCGCGACGGGACGGACTCGACCGGCAACGGCCGCCGGGCGAGCTTCCGCGACCTGCCGATCCCGCGAATGACCAACACCTACATCGAACCGGGTGATGCGGACCCCGAGGCGATCATCTCCGAGGTGGACAAGGGCTTCTACGCGGTCTCCTTCGGCGGCGGGCAGGTCGAGCCGGCTACGGGCGACTTCGTCTTCGGGGTCTCCGAGGGCTATCTGATCGAGGGCGGCAAGGTCACGAAGCCGTGCCGCGGAGCCACGCTGATCGGCAACTGTCTGCAGGCTCTCGCTCGCATCGACGCCGTCGGCTCGGACTTCGAGATGAAGACGGGCTTCTGCGGCAAGTCGGGCCAGACGGCGCCGGTCGGCACGGGCCAGGGCCACGTCCGGATCCGCGGGATGACCGTCGGCGGGACCGCCGTATGAGCGAGCTCGAGGATTTCGCGAAGCGCGCCGCCGAGGCTGCCGCGGCGGCCGGCGCGAGCGACGCCGAGGCTTGGGCGGAGGGAGGTCGAAGCCGCGAGGTCCGCGTCCACGCCGGTGAGGTCGAGAGCCTGACCGAGGCTTCGGGCCGCGGCGTCGGCGTCCGTGCCTGGATCGGGACCCGCACCGGCTACGCCTACGGGACCGACCTCTCCGACGGCGGCCTGAAGGAGCTGGCCGAGGCGGCCGTCGGGGCCGCGCGCGTCGCCGACGAGGACGAGAGCGCCGCCCCGCCGGAGCCCTCCGGCGAGGCGGAGGAGATCCCCGGACTTCGGGATGAGGGCGTCGCGTCGACCGAGACGGCGGACGTGATCGAGCTGGCGAAGCGGATCGAGGGCGTCGCACTCGACCGCGACCCGCGGGTGACGGGCGTCGAGGAGGTCGTCTACGTCGACGAGGATTCGGAGGCGGCCATCGCGACCTCCCGCGGCGTGACCGGTGCGTTCGGCGCCTCCGCCGCCTACTCGTTCCTGCAGGCGATGGCGACCGAGGACTCCGAGGTGCAGACCGGGCTGGGGTTCGGGGTGGCTCGCGCGCCGAGGGAGCTCGATACCAACGAGATCGGAGCGGAGGCGGGAGACGAGGCGAGCTCGATGCTCGGCGCGACCAAGCCGGACTCGCGCACCTGCCCGGTGGTGCTCTCGGACCGGGTCGCGGCGAGCTTTGCGGGCTTCGTCGGCGGCGCGCTCTCGGCCGACGAGGTCCAGCGCGGCCGTTCGCCCTTCGCGGACCGGCTCGGCGAACCGCTCGCCTCGACGGCGCTCCGAATCGCCGACGACGGCACGGATCCGGGCGGCCTGGCGAGTGCGCCGTTCGACGGCGAGGGGACGCCACGCGGCCGGACCCCTCTGCTCACCGACGGCAAGCTGCTCGCCTACCTGCACGACAGCTACACAGCCAGGCGGGGCGGCGCGACCTCCACCGGCAACGCCTCCCGCGCGTCGTACCGCTCCCCGCCCTCTGTGAGCCCGTCGAACCTGATGATCGAGCCCGGCGAGCTCTCGTTCGAGGGACTTCTCGAGCAGGCGGAAGACGGCGTCTACGTGACCGAGGTGGCCGGACTTCACTCCGGTGTCAACCCGGTCACCGGCCGCTACTCCGTCGGCGCCACCGGCAAGGCGATCCGCGGCGGTGAGCTTGGCGAGCCGCTCCGTGAGTTCACGATCGCGGGCGACCTGCTCAGCACCCTGGCCGCCGTTCAGGCAGTGGGCTCGCAGGCCCGCTGGGTGCCCTTCGGGGGCTCGGTGCACAGCGCTCCGATCCTCGTCGCGGAGATGGCGATCGGCGGGTCGTAGCTTCGGCAGGCGCTGTTAGGCTCGGCGCCCACTCGAACACGAGGAGGAGATGACGTGACCAAGGCCGAGTTCCTCGACGTGCTCGCGCGCGACTCAAGAATCGGAAACAAGAAGGAGGCGGGCCAGGCCGTCGAGGCGGTGCTCGACGCCATCACCGATGTCCTCCAAGGCGGTGGCGAGGTGAACTTCACCGGCTTCGGCAAGTTCGCCGTCGCCGAGCGCGGCCCACGGCAGGGCGTGAACCCACGGACCGGGGAGCGGATCTTCATCCCCGGCGGCAAGGTGCCACGCTTCTCGGCCGGCTCCGGCCTGAAGAAGAGGGTCAAGGGCGGCGACTAACCGGGCGCGTCCCTTCGCCGACCGGCTCACGGCGCTCGTCGAGGAGCGTCGCAGCCAGATCTGCCTGGGGCTGGATCCCGACCCGAGCTCCCTGGTGCGCGAGTCGGCGCCCGAGGGCGACCAGCGCGACGTCGCGGAGCGTGCAGCGGTCGCGGTCTACGAGGAGTGCAACCGGCTGGTCGAGCTGGCCGGGCCCGCCTGCGTGGCGGTCAAGCCGCAGCTCGCCTGCTTCGAGCGGCTCGGCGCGCAGGGCTGGTGGGCCCTGGACGAGGTGGCCCGCGCTGCTCACCGGGCCGGTCTGCTGGTGGTGGCCGACGGCAAGCGGGGGGACGTCCCGGTGACCGCGGTCGCCTACGGCCAGGCGCTGGTGGGCGAGACGGACACCCCCTGGGGGCCGGTGCCCGGCCTGGGCGCGGACGCCTTCACCGCCAACCCCCTGCTCGGAGACGATGCGATCGAGGCGCTGGTCGATGCCGCCGCGCGCGCCTCCGCCGGCCTCTTTCTGCTCGTGCGGACCTCCAATCCGGGCGCCGCCCGGCTCCAGGATCAGCCCCTCGGTGACCGGCCTTTTCACGAGGAGCTCGCGTCGCTGGTCGCAGAAAGCGCGCCGCGCCTGGCCGGCGAGTCGGGGTTGTCGGGCGTCGGCGCGGTCGTGGGCGCGACCGCGCCGCAACACATGGGCAGGCTCCGGGAGCTGATGCCGGACTCGGTCTTCCTGATCCCGGGGGTCGGGGCCCAGGGCGGCAAGCCCGAGGATCTGGGGCCCGCGCTCGCGGAGGGTCGCCCAGCGTCGATTCTGGTCGCGGCTTCCCGCAGCATCGGGCGAGCCGACGATCCGGCCGCGGCGGCCGAGGAGCTGCGGGCGGCGGTGTGGAGCCTGGGGGGCTAGTCGGCAGTACCATCGCCGCCCGCGGATGCCGGATTTCAAGCCGAACTACTTCGTCCGCGCGTTCGCGGTCCTCGCGCTGATCGCCGCTCTGATCCTGGTGGTCGTGGTGATCGTGGCCTCCTCCGGAGGATCGTCCGACGGGGACAACGGCGACAGCGACAAGCCCGACGTCAGCAAGGTCGGCCGCAAGGCGGCGCGCAAGGGCGTCTGGATCGTTCGGTCCGGCGACACCCTCGGCGAGATCTCGGTCAAGACCGGGATCGACGAGAGCACGCTCCTGCAGCTCAACCCCGACCTGGACCCGCAGGCCCTCCTCGAGGGCCAGCGAATAGCGTTGCGCTGACCGTGCAGGTCTCGCGACCAAGGCAGGGGCGGATTCACGCCACGGTGGCGATCGCCCTCGCGATCCTCCTGGTGGGCGTCCAGGGGTCCGCGGCGGCCGCCTCCAGTCCGCCGAAGGTGGACGCGAGGGCGTGGGTGCTGGTCGACCCCAGAGACGACTCGGTCCTGGCGGCGAAGTCGCCGAACAAGCGGCTGCCGATCGCCAGCGCCACCAAGCTGATGACGGCGTACCTGGCGCTGCACAAGCTCCGGCCGAACCAGTTGGTGAGGGCGCCCGCGTACCGGCCGAGCAACCCCGCCGAGATCACGCTCGGGCTGCACGCCGGCGAGCGGATCCGCGTTCGCGACCTGCTCTACGGCCTGCTG
>Ga0126307_10000406_pt1 | contig 27916 bp, 28 predicted proteins | sample Plot28_FD_89955 | JGI IMG/M metagenome (GOLD analysis project Ga0126307, IMG submission 89955) | Serpentine soil microbial communities from UC McLaughlin Reserve, CA, USA - Plot28 | ecosystem: Environmental > Terrestrial > Soil > Grasslands | place: USA: UC McLaughlin Reserve, Lake County... | reverse complement strand
GGCGGCCTCGTCGCCGTCGATCACGCCGGCGTCCAGCAGTGCCCGCTCCAGGCGGTCGATCGGGTCGTGCTGCTGCTCCCACGCCAGCTCGTCGGGCAGCCGGTACTTGCTCTGGGTGTCGGCCGCCGAGTGCGAGTAGGGCCGGGTGACCGTGGCGTGGATCAGCGCAGGCCCGATGCCCGCCCGCACGTGCGCCACCACGCCGCGCGCCAGCTCGCGCACCGCAAAGTAGTCGGTGCCGTCCACGGTGTGCACGTCGAGGCCCGCGAAGCCGCGAACCAGCTCGCTGACCGGCGCCGGCGCCTGCTCGGCGGACGGCACGGAGATCGCGTAGCCGTTGTCGGCCACGACGAACAGCACGGGCAGGTGCTCGGTGCAGGCGGTGTTCAGGCTCTCCCAGAACTCGCCCTCGGAGGTGGCGCCCTCGCCCAGGCTCACGTAGGTGACCTCGTCGCCGTGGGCCGGCAGGCCCAACTGGGGACGGCGCACGATGTAGCGGCCGGCCTCGGCGCAGCCGACGGCCGGGATGCACTGGCTGCCGGTGGGGCTCGACTGCGTGACGACGTTGCGGGCGCGGTCGCCCCAATGGGAGGGCATCTGCCGGCCCGCCGAGGCGATGTCGGCGGCAGAGCCCACCGCCTGGAGCAGAAGCTGCTCGGCGGTGGCGCCGAGGCCGAGCATCAGCGACATGTCGCGGTAGTAGGGGAAGAACCAGTCGTAGCCGGGCCGCAGCTCGTGCGCGAGGGCCAGGTAGAGAGCCTCGTGGCCGGCACCGGAGATCTGGAAGAAGACGCGGCTCTGCTTCTGCAGGACGATCTCGCGGTCGTCGATGGACCGGGAGACGCGGGCGAGCAGGAGGTCGCGCGTGAGCTCGTCCGCCGGAAGCTCGGTCACCTTCTCGGGCCGGGCGGTACCCCGGGCCTCGCGCTCTGCGGCGTCCGCAGGTGCCGCTGCGGCGTCCGCAGGTGCCGCTGCGTCGTCGGCGGGTGCCGCCGGTGCCGCCGCGCCGTCGGCCGGCGCCGCGGATCCGTCCGGCGGGTCGGGCGTGGGCGGCGGTTCGGGTGTGGCGGGCGTCTCGACGACGCGCAGGTTCCCGCCGGCACCCTCCGCAGCCTCGTCGCCGCCGGTGTCGGGCGACCCGGGCGCCACCGGCGCCTCTTGAGTGTGGTCCCTCGTGCGTGCGTCGGACCCCATGACGACCCCCTGGGCAATCGGTCCGCTTCGTGCCCTCGATGGTGGCACACCTGCACAGTGACCGGGCGATCTTCGCCGACCATATGACCTGCGCAGAGGCCATCGGCGGACAGGCGCCTACGCTGGCGACGTGCCCGATGACGCCTCGTCGACGCCCGCGGGGCGCACCTACCGCGAGCTGGCCCCGCCCCCCTGCCTCGACCACGTGGTGGCGTGCGTGTGGACGGGCGTCACCCACGGACCGTACACGCAGCGGATCGTCCCCGATGCGTGCGCGGACATCATGTGGATGGGTGGTCCTGCAGGCGGATCGCTGGTCGTGGCCGGGCCCGACACGCAGGCCCACACCTCCTTCATGACGCCCGGTTCGGTGGTCGCCGCCGTGCGGTTCCGGCCCGGAGCGGCGGGCGTGGCGTTCGGCCTGCCCCTCGATGCGGTGCGCGACCAGCGGGTTCGGCTCGCCGAGCTCTGGGGCCGGGCGGCCGCGGACGAGCTGGCCGACGAGGTCGCCGCCGCCCTCGCCGCCGAGCCGGTGCCCGCCGGGCGCCCGACCGGGGCCGAGGCGGCCATCGCCCGGGCGGTCGCCCGGCGCGTGGCCGGGACGCGTCCCGGCGAGGGCCCGTTGCTCGCGTCGGCGCTGGCCGCCGAGGACGGGGCCGGCGGGGTGCGGCGGGTCGCCGACCGGCTCGGCGTCTCCGAGCGCCAGCTGCACCGGCGCAGCCTGGCCCTGTTCGGCTACGGGCCGAAGACGGCCCAGCGCATCCTGCGGTTCCAGCGGGCGCTACGGCTCGCCCGCCTCGGCCTGTCCGCGGGCGGGCGCGGGCGGGGACCCGGACCGAGCCTGGCGGTGGTCGCCGCCGAGGCGGGCTACGCCGACCAGGCACATCTGGCCCGCGACGTACGGGCGCTGGCCGGCGTCACGATCACCGAGCTGATCTGACCGACCTGTCGCTCGCCTGCGGCGCGCTCCGCCAGTCCGTGGCGGGCGGCGAGGCACGCGGCCAGGTCGATGCGGCGTCCCGGCGTCGCCTCGCGACTTTCCCGGGGGTCGGACCCCAGGGGGATCGGGCCCGACCCCCGGACCCCCACACCTCACCGCGAGCCTGACACCGCCGCAGGCCGGCGCACGACGAGGCTGGGCGACCCAGTAGTCCCAGCGACAAGGTTCATCTTACTAGGACTTCCGAGTATTGGTAAATCGACAGAGGGATTTCCGACGGTCGGACGTCCGCCGCTCACCGGCGAGTCCTAAGATCGCTCGGGTGTCCGGCCCACGCCCGCTCGAGTTCGACGCCATCGCCGAGGCTCGCCGCCAGTGGGATTCACGGTCGTGGCCGGCGGGCGCCGCCATGGCCGCCGCCACGTCGATCATGCGGGCTCAGCAGATCGTCATGTCGCGGGTCGACGACGCCCTGCGGCCCTTCGACCTGACCTTCGCGCGCTACGAGGCGCTCGTGCTGCTGTCCTTCAGCCGCACCGGGGCGCTGCCGCTCGGCAAGATGGGCGACCGGCTGATGCTGCACCCGACGAGCGTGACCAACATCGTCGACCGGCTCGAGTCGCAGGGCTTCGCCATACGCACCCGCCACCCGACCGACAGGCGCACCACGCTCGCCGAGATCACGGCCGAGGGCCGACGCGTCACCGAGAAGGCGACCGAGGCCGTCGGCGCCGCCATGGTGGGCATGGGCGACCTCAGCGACCCCGAGCTCGACCACATCACCGAGGCCCTCCGCCGCCTCCGCGTCGACTTCGGCGACTTCCCCGGCTGACCGGGACCAACCGGGCCGCCCTCAGGGGCTCTCGGTGAGGGGATGGGTGGCGAAGAAGCGCCACATCAGCTGGTTCGCCGACACCGGGGACGTCTTCCCGAAGTCGCGCACCGCCGAGGCGAGGATCTCGTTCGGCGGATGCATGCTGGCGCCGGGCCACGTGTGGCCGCCGCCATGGACCACATAGAGCTCGACGTCGACGCCGTCGGGGCACGGGAAGCGAAGCATCGAGACGTCGCCCCGCACATGGCGCTCCTCGGCGTCGGTCCCGCAGCCGTCGCGCTCGGCCCACACGGCCATGACGTCGGGCACCGACAGGTCGGATCGGGGAAGCTGGTCGCCGAGCGTCACCCCGCCGGGCACGGGGAGGTCGGCGACCCCGGGGGCGAGGCCGCCGCCGTAGCGCACGATCGTGTCGTCGGTGCCGTGCACGGCCATGATCGGCACCGGCCGGTCGGGGACGCACTCGTCGACCGGCGACCCGGAGGTGCCCTGCGCCACCGGGGACACGCCGGCCACGGCCGCCACCGCGGCCACCCGATCCGCCAGCACGCAGGCCAGCGTCGAGGCGAGCATCGCCCCGTTGGACAGGCCGGTCACGTAGACGCGGGCCGTGTCGACGCACATGGTGCGCTCGGCCTCGTCGAGCAGGTCCTCGATGAACCGGACGTCGCTGGACCCGGGCAGCGTGTCCCACGCCTGGGGGGCGTCGCGGCCCTCCGGGGTCACGACGGCGAAGCCGGTCTCGTCGCCGTACCGGCTGAGCTGGGTGTAGCCGGCGTGCGCCGCCCCGTCCTCGTTGAAGCCGGGCAGGTCGACCACGAGCGGCACGGGCGCGACACCGTCATGGGCCGCGGGCACCTGGCGGATGTAGGGCCGCTCGATGCCGCCCGACTCGACGGTGAGCCGGTCGAGGCCGCGGTCGGCGGTGGTGGCGCCGCACCCGGCGGACGGGACGGGGCTGGCCGACGGCTCGGGGCCGGCCGGGCCGCCGCCGTCGCCGGTCCAGCCGCCGACCTGGACGGCGGCCACCACGCCGCCCACGACCACGACGATGACGGCCAGCGCCCCCTTGGCCGCCCCCCGGACCTCGGCCCGGCGGTCGGGCCCGCCGGTGGGATCCCCATCCGACAGGCGGGCCGGCCGGCCCGGGATGCGCAACCCGGCCCGGCGCAGGTGCCGCCGCTGCGGCGACCGGGCGAAGTGACGGCCCGCGGAGGCGTCCGCGCCGGTCTCGTCGGCGGCGGGCCGGTCGTCGTCCACCCCGCGTGGATAGCACCTCGACCGGTGGCCACCACCACCCGTGCCCGTCCGGCACGGCCCGGCAGACACGAGGCCAGGCCGGCGGCTCCGTGCCGCCCGCGACGGGCCCACACCGCAGACGGGCGTTCGGCCGGCGACGGGTCGGGGCCGGTCCCCGCCGCTAGGGTCCAGGTCATGGCGTTGCGACGGCTTCCCGCCACGGCCACCGTCGACCACGTGGCCGGCGAGCTCGACGCACACGGCTATGCCCTCGTCGAGCGCCTGTGGCCCGACGACCGGGTGGCGGCCGCTCTCACCGAGCTCGAGGCGATCTGGGCGTCGACCCCTACGGGCCGCAACGATTTCGAGGGCTACCGCACCCAGCGGATCTACGCCGTGCTCGCCAAGACCCGGGTGGTCGACGAGCTGGCGCTGCATCCCGTGCTGCTCGGAGCCGCCGACCGACTGCTCGGCCCCCGCAACCAACTGTCGGCTCCGGTGGCGCTCACGATCGGGCCGGGCGAGGCCGCCCAGGTGCTTCACCGCGACGACGACATCTACCCGATCCCCCGCCCCCACCCGCACGTCGTGCTGAACAGCATGTGGGCCCTGCACGACTACACGGCCGCCAACGGCGCCACCCGCCTGGTGCCCGGCAGCCACCGGTGGGATCCCGAGCGCCGCCCCCGCGAGGACGAGACCGTCGCCGCCGACATGCCCGCCGGTTCGGCACTGGTCTACGTGGGCGGCCTGTGGCACGGCGGCGGCGCCAACCGCACCGACGCCGCGCGGCCCGGGGTGCTCATGGAGTACGTGGCCGGCTGGCTGCGCCCTCAGGAGACCCAGCTGCTGGCGGTGCCGCCCGACGTCGTCCGCGACCTGCCGCCGCGCCTGCAGGAGCTGCTCGGCTACGGCGTCTACCCGCCGTTCCTCGGCTACGTCGACGGCCGCCACCCGCGCCGCTCGCTAGAGCGCTCGTTCGACAGGGCGGCCGGCCCCATGGGCGGCTGACGCCGGGGCGTCTCTCGCGCACGTCGCGCTCCGGAGCGGCCGATCAGACCGAGCCGAGCCGGTCCGGCACCAAGCGGGCTTGGGCCGGACCTGCTCGAGCGCCGAGACGACCGGCGGCGAAGAGATCCGACACGGCCGCCACGATGACGAGCGCGGCGCACAACGAGGCGTACTCGGCTGTCTGATCGATGCGACGATGGGGCCATGTCGCACGCCATCGTCGGGTTGCTGGACCGTGCGACCCACGAGCGTGTGCACGAGCTTCGTCGGGGTCTCGCCGCCCTGCTCGGCACCGACAGGCTCGACGCGCTGCCGCTACCCCACATCAGCCTGGCGGTGTGCGGGGGGATCCACGTCGACTCCGTCGCCGCCGCCGTCGAACGGGTGGCGCCGGCGCTGCGGTCGACCGCGGTGCGGGCCGAGCCGTGGACGGTCTTCGCCGAGACCAACCCGGTCCCCTCGTGTGCCGTGGTGCGGGCGGTGACCCGGACACCCGAGCTCGACGCCCTGCGGGAGGGCCTGGCCTCCGCGGTCGAGCCGGGCATGCAGGGCATCAGCCCATACACGACGACCGCCACGTGGAACCCGCACATCACGCTCGCCTCCCAGGGCGTGCCGATCCCCCGGCTCGGCCTGGTCATCGACCACCTCGTGGACGTGGACGAACCCGTGTGGGAGGGCCGCATCGAGCGCGTGGCGCTCATCGTCGAGGAGGGGTCCCGGCACCGCCTCGACGTCTCGGTCGAGCTGTCGGCCTGAACGCGGCGTCGACCCCGGCGTGATCAGCACAAACGGGCGGTGTCGTCGGCCGCCGCCACGACCTCCGCGGCCGAGGCTCGCGGACCTGGTGCCCGGCGAGCCAGGGACTCCGGCGCGTACCACGAACACATGTACGATTCGTGGATGGTCAGGGGAACTTGCCGACACGGGTAGCCGAACGCATACGAACACATGTACGATCGCGACCATGTTCGAGCAGCTCGCGGGGGCGATTGCCGACGTCGAGATCCCGGTCGAGCGCGGCGCCGTCGTCGAGGCCGTGCGCCTGGCCGACCGGCTCGGGGCCAAGATCAGCGTCGTCGTGGGCGAGCTCGACGACCGCATCGAGCGGCGTCCCGGCGAGCCGTCGCTCAGCACCTGGCTGCGCCGCCAGGCGCGGCTCAGCTACTCCGACGCCGAGCGGTTGGTGTTCATGGCCCGGCGGCTGCGGTCGTGGCCGCTCACCCGGCAGGCGTGGCTCGACGGCGTGCTCACGGTCGGCCAGGTCGGGGCACTCGTCACCAACGTGAGCGACGCGGCGGTCACGCGCTACGCCGAACACGAGCGCGACGTCGTGCCGGCGCTCATCGGGCTGACCGTGCGCGAGACGGCGGCCGCCGTTCGCCGGTGGCTCGCCACGGGCACGACCGACGGCCTCGGTCCCTACTTCGACGCCGACCCCAACCCCGGCGCCTGATCCGCCCACCGCGTCGCCCCCCGCCGCGCTGGCGCCCGCCCAGCGGGCCTCTCCCGCCGCACCCACCGCACCGGCCGGACGGGCACGACCGCCTCACCGTCGAGGAGCACCGAACCGGGATCAAAGCGACTGGCCCGCCCGTCCTGGGCACGACGATCCGTTGCGCATGAGCGTCGCCGCGGCCCCCACCCGACGTGGCTGCCGGCGACGTCCGGGCCGCCGCCTGCGGTCTTCACCTCCTGGAAGCCGGGCCTATCCGGGCCGCCTACGCTGCGCCGGTGGTCGACCGACATCCGCTGATCACGGCCATGGAACCAGTGGCCGCCGCCCTCGGCGCGGAGCTTGTCACGGGGCCCGAGCTGGCCCAGAGCGACGTGCCGCTGCGCTGGGAGGGCGAGCTGGTCGGCGGCCTGCGCCTGCCCACCGTGCACGGCCAGCTGGAGCGCATGATCGCCTCGGTCGAGGCCGAGCTGGGCGGCCGGCTCGCCGACCTCAGCCGCGAGGGCAAGCAGGACGCCGTCCGCCGCCTCGACGCCCGGGGCGCGTTCCAGCTGCGCAGGGCCGTCGAGGAGGTGGCCGACGCGCTCGGCGTCAGCCGCTTCACCGTCTACAACTACCTCAACGCCGGAGCGAGGTGACCGCCATGCTGGAGGTCGAGTTCACCGTCGAGCCGTTCGTCGAGGGCCAGCCCGGGCCCCACGTGCAGGCGGCCGTCGCCGCCGCCCGCCGGGCCGGTCTCGCGGTCGAGTTCGGGCCGTTCGGCACGTCGGCGACAGGCGACGACGCCGCCGTGCTCGACGCCGTGGATGGCATCGTGCGCTCGGCGGTGGCGGCCGGCGCCACCCGGGTCTCGCTCCAGCTCGCCCGCCCGGCGTGACACCGGGCGGCGGCCGGCGTGACGGCGACCTGGCGGACGCGACCACCGCCGTGACACCGGTCGGCGCCCGCCCCGGCGGTCGGGCCGAGCCGGCGGTCGGACCCGGCTCGCCGGCAGCGTGTGCCAGGGTGCGGCCATGACCGCACCCACGACCGAGGACGGGCCCGTCGACCTGCTGGTGTCCGGCGCCGAGCTGGTCGCGACCATGGACGCCGACCGGCGCGAGCTGGCCGGCGGCTGGGTCGCGTGCCGCGACGGGTTCGTCGTGGCCGTGGGCGCCGCCACCGACGCTCCGCCGCCGGCCGGACGGGTGCTGCGCGCGGACGGGTGCCTCGTCACGCCGGGCCTCGTCAACACTCACCACCACATCTACCAGAACCTCACGCGGGCCTACCGGCCGGCCACGGCCAGCTCGCTGTTCGACTGGCTGACCACGCTGTACCCGCGCTGGGCGCTGCTCGACGAGGACGCGTCGTACCTGTCGGCCTGGGTGGGGCTCGCCGAGCTGGCGCTCGGCGGCTGCACGACCTCGACCGACCACCTCTACGTGCACCCGGCGCAGGGAGGCGACCTGCTGGGCGCGGAGATCGCCGCCGCCCGCGACCTCGGCTTCCGCTTCCACCCCACCCGCGGGTCGATGTCGCTGTCGGAGAAGGACGGGGGCCTGCCGCCCGACTCGGTCGTGCAGGACGACGACACGATCCTCGCGGCGAGCGAGGACGCCGTGGGCCGCCACCACGACCCGGCGCCGGGGGCGATGGTGCGGGTGGCGCTCGCGCCGTGCTCGCCGTTCTCGGTCACGCCGGGCCTGATGCGCCGCACGGCCGAGCTGGCAGAACGGCTCGACGTGCGCCTGCACACGCACCTCGCCGAGGACCCCGACGAGGACAGGTTCTGCCTCGAGACTTTCGGCCGGCGCCCGATCGAGCACTTCGAGGACTGCGGCTGGGGCGGCGACCGCTCGTGGGTGGCGCACTGCATCTACCCCAGCGAGGACGAGATCGCCCGCCTCGGCGCCTGGGGCACCGGCGTGGCGCACTGTCCCAGCTCGAACATGATGATCGGCGGCGGCGGCATCGCCCCCGTCCGGGCCTTCCGAGCGGCGGGCGTGCCGGTGGGGCTCGGCTGCGACGGCTCGGCGTCGACCGACTGCGCGTCGCTGTGGCTCGAGGCCCGCGGCGCGCTGCTGCTGGCCCGCCAGCGGGGTGGTCCCACGTCGTTCACCGCCCGCGACGCCCTGGAGGTCGGGACGCTCGGCTCGGCCGCCTGCCTGGGGCGCACCGGCGAGCTGGGCGTGCTGGCTCCCGGCGCCGCCGCCGACCTCGTCGCCTGGAAGCTCGGCGGGCTGACCTACGCCGGGGCGCTGAGCGACCCAGTCGAGGGATGGCTGCGCTGCGGGCCCACCGCCGCCCACCACACCGTGATCGCCGGCCGGGCGCTGGTCGAGGACGGCGAGCTGCGCGTCGGCGGCCTCGGCGACGTGCTTGCCCGGCACGCCGTGGCCGCCGCTCGGCTCCAGGGCCTCGACGCCTAGCGCTTCGCGGTGAGGTTGCCGACCGCACGTGCGACTTCTCTGCGAACATTCTGGGTAGCCCAGCGGGCCGTGTCGGTGTGACCCGAGGAGGCGGACGAATGGCTGTCGAGGCGACGTCGCTGAGCATCGGCGACCCGGGGATCGCGCTGCGCACGGCTGTGGTCACCGACGTGGACGACCTGGAGCGCCTGTCTGGTCCGTGGAAGGCCCTGCTGCACGCCTCGGCCGGCGCCACGGCGTTCGCCAGCCCGGCGTTCGTGCTCACCTGGTACCGGCACTTCGAGCGCCCCGGAGGCGTGCACGTCGTGACCGTGTGGCGGGGCGACCAGCTGGTCGGCCTCGCCCCGTTCGCCAGCACCCGACTCGGCGGCCGCCGCACCGGCTACCAGCTGCTGGTCACCGCCGGCACCGAGCACGGCGACTACGGCGAGCCGCTGCTCGGCCGCGACCCGACGCCGGTGGCCGCCGCCATCGTCGAGCACCTGTGCGAGCTGGTGCACGAGGAGCGCACCGTCGTCAACGTGCGCCGCCTGGTCGAGGGCGGGGCGATGCTGCCGGCCCTGCAGCGGCGCGACGACGTGGCGCTCGAACCGATGGGCCAGATGGCCCGGGCGGCGGTCGTACGCTTCGAGGGGCTCGACGACCCCCGTGGATATCTCGACCGGCTGGCCCGGCGCCACGGCATCCCCCGGCGCATGCGCCGTCTGCGCGAGCGGCACGCCTTCGTCGACTACCTCCCCGAGGACCCGCGCCCCGACGCCGCCCTCGACGCCATGGCCGCCATGCTGCTGCGCCGCTGGGGACCCGAGGGCGGGCCGCGCCTGTTCGCGACATCGGGCCGGGCGGAGTTCACCCGGGCGGTGACCCGGGCGCTGGCGGACGACGGGCTCGGGCGCATCTCGACCCTGGCCGTCGACGGGCGACCGGCGGCCGTGTCCACCGTGCTCGGTGTGGACGACCGGCTGATCAGCGACAGCGCGGCGTTCGACGTGGACCTCGCGCCGTTCGGGGTGGGCCAGGCCGAGCTGTACGCGATGCTGCGCCACGCCGCCGACACGGGGGCGGCGGAGGTCGACCTCCGAGCGGGAGACTTCCCGTACAAGCGCAAGTGGGCGAACCTCGAACGCCGGGCCCGCTCGCTCGTGATGGTGCGCCGGGGACGGGCCGGCGACCGGGCGCTCACCGCCCGGCGGGCGGCGATGACGTTGCGGGCCCGGCGGCTGCGCCACCTCGAGGGCAAGCCGCTGGGCCTCGCCTGACCGCAGGAGCACTGCCACGATGACGACGCCCGATGCCGGGGAGGGGGCCGTCGCCGCCCGTGTGGGGGCCGCCTACCGGCGCATCGCCGGGGTCGACCGGCCCGAGGTGTGGATCACCCTGCGCTCCCAGGCCGATGCCCTCGCCGAGGCCGGGGCGGTCGCACAACGGCATCTGCAGCGTGATGGGCGGGAACGCGATCGGCTGGTGGTCCGACTTCGACCGGGGCGGCCCCTTCCCGGCCATGGAGACGCCCGATCGGCTCGTCGCCGACCTGCAGGCGTTCTTCCGGCAGCATCGTTGACATGACTGCCGACGTGCTCGACGACCGTGCGCTGAATCGGGCCACGCTGGCCCGCCAGCTGCTGCTCGACCGGGTCGCAATGCCGGCCGCCGCCGCCATCGAGCACCTGGTCGGCCTGCAGGCCCAAGCGCCCGACGCCCCCTACGTCGGCCTGTGGACCCGGCTCGCCGGCTTTCGGGTCGGCGAGCTGGCCCGGCTCGTCACCGGGCGCCGGGCCGTACGGGCGCCGCTGATGCGCGCCACGCTCCACCTGGTCACGGCCCGCGACTGCCGCGCCCTGCGCCCGCTCGTGCAGTCTGTGCTCGCCCGGGCCTTCGGGGTCCAGGCGTTCGCCCGCAACCTGGCCGGGGTCGACCTCCACGAGGTGCGCACCGCCGGCCGGGCCCTGCTCACCGAGCGGCCCCGCACCCGGGCCGAGCTCGGTCCCCTCCTCGCCGAGCGCTGGCCGGAGCGCGATTCGGTGTCGCTGGCCTACGCGGTCACCTACCTCGAGCCGCTGGTCCAGGTGCCGCCGCGGGGCGTGTGGGGCGAGGCGGGCCCGGCGGCGTGGGCGCCGGCCGAGCACTGGCTGGCCGGGGCGGCGGACGAACCGGCCGGGGCGGCGGACGAACCGGCCGGGGCGGTGAACGAGCCGATCGGGCCGGACGGGCATGCCGGACCCGGCTGGCCGGCCGAGCCGGCCGCGGCGCTCGACGAGCTGGTTGTGCGCTACCTGCGGTCCTTCGGGCCGGCGAGCGTGCGGGACGTGCAGCTGTGGTCCGGGCTCACACGCCTGCGGGAGGTGACGGACCGGCTCGGCGACCGGCTCCGCGAGTTCCGGGCGGCTGACGGGCGCACGCTGGTCGACCTGCCCGAGGCGCCCCGACCCGACCGCGACGCGCCGGCGCCGGTCCGATTCCTGCCGGAGTACGACAACCTGCTGCTCTCGCACGCCGATCGCCGGCGGGTCATCACCGACGGCCGCCGGCCGCCGTTGTTCCCCGGCAACGGCGGGCGCTACGGCACGCTGCTCGTCGACGGCCGGCACGCCGCCCACTGGAGTGTCACCCGTACCGGCGACGGCGCCGCCGCCACGCTGGTCGTAGAGCCGCCCGCGGCGCTGCGCCCGCCCGAGCGCGAGGCCGTCGAGGCCGAGGGGGCCGCACTGCTGGCGTTCGTGGCGCCGGAGGTCGACCGGCGCGACGTCCACGTGCGCCCGCCGGCCTGATCGCAGCGGGCCCCATCGTCCTGCGTGCCGTTCCGCCGCCGCGAGGCCACCTGATCGGCACGGAGGGCAGGGTGGTGGGCGTGGCGCCCGGCTGGCGCTGCAGCAGCGTCGCGCCGGCGCCCGGGCTCTCCCCGGCACGGTGCGGGCGCGGTGTCCGCGCGATCAGTTGGCATGCATCGGAGCCGGGGCCCGACCCGGCCTAGGTTGGCGGCCATGCCGACCGACATCTCGGTGGCCCTGCCACCCGGCTGTGACACCCCGGCCCACGTGGCCCTGGCCGAGCAGCTCGGCTACCGGCGGGCGTGGCTCTACGACTCCCCCGCCCTCTACCACGACGTGTGGATGACCCTCGCCCGCGCCGCCGACCGCACCCGGCGGATCGGCCTCGGGCCCGCCGTGCTCGTGCCCAGCCTGCGCCATCCCATGGTGAACGCCGCCGCCATTGCCACGCTCGAGGAGCTGGCGCCCGGCCGGGTCGCCGTCGCCATCGGCGCCGGGTTCACCGGGCGCCACGTGCTCGGCCACCGGGCCATGCGATGGGCGGACGTGCGAGCCTACGTCGCGGCGCTCCGTGGCCTGCTACGCGGGGACGAGGTCACGTGGGAGGACCGCCCGATCCGGATGATCCACCCGCCCGGCTTCGGCGCCCCCCGGCCGATCGAGGTGTCCATCCTCATCGCGGCCGACGGACCCAGGGGCACGGCCACCGCCGACGAGATGGGCGACGGGGCGTTCGCCGCGGCTCCCCAACACCGACGGCACGAGCGCGTGGCGAGCCCTGCTGCAGTTCGGCACGGTCCTCGACCCCGGCGAGGCGCCCGACGCCGACCGGGTGGTCGAGGCCGCCGGCCCGGGCGTGGCCGTCGCGTTGCACGGCCTCTACGAGCGGGGCGGCGCCACCGCTGTGGACGGCCTGCCCGGCGGGGTGGTGTGGCGGACGGCGCTCGAGGCGCTCGACGATCGCACCCGCCACCTGGCCGTCCACGAGGGCCACCTGGTGGCGCTGACCGACCGCGACCGGGCGGCGCTGGCCGCGGGGTTGGCGGAGATGATTCCCGCCTTCACGCTCACCGGGTCTGCCAGCGACCTGCGCGAGCGGGTCGCCCAGCTCGGCGCCCTGGGCGTCACCGAGGTGGCGTACCAGCCGGCCGGGCACGACCCCGAACGGGACATCCGCGCCCTCGCGGATGCCCTCGAGCTGGACGGCGCCTGACGTCCGAACGGCCGAGCCGACCCTCGGCCTCGTGGTCGTTTGCAGAAGCGACCGGATGGGCGGTACGGAAAGGTCCGCGATAGGCAAAACCCGCACGTTTCGTGCAGACTCCGCCCGTAGCGTGACGGTTCCCCGGAAGGTAACACGGCCGATGTGAACACTCCGCCGCCATCCGGCAACCTCGTGGGGTGCCCACACTGGTCCCGAGGAGGCTGTCGGAAGCGCTCGACGCGCTGGCCGACGACCCGTCGCTGACGGTGCTGGCCGGCGGGACCGACGTGATGGTCGGCGTCAACTACGGGCAACGGCGCCCGGCGGGTGTGCTCAGCCTCCGTCGGGTCCCCGAGCTGCGCGGGTGGCACGTCGACGATGACGAGGTCGTGCTCGGGTCGGCCACCACCTACACAGACCTGCTCGCCCCCGACCTCGCCCGGCGGCTTCCGGCGCTCGCCGCGGCGGCGCGCACCGTGGGCAGCCCCCCGATCCGCAACACCGGCACGATCGGCGGCAACATCGGTACCGCCTCGCCGGCGGGCGACACGCTGCCGGTCCTGTTCGCGGTGGAGGCTCAGGTCGAGGTGGCCAGCGCCGGTGGCACGCGCACCGTGCCCGTGTCCGAGGTGGTCGTCGGTCCCAAGCGCACGGCGCTGGCGGCCGGCGAGCTGGTGACCGCCGTGCGGGTCCCCGTGGCCGCCGGACCGCAGGAGTTCCTGAAAGTGGGCGTGCGCAACGCCATGGTCATCGCCATCGCCAGCTGCGCGCTGGTGGTCGATCTCACCCGCCGCCAGGTGACGTGCGCCCTGGGCTCCGTCGGTCCCGTGCCCGTGCGCGACACGGCGGCCGAGATGTGGCTCAGGGCCCGGGTCGACTGGGACGGCGGGCGTCTGTCACATCAGTCGGTCGTCGAGGGCTTCGGCCGGCGCATGGCCGCCGCCGCCCGCCCGATCGACGATCACCGGGCGCCTGCGGCCTACCGCCGTTACGCCATCGAGATCCTCGCCCGGCGAGCCCTCGAGCGCGCGTGGTGCGCGTCGTGAGGGCCGAGGCCTACGAGCTGGTCGTCAACGGCGTGGTCCGTCGCGTCGACGGCGCGCTCGAGACCGAGAGCCTGCTGCGGGTGCTGCGCGACCGGCTCGGCCTGCCCGGCGCCAAGAACGCGTGCGAGCAGGGCGAGTGCGGTTCGTGCTCGGTCCTCGTCGACGGCGTGCTCGTCTGCTCGTGCCTCGAGCTGGCCGCGGCCGCCGCTGGCTGCGAGGTCACCACGATCGAGGGGTTCGCCCCGGAGGGGGCCTCGGCCGGCGCCGAGCCCAGCGACGCCCTGCTCACCGACGTGCAACAGGCCATGGTCGACGCCGGCGGCGTGCAGTGCGGGTTCTGCACGCCCGGCTTCGTCGTCGCCATCCACGACCTGCTCGACCGGGTGCCCCGGCCCACGGGGCCCGAGGTGCGCGAGGCGCTGGCCGGCAACCTCTGCCGCTGCACCGGCTACGGGCGCATACTGGCCGCGGTGGAGCAGGTCGTGTCCGTGCGAACGGCGGGGCCGGCGACGTGACCGACGTCCGGGCCCGGCCCCGGCAGCGAGGCCGGGAGGCCCCGGCCGGCCGCGTCGGCGACAGCGTCCGGCGCCCCGACGGCCCGACGAAGGTGCAGGGCCGCTTCGCGTTCTCGTCGGACCTCGAGGCCGACGGCATGCTGTGGGGTCGCACGCTGCGCTCGCCGCACCCGCACGCCCGCATCCGCGCGATCGATCTGGGCCCGGCGCTCGCCATCGGCGGCGTGGCCTGCGTTGTCACGGCCGACGACGTCGGCGGCGCCGCCACGTACGGGCTGATCGCCGCCGACCAGCCCGTCTTCGCGTCCGACGTGGTCCGCTTCGTCGGCGAGCCCGTGGCCGCCGTCGCCGCCGACCACCCCGACACGGCCCAGCGGGCGATCGACGCCATCGTCGTCCACTACGAGCCGATCCCCCCGCTCGTCGACCCCCAGCGCGCAGCCGACGCGCCGAGCATCCACCCCGACGGGAACGTGATCCGCCGAGTGCGGATCCGCCACGGCGACCCCGGCGTCACCGGTGACGTGGTCGTCGACGGCACCTATGACGTGGGCATGCAGGACCAGGCGTTCATGGGCCCCGAGTCCGGCCTGGCCGTGCCCGACGGCTCCGGCGGCGTCGACCTCTGGGTGGCGACGCAGTGGATCCACCACGACCGTGACCAGGTGGCGGCTTGCTTGGGCCTGCCCGCCGACAAGGTGCGGGTGCACCTCGGCGGTGTGGGCGGGGCGTTCGGCGCCCGCGAGGACGTCAGCATCCACGTGCACGCCTGCCTCCTCGCCCTGCGCAGCGGTCAGCCCGTGAAGATGAGCTACCTGCGCGACGAGTCGTTCCTCGGCCACGTGCACCGCCACCCGGCGCAGATGCGCTACCGCCACCACGCCACCTACGACGGCAGGCTCGTGAAGGTCGAGGCCGAGATCACCCTCGACGGCGGGGCCTACGCCTCGTCGTCGTCGGCCGTGGTCGCCAACGCGGCGCGGTTCGCCTGCGGCCCCTACCGGGTGCCCAACGCCCTGGTCGACGCCGTCGCCGTGCGCACGAACAACCCGCCGTGCGGAGCGATGCGGGGCTTCGGGGCCGTGCAGGTGTGCTTTGCGCACGAGTCCCAGATGGACAAGCTCGCCCAGCGCCTCGGCATCCCCCCGGTCGAGTTGCGACTGCTCAACGCGATGGCGACCGGCGACGTGCTGCCGACGGGTCAGAGGATCACCGGGACGGCTCCTGTGGCCGAGTGCCTGCGGGCCGCCGTGGCGCACCCGCTGCCGGCCGAGCCCGGCGACGAGCTGCTCGAACGGCCCGGTGGCGCCGGCCGTACGGCCGACCTCCGGCGGGTCCGCCGGGGTGTGGGCGTGGCGGTCGGCTTCAAGAACCTCATGTACTCCGAGGGCTTCGACGACGATTCCGAGGCCCGCGTGCGCCTCGACGACGGCGTGGCGTTCGTCAGCTGCGCCGTGGCCGAGGTCGGCCAGGGCTTCGTGACGATCGCCGGCCAGGTCGTGCGGTCGGTGCTCGGCGTGGCGACCGTGGTGCTCGAACCGGCGGACACCGCGTCGGTGGGCTCGGCCGGCTCCTCGTCCGCATCGCGCCAGACCTGGATGTCGGGTGGGGCCGTGCTGCGCGCTAGCCGCCTCGTCGCCGACCAGGTCCGCTCCGCGCTCGCCCGCCGGCTGGGCGTGCCGCCCGAGTCGCTCCTGCTCACCGACGAGGGGCGCATCACCTCGGCGGACGCCGACGCCCACACGCCGCCCGAGGTCGACGTCACGGTGGCCCAGGCCGCCGGTCGCGAGGTCTTCGAGGCCACGGCCGTGCACAAGCACCGGCTCACCGAGCCGCTGGACGCCGAGACCGGCCAGGGCCAGGCCGACGTGAGCTACGCGTTCGCCGCGCACCGGGCCGTGGTCGACGTCGACATCGACCTGGGCCTCGTGCGCGTCGTGCAGGTCGCCACCGGGCAGGACGTCGGCAAGGTGCTCAACCCGGCGCAGGTCACGGGCCAGATCGAGGGTGGCATCGCCCAGGGCGTGGGGCTCGCCGTGATGGAGGAGATCGTCCTGACCGACGGCCTCGTTCGCAACCCCAGCTTCACCGACTACCTGATCCCGACGTTCGCCGACGCCCCGGAGGTGCTCGCCACCTGCATCGAGCAACCCGAGCCCGGCGCCCCGTTCGGGGCCAAGGGCGTCGGCGAGCCGCCCACGATCTCCTCGACCGCCGCGGTGGTGGCGGCGATCCGCTCGGCCACCGGGGTCGACGTGTCCCGCGTGCCGGTCCACCCGTGGGACCTGATCTGACCGCCCCGGCGCCCGGCCCGGTGCTCGACCCGGCGTGTGGCAGGGTGGCGCCATGTTGGTGGCCTTCTCGGTGACGCCGATCGGTGCGGGCGAGAGCGTCGGCGAGCAGGTGGCCGAGGCGGTCCGCGTCGTGCGGGCCAGCGGCCTGCCGCATCGTACCGACGCCATGTTCACCACGATCGAGGGCGAGTGGGACGAGGTGATGGCCGTGGTCAAGGCCGCCGTCGACGCCGTCGCCGCCCGGTCGCCCCGCGTGAGCGTGACGCTCAAGGCGGACGTGCGGCCCAGCGTGACCGGGGCGCTCGACGCCAAGGTGGCCTCCGTCGAGCACCACCTCGGGACCTGACGTGGGCGCCTCACCAGCCGGCGTGAAATGGGGCTGGGTCGCGCTGAGCCCACCGGTCCCCGGCGCCCCCCGTGCCGGTCAGGCGATGCCGCGTGGGGCTTCGAGGTAGGCGACGATGCGGTTCGTGAGGGCGGTGGCCCGGCGGATCGTGGCCATCGGATCCAGCTCCGGGACCTCCTCGGCCAAGGCGTCGCCGAGGGCGCCCAACTCGGGCACGTAGCGCTGGGCCAGGCCGAGGCCGAGCAGGGTGGCCTGACGCACGACCGCGGGCTCAGTGGTCCACACGGCCTCGAAGCGCCGCTGCGCCTGGGCCACGCCCTCCTGCCCGGGCCGCTCCCAGCCGGACAGCGCTGCCGCTGAGCCGGGGGCGTCGCAGACGATCGCCCACTCGCGCCGCAGCGGCGCGTCGACTCTCAGCGCCACTTCGGCCGGCGCCCCGGGGGGCGTGCGGGTCGCCGGGAAGTCGGCGAACACGATGGCGCCGGCGGCCGTGCGCGCCAGGTCCCGCCAGCGGGCCTCGGCGCCCCGGTAGTAGCGCTCCGACTGGAAGCCGGCAACGAGCACCGGCCGTTCGGCCTGGGCGCAGCACTCGTCCTCGATCGCGTGGCTGATCGCGAGCATCGAGCGCTTGGTGAGCACCTGCACCGGCAGCTCCGGCCGCAGGCGCCGCAGCCCGGCGAAGATCGACGGCATGGGGGCGCCGTCGGCCCGGCGCACCCGTTCGATGGCCGCCTCCAGCGAGAGGCCGGCCTGCCGCTCCCGCACGACCCGCAGGATCATCTCGACGTCGCGCTCGCTGTAGCGGCGGTGCCCGGACGGCGAGCGCTCGGGGTGCGGAAACCCGTAGCGCACCTCCCAGGCGCGCAGGACGGGCACGCTCACGTCGGTGCGCACGGCCACCGCGCCGATCGTCAGGCCAGCTGCCGGGCTCCTAGACACGATGGATAGAGTAGATCGACACAACCTCGACTTCCTCGCGGAGGGATCCGAACACCGGCCGGCGTGCGAATGGATCCACGGGGAAGCCTGGTGCAGCCCTGCTGTCCCCCACCCTCCCCGTGGACCTCCTCCGAGGAGCCCTGCGCATGACCAACCCCGACCTGCGGACGCGTACCCTCCGTCTCGATGCGCCGGCCCTCGACGGAGCGCGGGTGAGCACCGCCCTTCGCCCGCGACCCCGCGGCAGCCGGGGCGGCGACGAGCTCGTCGTGCTGCTCGACGTCTTCGGCGAGCCGGCCGGCACGCTGCCCAAGCACCGGGTGCACCACGCGCGCACCCCGTTCCACCTGGCGTTCTCGTGCCACGTGGTCGATGCCGCCGGCCGGGTCCTGCTCACTCGCCGGGCGGCGGCGAAGCGCACGTGGCCGGCCGCGTGGTCCAATGCCTGCTGCGGGCATCCCCAACCCGGCGAGACGCTGCGCACTGCGGTGACCCGACGCCTCGCCGAGGAACTCGGCCTCGCCCCGCTGCGGCTGGGCCTCGCCCTCCCCGACTTCGTCTACCGCGCCACGATGGCCGGCAGCGACGTCGTCGAGCACGAGCTGTGCCCGGTGGTGATCGCCCAGGTCGGCGGCGACGTCGTGCTCGACCCGTCCGAGGTCGACGACCACGAGTGGACGACCTGGCCCCAGCTGCTCGACCGCGCCGCCCACCGGCCCGCCTCGCTGAGCCCGTGGTCGGTGACCCAGATCGGCCGTCTCGCCGAGCTGGCCCCCTCCCCGCTGGACTGGCTCGACGAGCAGGTGCCCGCCGAAGCCCCGGCGGCCATCGGGCAGGTCGGCCTCGACCGGCCGATCGCCGGCGAGGCCGTGACCGTGCCGGCCGCCGCCACGCTGGCCCGCGACGCCGTCCCGGCCGGTGACGGGCCACCCGGGGCCGACCGCCGGCCCCGCTGGGCGTCGCCTCCATCCGCGCCGCAGGACCCGCTCGCCGTCGTGCGGGAACCGGTCAACGGCCTGCTCCACGACTTCCTCGTGCTGCGCCATGACGAGGCCACTCAGCTCGACCCTGCGATCGGCGAGATCGCCGGCGAGGTGCAGCGGCTCGTCGAGGTGGGCGGCAAGCGCCTGCGTCCGGCGTTCGTCTACTGGGGCCACCGCGCCACCGGCGCGTCCCACGACGACGCCGTGCTCGTGGTGGCGGCCGCCGTCGAGCTGCTCCACACCTTCGCTCTCGTGCACGACGACGTCATGGACCGGTCCGACCGGCGCCGCGGCCACCCGACGACCCACGTCGCCCTCACCGGCCGCCACGGCGACGAGGGGCTCGACGGCGACGGCGACTGGTTCGGCCTGTCAGGCGCGGTGCTGGCCGGCGACCTCACGTTCGTGTGGGCCGACCAGATGTTCGAGTCCGCGCCGCTGCCGGTCGACGCCCTCCGCCGTGGCCGGCAGGTCTTCACCCGGCTGCGCACCGAGGTCGTGGGTGGTCAGTACCTCGACCTCCGGCTGGCCCATGAACCGGCGGCCGACGAGGCCGCGGCCCGGCGGGTCGCCCTGCTCAAGTCCGCCCGCTACACGGTGACCCGGCCGCTGCAGCTCGGCGCCGCCCTGGCGCCGGCCGGCGCGGACGAGGCCACGGCCACGGCGCTCGGCCGCTACGGCGACGCCGTCGGCTTGGCGTTCCAGATGCGCGACGACATCCTCGGGCTCTACGGCGACCCGGCGGTGACCGGCAAGAGCAGCCTCGACGACCTGCGCGAGGGCAAGCGCACGCTGCTCGTGCTCCGGGCCCTCGCCCTCACCGAGGGCGCCGACCACAAGGTGCTGGCCGAGGCGCTCGGCGACCCGCTGCTCGACGAGGAGGGCGCGCGCCGCTGCTGCGACGTCATCGCCGCCTCGGGCGCCGTCGCCTCGGTCGAGGCGCTGCTCGACGCCCAGCGCGCGCTGGCGCTCCGGGCCGTCGCCGACCTCTACGCCCCCGCCCGGTTGGCGCTCGAGCAACTGGCCGACCTGGCCATCCACCGGTGGCAATGAGCGGGGCCGCTCCCCGGCGGGCGGGCGTCGTCGTCGTCGGCGCCGGCCTCGGCGGCCTCAGCGCGGCCTGCCACCTGGCCGGCCGGGGCGAGGACGTCACGGTCGTCGAGGCCGCGGACGTGCCGGGCGGCCGGGCCGGCACCCTCGAGCGGGGCGGCTACCGGTTCGACACCGGCCCGACCGTCCTCACGATGCCCCACCTCGTGGAGCGCTGCCTGGCCGCCGCGGGCGTGGACATTTCCGACGCCCTGCCGCTGCGTGTCGTGGACCCGATGTACCGGGCGCACTACGCGGACGGCAGCGAGCTTCGGGTGCGCCACGGGCGGGCGGCCATGGCCGAGGAGATCCGCCTGGTCTGCGGGCCCGGGGAGGCGGCGGCGTTCGAGCGCTTCTGCGACTGGCTGGAGCGCCTCTACCGGGCCGAGATGCCCCATTTCATCGAGCGCAACTACGACTCACCGGCCGACCTGGCCCGGCCGCTGCGCCCCGCCCTCGAGCTGGTCCGCCTGGGCGGCTTCGGCAAGCTGGCCCGCACGGTGGGGCGGCGCTTCACCGACGAGCGGTTGCGCCGCCTGTTCACGTTCCAGTCGCTCTACGCCGGCCTCGCGCCCTACGAGGCCCTCGCCATCTACGCCGTCATCACGTACATGGACGTCGTGAACGGCGTGGTCGTCCCGGACGGCGGGATGCACGCCCTGCCCCGGGCGCTGGCCACCGCCGCCGAGAAGGCCGGGGCCCGGTTCCGCTACGGCACCCGCGTCGGGCGGGTCCTGCTCGAGCGGGGCGACGACGGCCCGGTGACCGGAGTGCGCCTGGCCGGCGGCGAGGTCGTCCCGGCCCGGGCCGTGGTCGTCAACGCCGATCTCCCCGTGGCCTACCGCGAGCTGCTGCCGGGGCTGAAGGCGCCCCGCGCTGCCCGCAAGGGCACCTACTCGCCCTCGGCGATCGTGTGGCATGTCGGGGCGCGGGGTCCGCTGCCGCCGGGCGTCGGGCACCACAACATCCACTTCGGCTCCGAGTGGGACGGTGCGTTCCGGGCGCTGCTGCGCGACGGTAGGCGCATGCCGGACCCGTCACTGCTCGTGACCGTGCCCACGGTCGACGAACCGGCGTTGGCTCCCGAGGGCGCACACGTGCTCTACGTGCTCGAACCGGCCCCCAATCTCGACGGCCGGGTGGACTGGCCCGCCGAGCGGGCACGCGTGCGCGACGACCTGGCGGCTGCCGTGACCCGCCTCGGCTACCCGTCCGAGATCGAGGTGGAGGAGCTGGTCGACCCGCTCGACTGGCAGGCCCAGGGCATGGAGCGCGGCACCCCGTTCGCGCTGTCACACCGGTTCTCCCAGACCGGCCCGTTCCGCCCCGGCAACGTCGACCGGCGCGCCCCCGGGCTGGTGTTCACGGGCTCGGGGACGGTGCCCGGCGTGGGCGTGCCCATGGTCCTCATCTCGGGCGAGCTGGCCGCGGAGCGGGTGGCGGCCCTCGACGGGGGCGGGCGGTGAGCGCGGCCCCACCCGCGCCGGCGACGGTCACGCTGGACGAGTCGTACGGGCGCTGCCGCGAGCTGAACCGCCGCTACGGCACGACGTACTACTGGTCCACCTACGCGCTGCCCCGGGTCAAGCGGCACCACGTCTGGGCGCTGTACGGGTTCTGCCGCTACGCCGACGACATCGTCGACGACCTGGGCGACGTGCGGGTCGCCGCCCGCGAGGCCGCGCTGACCGACTTCGGCGACCGGTTCTTCGCCGACCTCGAGGCCGGCCGCTCCGACGACCCCGTGCTCAAGGCCGTGGTGCACACCGTGCGGGCCTTCGGCCACGATCCCGAGGTGTTCCACAGGTTCCTGCGCTCGATGGCGATGGACCTCACGGTCGCCACGTACGCCACCTGGGACGACCTGCTCGTCTACATGGACGGCTCGGCGGCGGTGATCGGCGAGATGATGCTCCCGATCCTCGAGCCGGCCGACCCGGCCCGGGCGCTCGGCCCCGCCCGCGACCTGGGCTTCGCCTTCCAGCTCACGAACTTCCTGCGCGACGTCGCCGAGGACCTCGACCGGGGGAGGGTGTACATCCCGCAGGAGGACCTGGACCGGTTCGGTGCAGATCCGGTGCGGCGACTCGTCGACGCGCCCTGGGTGCGGCTGATGCGCTTCGAGGTGGACCGCTGCCGAACCCTGTACCGGTCGGCCGCCGAGGGCGTGGCGCTGCTGCCACCCCGCTCGGCGCGGTGCGTGGACACGGCGCTCGTGCTCTACCAGCGCATCCTCGACGGCATCGAGGCCGCGTCCTACGACGTGTTCAGCGCCCGGGTACGGGTGCCTACGTGGAAGAAGGCGGCGATGCTGGCCCGCACCGCGCTCGCCCGCCCGGCGGCCGAGCGCCGATCCGCGGCCGGCACCCGGGCCCGTGCGGCTGGCGGCGGCCAGGTGCGGTGGGCCCCGCCGCTGCGGGTCCGCGCCGTCGGGGACGGGTCGACGCCGGCGGCCGAGGGGCCGGACGAGACCCGCGGCTGAGCCATGCTGTCGGTCCTGCTCGTCGCCGCCGGGCTGCTGGCTGGCACGTGGCTCCTCGCCCACGTCACGACCGTCCGCCCGACGGTCGGGGGCCCGGGCCCCTCGCCGCTGCCGGGGGCGACGACCGTGTCCGTGGTCGTGCCGGCCCGCGACGAAGCAGCCACCCTGCCCCGGCTGCTCGCCTCGCTGCGGGCGCTCGCCCCGGCGCCCCGCGAGGTGATCGTCGTCGACGACGGTTCGTCCGACGGCACGGCGGAGGTCGCGGCGGCCGGCGGCGCCACCGTCGTGACGGCCCCGCCGCCAGCCCCGGGCTGGCTGGGCAAGCCGTGGGCCTGCCAGCTGGGGGCGGGCACCGCGACGGGCTCGCACCTGCTGTTCCTCGACGCCGACACCTGGCTGGCGCCCGACGCGCTGACCCGCCTGCTCGCCGAGCACGCCGAGCACGGCGGACTGCTCTCGGTCGAGCCGTACCACCAGACCGAGCGGCCCTACGAGCAGCTCTCCGCGGTGTTCAACGTGGTGTCGATGATGGGCACCGGCGCGTTCGCCGCCGGTGGTGCACGCCGCCGCGCCGCCCTCGGCGCCGCCTACGGGCCGTGCCTGCTGACCACGGCCGCCGACCACGCCGCGGTAGGCGGCCACGGGAGCGTGCGCGGCGAGGTGCTGGAGGACGTGGCGCTTGCCCGCCGCTACCGCGAGGCGGGGCTGGCGGTACGGTGCCTCGCCGGCGGCGACGCCGTCCGGTTCCGCATGTACCCGGCCGGCCTCCGCCAACTCGTCGAGGGGTGGAGCAAGAACATCGCGGCGGGCGCCGGCAGCATCGGCCCGCTGGCGCTCGTGGGCTCGGTGGCTTGGGTGGCGGCGTGCTCGGCGGTGGCGAGCGACGGCATCGGCGATGTGGCCGAGTGGGCGGGGGGGCGGGGCTCGTCCCCGGCCGGCGCACTCGCCGCCTGGGCGCTGGTGGCGGCCCAGATTCGCTGGATGCTGCGCCGCATCGGGTCGTTCCGCTGGTGGGCGGCCGTGGCGTTCCCCGTGCCGCTCCTGGCGTTCCTGGTCATCTTCGCCCGGTCGTCGGTGCTCACGGTGGTGCACCGCGAGGTGACCTGGCGCCACCGCCGCATCGCGCTCGGCGCGCGGTCGGTCCGATGAGGGTCGTGCACCTGCCCGACCCGGCCACCGTGCTGGTCGACGTTGTGGCCTGGGGCGTCGTGCACGCCGGCACCGGCTACCTGGCCCACCGGCTGCCCGTCGCCTGGCTGTCGCAGGACCGGTGGCTGTGGCGCGAGCGCGGCTGGGAGCGGCGGGGCCGCCTCTACGAGGCGCTGCGGATCCGGCGCTGGAAGGATCGCCTGCCCGAGGCCGGCGCCCTGTTCGCGGGCGGCATGTCCAAGCGCCACGTACCCATGGCGGACCCCGACGGCCTGGGCCGATTCGTGGTCGAGACCCGGCGGGCCGAGGTCGCCCACGTGCTCGCCGCCCTGCCCGGCCCGCTGTTCGCGCTGTGGAACCCGCCGGGGGCCGCCGTGATCATGGTCGTCTACGGCGTGGCGGTGAACCTCCCGTTCATCGCCATCCAGCGCTACAACCGCATCCGTGCGGTTCGCATCCTGCGCCGGGCCAGCGGGTCGGCCACGGGCCGCGCCGCCTTCGCCCGCGCCCGCAGCGCCCGGGGGACGAGCGGCAGCAACATCCCGTAGGGCTCGCCGCCGAACAGGTGGTGGATGCGGTGCGAGCTGCGGACCCACTCGAGGTAGGCGAGCCGTGGCACGCGCACCGGCAGCCGCTCGTGGATGTACACCTCGTGCACGAACAGGTAGACGGCGCCGTAGGCGGTGACGCCGCCGCCCACCCACAGCAGAGGCGTGATGGCCGGGCCCATCGTGGCGAGGGCGAACAGCGTCACGCCCACGGTCGAGAAGCAGAGCGGGAAAAGATCGTTCTTCTCGAAACGGCCGGCCCGGGGACGGTGGTGGCTACGGTGCCAGCCCATGCCGACGCCGTGCATGACCCAGCGGTGGGCGGCGTAGCTGACGGCCTCCATGCCGGCGAAGGCGACCAGCGCCAGGACGGGCCCGCTCACCGCTCCGGGTCCTGGTCGGCGTCGACGCCCCGGGCCCGGTCCCACACGAGGATCACGAGCGTCAGGAGCGCGAAGGCGTAAGCGAACTCCTCGGCCAGGATGTCCCAGACCGGACGGACGCCGCTCGTGTCGCTCTCGCGGTAGACGACGATGGGGGCGGACAGCTTGGTCAGCCAGCCGTCGACGGGGACCATGAAGGCGAACACGATCGCCATCGAGATCCAGTAGGCGGGCTGGCGGAAGATGCCCGAGCGGAACAGGAAGCGCTCAGCGAGCACGACGGCGACCGCGGCGGTGAGGGCGAGCGTCGGGTAGATCGGCACGTCAGCTCTTCGTCCGCACGGGCGTGCGTGGACGCACCCGGGCCAGCATCGTCCGCACGGCCTCGAGCGTAAGCAGCGTGCACAGCGGGATCACCAGGAAGAACACCAGCTCCTCGACCGCCATGTCGCCGGGTAGGCGCAGACCGACCGTGTAGCGGTCGGCGAAGCCCCAGGTGCCGGTGGCCGAGGCCCACAGGTCCCACGCCACGAACAACACGAACGCCGGCAGCAGGGCGATGGCCAGGCGGCGCGGCCGCCGGTAGACCCGGGCGCCGACCACCCACTCGAGCGGCAGGGTGACCAGGACGCAAAGCCCCATGACGATCAGGTACTGGAAGCGATCCACGACCCCCGCAGTATGCCCCCGGGGGGCCAGGGCCAGCGTCGAGGGCCGCTACACCGCCGGGGCTGTCGCTCGGTGAGCCGAAGCGGCACCATGGCCGCGGATGGACGACGTGCAGATCGACGCCGACCGGCTGCTGGCCGACCTGCGGGCGCTGGCCGCCGTGGGGGGCACCGGCGACGGCGGCAACTGCCGACTTGCGCTCACCGACGACGACGCGGGGGGCCGCGAGCTGGTGACCGGGTGGATGCGCGACCTCGGCCTCGACGTGCGGATCGACCGCATCGGCAACGTCGTCGCCACCCGGGCCGGCGCCGAGCCGGGGCTCGACCCGGTGATGACCGGCAGCCACATCGACACCGTGCGAACCGGTGGCCGCTACGACGGCGCGCTCGGCGTGCTGGCCGGACTGGAGGTCGTGCGGGCCCTCGACGACGCCGGCCGCCGCACCCGGCGCCCGCTCGCCGTGGCCTTCTTCACCGACGAGGAGGGCAGCCGCTTCGCCCCGGACATGCTCGGCAGCCTCACCTACGTCGGAGGCCTCGGCCTGGAGGAGGCGCTCGAGGCGGTGGGCATCGACGGGGCCGTGCTGGGCGACGAGCTGGAGCGGATCGGCTGGGCAGGCGACGCTCCGGTGCCCGGGCCGGCGCCCCATGCGTTCGTCGAGCTGCACATCGAGCAGGGCCCCGTGCTGGAGGAGGCCGGCGACGTCATCGGGGCGGTCAGCGGCGTGCAGGGCATCTCGTGGCAGCAACTCACGCTCACCGGCCAGTCAAACCACGCCGGCACGACGCCGATGCGGCTGCGGCGCGACCCGGGGCTGGTGGCGGCCGAGGTGGTGACGTTCGTCCGCCGGCTGGCCCGCGAGATGGGCGGCGAGCAGGTGGGCACGGTCGGGCGCCTGAACCTGCACCCCGACCTGGTCAACGTCGTGGCCGCCCGCGCCGCCTTGACCGTCGACCTCCGCAACACCGACGAGGCGGCGCTCGTCGAGGCCGAGCGACGGGTGGCGGCGTTCGTGGCCTCGGCGGCGGCCGGCGAGGGGGTGACGGTGGCGACCCAGCGCCTCGCCCGCTTCGCGCCCGTGGACTTCGACCCGGCCGTCGTGGCGCTCGTCGAGCGGACCGCCGGGCGCCACGGCCTGCCGGTCCGGCGCATGCCGTCGGGTGCCGGCCACGACGCGCAGATGCTGGCGCGGGTGTGTCCCACCGGCATGGTCTTCGTGCCGAGCCGCGGGGGCGTCAGCCACAACCCGGCCGAGCACACCGACCGCGAGCACCTGGCGGCCGGAACGCAGGTGCTGGCCGACGTCCTCGTCGAGCTGGCGGCATGAGGGCGGGCACCCCGTGAGCCGCATCGTCACTGTCGCCGCCGCCCAGCTCGGCCCGACCCAGCGGACCGACAGCCGGGCCGATGTCATCGAGCGCCTGCTCGTGCTGCTGCGGGGGGCCGCCGAGCGGGGCGCCGACCTCGTCGTCTACCCCGAGCTGGCGCTGACCACGTTCTTCCCGCGGTGGTGGTACGACGACGGCGACCCGGCGCTCGACGCCTGGTACGAGACCGACATGCCGGGTCCGGAGACGAAGCCCTTGTGGGAGGAGGCGAGGCGGCTCGGCGTCGGCCTGTGCCTCGGCTTCGCCGAGCTGACCCCCGAGGGCCGGCGGTTCAACACGGCGGTGCTCGTCGACGGGGCGGGCGACGAGGTGGGCCGGTACCGCAAGATCCACCTGCCGGGCCACCGCGAGCACGAACCCTGGCGGCCGTTCCAGCACCTCGAGAAGCGCTTCTTCGAGCGGGGGGACGTGGGCTTCCCGGTCTACGAGGCGTTCGGCGGGCGGGTCGGCATGCTGATCTGCAACGACCGGCGCTGGCCGGAGGCGTACCGCGTGCTGGGCCTCGGCGGCGTCGAGCTGGTGTGCATCGGCTACAACACGCCGGTCCACAACCCGCCGGCGCCCGAGCACGACCGCTACGGCGACTTCCACAACCACCTGGTCATGCAGGCCGGGGCGTACCAGAACGGCACGTTCGTGGTGGGCGCGGCCAAGGCCGGCCGCGAGGAGGGCATCGACCACATCGGCGGCTCGTGCGTCATCCACCCGTCGGGCACGATCGTCGCCCAGGCGGTGGGGCTGGGCGACGAGCTGGTCGTGGCGGCGTGCGACCTCGACGACACGGTGTCGTACAAGACGACGCTGTTCGACTTCGCCAAGCACCGCCAGCCCGACCTCTACGGCCCGCTTGTGGACCCGCACTGAGGTCGGACCGGGCGCGGCATCCGGGCCCGTGACCGCCACCCGCCACGAGGCGGTGGGCGGGTGGCGCCGAGGATGCCGGCCGCTGCCGGGGCGGGTTTCCCCGGCGGCGGTAGGCCGGCACCGCAGGCGACAGGACCCGCCCGCCGCCGGACCCCGGGGC
>Ga0126307_10000405_pt1 | contig 27927 bp, 27 predicted proteins | sample Plot28_FD_89955 | JGI IMG/M metagenome (GOLD analysis project Ga0126307, IMG submission 89955) | Serpentine soil microbial communities from UC McLaughlin Reserve, CA, USA - Plot28 | ecosystem: Environmental > Terrestrial > Soil > Grasslands | place: USA: UC McLaughlin Reserve, Lake County... | reverse complement strand
TCGGCTCGGCATGCACCGGCTCGCCCTTGCGCTTCGCCTTGATGATCTCGCAAAGCGCGTCTCGGTAGGTGTCCCGGTATTCGTTCGGGTCGAAGGAGTCGCGGAACTGCTCGACGAGCTGCGACGCCATTGCGAGCTCCTTCTCGTCCACCTTCACCTTCTTCGGCGCGATGTCTTCGACGGCGCGCACCTCGTCGGCGAAGTGCATGCGCTCGAGCGTGATCGCGCCCTCCCGGACCCGCAGGCAGCCGAGGTTCTGCCGGTCGCGCATGACCCACTTGGCGACCCCGGCGAGGCCCGATTCCTCCATCGCGCGGAGGAGGAGGGCGTAGACGCGCTCGCCGTTCTCCTCGGGGCCGAGGTAGTAGGTGCGCTCGAAGTAGATCGGGTCGATCTCGTCGAACGGCACGAACTGGCGGATGTCGATCGTGCGGTGGTTCTCCGCGGCGGCGACCTCGAAGTCCTCATCGGTCATGTAGACCCACTCGCCCTTCTCGTATTCGAAGCCCTTGACGATCTCCGAGTCGGGGACGGGCTTCCCCTCCTCCTTGCAGACCTTTTCGTAGCCGATCCGGCTCCCGTCCGGCTCGTGAACGTAGTTGAAGTGGAGCGAGTGGTCCTCCACGGCGCTGTACATGCGCACCGGAACGTTGACGAGTCCGAATGCGATCGAGCCCGTCCAGATCGCGCGTGGCATCAGGCCTCCGCCTCCTCCTTCTCGTCGCCGCCCGGAATGGCCGCGCGCCCGGGCGGCTCGTCGACGAGATCGAGGACGCGCATGCCGTGCGTGAACACGACGGCGCCTCCGAGCCAGCCGCCGACGGTCAGGGCGAGGAAGCCGATGAGCGTCGCGACGAACGTCCAGCTCCCCATCGTCCCGTGGACGTAACGGTCATGCCCGAACACGGCGGCGAGCGCGAAGAAAGCCGTGGCGGTCAGCATCGAGAGCATGTGGTAGGTCGCAGTCCACCAGAGCGGCGAGCGCCAGGTGATCGAGAGCCAGTCGGCGAGGCCGGTCAGCGCGGCGAGCGCCGTGAAGCCGAGCCCGACGAGGAGCGCGAGCCACCACGCCTTCGTCAGGTTGCCCTCGGAGACCCCGGCGAAGGCCAGGATTCCCAGCACGGTGGCGGTCGTGTACGCACCGATGGTGGCGTCGGTCAGCGGGGGATGCAGTGGGTGCCCGGGAAATCCCCGGACGAGGTACGAGAGTCTCATGGCCGCTCTCTACCCCGTTTGAGGGAAGCCACACGACGGGTAGCGGTGAATGGTGATCCGCGAGCGGGCGGTTCGGGCTTTCGCGGGGGCCGTCGTCGGGCTCCGCTTCCTCGTCGTGCTCGCCTGGATCGCGGCCGCGTTCGCCGTGACGTGGTGGATGCCCGGTCTCGGCTCTGGGGAGCCGCTCCCACTCGGCGGCCTCATCCCGGAAAACGCGGAGTCGGCCCAGGTCGCACAGCGCGACGCCGAGATCTTCGGCGTACCGCTGACGACCGACACGCTCGTCGTCCAGCGCGACGCCGAGGGGCTTTCGGCGGCCGCGCAGGCGAAAGCGGTCGCGCGAGCGCTCGCGGTGAGCCGGGCCCCGAAGCAGGCGGAGGGCATTCAGCTCGCGCTGCCGATCGCGAACACGCTCGGCCTCTTCCCGGGCTCGCGCGAGCACGGGACGACGGCGATCACCTACCTCTACTTCGGCCCCAAGGCGTCCCTCTCGGACCGGGTCTCCGAGGCCGAGGCGTACGCGAGCCAGATCCCGGCCGATGACGCGCCCATCGGGGTCACAGGGCCTGCTCCGGCCCGCGACCAGCAATTCCGCGAGATGGAGGATGCGCTGCCGATCGTGGAGGCCGGCACCGTGCTCGTCATCCTGCTCGTCGTCGGCCTCACCTTCCAGGCCGTCGGCGCCCCGCTCCTCACGCTCTTCGCAGCCGCGATCTCATTCCTCATAGCGCGCGGCGTGATCCCGTGGGTCGGGACGCGGCTCGGCGTCGAGATCCCGCAGGAGGTAGAGCCGCTCGTCGTCGCCCTGACCCTCGGAATCGTCACCGACTACGCCGTCTTCTACCTCTCCGGAATGCGGCGCTCGCTTCTCGAGGGACGCTCGCCGGTCGAGTCCGCGCGGGGGACGACGATACGCGTCACGCCGATCGTGGCCACCGCAGGGCTGATCGTCGTCGCCGGGACCGCGTCGCTCCTCGTTGGCGAGCTCGACTTCTTCCGGGCCTTCGGCCCTGGCCTCGCGCTGACCGCCGCGGTCGCCCTCGTGGTCTCGATCACGCTCATCCCGGCGATGCTCGCCATTCTCGGCCGCCTCGTCTTCTGGCCCGGCTACGACGAGGCTGACCGGAAGGATCACTTCGCGTCGCGCACGCGGGAATCCTTCGCCCGCTTCGCTTCGTCCCGGCCGGTCGCACTCGTGATCGTCCTCCTCTGCGGAGGGCTGCTCTTCGTCTGCGCGACAGGCCTCCCCGACACGAAGCTCGCCATCCGCCTGATCAGCGGCCTGCCGTCCGACACGCAGGAGGCTCGGGCGGCGGACGCAGCCGGCACGGGCTTCGCACCGGGGATCGCGGCGCCAACGGTCGTGGTCGTGGAGGGCAGCGGGATCGGGAAGGACACGGCGGCGCTCGTCCTCCTCGAGCGGGCGCTCGGCGACCAACCGGGTGTGGCCGGAGTCCTCGGCCCGCGTGAGCAGCAGATCCCCCAGGCCCCCGACGGCCTCTTCGTGACGGAGGACGGGAACGCGGCGCGCTACGTCGTCATCCTGGACGACGACCCTCTGGGCGCCCCGGCGATCGACGAGGTGCGTGCCCTCGACGAGGCACTCCCCGACCTGCTCCGCGACAGCGGCCTCGAAGGCGCGAAGGCGGGGATCACCGGCCAGACCGCGCTCGCCTCGGACACCGTCCAGGCGGTGGTGGACACCTCCTTTCGCGTCGGCATCACGGTGCTCCTCGTCAACTTCCTCCTGCTTGCCCTCTTCCTGCGGGCGTTCGTCGCGCCGCTGTACCTCCTCGCCGCGAGCGTTGCCTCCGTGGCGGCCACGCTCGGGCTGACGACGTACGTCTTCCAGGATCTCCTCGGCCACTCCGACCTCACGTACTACGTCCCGTTCGCGGCCGGAGTCCTGCTCGTCTGCCTCGGCTCGGACTACAACGTCTACGTGGTCGGGCGCATCTGGCAGGAGGCGGAACGCATGCCGCTCAGGGAGGCGATCGCCTTCGCCGCCCCTCGCGCCTCGAAGGCCATCGGTGTCGCGGGCATCGCTTTGGCCGCGTCCTTCGGGATGCTCGCCATCGTCCCGATCGACGGCTTCCGCGAGCTCGCGTTCATGCTCTCGGTCGGCGTCCTGATCGAGACCTTCGTCGTCCGCTCGGCGCTTATCCCCGCGTTGATCTCGCTCTTCGGCTCCTTCAGCGGCTGGCCCGGCCGTGTCGGCCGCCCTGAGCCAGCGCGCGAGACCACGCGTGCCTAGGATCCACGGATGGCAAGTAAAGCCCCGACCGAGTTCGAGCAAGCGGCCGCGTTCCGGGCGTCCCTGCGCCGATTTCACCGGATCAGCGAGGACGCAGCCCGCAAAGCTGGGCTGACGCCGCGGCGCCACCTGCTCCTGCTCATGATCAAGGGCGCGCCCGGCGGGGCCGAGCGCTCGACCGTGAGCGAGCTCTGCGCGCGGTTGCAGCTGGCGCAGAGCACGATCACCGAGCTCGTCCAGCGCGCCGAGGAGGCGGGTCTCGTGCGCCGCGCGCAGGCCCGCGAAGACGGCCGCATCGCCTACCTGACCCTGACTCCCGAGGGCGAGCGGCGCCTGCAGTTGGTACACGACCAGCTTCGCCCGGAGCGCGAGGCGCTCACGCGCATCCTCCGCGAGGTCGACGGGCAGCGCCCCGCCGCTTCGTAGGCACGGCGGGGGCATACCCGCTGGGGTTTTTAGACCCTGGTCTCGGCCAGCTCGACCGTGCAGGACGAGCGGCCGCGCTTCTCGAGGTACTGCTGGTGGTAGTCCTCGGCCTCGTAGAACTCGGTCGCCGGGACGATCTCCGTGACGATCTTCTTCGGCCAGTGCAGCTTCTCCTGGAGCTCGTCGCGCGTCCGAATGGCCGCGGCCTCCTGGTCGGCAGAGTGGACGAAGACTGCCGAGCGGTACTGCGAGCCGATGTCCAGGCCCTGGCGATTCCTCGTGGTCGGGTTGTACTTCATCCAGAAGACATCGAGCAGGTCGTCGTAGGAGACCCGCTCCGGGTCGTACGTGACCTCGACCGCCTCCGCGTGGCCTGTCGTGTGCGAGCACACGAGCTCGTAGCTGGGGTTCTCGACGTGCCCGCCGGTGTAGCCCACGCGCGTCGCGACGACGCCGGGGATCTGGCGGAACGCCGCCTCGACGCCCCAGAAGCAGCCTGCTCCAAACGTTGCCTTCTCCAAGCTCATCTCCTTCTCGTTCGACATGTTCACTAGTTCGAACGCTCGAGGCTCCGCAGCTGTTCCTCGGCCTTGAGCAGCTCTTTCCGCGCTTTGTCCGCCTCCCGATCGGCCGTTTGGGCGCGTTTCTGCGCTTCCTGGAGAGCGGAGCGCGCCTTGTCCAGGTCGCGCTTTCGCCGCTCGGCGACTGCGTCGGGCTTCCCCGCCTTCGAAGGGGCCTTGCGCTTCGGGGGCGCGGGCATCCCGGCGAGGCCGAAGCCCGACGGCGAGAGCTCTTTCGTCAGCCGTCCGCGCTCGAGGAGCTCGCGGGCCTCCGGGTCGACCGCCGCCGCCCGGAGGGTGGATTCGAGCTTCCTGAGCGTCGCGTCGCCGTCGGCGAGCCCCCGGCCCGCATCGAGGAGCGCAGTCAGCGCGCGGCGCTCGCTCTCCTCGGCCCGGCGCAGCTCGTCGGGCTTCCCGCCGCGCATGAGCTCCGCCTGGCCGTCGCGCAGCTGCTCGCCGGCGGTCAGGAGCGCCCTCACGTTCATGCGCTCGTTCCGGGCGAGCTGGTTGGCGACCCAGGCCGCGGCGGTCGGCTTGCGGGCCTTCTTCAGATGGTCGGCCGCCTCCCGCTCGCCCCCGCTTCGGAGTTCCTTGATCCTCGTGTCGCGGGCGTCCGTGAACCGGTCGAGCGGCAGCCCGTAGAGGCGGTCGATCTCCTTGTCGAGGTTTATCGCCAGAGCCGAAAGGTATCTCTTCGAGAGAACCATGACAGCCGAAGAGCAAAGCTCCTCCGCAGGAAGACCCGAGCTCGACCTGGCCGAAGAGCGGGACGACTCAAAGGACGACGGCGCCCCCGTCGCCGGCGGTCTCTGCCGGCTCGACGCGCCCGACTCCGCCACCGACGAGGACTCCGGCTAGGCGGCCTTCGCCGCCTCGACCTCTTCCTCGAGGTACGCGAACGACGCCGGGTCGGTCGCTGCCACACACGCCTCCGGGAGCGAGGCGCAGCCGAGCCAGCGCACCTCCGGCCGCCAGAGCAGGACGCCCAGGCCGCCGAGGAGGGTGATCGCGCCGTCAACGGCAACGGCTCCGCCGGCGCCGAGCCAGGCCGCGAGCCCCGCCGTGATGAGGGCGCCGATCGGCAGAACGCCGACGAACGCGACCGCCCAGATGGCCATCGCTCGGGAACGCATCTCCTCCGAGCTCGCCGCCTGCACGACCACCGTGGATAGGCCGATGAACACGACGCCCGTGAAGCCCCCGATCAGCGCGAGCGCGAAGGAGAGCGGCACCGACGTCGACACGCCGATGACTGTGATCGCGGCCGCGCAGAGGAGGTAACAGACGAGACTCGGCTCGCCCTTGTTGGGACGGCGTGCCAACACCAGGAGCGCCACTGAGCCGAGCACGGAGCCGAGGCCGATCAACGAGATGAGGATCCCGAGCGTCTCAGGGCCCTCGTGGAGCTGGAAGCGGACGAGCCCCGGAATCATGAAGCCCACCGGCGGCGTCGCGAACATCCCCGCGAAGACCATGAGCACCATCAGCGAGGCGAGGCTCCGTTGCCCGAAGACGTAGCGGATGCCGTCCGCCATCGCCCCCCGCACGCCCACCCTCACAGAAGCGAGCCTGGCGCGCGAGCTCGGCAGGAGGACGAGAGCGCCGAGGACGCCGAGAAAGCTGACCGCGTTCACGCCGAAGACCCATGTCGGTCCGGCCGACGCGAGGAGCACACCGGCGATCGCCGGCCCAACGAAGCGAGCAACCTGGAGCGCGAGGCTGTTCAGCGCGACCGCGCTCTCCAGGTCTTCGGGCGGAACCGTTCCGGCGAGCATGGACTGGAAGGCCGGGAAGCTGAGCGCGCCGAGCGTCCCGCCGATGAAGGCAAGCAGGCCCATGAGGAAGACGGTCAGGTCGCCCGCGGCCCAGAGGACTGCTAGCGCGATCGCGACGCCCATGTTCCCGCCCTGGAAGAGGAGGAGGATCTTCCGGCGGTCGAAATGGTCGGCGAGCACTCCGGCCGGAAGCGCGAAGACGAGGTTCGGGATCGTGTTGAGGAAGCCGATGATCCCGAGCGTCGCCGCCGAGCCGCCGAGCAGGAGGACGACGTAGCCGAAAGCGCCCGCCTCCACCCAGCTACCGGCAAGCGAGAGCAGCACCCCGCCGAAGTAGATCTGAAATCGCCGGTGGCGAAGCGCGGAGGTCCCCGCCTTCCAGTCCCTCCCACGCCCTCCCGCGCGGACCGGGCGCTCCGGGATCGGTGCCCCGAGGAGCGCGTGCACCCCGCCGGTGACCGCGTAGGCGTCGAAGCCCCTGTCCCTCAGCCAGTGCGCCACACGGACGCTCGTCGCCTCGCGTAGTCAGGTGCAGGCGAGGACGACCGCGCGGGCCCGCGGAAGCTCGTGCAGGCGGCTCGGAATCTCGTCGGGCGGCAAACGGACGGCGTTCGCAAGCTCGACCGAGTCGTCCTCGTGCCGGCGCACGTCGACGAGCACGGCGCCTTCCTCCAGGAGCCGGTGTGCGTCGGCGGGCGCGATCCGCAGCGACGAGCGCCTGACCGCGGATGGGATGTGGTACCGGCGTGTCGGCGTCGACACGCTACGGCCAGAGCGGCTCGCGGTCGAAGCGCTCGAGCGGCTTCCAGTCCTCCCGGACCGGTGCGAAGACGTCGATCATGACCGCGCCGTCTGGGCCGGTATGCACCTCGTGCGGCGTGTTCGCCGGAATCGACCACGTGTCCCCCGGCCCCAGCTCCCGCGTCTCGTCTCCGACCCGGAACTCGCAGGATCCGGAGATCAGAATCCCGAGCTGCTCGTTCTCGTGGCTGTGCTCTGGGACGACGCTGCCGGGATCGAGCTCGACGAGCCCGAGGGTAAGCCTCTCGCCATGCACGACGCGACCCGCGACCCCATCCCAGATCTTTTGCGGCTGGGCCTTGCTGGTTTCTTCGAACGCGCCCAAGGCGCGATCGTACCGCGCAGCGCCGTGCGGCTCTAGACCTCTACGCCATAGGCCTCCGTGAAAGCCTCCTGCGCGTAGGCCAGCGACGCGTAGGCGAACCCCTTGTCGCCCCAGCCCGTGCCCCAGCCATTGCGAACGATGAAGCGGCTGGCGGTGTAGCCGACGAGCGCGACGGCTGGCCCCCACGTGTCGAGTTCGGGTTGTAGGCGTCGAGGTTCCCGCCGGTGAAGCTGGCGTCGTCCCAGGTCGAGTCCACGTCGAGCCGCGCCATGATCGGCCCGTTGTTCGCAAGCCAGTTGCGCCAGTCTGTGAGGTTCGAGCCGAGGTTCGAGCCGAGATTGAAGTAAGCGAGGATCTTCCGCAGCGCTGCGGTCGCGGAGAAGGTGCTCGCCTTGCCCCGTAGAGCTTGCCGGTCGCGAAGGGGAGGTAGGTGTCGCGTACATCCTTTGACTCCGCCGCCCTCGCAGACGAGATCGCAGTAGTTCCGGTGCTCCTGTGCAGCCACGACGCACCTCCATTGGCGCGAATTCGTCGGCCGCAGAGCAACGTCTAGTCAGTCAGGTCCAAACCACTCTGACACAGGACTATGCTGGGCGACAAGCTACTGGAGGTCGGTCATGACGCTGAAGCTGAACATGCTCCCACCGAGCGTGAACAACATGTCCGTTCGGGTCTTCGTGCGAGCCGCAGGGCTCCCCTTCGAGGAGGAGAACGTCTGGGGCCAGACGCAGTCGGATGAATACAGGGCAAAGGTCCCGTCCGGGCTGACTCCTTCGGTCGAGACCGAAGGTTTGCCGAAAGGCGCGCTCTGGGAGAGCTGCGCCGTGATGATGTACCTCGCGAGCCGCGAAGGGCTCGCGAGCCTCTACCCCACCGATCTCGAGCGCCGCGCGATGGTGGACAGCGCGAACTTCTACACGATGAGCATCCTCTACCCGCTCGTCGCGCGCGCGACGTACCCGCGCCTCAGTTTCTCGGGCTATCCGGGCGAGGTGTCCACGTCGGACGCCACGGACGAAGGCAAGGAGACGGCCCGGAAGGCGGCGGAAGAGGCCGTTCCCGCGATCCTCGACGTCTACAACTCGTTCTTCCTCGCCGACAGCGCGTTCATCGGCGGCGACGAGCCGACCATCGCGGACATTCGGCTCGCATGCACCCTTGAGTTCCTCGCGGTCAGCGACGTCGAGCTTCCGGGCTGGGTGAAGGACTACATGGAGCGGGTCGAGTCGTCGCTCGGCGATGCCTATAGCGAGCCGGCCGGAGACGTCCGGGGCTACATCGCCCAAGCCACCGGCGAGGCCGTCGCGAGCTAGCGAGGAGTCATAGGCCGGCTTTGAGCGCCACCATGCGGTCGTAGGAGGCCGTGAGGCGGCCGCTAGGGATCCGCCCGGCTTGCGCCGCCTCGAGAAGCGACTGGTAGACGCTGCGGGAGGAAGCCTCGGAGCCCGTGAGGAGGAGGATGTCGGTTCCTGCCTTCGCGGCCTTGAGAGCAAGTGGATTTGTCGAGATCCCGCGCGTGTTCGCGGCGCCGTCAAGGGAGTCCGTGATCGTGACGCCCTGGAAGCCGAGCTTGCCGCGCAAAAGGTTCGTCCCGATCGCACGAGACCAGCCGGCTGCGTGGCTTCGGTCGTAGGCTCGGTAGACCGCGTTCGAAAGCATGACGAGCGGGACGCCGTTTGCCACCGCGCGCCGGTAGGGCCTGAGGCCCCGCGCCAGCTCGCCTTTGGTGGCGTCGATGTGGACGACGAAATCGTCCGTGTTCTTCGTGGCGAAACCGAGCCCGGGGAAGTGCTTCATCGTGGCCAGCGCACCGCGGTCGCCGAGTCCGAGCGCGAACGCATTGGGCAGGCGCGACGTTTTGCGTGAGCCGAACGCCCACGTGCGGCCCTGCTGGTACATGAACGAGGAGGTCGAGGCGGGCACGTCCGCGACCGGTGCGAAGTCGCTGTTGACGCCGAGGTCGAGGAGCGCCGAGCCGGTCTTCCGGCCCTGGCGGCGCGCTGTTTCACTCGAGCCGAGGTCACCCATCTCGGGCGGCGAAAGCGTCGGCGGGATCCAGGAGACGTCTTCACCTGGCCGCCCTCCTGGTCGATCGCGATCAGGAGCGGCGGTTGCCCTCCCTCGGCTGCCGCATGCTGGAGCTTGGTCGCGATGCTGCGGAGTTGCGCAGCGGAGGAGAAGTTCCAGCCGTGGATGAGCACGCCGCCGATGCGCCCGCGCCGCGCCCGGTTGAGAAGCGACGCGGACGGCGTGTGCCCGCCCATCGAAACGACGAGCTTCTGCCCGATCAGGTGCTGGAGCGAGGGAGCCGCGACGGCGGGGGCGGGAGCAATCGAGAGGAGGCCGACGGTGGCGAGCGCCGCGGCAGCGAATCGGAAGGGCATACGAGGGACGCTAACCCGCAGAGGTCAAACGAACGTAACAGCTCCGCGACAGTCCAGAACGCGAGAGGTGGAGCGTACCGGGATCGAACCGGTGACCTCCGGCTTGCAAAGCCGGCGCTCTCCCAGCTGAGCTAACGCCCCGTTCGTTGCAACTGTAGCCCGCTAGACGGTCAGGCGGGTGACGGGAACGCCGAAGCGCTCGCGCGCCTCCGCCGCTGAGTCCTGCTCGAGCCAGCTCGCGTCGTCGTCTGGACGCGTGACGACGAGAACCTCGTCCGCAGGAAAGGTCCGCAGGGCGTCTTCGATCGCCTGGACGGGATCCGTGTCCCCCACCTCGGTCTCCGTACGCGCGGCTTCCGGCTGGACGCTCTCGGCGGCCTCGGAGGCGACGTCGGCCGCCTTCTCGCGCGCGGCGTCCTCGTCGCTCGCCAGCCACTGGAGCGGGGAGACGTCGGAGGCCGGCGCGACGACCCGGATCTCGGCCTCGTCGCCCGCGTGCTCGCGAACCGCGTCTCGAAGGCGCCCCGGCTCGACCGGCGCGGTGGCGACGACGAGCAGCTTCTTCCTGTCCATACCTGGCGACTACCCGAATTGGGGAAGAAGGAAAACGAGCTCCCCGTCGAAGAAGTCCCCATGCGGCGGTCTTTGCGGCTTCTCGGAATTGTCGTGATCGTGCTCGCGGCGGCGTCGCCCGCGGCTGCAATCCTCGACGGCAAGCCGGACACGGCGCACCCGTACGTCGGCATTCTCGTGACCGACATCGACGGGCAGCGCGTCCCGGTCTGCAGCGGTTTCCTGGTCAGCTCGACCGCCTTCGTGACCGCGGCGCACTGCGTCGACGACCTCGGCGACCTTCCCGCCCTCGTCTCGTTCGACCAGCGCTTCACGCCGGGCTCTCCGGTCGTCACCGGCACGGCAGTCCCGAACCCGGGCTTCGGCTCCCCCGGTCCGGACACACATGACCTCGCGCTAATCGTCCTCGACACCCCCGTGACCAACCTGGGATACGCGCAGCTCCCCACCGCCGATCGGCTGGCGAGCGCCGACAAGAAGGAACCGCTCACGATCGTGGGCTACGGCGCGAACGGCTTCGTGAAGGGCGGCAAGCCCGCCCCGGACTTCAAACTCGTCCGAAGCGTCGGCGACTCCCGCATCTCGAAGCTCGACAAGACTGGCTTCAATCTGCGCATGCAGGCCGGCATTTGCTTCGGCGACTCGGGTGGCCCGGTCCTCCTCGGCGACACGAACCTCGTCGTCGGAGTCGCGTCGTTCGTGAACAACGGCCGATGTACCGGCAATGCGTTCGCGTACCGGCTCGACACGGCTGCGTCCCTGGATTTCCTCGCGCCGTACCTCTAGACCGCTGGGCGGCGGCTAGAGAGAAGAAGGGCTAGTCGCCCCAGTCGAAGTCGCGCGAGCGGCCCCACAGCGTGTCCTCCGAATCCTTCGGCTCTGAGTCACCGTTGTCCCCGGTCGGCCACGCGAGCACCTTCTCCGGATCGAGCCCGGGCTCGACACCGCTCAGCGTGTCTTCGATGCGTGCTTGCTCTTCGGTCTTGAAGAGCGGGTGGTTCTGAAATGGATCGTCGACGTGATAGCCGGAGATCGGCATCTCGCGTTCGAGATCAGTGTTTTTGCGCTTGAGCTCGAGATGGTCTTCGATCACACGCGCGAAAGTCGAGTCCTTGTCGAACGACATCACACCTCCGTGTCGGTCGTCTGGGGGCCGAAGGTCAGCGGCAGATCATAGACGACGGCGTCAGTTGTCGGAACTTGAACAGACCTTAGTGAGGGGCACGGACAGGCCCTTTTGTCTCGGCACATACCACACAGTTCTTTCCAGCCCGCTTCGCGCGGTAGAGCGCTTCGTCGGCAGCGGCGAACAGACCCGGGCCGGTGCCCGCTTCCGGGAAGGACGCGACGCCGAAGCTCGACGTCACGGTCACGGGGCTGTCGTGCGCCTCGGCCATCGCCCGCGACTCGACGGCCTCGCGAAGCCGTTCGGCCAGCGCCTCCGCGCCCACGATGTCGGTCTGCGGGAGCAGGATTGCGAACTCCTCCCCTCCGTACCGGGCCGCCACATCGATGTCGCGGACGGTCTCCCGAAGGATGTCGGCGAACGAGCGGAGCACCTCGTCCCCAGCCTGGTGGCCGAAGCGGTCGTTCACCTGCTTGAAGTTGTCCAGGTCGGCGAGGATGAGCGCGAGGGTGCCGCCGAAGCGCTCGGCGCGGCTGATCTCGTTCGCGAGCGAATCCTCGAACTCACGGCGGTTGGCGAGCTCGGTGAGGCCGTCGGTGCTCGCCTGGCGCGCGACGAGGCGGTGCAGCCGCACGTTCTCGAGCGCGATTGACGCCTGCGAGCCGAGCCAGAGAGCGAGCTCGCGCGACTGGTCGCCGAAATCGGCTCCCGCCGGCGTGAGGAGGAGCATCGCGTCCTCCTTGCCCTCGGGCCCGAGCGGGATGACGAGCGGGCGGCCGCCCTCGTCCGGCTCCCCGGCACGCGCCTGCTCCTCCCCGTCCACGATGAGGCGCCCACCTGCGGCGCCGGTCGCCTCGACCGCGCTCTCGACGATGACGTTCAGGAGCATGAAGGGGTCATGGGTTGCGGCGAGCGCCTTTCCGAAGCGGTCGACCGCGTCCTGCACGCGGCCGCGCTCGGCGGCGAGCTGGCCGGACATCTCGTTGAACGCGCGCCCGAGAGTTGCGAGCTCGTCGCGGCCGCGCACCGGCACACGCTGGCCGAATTGACCGCGCGAGACCGCACCGGCGGCGTCGGCGAGCTCCCGAAGCGAGCGCACGATCGTCCTTCCGAGGAGCCAGGCGAGGATCGCCACGATCGCGAGTGCGAGGAACGAGAAGATGAGGAAGCGCTCGCGGAGGGATGAAACCGAGGTGTCGATGGCCGACTTGGGCGTGGCGACGACGAGCGTGAGCGGCGGGTTCGACCGCATGATGAGGGCAGAAACGGCCCGGTAGCGTTCGTCGCCGAGACTCAAATAGCTCGGTTTCGGAAGCGGCGCGATGTTGGAGCCGACGATCTCGGAGAAGCCGGCGACGACCCTGCCGCTCCGGGCGAGGAGGGCGCGGTCGGTTTTTTTCAATCCTGCGGCCGTCCGAAGCTGTGCGAGCAGGGTGCGATCGAGCGGAAACCAGACGACGATCTTCCCGACGGCGCCTTCGGAGGTGACGAAGGATGAACGTTCCACATGAACGCCCAGAGGGGCTTCGCCGGCGAGGAGCTGGCCGTTGGCATAGAAGGCGCTGCGGGGCACAAGGTTCGCCTGACGGATGAACTCGGCACGGTTGCGGGTCTGAAAGGCCTTCTGGACGGTCGTGGCGTTGGCGAGGGATTTTGCCGTCAGCTCCAACCCGTCGACTCGGCGCGAGTAGTCGCTGATCGCGACGCGGAGCGCAGCGTTCAGTTGCGAGTCCGTGTTGCCGACCTCGCTTCTGGTCGCCACCTGACTGAACGCCCATGAAGCAGCGAGCAGCGGCAGAAGCGCAAGGAGAAGGAAATATGTGACGAGCCGAAGCTTGAAGCTACCCAATTGCCGCGCCTCACTCTCGAGGGTTAACTACGTACCCGACCTGTCTATCGGCTCTGTCGCAATCCCTCCTTAGGGGGATCTGAACCGAAGGGTCAGAAAACTGGCCGCTCGAGACTGATCGCGATGATCATGCCCGCGAACCAACAGAGGCCTGCGAACCCGACTGCGAATGCCGCGAGCCCCCGCTGGAACCCTCCGATTCCCGCGGCGACTAGGGCGACGACAACCGCGCCGGCTCCCACACGGCCGGGGTAGTAGACGAGACCTGCAGCCGCCGCGAAGATCGCGAAAACAGCGAGAAAGCCCGCAACGGTCGAGGCCGCGCCCTCACCGCGCCGTGAATCGCCCTCGTGCATGCTCATCAGCGCTGCTCAGCCCTGGTGGGTGCGAGGGCGGGCCGCGGCCGCCGCTCCGGCGAGCCGTGCGGCCCAGGATGGCGCCCCGGCACCCAGCGCTTTCCCGAGGGGTGCCAGACCGGGCTGCCGCCGTCCTCCCCGCCGGGAGACACGCGGTCGTAGGCCGGATCCGTCCCCGGTTCCGGCGGGTCCTTGACGGCCCACCAGATCACGTAACCCAAATACGCGGCCGGGATCTTCAGGATCACCAAGAAGAAGATGGTGAACCAGAGCATTCGCCTCTGAGTGTAACGTAGCCCGCTTCGGGTAACAGATAACACGCGCGCTCGCTGCTGCGGCCAGCTCCGGCGACGCGCGAACTGCCGCCCCATCGCCCAAGACGGCGGCCCGACCTCGTTCCCTAAAAGGGGGTAACTGCGTGAAGTCATTGCGCCCGGGCGGACTTGCGCTCGCCACAGTGATCGGACTCATCTGGGCCTCGGGGGCCCTCGCACAGGAAGGGACCACCGAGCCAACGACCACCGATACCACCACCATGGAGAGCACGGCCGAGCCCGCGCCCGATCCCTGGGCCGAGACGCCCAGGACTCGAGATCTGAAGCGGCGCGCAGTATCGTCGAAGCTCGTCGCCCGCAAGCTCTCCAAGCTGACGCATCATCCTCGCCCCACCGTCAGCCGCACAAAGGCGGACTTCGATTCGCTTCTCCGCTACCGGCTGTGGCTTCGCGATGCCTGGCGGATCCGCGCCGCGAGGGCGCGCCATCGCGCCCATCACCCGCCCCATCTCGCCGAGTGGCGCTGTATCCACCGTTGGGAGGGGTCGTGGACCGATCCGAACTCGCCGTACTACGGCGGGCTTCAGATGGACCTCGCCTTCCAACGGGCGTACGGGCCCGGGCTGCTCCGCCACAAGGGCACGGCGAACCACTGGGCTCCCTACGAGCAGATGTGGGTGGCAGAGCGGGCGCTCAAGGCCGGCCGTGGGTTCCATCCGTGGCCGCTGACCGCCCGACGGTGCGGGCTGATCTAGCCCGGAGGCCGTAGCACGGCGAACTGGTCCGTGACCGCCAGGGTGCGGCTGCGGAAGCGATACACCGCCGCGGGACGCCCGCCCGCTCGACCGGGCGGGCGCTGCTCCCCCGTCGGCTCGAGGAGGGCGCGGCGAAGCAGGACGCGCTGCAGGTTCGTTGCCGAGACGTCGTGCCCGAGCGCCGCGCTGTAGAGGCCGCGCAGCTCGGTGATCGTGAAGGCGGGCGGCGCCAGCGCAAAGCCGATGTTCGTGTAGGAGAGCTTCGCGCGGAGGCGCTCCCGCCCCGCGAGAACGGCGGCCAGGTGGTCGAAGGCGAGCTCCGGAAGGTCGTCTACCTCGTGCCAGGTCGTGTCCGCTGGGACTTTCGGGTCGATGCCGGCCGGAACGAGCCCGAGGTAGGCCGTCGCGATAAGCCGGCGATCGGGATGGCGCCTGGGGTCGCTGAGCGTCTCGAGCTGCTCGAGGTGGGAGAGCTCGCGAACGTCGACCTTGGCCGCGAGATGCCGTTGGATGGACACCTCGAGCGTCTCGCGGGCGCCGACAAGGCCGCCCGGGAGCGCCCAGTCGCCCTTGTACGGCGCTCTCCCGCGCTCCCAGAGGAGAACCTGCAACTCGCCCCTCCTCACCTGGAGGACGACCGCGAGGGCCTCGTGCTCGATTGCGTGCGTGGTAGACTTTCCCATCAGTTATCGACTCACAGTCGTAAACCTACGGAGAGGTTAGCGCAGATGGCAGTCGTCGAAGCACCAGCACCCCCAATGACGCGAACCAGAGACGTCGAGGACGTCCTTCGCAGCGGCGGCTTTACCCGGTTCCATCGCCGGGCGGTCGCGGTCACCGGCTTCGCGTGGACCTTCGTCGCGATGGAGATCCTGCTCGTCGGCTTCACCGTTCCGGTCTTCACGGCTCTCTGGGGGATCTCGGGCAGCCTGGCCGGCTGGATCACAGCCTCGGCGCTCGCCGGCTCGCTCGTGGGCAGCCTCGTCTTCGGGCGGCTCGCGGACCGAATCGGGCGCCGACACATCTTCGTGAGCGCGATTCTCTGGTACGCGAGCTTCACGGCGCTGACCGCCCTCGCGTGGGGACCCTGGTCGGTCTCGGCCTTCCGGTTCCTCGCGGGAATCGGGCTCGGCGCGCTCCTCGTCGTCGACCCCTCGATGCTCTCCGAGTACCTGCCGCCGCAGAACCGGGGTCGCTTCCTCGTCTTCCTGGACTTCTTCTGGCCCGTCGGCCTGCTCCTCGCGACCGGCCTCTCGTGGGTCTTCCTCGACCAGATTGGCGGCGCTTCCGGCTGGCGCTACCTCTTCCTTGCCGCCTCCTTCCCCGCCTTCCTCGCCTTCTTCGCACGGCTCAACCTGCCCGAGAGTCCCTACTGGCTCGCCCGGAACGGTCGCCGGCGCGAAGCGGCCGAGGTCCTCGAAGAGATCACCGGCCATCCCGTCTCCGCGGATGAGCTGACGGTGGCGGATGAGCCACGCGGTTCGCTCCGCGAGCTCGTGTCAGAGAAGCTCGGCGGCCGCTCGGCGATGATCGTCCTGGTCTGGATCGCCCTCAACATCTCCTACTACGGGCTCTTCCTCTGGCTGCCGTTCGTCCTCCAGGCTGAGAAGGACTTCACGGTCAACGTCTACCTCCTGCTCGCGCTCTCGGCGCTCTCGCAGTTCCCTGGCTACGGCGCCTCGATCTGGCTCGTCGAGCGGATCGGGCGCAAGCAGACGCTGACGCTCTTCCTCACGCTGGGCGGGGTGAGCGGGCTCACCTTCGCGCTGGCCGACTCCCAGGCGATCCTGATCGCGGCGCTCTTCTTCGTCGGCTTCTTCAACCTCGGCGCGTGGGGCGCGGTGTACCCGTACACCGCGGAGCTCTTCCCCACTCGCCTTCGCTCGAGCGCGTTCGGGATGGTGGAGGGCTTCGGCAAGGGTGCCGCGATCGGCGGCCCGTACCTCTTCGGCGCGTTGATCGATCGCACGGGAGACACGGTCTGGTCGCTCGTCTTCATTGCCCTGGTCATGGTCGCGGGGGCGGTGGCAACCCTCTTCGGACGGGAGACGCGCGGCACTAAGCTGACTTAGTGAACCGGCTAGCTCAGGAAACCAGCCCCTACCTCCTCCAGCACGCCGACAACCCGGTCGACTGGTACCCGTGGGGCGATGAGGCGTTCGAGCGCGCCCGCGGCGAGGACAAGCCGATCCTGCTTTCGATCGGCTACGCCGCTTGCCACTGGTGCCACGTCATGGAGCACGAGTCCTTCGAGGACGAGGAGACGGCGAAGCTCATGAACGAGCACTTCGTCGCGGTGAAGGTCGACCGGGAGGAGCGGCCGGACGTGGACGGGCTCTACATGGAGGCGGTCGTCACCATGACCGGCCACGGCGGCTGGCCGATGACCGTCTTTCTCACGCCTGACGGGCGGCCGTTCTACGGGGGCACCTACTTCCCGCCGGAGCCGCGCTTCAACATGCCGAGCTTCACGCAGCTCCTGCTGGCCGTCTCGAAAGCCTACGACGAGCGGCGCAGCGAGCTCGAGGAGCAGGCCGACGCGCTCGTGGGCGCGATCCGGGATGCGAGCGAGCGCCAGCCGTCCAACGAGCCGCTGACATCGGAGCTGGTCGTGAAGGCGGTCTCGGCGCTTCGCGCGCAGTTCGACCCCCAGCACGGCGGCTTCGGGCGCGCGCCCAAGTTCCCGCCGGCGTCGAACCTCGAGCTCCTGCTGCGAACCGGGCGCGACGACGCGCTCGCGATGGTTCGGACGACCCTGGACGGAATGGCCGCCGGCGGCATGTACGACGTGCTCGGCGGCGGGTTCCACCGCTACTCCGTTGACGAAGTCTGGCTCGTCCCGCATTTCGAGAAGATGCTCTACGACAACGCGCTTCTCGCGCCTACGTACCTCCACGCCTGGCTGGTCACGGGACAAGAGAGGTACCGGCAGGTGGCGGAGGAGACCCTCGACTACATGGCTCGCGACCTCCGGCTGCCGGAAGGGGGCTTCTCCTCGGCGCAGGATGCGGACACGGACGGCGTCGAGGGCCTCACCTACACGTGGACCGCCGAGGAGATCGAAGAGGTGCTCGGCGAGCCGCACGCGGAGTGGCTCCAGCCCTTCGAGGACGGCCGCTTCGTCATCCGTGCCGACGTGCCTGGGGAGGCCCGCCGCCGACTGCTCGAGGTGCGGTCCCAGCGGCCGCAGCCAAGCCGCGACGACAAGGCGATCGCGGCGTGGAACGGCATGGCACTCGCCGCCTTCGCCGAAGCCGCCCACCGGCTCGAGCGGCTGGAGTACCTTGAGGTCGCGCTCGACCTCGCGCGATTCCTCGGCGAGACGATGGCCGACGGCGCGGGCGGACTCTTCCGCACCTACCGCGACGGCGTCGCGAAGATCGACGGGTACCTCGAGGACTACGCGCACGTCGCCAACGGCTACGTCGAGCTTCACTGGGCCACGGGAGACCCGCGCTGGCTCGAGGAGGCCTACCGGTTCGGGCAGCGCGCGCATGCCTTCGCCGACCCCGAGCGCGGTGGGTGGTTCGTCGGCGACCACGACCTGGTCGCACGGCGCAAGGAGTTCGACGACCACCCCACGCCGTCCGGCAACTCGATGATGGCCTTCGTCGCCCTTCGCCTCGCGCGGATCTGGGGAGACGAGGGGCTCGAACGGGCCGCCGTCGGCGCGTTCCGCCTCGCGCGGCCGCTTCTCGAGCGCGCCCCGACCGCGCTCGGGCACATGCTCTGCGCGCTCGACCTCTACTTCTCCACCCCGAGGGAGGTGGCGATCGTCGGCGAGTCCGCGGAGCTCCGCAGCGCGGCGCTCCAGGGCTTCCAGCCGAACACGGTCTTCGCCTTTGCGCCGAAGCCGACCGACGCGGTGCCGCTCCTCGCGGGCAGGGGTCTCGTGGACGGCAACCCGGCCGCCTACGTCTGCGAGCGCTTCGCCTGCCAGGCGCCTGTGACGACCCGCGAGGAGCTGCTGAGCGCGACCGGCTAGACCGGCGGGGGTTCCCAGGCCGGGACGGCCGCGGGTTGCACGAGCTCCGGCGTGATCTCCTGTGGCTGGATCTTCCCGTCCCTGATGTCCTCTGCCCAGTGGCAGGCGACGACGTGGTCGGGCGCGAGGCGGCGAAGGGGCGGCTCGTCGTCCCTGCAGCGCGTCGGCTGCACGTAGGGGCAGCGCGTGTGGAAACGGCAGGCCGGCGGCGGGTTCGCCGGGCTCGGCAGGTCGCCCGCGAGCAGAATCGTGTCTCGCTCCCGCTCGACGACCGGGTCCGGGATCGGCACGGCCGAGAGGAGCGAGATCGTATACGGGTGGAAGGGCTCGTCGTAAAGCGTCTCCGCGGCCGAGATCTCGACGATCTTCCCCAGGTACATGACCGCGATTCGGTCCGATATGTGGCGGACGACGGCGAGGTCGTGCGCGATGAATAGGTACGTGAGCTCGAAGTCGGCCTGGAGGGTCTCGAGCAGGTTGATGATCTGGGCCTGGATCGAGACATCGAGCGCCGAGACCGGCTCGTCGCAGACAATGAAGTCCGGATTGAGGGCAAGCGAGCGCGCGAGCCCGATGCGCTGGCGCTGACCGCCTGAGAACTCGTGCGGGTAGCGCGAGGCCGCATCCGCCGGCAGCCCGACGACCTCCAGGAGCTCACGAACGCGCTTGGCCGCGTCCTTCTTCCCGGAGATGCCGTGGACCCGAAGCGGCTCCCCGACGATGCGGCCGACGCTGTGCCGCGGGTTCAGCGACGCGTAGGGATCCTGGAAGATCATCTGCATCCGGCGACGGAGAGGACGGAGGTCGTTTTGCGAGAGGGTGGTGATGTCCTGGCCGTCGAACACGACCTTGCCGCCGGTCGGCTCGTACAACCGGAGGATGGTGCGCCCGACCGTGGACTTGCCGCAGCCCGACTCGCCGACGAGCCCGAGTGTCTCGCCCCTCTGGATGGAGAGGCTGACGTCGTCGACCGCCTTGATGTCGCCGATGTGGCGGTCGAGCAGGATGCCGCTCTTGATGGGGAACCAGACCCTGAGGTTCTCGACCTCGACAAGCGCGCCGTCGCGGTTGCTCGCGACCTCAGCCAACCACAGCCGCCCTCGACCTCTGCCACTCCTCGGCCGGCACCGGGTTGAAGCAGGCGACCATGTGTCCCGGCTCCAGCTCGCGGAGCGGAGGAACCTCTTCGCGCGACTGCTCGACCTCGAAGCGGCAACGTGGCTGAAACGGGCAAGCCTGCGGCGGGCGCAGCATGTCTCTTGGCGCGCCCTCGATCGGCTGCAGCCTCGTCTTCCGCTCGGCGTCCAGGCGTGGGACGCTCTGCAGGAGGCCGAGCGTGTACGGGTGTCGCGGGCGGCCAAAGAGCTGCTCGGCGCTCCCCGTCTCCATGAACATGCCGGCGTACATCACGTTGACGCGCTCGCACATGCCGGCGACCACGCCGAGGTCGTGAGTGATCAGGATGAGTGCGGTCTCGCGGTCCTCGACGAGCTTCCTCAGGAGGTCGAGGATCTGCGCCTGAATCGTGACGTCGAGCGCAGTCGTGGGCTCGTCGGCGATCAAGAGTTTGGGCTCGCAGGCGAGCGCCATCGCGATCATCGCCCTCTGGCGCATGCCGCCGGAGAACTGGTGCGGGTAATCCTTGAGGCGAAGCTCTGAGCTCGGAATCCCGACCTGGTCGAGCAGGTCGGCCACGCGCTTGTTCGCCTCGGCCTTGCTCAGGTCGAAGTGCGTGTCGAGAGCCTCGCGTATCTGGCGGCCGATGGTCAGCACCGGGTTCAGGCTGGTCATCGGGTCCTGGAAGATCATGGCGATGTCCCGCCCGCGGATCCGGCGGAGCTCCCGGTCGGAGAGGCGGAAGAGGTCGCGGTCGCCGAACATTGCCGTCCCGCTCGTCACCTTTCCGGCGCGCGGAAGGATCCCGAGGAGGGCGAGCGAGGTGACGCTCTTGCCGCATCCGGACTCGCCGACGATGCCGAGCGTGTCGCCCGGCGCGATGTCGAAGGAGATCCCGTTCACCGCGTGCACCGTGCCGCGGCTCGTCCAGAACTGGACGCGAAGGTCTTCGACCGTGAGAAGCGGCTGACGGTTCATGTCAGCGGGAACGCAGCTTCGGGTCGAGTGCCTCCCGCAGGCCGTCGCCGATGAGGTTGATCGAGATCGCGGTGACGACGATCGCGAGGCCCGGGATGATCGCCAGGTGCGGCGCAGTCTGCAGGAACCGCACCGTGTTCGTGAGCATCGTCCCCCACTCCGGGGTGGAGGGATCCTGCGGGCCGAGGCCGAGAAAGCCGAGCCCGGCCGCGTCGATGATCGCCGTCGCGAGCGCGAGCGTCCCCGCCACGATCACGGGCGAGATCGCGTTGGGGAGGATGTGCGAGCCGAGGATCGACCGGCGCGGCACGCCGACGGCACGCGCCGCGAGCACGAAGTCGTTCTCCCGCTGCGCCAGCACGGCCCCGCGTAACAGGCGCGCGAACAAGGGCACGTTGATGATCCCGATCGCGATCATGATCTGGAAGAGCCCGGGCCCGAGCATCGCCACGATTCCGATCGCCATGAGGAAGCCGGGGATCGTGAGCCAGATGTCCGTGATGCGCATGATCACGGAGTCGACGCCTCCGCCCGCGAAGCCGGCGATCGCGCCGAGGATGCTCCCGAAGAGGAAGCCGACGGTCACCGAGACGACGCCGATCAGGAGCGAGTAGCGGGCGCCGTAGACGATCCGGGAGAACTCGTCGCGGCCGAGCTCATCGACGCCGAAGAGATGCTCGCGAGAGGGCCCGGGGCAGCAGCCCTCCCTGATCAGCGCGAGGTTCTGCTCTCGCGGGTCGAAGGGAGCGATCAACGGCGCAAAGATCGCGATGAAGATGATGCAGCCGATGATGACGAACCCCACGATGGCACCGGGGTTCCGCCGCAGGCGAAGCCACGCGTCCGCCCAGAGCCCGCCGCCCCCCGACTGCTCGAGGGAGACTTCCCGGGCTTCGAGCTCCGCGACGCTCATTTGCTCAGCCTGATCCGCGGGTTGAGGAAGCCGTACGACAGGTCGACGAGCAGATTCACGAAGACCACGATGATTGCGATGAAGAGGACGCCTCCCTGGATGACGGGGTAGTTGCGCGCCTTGATCGCATCCACCAGCCACGAGCCGATCCCCGGAAAAGCGAAGACGGTCTCGGTGAGGACGGCTCCCGAGAGAAGAAGCCCGACCTGGAGCCCGATGATGGTCGCGATGGGCAGCATCGCGTTGCGCAGCACGTGGCTGAAGTCGACGGAACGCGGCGCGAGACCCTTGGCCTGCGCCGTGCGAACATAGTCCTCGTTCTGGACGTCGAGGACGGAGGCTCTCGTGATGCGCGCGATGATCGCGAGCGGAATCGATCCGAGCGCGATCGCCGGCAGGATCAGGTGCTTTGAGACGTCCACGAACGCTTCCCAGTTCCGGGCCAGAATCGCGTCGAGGAGATAGAAGTTCGTTGGGTGCGGAACGTCGATCAGCACCGACATCCGCCCAACGCTGGGCAACCAGCCCAGCTGCACCGCGAAGACGTACTTGAGGATCAGGGCGAGGAAGAAGATCGGCGTCGAGATCCCGATCAGCGAGATGACGAGACTGGTGTGGTCGACCACCCCCTGGTAGCGCTTGGCGGCGAAGAAGCCGAGTGGGATTCCGACGATAAGGGCGAAGAACCCGGCGGCGAACGCAAGCTCGATGGTCGCCGGAAAGCGTTGCCGGAACTCCGTCGCGACCGGCTGCCTCGAGGTCGAGCTGTTGCCGAATTCCAGCGTCGCCAGCTGCTCGACGTACTTCCCGTACTGCACGTAGGTCGGTTGATCGAGCCCGTACTGGTGCTCGAGGGCGGCGACAGCCTCGGGCGTGGCCCGCTCACCTAGGAGGGCGGCTGCAGGGCCGCCCGGAAGCGCCCGGATCCAGAGAAAGACCAAAATCGAGACGCCGATGAGGATCGGTATGAGGAGCAGGAGCCGGCGGACGACGAAGCGCAGCATCTCTGTCGTCCGCCGACTCTAGTCCCTTTGACTATCCGAGCGTCACCGTCGCGAAGCTCTCGTTCGTCGTCGGGCTCGGGGCGTAGCCCTTCACGTTCGCCGTGAAGGCGAGGGCCGGGCTCGAGTGCGCATACGGCACACCGGGGAGAATCGTCATGATCTGGCGATTTGCCTCCTGGTAGAGCTCGATGCGCTTTGCCTGCTTAGGCTCTGCCTCCGCCTGGGCCAGGAGGTCCTGCACCGGCTTCATCTCGTCGTTCTTGTCCGTTCCCCACTGCTTCTGCGGTGACTGGAAGAACGTGCCGATGAAGTTGTCCGCGTCGCCGTAGTCGCCGGTCCACCCGAGCAGGTACACCTGCAGCTGTCCCTCGTCGGACTTGCCGAGGTAGTCGGGGCTCCACGGCGCGCTGTGCGGGGTAATCGCGAAGCCCGCCTTCTCGAGACTCGCGGCGAGCGCCTCAAAGTTCCTTTTCGGGTCCGGCATATACGGACGCGAGACGTCGGTCGGATACCAGAAGTCGATCTTCACCGGGGGCGTGAGGCCTGCCTCCTGGAGGAGCTGCTTCGACTTCTCGGGGTCGTACGTGTACTCCGGCACGTCATCGGCATAGCCCTCGACCGACGACGGCATGAACTCCTTCGCCACCTCCGCACGGCCGCCGTAGAACGAGTCCACGACGCCCTGGCGGTCGAGCCCATAGGCGAGCGCCTGGCGGACCTTTGGATCGTCGAGCGGTGGCATCGACATGTTGAAGCCAACGTATGCCACGTTGAAGGGCGGACGATCGATGACCTGCAGGTCGCCGTTCTCCTGGATCGTCGGGATGTCCTGGGGCTCGACGAGGTCGTAGCCCTGGATCTCGCCGGTCTGTAGTGCCTGCAGCCGCGCGGCGTTGTCCGCGATCGGCCGGAAGATGACCTGGTCGAGGCTCGCCTTCTCGCCCCAGTAGTCGTCGAAGCGCTCGACGACGAGCCTGTCGCCTCGTGTCCACGAGACGAACTGGAAGGGGCCGGTGCCGACCGGATGCTCGGTTCCGAACGTCCCGGTCGGATGGAAGATCCCGTCGGCGTCGACGGAGCCCTCGTCAGCCCCGAACTCCTGCAGCGCCTTCGGGCTCGCGATCGAGAACGCCTGCTGCGAGAGCGCTGGGATGAACGTCGCGGACGGCTTCGTGAGCGTGATCACCGCCGTCGAGGCATCGCTCGCCTCGCAGCTCGCGTACAGGCTTTCCTCTGGTGCTCCAGAGTCCGGGTTGAAGGTGCTGAACCCGCCGAAGACGACCTGCCAGTAGTAGGTCGCGCTCGGGTTCTGGAAGGAACCCTTGAAGTTGTACCAGCGGTCGAAGTTGAAGCAGACCGCGGCGGCGTCGAGGTCGGTCCCGTCGTGGAACTTGACCCCCTGCCTGATCTTGAACGTCCAAACAGTTCCGTCGTCGTTCGCCGACCAGCTCTCGGCGAGACCCGGCTCCGGCTCCGTCGTGCCCGGCTTCAGCGCGACGAGCGTCTCGAAGAGCTGCGTGATGACCCGCAGTGACTCGCCGTCGGAGACGAGCGCTCCGTCGAGGACGACCGGGTCTGCGGCGCCTGCGAACACGAGCGTTCCACCGGCTCCTCCGCCGCCCGTCGTCTCGGAAGGCGCTGTGCCTCCGGTCGATTCGTTGTCTCCGCCACCGCACCCCGCCGCAATGAGGGCGAGAAATGCGACGAGCGGGAGGGCAAACTTGAGCAACTTTCCCCTCACCGTTCTCTCCTTTCGGTACGACCGCCCCCACGGCGGACGGCACGTGAGTATCCAGCAGGTTGGACGTATCGGCAACCCTTCGGGTTAGCCTTGGCCCTCGGGGCGAGAGTAGGATCGGGCGGCCGTGTGGACGACTCCGCTCCTGTATGAGCGCCTCAGCTGGCCCGAGGTGAGGCGGGCCGCAGGCGAGGAACGAGTGTGCCTGATCCCTGTCGCGACGCTCGAAGACCACGGGCCGCACATGCCGATCGACACCGATCTACGGATCACGGCGGAGATCTGCCGGCGCGCCGCGGAGACCGCTCCGGACGAGATCGTCCTCCTCCCGGCCATCCCGCACGGCTACTCGCCGCACCACATGGATTTTCCCGGGCCGATCACGATCGGCTGGGACACGTTCACGCGCTACCTCGTCGACGTGGGGAGCTCGCTTGCCCGGCACGGATTCCGACGCATCCTCTACCTGAACGGGCACGGATCGAACCAGAACCTCGTCGAGATGGCCGCGCGGCTCGTCGCCCTCGAGCACGACACGGCGCTCGCCGCGGCGGCCTTTCACACATCCGGCGAGGACTCCGCCCGCGTGATCGCCGAGGTCCGCGAGTCGGGCCAAGGCGGCATGGCGCATGCGTGCGAGCTCGAGACGTCCATGTACCTCGCCATCGAGCCGGAAGCGGTCGAGATGGACAAGGCCGTCGACGAGCGCAGCTATCCGCAGGGAAAGCACGCGACGATGGACTGGTCGGATGGCCCGCTCAAGGTGATGCCCTGGTGGTCGTCGTTCTCCCGTACCGGGATCCAGGGCGACGCGAGCAAGGCAACGGAGGAGAAGGGCAGGAAGCTGCTCGACGCGGCCGTCGCCGAATGTGTCGAATTCGTGCGCGAACTGCTCGCGCGGCCGCTCCCGGAGCGGCTCGACCCACAGGAGACACTTCCGTGAGCATCCCAGTCATCCGCGTGGCCGGCACCCACCGCGAGGCGGGAGCGGCGATCGGCGCCGCAACCCGGGATTCCATCCGGCGAAGCATTGGGGGCGCCGAGTTCGATCACGACATCGTCCTGCGGTATCGCGGCGCGAGCGTCAAGCACCTCCCGTGGGTCGTCGAGGAGCTGGACGCGGCCGCCCGCGCGGCCGAGGTGGACCCACTCCCGCTCTTTGCGGAGGCCGTTCTCGAGCTGAGCACGTTCTCGCAGACCAAGGTTCCGGCCCACTGCACTGACGTCGCGGCCGTGCCCTCCGTGACCGCCGACGGACACCTTCTCGTCGCTCACAACAACGACCTGAGCGCAGGCGACGAGGAAGACGTCGTCGCGATCGAATGGAAGGTCGAGGGCGAGCCGACCATCTTCACCCTCGGGCTCGGCCCCTGGATCAGCGTCGGCTGGAACGAAGCGGGCCTCTCCATCACGGGGAACGAGGTCGCACCGAAGGACGAAGGGGTCGGAATCCCGCGCCTCCTGCAGGTGCGCGACGTGCTGACGCGCACGACGCTCACCGAGGCGACGCGCGCAATCCTCCACCCCGCTCGCGCCTCGTCCTACAACTGGGTCGTCGCGCAGCATGACGTGGTGATGTCCATCGAAGGCTCGGCCACCGCGGCCGAGCCGATCGCGCCTGCCGAGGACGGGACGCTCGCCCACACGAACCACTACGTCCATCCGGACATGCTCGACTTCGAGGCGAGCGCCTCGAGCGAGGGCTCCACCGGCCGCCTCCAGCGGGCGAAGGAGCTCATGACGGAGTCCCTCGAGGATGCGGTGACGCGAACGCGCCTGCGGGAGATCCTCTCCGATCACGAGGGCTCCGAGCCACTCTGCCGGCACGGAAGTGCGCAGGGCGACTCGCAGACGGCTTTCTGGTGCATCGCCGACGTGACGGCCCGGACGATCACGTACGGACGCGGGAATCCCTGCGATTCCGAAGCCCAGCTGTACGTCTTTTCCTAGGGCTCCCTCTTTCGAGGGATGCCGGAGCGTACCCGGCGTCTGGCACACTGAAGTTACCTGGCGTAATCAGGGACATTCCTGGGCGTACGGCCCCCGGGGCGAAAGGGGGGCCCGAAAACGGGAGGTCGACGCCGAGCCGAGATGGGTCGCGAGACCGCTCGGCTCTTGCCGCTGCTTCTGCCTGTCGTGGCCGCGGAGATCCTCACGGTCGCGGTTGCGGCATCCGTGTTCGCGGCCTCTGACCCGAGCCTGGAAACACTTGCCGGCGTCTGGGCCCTGCTCATCGTCACGGTGGTCGCCGAGGCCTTCCCCGTCCCGCTCGAGAACGTGCCCGTGGGAGGCACGTCGCTCGCGACGATCTTCATCGTCGGCACGTCGGTGATCTACGGCTGGGAGGCGGCCGTCATGGTCGCCTTCGTCGCGCAGGTCGTGGTCGAGATCGGGCGTCGGCGCGACCTTCCCCGTGTCGCATACAACAGCGGTGTTTATGCCCTGGGAGCGGCCGCCACAGCCGCCGCGAGCCTTCTCGGCAACCAGGAGGGATTCGGCTGGCTCGCGGTGGAGACATTCGTCGCCGCGGCGGCCTTCTACCTCGTCGACCTCGTGCTCGTCGCGCTCGTCGTCTCCCGCTCGACGCGCGAGCCGCTGAAGCGGCTCCTTCCCCAGGCCACCTCCTCGACGCTCATCCCCTTCTCCGTCATGGCCTCCCTGAGCCTGATGCTCGCGGTGCTCTGGGACCGCTCACCGTTCCTGTCCGCCGCGCTCGTCGGTCCCGTCGTTGCGATCGCGCTCTATCAGCGCTCAGTGCACCGGGAGCTGAAGGCCATGCGGCTCGCACTGACGGATCCGCTGACCGGCCTCGGAAACCACCGCCACTTCTACGAGCAGCTCGAACGCGAAGCGCTCGGAGCCGATTCCGCGCATCCGCTCTCCGTCTGCCTCCTCGACGTGGACGACTTCAAGCAGATCAACGGCCAATACGGCCATCCCGTCGGAGACCAGGCGCTCGTCAGGATCGCCGACCGGCTACGGCAGGACGGGGAAGCGTTCCGGATCGGCGGCGACGAGTTCGCGCTCGTCCTGCCGGGAAAGACAGCCCGCGAGGCGATGGAGATCGCCGAGGGCGTCATCGGGCGCGTCAGCGGGACGGCGCAGCTCTCCGCCGGCATCGCGACGTACCCCGACCACGGCGTCGAACGCTCCGAGCTCGTGCGTGTGGCCGACTCGGCCCTCTATCTGGCCAAGGAGCATGGCAAGAACCGGGTCAGGGTCTACCGCCCCGACCTGCTCGAGCTGGCCGAGCTTCGGCGCCTGGCCGAGGGGCCCGACCGCGCGGCACGCCTTCGGGCGGCGGCCTCGCTCGCCCATGCAGTCGATGCCCGCGATGCCTACACGGGCTCCCACTCCTACATGGTCGGGGAGCTCTCGGCACGGGTGGCCAAGAAAATGGGCCTCGAGAGCGAGCAGGTCGAGCTCGCACGCCTGGCCGGCTCACTGCACGATCTCGGAAAGCTCGCCATCCCCGAGGAGATCCTGCGCAAGCCCGGCCCCCTGAACGAGGCCGAGCGC
>Ga0126307_10000404_pt1 | contig 27938 bp, 32 predicted proteins | sample Plot28_FD_89955 | JGI IMG/M metagenome (GOLD analysis project Ga0126307, IMG submission 89955) | Serpentine soil microbial communities from UC McLaughlin Reserve, CA, USA - Plot28 | ecosystem: Environmental > Terrestrial > Soil > Grasslands | place: USA: UC McLaughlin Reserve, Lake County... | reverse complement strand
GAGCCAGGGCGAGGAGGTGCGGACGCTGGCGCCGTTCGAGCTCGAGGTGCTCGCCTCCTTCTTCCCGGCGACCAGCGAGATCGCCGCCGAGGGAATGCCGTCATACCCGCCCGGCAAGCAGTGCAACGCGAAGGGCCGCACGAAGCTCGGGCGCTACCTCATCCGCCGCCTGATCGACGCCCACATGCTGATCGAGGTCGACCACATGAGCGAGCGAGCCCGCGACCGGGCGCTGAAGATCGCGAAGCAGCGCAACTATCCGTTGGTCTCGAGCCATACGGGTACCGGCGGCTTCTGGACGCCGGCTGAGCTGCGGCGCCTCTATGCAAGCGGCGGGCTTGCGACCGCGACGCCCGACGCGGCGCCGGAGCTCGCGGCGAAGATCCGCAGCTTCTCGCGCTATCGCACCCGCGCCCATTACTTCGGGGTCGGGCTCGGTACGGACACCGGCGGCTTCTCCTCGCTGCCGGGCCCGCCCGACGATGCGGCGGCGAACCCGCTCGCGTACCCGTTCCGCTCCCACGACGGAGACGTTCACCTCGACCGCGAGCGAACCGGCGAGCGCACCTTCGACTACAACGTCGACGGCGTCGCGCACTACGGCCTGTTCCCGGACCTGCTCGCGGACATGGAGCGGCGTCCGAGCGGCGAGCGAGCGATGCGCGATCTCTTCCGTTCCGCCGAGGCCTACCTCGAGATGTGGGGCGAGACGCGCGGGCGGCACTGATCGGGGGCGCCTTCGACTTCGCGCGCGAGGTTCGGGTCGAGCCGGAACACGACTGGCTCTCCGCGGCGCTCGCCGATGCCGCCCGCGGGAGCTTCCCGGCCGCCGATCACGCCGTGCGCCTCGTCCCGTCGCCCGTCGGGGCGAACGCGGCACTTGTCGCCTTCAGCGGCCATCACGTGATCGCCTCGGACCTCGAACCCGGGCTGGTCGTGAGCGGCCTGCGAGACGGCGGCTTCGCGCTCCCGACCGACCCGCGCTTTCTCGCCTGGCTGACGGACGCCGCCGGCGGCTCATCCCCGGCCGACACGATCGACGTCGTCCTCGCACGAGCGGGCACCGCAGACCCGGACGCCCCGCCGTTCGTGGCTCCGTCTGCGGCCGACCTGGAGGATCCGCGGGTGGCGTTTGCAGCGGCGACCCGGACGGATCTGCGGCTGCTGCGCCCGGAGGGCATGGACGCCGTGGTCGTCCTCGGCAGGGGTCTGGAGCGGCGGCTCGAGGTCTCGATCGAGCTCGGCGCGAGCGAGCGCGGCTCCGGCGTGGCCGGTCGCTTCCTTGACGCCGCGCTCGCCGCGGCGGGCCCCAACGAGCTCGTCTTCGCGCAGGTATCGGCGGGAAACGCCGCCGCGCTGCGCGTTGCGGCGGGCGTCGGCTTCGCGCCGATCTGCGCCGAGTACCTGATCCGCTGACGGAGCGCGCCGCGCGAGTTACCCTGCGGGCATGGGAGACGGACTGGTCGCGGAGGCCGTAGCCGAGAATCCCGTAGCGCGGCTCGAATCGCTCCTCGCCGAGCAGGCGGCGCTTCGCCGCGTGGCGACGCTCGTCGCGCGGGGCACAGAGCCCGGCGCTCTCTTCGATCTCGTCTGCGAGGAGCTCGCCGGTGTCCTCGGCGTCGAGAGCACCGACATGCTGCGCTTCGAGGACGATACGACGGCCACCGTCGTCGGCCTCTGGAACCTGGGCGACGCGCCCGCGTTCCCCACCGGGACGCGCGTCTCCACGGAGGGCGAGACGGTAACCGCAAAGCTCCGCCGCACGGGCCGCCCCCAGCGCGTCGACGACTACGAGGGTGTCGAGGGCGAGCTGGCGGAGCGCCTGCGAGCGTCCGGGATCCGCTCCGCCGTCGGAGCCCCGATCGAGGTGGCCGGCCGCCTCTGGGGCGGGATCATGGCGGTGAGCGACCGGCCCTACGCGTTCGCGGAGGGGATCGAGCAGCGCATCGGCAACTTCGCCGAGCTGGTCACGGCAGCGCTGGCCAACGCCGACGCCCGGGAGCAACTCGCCGCCTCGCGCAGACGGATCGTGGAGACCGCGGACGAGGCCCGGCGGCGGATCGAGCGCGACCTCCACGACGGAGCGCAGCAGCGCCTCGTCTCGCTCGCGCTCGAGCTGAGACTCCTGCGCGATCGGCTCGAGGCGGATCCGCAGGCGGCCGGCGGGCTCGACTCGGCCCGCGCCGAGCTCGACCAGGCGCTCGCGGAGCTGCGGGAGCTCGCCCGCGGCATCCATCCGAGCGTGCTCACGGATCGTGGGCTGCCCGCGGCGCTCGAGTCGCTCTCGAGTCGTGCGCCGGTCCCGGTCGACGTCGCGGTCAGCGGGTGCGAGGCCCTGTCACCGGCGGTCGAGACGACCGTGTACTTCCTCGTCGCGGAGGCGCTCACGAACGTCGCCAGGCACGCACGCTGCGAGCGGGTCGAGGTCGAGGTCCGAGCCTCCGACGGCTGGCTCAGGGCCACGGTCCGGGACGATGGCGTCGGGGGCGCCGACGGTTCAGGCTCGGGCCTGCGCGGCCTCGCCGACCGGGTGAACGCGCTCGGCGGAACGCTCTCGATCGAGAGCGCGCCCGGGTCCGGCACCGTCGTCGCGGCCCGGATCCCGCTCGCCCCAGGCTGAGTTCCCCGATTAGGTTGCGGCGATGGCGCTCGACGTCGTCGGCCTGGTCCTCGTCGCCGCGGTCCTCCACGCGAGCTGGAACGCGCTGCTGAAGCCGGTTGACGAGCGGCTCGAGGTGTTCGCACTCGGCGGCGCCGTCATCGCCCTACCCCTGCTCGTCGCGGCGCCGTTCGTCGTTCCAGTGGCCGAGGCGCTGCCGTTCGTCGCCGCGTCGGTCGCGCTCCACCTCGTCTACAACCTGCTCTTCACGCGCTCCTATGCGGTCGGCGAGTTCAACCAGGTCTACCCGATCGCGCGCGGGCTCTCGCCGCTCCTGGTCGCGGTGATCGCCGCGGTCGCGATCTCCGAGCTCCCGGACGCTCGAGAGCTTGCCGGGATCGTCGTGATCTCATGCGGCCTCGCGCTGCTCGCGGGCCGCCCCCGCCTCCACGAGCGGGCCGCGGTCGCGCTGGCGGTGGCGACCGGAGTGATGATCGCGAGCTACAGCGCGGTCGACGGGATTGGGGTGCGCCACGCCGACGATGTCCTCGCTTACAGCGTCTGGCTGTTCAGCGGCGAGACCGTCGTCACCGCGGCCTACGTCGGCGGGCGGATGCGGGCCGCGGTGCGGCATTGGCGCCGGGCCCTTGTCGTGGCTCTGCTCGCTATCGCCGGCTACGGGATCGTGATCTGGGCGCAGTACCACGCGAAGCTCGGCGGGGTCGCGGCGCTGCGGGAGACGAGCGTGATCGTCGCGGCCCTGATCGGCGCGCTCGTCTTCAAGGAGCGCTTCGGCGCGCGGCGGGTGTTCGCGAGCGCCGCTGTCGTCGCCGGCGTCGCGCTGCTGAGCGCCTAGACCGTGAGCCGCTACCGGCTGCGGTAGAGGCGCGTCGTCAGCGGGGCGAAGACGGCGGTGAGCGCGGCGGCGACCCCGAGCACCACCAGGATGTCGGTCGCGTCGGCCGAGCCCTCCATGAGCCCGCGCGAGGCATCGGCCAGGATCGAGATCGGGTTCACGTTCACGAACGCCTCGAGGCCGGCCGGCAGCGTGTCCGGGTCGACGAAGACGTTGCTGAGGAAGGTGAGCGGGAAGATGCTCATGAACCCGGCGTTCATGACCGCGTTCGGCGAGCGCAGCAGAAGCCCCATCGTCGTGAACACCCACGAGAGTCCGAACGCGAACACGACCACCAGCGCGAGCGCCGCGACCGCGCCGCCGACCCCGGCGCCGGGGCGGAAACCGAGGATCACGCCGAGGACGATGATCACCGTTCCGGCGAGTACGTAGCGGACGCTGTCGCCGAGCAGCGCACCAACCAGCGGCGCGGGGCGCCAGATCGGCAGCGAGCGGAAGCGGTCGACGACACCCTTTGTGAGGTCCGTGTTCAGCGCCACCCCGGAGTAGACGGTCGTGAACAGAACCGACATGACGAGGATGCCGGGGAGGATGTAGTCGAGGTACGCCCCGGTCGAGCCGGCGATCGCGCCGCCGAACAGGTAGGTGAACATGAGCACGAACATCACCGGCGTGATCGTCACGTCGAGGAGCTGCTCGGGTACGTGCTTGACCTTGAGCATCCCGCGCCAGCCGAAGGCGAGCGCGGCGGAGACGGCATTCGCGCGCGGCGGCCTAGGGGTCGAGGAGAGCGCCTTGCGAAGCGCCTCGGCCTCGGCGGACTGCGTCGCCCGCCCTGCAGTGGTCGGCGGCGTGCTCATGCGGCCTGCTCCTCCTCGATCGCCGCCTGCTCCGAGATCGTCTCCTCCTCGGCGGGGTGGCCCGTGAGCGCCAGGAAGACCTCGTCGAGGCTCGGCTGGCCGACCGAGAAGTCGGCGACCGCGATTCCGGCGCGGTTGAGCGCGCCCACGGCCTCGACCGCACGCTCGGTGCTGGCGCATCCCGACGAGAGCGCCGCCGGGTCGGGCTCCAGGTGCACCGAGTCGAGCTCGCCGGCGAGGACGCGCTCGGCCTGCGGGCGCTGCTCGGGGTCGAGCAGCCTGATGCGGAGCGCGCCCGAGCCGACCGAGGCCTTGAGCTGCGCGGGCGTCCCCTCGGCGATCACCTTCCCCTGGTCGATCACCGCGATTCCGTCCGCGAGCTGATCTGCCTCGTCGAGGTACTGGGTGCAGAGCAGGATCGTCGTGCCCTCGCCCGTCAGCGCCCGGACGATGTCCCAGACCTGGTTGCGAGAGCGCGGGTCGAGCCCGGTCGTGGGCTCGTCGAGGAACATCACCTGCGGGGTGACGACGATGCTCGCCGCGATGTCGAGGCGCCGCCGCATGCCGCCGGAGTAGTTCTTGACCAGCCGCCCCGCCGCCTCGGTGAGCCCGAAAGCTTCGAGCAGCTCCGCGGCCCGCACCTTCGCCGCAGTGCGCTTGAGGCCGAGCAGCAGCCCGAGCAGGATCAGGTTCTCGCGCCCCGTGAGGTCCTCGTCCACCGACGCCAGCTGGCCGGTGAGGCTGACGAGCTCGCGTACCGCGTCCGCTTCGGAGACGATGTCGCGACCGAGCACCCGGGCCTCGCCCGCGTCGGGCCGAAGCAGCGTCGCCAGCATCCGGATCGTGGTGGTCTTGCCAGCGCCGTTCGGCCCGAGAACGCCGTACACCGAGCCACGGCGGACGGCGAGGTCGACGCCGTCGACGGCTCGCGTCGTGCCGAAATCCTTGACCAGCCCCGATGCCTCAATCGCGAGCCCTGCGCTCGAGTTCGTCGCCATAACCCACGTTCGATCCTCGCAGGTCGACGCGCCCGCGCCGGTACGGCTGGTCGGCGTCTCCGCGGTGCGGCCTGCCGTACACGCACGGGTTGTGATCGATCGGTCGGTGCGCGCGCCCGCCGATCGGTCGGTTCTGGCCGCCGGCGCGTAACCTCGCCGTCCCCGTGGGGATAGCCCGAGGCGTGAGCGGGCGACCGCAGACGATCTCGGGCGAGGCGCTCGACGCCGTGGTGCGGCTGATGTTCGAGCTCGGAGACGCGGCGTCGGGGGAATCGGACCCGTTCCACGACCGAATCTGCGAGGCGGCCTGCACGCTGACCTCGATGGAGCGCGCCGTGCTGGTTCTCTACGACCCGGCGCGCCGGCTCGTCGTCCCCGTCGGCAGCTTCGGCGTCGACCCGGAGCTCCTCAACCACGTCTACGGGAACATCGAGGAGACGCCGATCGCACAGCGTGCGTTCGCGGAGGACGACGTGATCGCGGTCGACTCGCTGCCCGGCCATGTCCCGGACCGCTACGCGGCGCTGCCGAGCGTCGTCGGCATCACGTGCACGCCGGTGGCCGCCGCGGGACGGCCCCTCGGCGTGATCTTCGCCGAGCGGCACGGCAAGCCGCTCGAGCTGTCCGACGACGAGCGCTGGACGCTGCACGCGCTCGGGCGCACCGCGGCGCTCGCGACCACGGTTCGCCAGGCCGCCACCCAGCGGGAGCGCGACGCGCTCCTGCTCGAGCGCATCGAGCTCGCGCGCGAGGTCCACGAGAGCGTCATGCAGCGGCTGTTCGGCGTCTCGATGGTGCTAGGGTCGGGCCGCGAGCTGAGCGCCGACGACGCCGAGCGGGCCGCCGCTGAGATCGAGGCGGCGCTCGGCGAGCTGCGGGCGGCGCTCGACCGCTCGCTCGAACCGACGTCCGAGCCCTCGCGGACCACACTTCGCGACGAGCTGCGCCGGCTCGGGCGCCAATACAAGTCGCTGCCGCTCCGCGTCGAGTGGGAGGACGAGACGGCCGTCCCGGAGGGGCTCGAGCCGCTTGCGGTGTCGGTGCTCGGCGAGGCGCTTCGAAACGCCGAGAAGCACGCGCGGCCGACCGAGGTGCGCGTCTGGATCGGCAGGGTCGACGGGGCCTTTGCGCTCGAGGTCAGAAACGACGGCCTCGGCGGCCCTCCCACCCCCGCCTCTGGGCTGGGCTTGCGGCTCGCCTCCTACGAATCGCTGCAGCGCGGCGGGATGCTCGAGTACGGCCCCGAGGGCGGCGAGTGGCGGGTGCGGCTCGTGCTGCCGGCAAGCGACGTCGAGAGCGTGCTCCGTGCCTGAGGAGGCGCTTCGAGTCCTGATCGTCGATGACCACGCGGTCGTCCAATGGGGGTTCAAGGTCCTGCTCGGGCGGCAGCGCTGGGTCGAGCGCTGCGTCCTCGCCTCGGACCCAGAGGAGGCGGTCGCCGCCGCCGAGAAGCATCGGCCGCACGTGGCGCTCGTCGACCTCTTCCTCGGCGAGCGCTCGGGCGCCGAGCTCTGCGAGGCGATCCGCACCGCCTCCCCCAAGACGCGGGTGTTGCTGATCTCCGGCGTCGGCTGGATCTCGCCCCAGGCGGCGCGCACGGCGGGCGCGTCGGGCTTCGTCTCCAAGGACTGGAGCGCGGACGAGGTCGCGATGGCGGTTCGGATGGTCGGCAAGGGAATGACCGTCTTCGGGCGCCAGGAGGAGGCGCCGTCGACGCCACTCTCGAAGCGGGAGCGCGAGGTGCTCACCCTGATCGCCGCCGGAGCCACCAACCGCGAGATCGCGGAGCGGCTCTTCCTTTCGCCTCACACCGTCAAGGAGCACGCGAGCGCGCTCTACCGCAAGCTCGGCGTGAAGAACCGCGCGGAGGCCGCCCGGCGCGCGGAGCGGCTCGGGCTCACCCGCTGACCCCCCCGATACTTCGCTCGTCGACCCCCCGGATGGGGGGTTGAACGCGCGATCGGCTTAACCGCCCCTCGTGACCGCGGTAGGTGTGTCGGAGATGACGGAGCGGCAGACCCTCGAATCGACCGCGATCCTGTTCCCGGGGCAGGGCGTCGGCGACGCGATCGACGCTGGCGTCGTTCGCGAGCTGCGCCCCGACCTCGCGGAGCTCGCGACTCAGCTGGTCGGCGTCGACCCGCTGGAGCGGCTTGGTCAGGGGACGGGCTTCGACCAGCCCGCGATCTACTGCGCCTCGATCGCGGCGTTCGAGCGCCTCGGCCGGCCGCGCTCGAGCCTCTACGCCGGCCACTCGCTCGGCGAGGTCGCGGCGCTTGCCGCCGCGGGTGCGGTGGACGATCTCGACGGCCTGCGCATTGCCGCCGCCCGCGGAAGGCTGATGCAGGAGGCGGCGCGCGCGGCGGCTCCCGGAGGGATGCTGGCCGTGGGCGGCGACCGCGACGAGGCGCTCGCTCTCGCGGATCGGTTCGGCCTCGCCCTCGCAAACGAGAACTCGCCCGGCCAGTACGTGCTTACCGGCCCAGAGCCGGGGATCGACGCGGCGCGCTCCGGGGCGCGCGAGCTCGGCCTGCGCGCGAAGCGGCTCTCGGTGACGGGCGCGTTCCATTCGCCCGCCATGGAGCCGGCGCTCGCGCCGCTTCGCGCCGAGCTCGCCGAGGTCGACTTCCGGGTCACCGATGCGACGGTGATCTCGTCCGTCAGCGGCGCGCCGTTCGAGGACGACCCGCGCGAGCTCCTCGTGGCGGCGCTCGTCAGCCCGGTCTGCTGGGTCGCCGTCCTCGAGCGTTTGCATGCGGACGGCGCGCGGAGCTTCCTCGACGCCGGACCGGGGAAGGTCCTCGCCGGGCTCGTCCGCCGGACCCTCGACGACGTCGAGGCGATCGTCGGCGACCGGCTGGAGGTGGCCCATGCGTAGCGTCGCCGGCGCACCGCTCACCGCGCGCACGGACGCAGCGCAGCGCCGTGGCCGTCCCGGGATCGCCGCGGTCGCGCGGGCGGTCCCGCCGCGCGTCGTCGCCAACGAGGAGATCGCCTCACGGCTCGGCGTCGACGGCGCCTGGATCACGACGCGGACGGGGATCGCCCAGCGTCGCCACGCGGCGCCCGACGCGACGCTCGTCGAGCTCGCGGCCGACGCTGCAGCAGTCGCGCTCGGACGCGCGGGAGTCGAGGCGGAGGAGATCGACCAGGTGCTGGTCGCGACCTCGACCCCCGACGATCTGCTTCCGAACGCCGCGCCACTGGTCGCCGAGCGCATCGGCGCGAACCGAGCCGGCGCGATGGACGTCGGGGCCGCCTGCACGGGATTCCTCGCCGCGCTCGAGCTCGGAGCCGCCTCGGTCGAGTCCGGCCGCGTCGCCAGCTCGCTCGTGATCGGCGCCGACCTCATGAGCCGCATCCTCGACTTCGACGACCGGCGCACGGCGGGGCTGTTCGGCGACGGAGCGGGCGCGGTGGTTGTCGTGCCCGGCGGAGCTGGAGCGATCGGGCCCATCCGCCTGCGCGCCGACGGCGCGGGTGCGACGCACGTCAGTGCCGCGCATGGAGGCAAGGTCCGGATGGACGGCCGCGCCACGTTCCGGGCGGCCGTCGCGCGGCTCTGCGAGGCGACGCTCGAGGTGACCGCGGAGGCGGACCTCGAGCTCGAGCAGATCGACCTCTTCGTCTATCACCAGGCCAACAGCCGCATCCTCGCGGCGGTCGGCGAGCGCCTGGGCCTGCCGGCCGACCGGGTGGTCGACTCGCTCGCCCGCTACGGCAACACCTCGGCCGCTAGCGTCCCGATCGCCCTCGACGAGGCGATCGCCGACGGTCGCGTGCGACCCGGCTCCAAGGTCGTCGTGGGCGCCTTCGGCGCGGGACTCATGTGGGGGGCGGGAATCGTGGACTGGGGAGGGGCGGAATGAACGCCGCCGGCACCACCGAGGCCCCTGCGCGGACGGCGGGCGCGACGCCGCCGGCCGAGGGCTGCGCGCTCGTTACCGGCGCCTCGCGCGGGATCGGCGCCGCGACCGCGCGCGAGCTCGCCGCCGCGGGCCTCCCCGTCGTCGTGAACTTCAAGGCCGACGCCGAGGGCGCCGAGTCCGTCGCGGCGGAGATCGCCGACGCCGGCGGCGCGGCGGTGCCGATCCGCGCCGACGTCACCGACCCGGAGGCGGCCGAACGCCTGCTCGCCGAGGCGGAAGGCGAGCTCGGCAAGGTGCTGGTCCTCGTTAACAACGCGGGAATCACGGCCGACAACCTCTCGATGCGCCTCAGCGACGAGGAATGGCAGCGCGTCCTCGACACGAACCTGACCGCAGCGTTCCGCCTCACGCGCCGCGCGCTCGGAGGGATGATGCGCGCCCGGTACGGGCGGATCGTCAACGTCGCCTCCGTCGTCGGCCAGCGCGCGAACGCCGGGCAGGCGAACTACGCGGCGGCGAAGGCGGGGCTGGTGGCGTTCACGAAGACGGTCGCCGTCGAGGTCGCGCGGCGCGGCGTCACGGTGAACGCCGTCGCGCCGGGCCTGATCGAGACCGAGCTCACTCGCGATGTGGGCTCGAGCCTCGGCGACCACGTTCCAGCTCGCAGGCCGGGAACGCCGCAGGAGGTGGCGGCCTGCATCGGCTTCCTCGCCTCGCCCGAGGCCTCGTATGTCACCGGAGCGACCCTGACAGTCGACGGAGGCATGACCGCTTGACGGACACGACCGAAACACCAGAAAGGAACCCAGAGATGCCTGAGACACAGAGCAAGGAACAGATCTCCGAACGGGTGATCTCCGCCCTCGTCGAGTTCGGCGAGGAGCGCGAGAACCTGACGCCGGACGCGCGCTTCGAGGACCTCGACATCGACTCGCTCGACCTCGTCGAGCTGGCGCAGATCGTCGAGGACGAGTACGGCGTCGAGGTCCAGGACTCCGACCTCGACAAGGTGAAGACGGTCGGCGACGTGATCGACCTGGTCTCGGCGAGGGTCACTTGACGCGCGACGTCGTCATAACGGGCGTCGGCGCCGTCACCCCGCTCGGGGTGGGCGCCTCGACGCTGATCGAGCGCTGGTCCGCGGGTGACTCCGGGATCTCCGAGGGAGTCGGCCGCTGCACAGACTTCGACCCGACCGATCATCTGAGTCGCCGCGAGGCGCGGCGCGCGGATCGCTTCACGCAGTTCGCGCTCGCGGCCGCACAGGAGGCACTCTCGCACGCCGGCTGGGACGGGGAGGAATCCCCATACGACGGGACCGACGTCGGCTGCGTGATCGGCACCGGGATCGGCGGTATCGCCACGATCGAGGAGCAGCACACGGTGCTGGAGGAGCGGGGGCAGGCGGCAATGTCGCCGCTCTGCGTCCCCCAGATGATGCCGAACGCGGCCGCCGGTGCCGTGGCGATGCGCCATGGTCTCAAGGGCGAGTGCTACGGCACGGTCTCGGCCTGCGCGGCGGGCGCGCAGGCGGTCGGCGCGGGGATGCGCATGATCGAGCACGGCGACGCCAGGGCCTGCATCGTCGGCGGTACCGAGGCCGGGGTCACTCCCCTGGCGGTCGCCGCGTTCAACAAGATGGGAGCCACGTCGAAGGTCGGCATCTCGCGGCCCTTCGACCGCCGCCGCGACGGCTTCATCATCTCCGAGGGTGCGGGCGTTCTCGTGCTCGAGGACGCCGAGTCGGCGGCGGAGCGCGAGGCGCCGATCCTCGGACGCGTCGTCGGCTACGGCGCCACGGCCGACGCCTACCATCTGACGGCGCCCGACCCCGAGGGCGACGGCGCCGCGCGCGCCATCGAGGCCGCGCTTCGCGATGCCGAGATCGAGCCTGGCGAGGTCGCGTACGTGAACGCGCACGGCACCTCGACGCCGCTCAACGACCGCTCCGAGACCGAGGCGCTGAAGCGCGTCTTCGGCGAGCGCGCCGTGGAGATCCCCGTCTCCTCGCTCAAGTCGTCGATCGGCCACCTGCTCGGCGCCGCCGGCGCGGTCGAGGCCGTCGCGACGACGCTCGCGCTCCGCGACGCGACGGCGCCCCCGACGCTCAACTACGAGGAGCCCGACGAGGGGCTCGACCTCGACTACGTCCCGGGCGAGGCGAAGCGGATCGAGCGGAACGGCCGCGCGCCGGTGGCGATCTCGAACTCGTTCGGGTTCGGCGGCCACAACGTCGTCATCTGCGTGGAGGCGGCGGAGTGACGATCGCGCTCGCCAAGCCGCCCGCCGCCGTCGAAGCTCAGGAGCGGCTGGAGCCGCGCGAGCGGCTGGAGGCGCTCTGTGACCGGGGCAGCTTCCGACCCCTTCGCACCGGCGTGATCTCCGCCGGCGTGGGGGATCGAGCTGTGCCCGGCGACGGGGTCCTCGCCGGCGCCGGGACGGTCGGTGGCCGGCCGGTGTTCTGCTACTCGGAGGATCCGAGCTTCGTGGGCGGCTGGCTTGGCGCGGCGCACGCCGAGACGATCGTCCGGGTGATGCAGCTCGCGGGCCAGTCGGGCACGCCCGTGGTCGGCTTCGTCGAGTCCGGCGGCGCCCGGCTTCAGGAGGGCCACGCGTCGCTCGCCGGCTACGGGCGGATCTTCCGGGAGAGCGTCCGGCTCTCCGGCCGCGTGCCCCAGGTGACCGTGGTCTCCGGAATCTCGGCGGGTGGCGGCGCGTACTCGCCGGCGCTCACGGACTTCGTCGTGATGACCGATCGCGCCCGGATGTTCCTCACCGGCCCGCGCGTCGTGCGCGAGGCGCTCGGCGAGGAGGTCTCGATGGAGGAACTCGGCGGGCCGCGGATACACGAGCGAAACGGCGTCTGCCACGTCGTGGTCCCGGACGAGCTCGCCGCGGCGCACGCGGCGCGCGAGCTCCTCGGCCACCTGCCGAGCGCGCTGGGCGAGGAGCCGCCACTGCTTGCCACGCCGCTCGAGGAGACGGCCGACCCCTCGCTCCCGGTTCCGACTGAGGCGCGGCGCGTCTACGACGTCCGCGAGGTGATCGCGGCGCTCGCCGACCGGGGCCACCTGCTCGAGCTCTCCTCGCACTGGGCGCGCAACATGGTCACGGCCTTCGCCCGGATCGACGGGCGCGCGGTCGGCGTGATCGCCAACCAGCCGCGCCGGCTCGGCGGCGTGATCGACGCGCAGGCGGCCGAGAAGGGGGCGCTCTTCGTGAGCGCGTGTGAGCGCTTCGGCCTGCCGCTCGTCGTCTTAGTGGACACGCCGGGATTCATGCCCGGCCGACGCCAGGAGCAGGCCGGGGTGATCCGCCACGGCGCCTCGCTTCTACGGGCGTTCGCCGGAGCGAGCGTCCCGCGGGTCACGGTCGTGCTCCGAAAGGCGTATGGCGGCGCGGTGATCACGATGAACTCGAAGGACCTCGGCGCCGACATGGTCTTCGCCTGGCCCGGCGCCGAGATCGGGATCATGGCCGCGGGGCAGGCGGTCGGGGTCGTCCACCGGCGGCGCCTGGCCGAGGACGGCGACGGCAGCCTGCTGGAGGAGCTGACCTCCGCTTATGCGGCCGAGCACCTGACCGCGAACGCCGCCGCGGCGAGCGGCTACGTCGATGAGGTCATCGAGCCGATCGAAACGCGCGACCGGCTGGCGTGGGCGCTCACCAGCCTGGAGAGACGATGACCGAGCTCGATCCGTTCGCGGAGATCGCTCGCGCATTGCGCCCACCGGAGCCCCATCCCGCTCCGCCGGCGATCCGCTCGTTCGCCGCGCTCGGCGACAGCTTCACCGCCGGGAAGGGCTGCGCGCCGGGGGAGAGCTGGGCGGACCGGCTCGCCGCGACGCTCGCGGAACGCGAGCCCGGGCTCGTCTACCGCAACTTGGCGGTCGATGGGGCGACGAGCGAGGCCGTGTTCGACCAGCTCGGGCCGGCGCTCCAGCTCGAGCCGGATCTGGCAACGGTGATCTGCGGCGCGAACGACGTGCTCTTCTCGGTTCGCCCCGACGCGCACGCTTACGCGAGACGGCTGGCCGGGATCTTTCGGCGGCTGCGCGAGGCGCTGCCCGCCGTCCGGATCGTCACGGCGACCGCTCCAGAGCGCTGGGACTTCCTCGAGCTCGGCCCTCGCACGCGACGCCGCCTCGAACGCGGCATTGTGCGCTTCAACGCCGCGACGCGCGCGGTCGCCGACACGCACGAAGTCCCCTACATCGAGGTGGCGCGGCACCCCGGCCTCGCCGACGCGTCGAACTTCATCGCCGACGGGCTGCATCCGTCGGCCGCAGGCCACGCCCAGGCGGCGGCGGCGTTCGCCCGCCTCCTGGGAATCACGGACGAAGAGGAGGAGGAGACATGATCGAAGCGCCGTTCTCGCTCGACTTCGACCGGCTCGAGCAGGGCGCCAGGGTGCGCTCGCGCGGCCGGACGATCACCGAATCGGATCTGGTCTCGTTCTCGGCGCTGACCGGTGACTGGCACCCGCAGCACGCCGATGTCGCATGGGCCGCCGAGAGCTCGTTCGGCGAGCGGATCGCCCATGGGATGCTCGTCCTCTCCTACGCGCTCGGCCTGCTGCCGATCGACCCGGACCGGGTCGTCGCCCTGCGCGGGATCCGGAACGTGGTCTTCAAGCGCCCGGTGCCGATCGGGACGACGATCCGCGTCGAGGCCGAGATCGCCGCGCTCAAGCCGCTCGACGACGAGCATGGCCTGGTCGAGCTCGCGCTGCGGGTCCGCGACGCGGACGAGCGCCTGCTCGCGCGCGCCACCGTCGAGGCGCTGTGGCGGCGAGAGAGGCGGGAGCCGTCTCCGAACGGCGGCCGGCCGCTGACCGCCGCCGACATCGACCTCTCGCCGGTCACCGAGGGCGGGGTGCTGATCTGATGCTCGAGGGCCGAAAGCTCCTGATCACCGGCGTGATGACGCGCAAGAGCATCGCCTTCGCGGTTGCTCGCGAGGCGCAGCTCGCCGGGGCCGAGGTGGTGCTGACCGGGTTCGGTCGCTCCCGTCGGCTCACCGAGCGCGCCGCGAAGCGGCTTCCGGAGCCGCCCGACGTGCTCGAGCTCGACGTCAACAGCGAAGCTGACCTCGCCGGAGTCGCCGACGAGCTCGAGACCCGCTGGGGCGGGCTCGACGGCGTCCTCCACGCGATTGCCTACGCGCCGGAGGACGCGCTCGGCGGCGCTTTTTTAGAGACCGGCTACGAGAGCGCGGCGCAGGCCTTCCGCACCAGCGCCTATTCCCTTCAGGCCCTCGGCCGCCACCTGGCCGGCCTGCTCGAGCGCGAGAGCGGCGGCGGGATCGTCGGGCTCGATTTCGACGCCTCGCTCGCCTGGCCGTCCTACGACTGGATGGGCGTGGCGAAGGCGGCGCTCGAGTCCACGGCCCGCTACCTGGCGCGCGACCTCGGTCCGCGCGGGATCCGCGTCAACCTCGTCTCCGCCGGACCGATCGAGACCGCGGCTGCGGGCGGCATTCCCGGCTTCGGCGACCTCGCTGGTGCCTGGGGCGAGGCGGCGCCGCTCGGGTGGGACGAGTCCAACCCGGACCCCGTCGCCAGGGCTGTCTGCTTCCTGCTCTCGGATTGGGCGAGCGGGGTCACCGGCGAGATCCTCCACGTCGACGGCGGCTTCCACGCGATCGGTGCGCCGGGCGCGGGGCGGCGCGGCTCGCAGCCGGTGAACGGTCAGGTGCCCGCTGCGGCGGGCGAGCGCGCGTAGCGCCTAGCCCTCGACGAACCCCTTCAGCTTCCCGGGCATCGACTCGATGATCTGTCCGCGCAGGACGCCGACGAGCGGGCCGCGGATCACCATGCCGAGCATTCGGCCGAGGTCGACCTCCATCCGGTAGGTGGCGCGGGTTCGGCTCGCACCCAGCTCCTCGAGTTCCCAGCTCCCGCGCACGGATTTGAGATCGCCGTCCGTCTGCTCCCAGCGAATGGCCGTCGGCTCCTCATAGCTGAACCGAAGCGTCGAGGTCAGCGTCCGGACCTTGGCGTCGGTCTCGGTGCGGACGAGGACCTGGCGGCCCGCGGAGTCGCGGTCGAGGCACTCGGCGGCCTTGATCTCGGGCTGCCAGCGCGGCGAGCCCTCGACGTCGGCGGCGACGGCGAAGACCTCGGCGATCGCCGCCTCGATCTCCGTGCTCGCTGAGCCCTCGATGGCCACCGCCGGAGCCTAGCCTGGTGTGCGTAGCACGTGGAGATCCCGCCCGTTCAGACGACCGTCGCCTGAAGCAGCGTGCCGACGGCGCCGCACGCCAGCACGACCCACAGAACGGTCGTCTTCGCGTGCCAGCGGGTGAGCGCGGCGAACGCCGCGATCGCGAGCACGGCGGTGGGCAGGTCGACGACGCTCGTTTCGACGATGTCGACGCCGACGGCGGCGATCAGGCCGATGACTCCCGCGGCGACGCCGAGCAGGAACGGCCGGACCCGCGGGTTGTCGGCGATCGCGACAAGCTGGCGGTGGAGGAAGATCGGAAACAGGAAGGCCGGCAGGAAGATGCCGACGGTCATCGCGATGCCGCCCGGCAGGCCGCCCGCGACGTAGCCGACGAACGTCGAGAAGATGATCAGCGGCGCCGGCAGCACGCCGCCGATGGCGAGCCCGTCGACGAACTGCTGGTCGGTGAGCCAGCCGTGGCCGTTCACGGCGGACTCCTGGAGGAAGGGGATCACCGTGTAGGCGCCGCCGAACGTGAGCAGGCCCGCCTTCAGCCCCTCGAAAAGATTGCCGCCGTGAGCGAGACGGTGATCACCGGCACGGCGACGGCCGCGATTGCGGGGGCGCCGATCCGCACGATGCGGGCGCCGTTTACGCGCAGCTCGTACAGGAGCCCTGCGCCGGCCAGCACGAGGACGAAGCTCGCGGACGTGAAGTGCGTGAGCGCGAAGGCGCCGATCGCAATCAGCGCGAGCGGCAGGTCGGTGACGAACGAGCTGCCGAGCCGGACGCAGGCGCGGGCGATCAGGGCGGCGACCGCGGCGGCGAGCCCGTAGAAGAGCTCGTCGAGCTCGTGTGAGAGCCCGGCCTCGACGTACAGGATCGAGAGGCCCAGCATGAGCACGAACCCGGGGAGCATGAAGCCGAGCCCGGCCGCGAGCGCGCCCAGCTTGCCGCCGTGGATGCGGCCGAAGTAGACGCAGAGCTCGTGCGCCTCGGGTCCCGGCAGCACCTGGTAGACGGCGAGGGTCTTGCGGAAGGTCTCCTCGTCGACCCAGCCCTCCTCGTCGACGCACTCGCGCTTGATCATCGCGATCTGCGCCGCGGGGCCACCCCAGGCGAGGAGCCCGAAGTGCAGGAAGCGTCTGAAGATCGCGAGCGGCGGGTCCGCCATCGAGCGCCAGTCTGATGGGCCGCGGGCAGTCCGTTCCGAAGTTCTTCAACAAACGGCGATCAAAACCCTTAGAGTGGATCGCGCCTGAGGGTCACCTAACCACCGCCGTTTACGCGGCCGACCACGGAAGTGAGCGACGAAAGGCAGATGGCACGAGGCGTTGATCTATCTACGTACGAAAAGGCGCGTCTTGGGCGCGCCCTGCTCGATCTCGCGACGTCCGTGGTTCCGTACGTCGGGCTCACGGCGCTCATGTACGCGCTGTATGACCAGGTATCCGTCCTCGTCGTGCTCGCGCTCGCGATTCCGACGGCTGGATTCCTGCTGCGGACGTTCATCGTCTTCCACGACTGCGGGCATGGCTCGTTCTTCGGCGACAAGCGGAGCAACCGCTGGTGCGGGCGGCTCTGCGCCTTGCTGGTCTGGCAGCCGTTCTCGAATTGGCGCCACGACCACGCGGTGCACCACGGCAGCGCCGGCGATCTCGACCGCCGCGGTACCGGCGACGTGCCCACCCTGACGGTCGACGAGTACTACGCGAAGGGTTGGCGCGGGCGTCTCGGATACCGGCTCTTCCGCAGCCCGTTGGTGATGTTCGGGCTCGGGCCGATCTACTCCCTGATGATCGCGCCGCGGCTCGCGCCGGGCGGGAAGCGCAGCCGCCTTCGCAACAGCGTCCTGCTCACCAATCTCGCGCTCGGCGTCTCGATCGCCGCGCTGTGCCTCCTCCTCGGTTGGAAGGAGTTCATGCTGGTGCAGCTGCCCGCCGCCTACCTTGCTGCCGCGGCCGGCGTCTGGCTCTTTTATGTCCAGCACCAGTTCGAGGACGTCTACTGGGAGACGGGCGAGCGCTGGAGCTACTCGGATGCGGCGCTCCGCGGGAGCTCGCATCTGAAGCTCCCGCAGCCGCTTCAGTTCTTCAGCGGCAACATCGGCCTCCACCACGTCCACCACCTGAGCGCGAAGGTGCCGAACTACAACCTCCAGGCGGCACACGACGAGAATCCCGTCTTCCACCAGGTCCCCGTGTTGACGCTGCGCGACAGCCTTCGCTGTCCGCGGTTGAAGCTGATCGATACGCCCAGCGGCCGCCTGGTCACCTTCGGCGAGGCGCGGGCGACGATGCGCGCGGCGCCGGCGGCCCTGCTCGGCTGACTCAGTCGCGCGCGTAGACCTCCGGGTTTGCGCAATGCGGCATCCGCCGCCCGGCGAGGCCGGCGAGCAGGTTGTCGACCGCGAGATCGGCCATCGCCTCGCGCGTGCGGTGGGTCGCTGAGCCGACGTGCGGGACGACGATCAGGTTGGGCGCCTCGAGCAGTGGGTCGTCGGCTGGGAGCGGCTCGGGGTCCGTCACGTCGAGCGCGGCGCCCGCGATCCAGCCCTCCGAGAGCGCCCGCGCGAGCGCCGGCTGCTCGACGATCGGCCCGCGGGCGGTGTTGACGAGATAGGCGGTCGGCTTCATCGCCCGCAGCTCGGCCTCCGCGATGAGCCCGCGCGTCTCGGAGGTGAGCGGCGCGTGGACGCTCACGAAGTCCGACTCGGCGAGCAGCCGATCAAGTGAGTCACGCTCCCCGCGCCGCGCGAAGACGAGCTCACAGTCGAAGCCGCGGAGCCGGCGGGCGACCGCCTCGCCGATCCGGCCGGCGCCGATGATCCCGACCGTGGAGCCCTGCAGGTCGCGCCCGAGCATGAAGCTCGGTCCCCATGTGCGCCACTCGCCCGCGCGAACGACGCGCTCCCCCTCGACGATGCGGCGCGAGATCGCGAGCATCAGGGCGATCGCGAGGTCCGCGGTCGAGTCGGTGAGCACATCGGGCGTGTTCCCGACCGGGATGCCGCGCGCGGTCGCCGCCGCGAGATCGACGTTGTCCGTGCCGACCGCGTAGTTGGAGATCGCGCGCAGCTCGTGGGCGGCCTCGAGGAGCTCGGCATCGACCGCGTCGGTGAGCAGCGGGAGCAGCCCGTCGGCGGCGGCGGCCCCCTCCAGGAGCACCTGCCGCGGCGGCGCCAAGGGACCGACCCAGACCTCGACCTCGTGCTCGGCGCGGAGGCGGCCGAGGGCCGTTCCCGGAAGCTCGCGCGTCACGAAGCAGCGCGCCATCGTCGCGGCAGTCTCGCGGTTGGCGCGCGGGGCTGCTGTCAGACTCGGTTCATGGACCTCGAGCTGCTCGAAAGCCGGCTCGCCGAGCGCGGCGAGCCCTCATACCGCGCCCGCCAGGTCTGGGAGTGGGTGGCGCGCGGCGCCCGCTCCTATGCGGAGATGTCGAACCTGCCCGCGGCGCTTCGGGAGGCGCTCCAGGCCGAGGTGCCTCTCTCGGCGCTCACCCTCGAGAGCTCGGCGCACTCGCGCGACGGGACCGAGAAGGCGCTCTTTGAGACCGTCGACGGCCGCCCGGTCGAGGCCGTCCTGATGCGCTACCGCGACGGTCGCCGCTCGCTCTGCGTCTCGAGCCAGTCGGGCTGCCCGCTCACCTGCACCTTCTGCGCGACGGGCACGATGCGCTTCGGGCGCAACCTGACGGGGTCGGAGATCCTCGACCAGGCGCTTCACTTCCGTCGTGCCGGCGCGGTCGACCACGCCGTGTTCATGGGGATGGGCGAGCCGATGATGAACCTCGATGGCGTGCTCGCGGCCTGCGCTCGGCTCCCGGACATCGGGATCGCCGCGTCGCGGACCACGGTCTCGACCGTGGGCTGGATCCCTGGGATCGAGCGCCTCGCGCGCGAGGGGCCGAGCGTGCGGCTGGCGCTCTCCCTGCACGCGCCGGACGACGCCCTGCGAAGCGAGCTCATGCCCGTCAACGACCGCTATTCGCTCGCCGACGTGCTCGAGGCGTGCCTCGCCTGGCGGCGGACCCGCCGGCGCCGCGTCTACATCGAGTACCTGATGCTCGCCGGCGTCAACGACCGGGTCTCCCAGGCGGCAGCACTGGCCGGGATCCTCCGGCCGCGCGAGGCGTTCAAGGTGAACCTGATCCCGTACAACCCGACCGCAAGCGGGTTCGAGGGCTCCTCGCGGGAGGCAATCGACGCGTTCAGGCGCGAGCTCGACTCGCGCGGGGTCCCGGCCACGGTGCGCCTGACGCGCGGCCGCGACATCGCCGCGGCCTGTGGCCAGCTCGCGGCGACCGCGGCGCGGCCTAAAGCTCCGCGCGGAACCTACGATGAGGTCCGCAGCGCCAAGTAGGGCTCAATCGGAGTCGAGGAGCTCCTCGACGTCGGGTCCTTCGCCGGGCGGCACGCGCAGCGCGATGTCGCCGCGCCCCCACTCGTCGAGCGGCCAGTCCGCCGTCAGCACCGCCTCCCGACCTTGATCCGTGAGGAGCTGGCGGAAGGCGCGCGCCGTCTCGAGCTCGCGGAAGTCGCGCACCACGTCCCAGTCGTCGTAGGAGGCGTCGCCGACCGTGAGCTCGGCCAGGCCGTCCGGGTGAAGCTCACCGCCGCTCGTCTTCCAGGCGCGGTTGAGCCGGTCGCGGAGTCCCATGGCGGCGGATTATCCCCTCCGGCGGCGACCTAGACTCACGCCGCGTGAAATGGAAGCGCTCCAAGCGCGGCGCGAACCGCGATGTGATCGACGCGCGCGGCTCATCGCCCAGCGCTGGAGGAGGCGGCGGGCTACCGATCCCGGGCGACATCGCCGGGCTCGGCGGCGGCGCGGGCCTCGTCGTCGTGCTTGTGATCGTCGCGATCCAGATCTTCGGCGGCGGTGGCGGAGAGGGCGGCTTCGACATCGGCTCCGTACTGAGCGGAGCCCAGGCGCCTGGTACGGCGAATCCCGTCGGCATCCCGCCGGAGGAGGATCCACAGCGTGATCTCAAGGACTTCTCCGCCTACGTCTTCAACGACGTCCAGGACACGTGGGCCGCCGTATTCCGCAAGGACGGGGAGCGCTACGAGCACGCGCAGCTCTACCTGTACGCGAACGCGGTGCGCACCAACGGCTGCGGGTCGGCGACCTCCGCCGTCGGCCCGTTCTACTGCCCTGCCGACCGGCGCGTCTACCTCGATCTGAGCTTCTACGAGGACATGAGTCGCCAGCTGAACGCGCCGGGGGACTTCGCCTGGGCGTACGTGATCGCCCACGAGGTCGGGCATCACATCCAGAACCTCCTAGGGACGAACGCCGAGGTCGACGGCGCGACACGGGACGATCCGGACCAGGCGAACGAGCTCTCGGTGCGCCTCGAGCTGCAGGCGGACTGCTACGCCGGCGTCTGGGCGGCGACCGTGTTCGCGGAGGGGGACCTCGAGCCGGGCGACATCGACGAGGCGTTCACGGCCTCCGAGGCCGTGGGCGACGACCGCCTCCAGCGCCAGGCGGGCCGGCAGGTGAACCCCGACAGCTTCACCCACGGCACCTCCGCGCAGCGCCATCACTGGTTCGAGACGGGATATTCGTCGGGCGACCCCGAGGCCTGCGACACGTTCTCCGTCGACGAGGTCTAGGCGACACCCTCCGTGTCGCCTACGCGATGGGGGGCGCGGCCGGCAATTGCGGGATTGACAGCCATGTGCACGGTCAATTCCGCAATCGCGGTTCGCAATCCCGAGGTCGCGGAGTTGACGGCAGAGCATACGTTGAGGCGGAGATCGCGGACCGCCGCACGCCAGCATGGCCTCATCACTCGCGCGCAGCTCCGAGCCCTCGGGCTCAGCCGCGACATCATCGATAACCGAGTCAAGTCGCGGCGTCTGCGGCGCTTCCGCCGCGGCGTCTACTTGATCGGGCCAACCACGCCGCCGCTCGCGCCGGAGATGGGCGCGATCCTCTCCTGTCCCTGAGGCTCGTTGCTCGTCGGTCTCAGCGCCGCATAGTCCACAAGCTCCTTCCTCACCCAGCCCAACCACGTCTCGTCGACGTCGCGGTCCCAGGCGCGGATCCAGGCCCGAAGCCGGGCGTCCGGATCCACCGCATGCGCGTCCGGCCTGATGAGCGGACGACCCGTCATGGCATCCCGCTCACGACCGTTGCGCGAACGATCATCGACTTGGCTACCACGCTGTCACCGCATGCGCTCGAGCAGGTGGTGGCGGAGGCCCATCGGCGAAACCTGGCGAAACGGGCGGAGCTACAGGCGCTGCTCGACCGATACCCGAAGCGCGCCGGGACCGCCGCGCTCCGTCGCCTCCTCAACGGCGACCGCCCACCTGCCTTCCTGCGCTCCGAAGCCGAGCGGCGTCTCCTCGCGCTCATCCGCCGGGCGCGGCTGCCGGCGCCGGAGACAAATGCGACCCTCGGTGACTTCGAGATCGATTTCTTGTGGCGCGAGGAGCGGCTCGTGGTCGAGGTCGATGGCGGGGCGTTCCACAGCGCGCTTCCGGATCGCCGCCGCGACCAGCGAAAGGATGCGGCGCTCGTCGCCGCGGGCTACACGGTCGTGCGCATCGGCTGGCACCAGATCACTGAGGAGCCGGAGGCGACGGTGGCGTTGATTGCGCGGGTGCTCGAGCGGCGCGGCGCAGCCTAGCCGGAGAGCTCGACGCGCTCGATCACCTGCGGCTCGACGGGCCGGTCACCGCCGCCCGTCGGCGTCGACTCGATCGCGTTGACCGCGTCCATGCCCTCGGCGACGCGGCCGAAGACCGTGTGCTTGCCGTCGAGCCACGGCGCCTCGTCGGCGGTGACGATGAAGAACTGCGAGCCGTTCGTGTCCGGGCCCGCGTTCGCCATCGCGAGCGCGCCGCGGACCACCTTGTGATCGTTGATCTCGTCCTCGAACGTGTAGCCGGGACCACCGGTGCCGGTGCCCTCGGGGCAGCCGCCCTGGATCATGAAATCGCTGATCACACGGTGAAACACGAGTCCGTCGTAAAAGCCGTCGGCGGCGAGCTTGCGGAAGTTCTCGACCGTCTTCGGCGCGTCCTCGTCGAAGAACTCGATGGTGATCGGGCCGGCGTTGGTGTGAAGAGTCGCTTCGGACATGGCGGCGACTCTAGGCCATCTCTACCGAGCCCGGCGCGGCGCCTATCCTCAGCGGAGGATGCAGTGCTCGTCCTGCGGCAACCTCAACCGCCCCGAGGCGCGTTTCTGCGACTCGTGCGGGGCCCGGCTCGAGGCGCCCGAGGTCGTCGATCGGTCGCCGCTCGTGGCGCCGCCCGACGCGCCGGAGGTGATCGCCGGTCGCTACCGCGTCGGCGGCTTCCTCGGCCGCGGCGGGCGCAAGCGCGTCTACCGGGCGGCGGACGAGGTCGAGGGAGGGGTGGACGTCGCAGTGGCAGTGTTCGATCCCGAGGGTGTCGAGGAGACGGTCCTCGCTCGCGCACGCCGCGAGGCGCTCGCGATGGCGAAGCTCGGCGAGCATCCCCATATCGTCCGCGTCCTCGACTCGGGCGAGGCCGAGGGCATCCCGTACATCGTCAGTGAGTATGTCGGCGGCGGCGACCTCGCGGGAGTGCTCGACGAGTGCGACGGGCGGCGGCTCGAGATCGAGCGGGCGATCGAGATCGCGATCGACGTCTGCCGCGGGCTCGAGCACGCCCACGCGCTCGAGATCGTCCATCGCGACCTGAAGCCGGCGAACGTCTGGCTCGGCGCCGACGGCGCCGCGCGGCTCGGCGATTTTGGCCTCGCGAGCATCGACCGGCGCTCGCGCGAGGCCGTCGAGGCATGCTCGTCGGCACGGTTGCGTATCTGCCGCCCGAGCAGGCCCTCGGCCGCACGGTCGACACGCGCGCCGACCTCTATTCGCTCGGCGCGATGCTGTACGAGCTGCTCACCGGCGAGCCGCCGTTCCCGGGCGAGGATGCGGTGGCGATCATTGGCCAGCACCTGAGCTCCGAGCCCGTGCCGCCGTCGCGCCACCGGCCCGAGGTGCCGCCGCCGCTCGACGAGCTCGTCCTGGCGCTGCTCGCCAAGGCGCCGGAGGACCGGCCGGAGAACGCCGCCGTCGTGCGCCGCGCGCTGGCGCACGCGGCCGACCACCTCGGCGAGCCGGCGGAGCCGCCGGCCCCGGAGAACCCGCTCGAGTCGCTCGCCGGCGGCATCTTCGTCGGCCGCGAGCACGAGCTCGAGGAGATGCGCGCGGTACTCGAGGACGCGCTCCACGGCCAGGGGCGGCTCCTCCTCCTGACGGGGGACCCGGGGATCGGCAAGACCCGCACGGCCGAGCAGCTCGCGACCTACGCCCGCGTCCGCGGGGCCCGGGTCCACTGGGGGCGCTGTCACGAGGGCGAGGGTGCGCCACCCTACTGGCCGTTCACCGAGGCGATCCGGGACTACATCGCCGAGGCCGACCCCGTTGGGCTGCAGTGCAGCTCGGAAGCCGGGCGCCGATCGTGGCGCAGATCGTCCCCGAACTGGCCGAGCGGCTCGGTGACCTCGAGGGCCCGCCGCCGCTCGCGCCGGAGCAGGCGCGCTTTCGCCTCTTCGACGCGGTTGCGGGCTTCCTCACGGGCGCCTCGCAGTCCCGCCCGCTCGTGCTCGTGCTCGACGACCTCCACTGGGCCGACGAACCGTCGCTGCTCCTGCTGCGGTTCCTCGCCCGCCAGCTCGCCGACTCCGGGCTGCTCGTGATCGGCACCTACCGCGACGTCGAGCTCGGCCGTCACCACCCGCTTGCCGAAACGCTCGCGGACCTGACCGCGACCGAGGGTGCGAGGAGGGTCGCGCTGCGGGGGCTCGATACCGCCGGTGTCGGCCGGTTCATCGAGCTGATCGCCGGTGTCGAGCGCCCGCCCCGTGAGCTCGCTGAGCGGATCCGCGACCAGACGGGCGGCAACCCGTTCTTCATCGGTGAGGTCGTCCGGCTGCTCGCCGCGGAGGGCAGGCTGAGCGAGGCCGAGGCGCGGGGGGAGGCCGCCATCCCGCAGGGCGTCCGCGAGGTGGTGGGGCGGCGGCTCGACAGGCTCTCGCCGGCGGCGAACGAGATCCTGGCGATTGCCGCCGTCTGCGGGCGCTCGTTCTGGCTCGAGGTGCTCGAGGAAGTCTGCGGGCACCCATCGGCGGAGGTCGGCGCGGCGCTCGCGGAGGCCCGGGATGCGCGCCTGATCACCGAGTCGCGCGAGCGGTCGGGTCTCTACTCGTTCTCACACGCGCTCGTTCGCGAGACGCTCGAGGCGGAGATCCCCGCGACCCGTCGCGCGGTCATCCACCGGCAGATCGGGGAGGCGGTCGAGCAGCTCCACGGACCGGACTCCGAGCGCCACCTGGCCGAGCTCGCGCACCACTTCCTGGAGGCGGCGGCGCTCGGGGAGGCCGAGCGGGCCGTCTCCTACGGCGCTCGCGCCGCCGCGCGGGCAACCGACCGGCTCGCGCACGAGGACGCCGCATCTCTCTACGCCCGCTCGCTGGAGGCGATGGAGCTCGCCGGCGCCCCCGACCCCGAAGAGACGGCTCGAGCTCCTGCTCTGCCTCGCGGAGGCGCAGCGGTGCGCGGCACGCCCCGACGAGGCGCGGGCGAGGTTCCGCGATGCGGCTGCGCTCGCGCGCGAGCTCGACCGGCCCGAGGACCTCGCCGAGGCGGCGCTGGGGATGTGCCTGATCGCCGAAGTCGGCAGGCACGACCGCGAGCTCGTCGGGCTGCTCACGGAGGCACTCGAGCGGACGCCGCCGGGCGACGGTGCGCAGCGCTCGCAGCTCCTCAGCGGACTCGCCCAGGCGGTCTACTGGGTCGATGCGGAGGGGCGCTCGGAGGAGCTGGGCCTAGAGGCGCTCGAGATGGCGCGGCGAATCGGCGACACGCCGTCACTCGCGCTCGCGCTCGCCAGGCGCCAGTTCACCGGCACCGGCCTGGAGGGGGCCGAGCGGAGGCTCAAAGAGAGCGAGGAGCTCCTCGAGCTGGCGAGGCGACTGGACGATCGCGAGCTCGAGGCGCGGGCGCACGCCTATCACCTCCGCGACGAGCTCGAGCTCGGCGACGTCGCCGCCGTCGACGCCGATCTCGCGTCGTTCGCGCGCCTCGTCGAGGAGCTTCGCCAGCCGCAATGGTCGTGGCACGTGCCGCTCCTGCGCGGAATGCGCGCCGTGATCGCCGGGCGCTTCGATGACGCCGAGCGGCTCGCCGCCGAGGCCTTCGCGGGGGGGCAGCGCGCGGGCGAGCCGATTTCGGCGCAGTTCTACGCCACGCAGATCGCCCTGCTGCGCCGGCTTCGCCGCTCCGACGAGGACGTCGCGCAGCTCGACCCTCTCGTCGAGCGCCTGGCGGAGCTCGCCGACGGCTATCCCGCGATCCCGGCGTGGCGCTGCTCGCTGGCCGCGATGCACGCGGAGCTCGGCCACGAGCGTGAGGCGCGGGCGGCGCTCGAGGCGATCGCCGTCGATGACTTCGCGGTCCTGCCGCGCGACGCGCAGTGGACGATCTCGCTCGGGCTGCTCGCGGAGGCGGCGGCGTTCCTCGGCGACCGCGAGCACGCCGAAGCCCTATACGCGCACCTGCTGCCGTACGACGGGCTCACGATCGTCGCGGGCCGCGCGGCCGCGTGCTACGGGCCGATTGCGCGCGTGTTGGCGCTGCTCGCGGGCGCCGCCGGTCGGCACATGGAGGCCGCGCGGCACTTCGAGGACGCGCTGCGCCTCTCGGAGCGCATGGGCGACCTCCCGTTCACGGCCCGCACGCAGTTCGAGTTCGCGCGGTTCGCCCTCGACCGCGAGACCGAAGGGGACCGCACGCGCGCTCTCGACCTGCTCGCCGGCGCGCTCGAGACCGGCCAGCGCATCGGAATGATCGGTCTGGTGCGTTCGGCCCTCGCGCTTCGTCTCGAGGCTCAGGGGCTGACGGCGCTCGATACGACGACCTCCATCGATTTCATGATCGAGGCGGTCTCGAACGAGCGGCCGGACATCGCCGCGCTCGCCGCCCCGGACGGCCAGGTGACGATCCTCTTCTCGGACATCGAGGACTCGACGCTGATTACCGAGCGGCTCGGCGACGAGCGGTGGCTGCGGGTCCTGCGCGCCCACAACGCGCTCTTCCGGCGGCTCGTCGGCGCGCACGGCGGCTACGAGGTAAAGAACCAGGGAGACGGGTTCATGCTCGTCTTCCCCGACGCGCGGCAAGCGGTCGAGTGCGCGGCGGCCATCCAGCGCGACCTCGCCGAGACAGAGCCGGTCGAGGGAGAGCGGGTGAGGGTGCGGATGGGCATGCACTCGGGCGAAGCGATCCGCGAGGAGGGGGACTTTTTCGGCCGCAGCGTGATCCTCGCCGCGCGGATCGCGGCGCAGGCGCGCGGCGGCGAGATCCTCGTCTCGGAGGAGCTCAAGCGCCGCGCGGAGGAGGCCGAGGAGGAATGCCCGCTCGGGTTCGACGGCGGGCGTGAAATCGAGCTCAAGGGGCTGTCGGGAAGCCACCGGGTCTACCGCGCCCTCTGGGAGCAGGCGGTCCCGGCCTAGCGTCCCCCTAGAGCGGCTCGCCCGTGAGCCAGCGGACGGCGTTCTCCACCATCATCGTCCGCTCCTGATCCTCGGTCATCCCAGCGGCTCGCAGGTCGGGCAGCACCCGCCGCGGGACCATCCGGATGTCCCAGTCCTTGGCCATTCCGGCGGCGAGCAGCTGCTCGATCGTCTCGCGCGGGAACCAGTCGAGCGTCGCGCACGAGTCGGCGGAGATGAACATCCGTTCGGCGTAGCCGCGCTCGAGCAGCGTGAGCACCGTCTGGTTTCTCTGCTCGTAGGGGTGGTAGAGCTCGAGTCCGTAGCGGTCCATGCCGATGTAGACGCCTCGCTCCAGCAGCCGCTCGATGTAGTCGAGATCGCTCGTGTCACCGGTGTGGGCGATCTGCACGCGCGCCAGGTCGACGCCCTCCTCCGCGAAGATCTCGACCTGCCTCGGCCCCGTGTCGCTCGCGGGCCGCGAGTGGGCCATGATCGGCGCCCCGGTCCGCACGCTCGCCCGGGCGGCGGCGCGGTGGACCTTCTCGACGTTCTCGGTCAGGCCCGGCTCGTCCGCTGCGCACTTGATGAACGCGGCCTTGATCTCCGTGCCCTGGATGCCGCGCTCGATGTCGGCGACGAACAGCTCCGCAATCTGGTCGGGATCGCGGCTCGCGAGGAAGCTCGGCAGGTGGTCGTACGTGTAGATCCCGGTGCAGGGGACCACCTGGAGGCCGGTCGCTTCCGCCGCCCTGCGCATGAACGTGACGTCGCGGCCGAGGAACATCGCGCTCGGATCGCAGATCGTCCTGATACCCAGCTCCACCGCGGCGCTCGCCGCCTCGACCGCGGCCTCGAACTCCTCTCCAGGACCGATCGCCCGCTCAGGGATGCCCCCGAACGTGCCGGCGTCCGGCCACTGGGCGGCGACTGCCTCGTCGCGCGCCATCAGGTGCTCGTGGATCAAGGTCGTGCCGAGCTCCGCGGCCTCGATCGGTCCGGTGACCGTCTCGATCCTCGCCATCCGCGGGACTATATGCCGCGGTCGGACGGGCGCCGTGCTGAGTTCAGAGCAGCTTGACGACCGCGATCACCATCGAGGCGACGAG
>Ga0126307_10000403_pt1 | contig 27939 bp, 34 predicted proteins | sample Plot28_FD_89955 | JGI IMG/M metagenome (GOLD analysis project Ga0126307, IMG submission 89955) | Serpentine soil microbial communities from UC McLaughlin Reserve, CA, USA - Plot28 | ecosystem: Environmental > Terrestrial > Soil > Grasslands | place: USA: UC McLaughlin Reserve, Lake County... | reverse complement strand
GCGCGCCTACAGCGAAACGCTCGGGGTCGTCGCTCGCGCCCTCCACGACGAAAGAACCGTCGAGGCCGTGCGGGCGGCCCACCCGGCCCACCGGGACCAACTCGGCCACGCTATTCGTTGACGATCTCGAGCTGGACGCGCTCGTTCTGGTGCGCGCCGCTCGCCCGCACGATCGTGCGGAGCGCCCGGGCGATGCGGCCCTGCCGCCCGATCACCTTGCCGACGTCGGGCTCGGCCACCCGCAGCTCGAACACGGTTGCGCCGTCGCGCTCGGTGCGGGTGACCGTCACCTCGTCAGGATTGTCGACGAGGCTCCGGGCCAGGTAGGTGACGAGCTCCTCCAAAAGCTAGGAGATGCCTTGTGCCTTCATGAGGCGTCGCACCGAGTCGGTCGGCTGCGCCCCCTTCGAAATCCAGTCCTTGACCTTCGCCTCGTCCATCTCGATGGTCGAGGGCTGCGTCTGCGGGTTGTACCGCCCGACGATCTCGATGAACTTGCCGTCGCGGGGCGAGCGCGAGTCGGCGACGACGACCCGGTAGATCGGGTTCTTCTTCGACCCGACGCGGGCCAGTCTGATCTTTGCTGCCATCCGTTCCTTTCTAGCGCCTCTGCTGGGCGACTATCGATTGGAGGTTGGGCATCTTGCCCCGCCCCACCTGCTTCATCATCTTCTCCATCTGCTTGCGCATCTGCAGAACCTGGTTCACCTGCTGGACGGTCGTGCCGCTCCCCGCGGCGATGCGCGCGCGTCGCGGGCCCTTGATGATCTCGGGGTTCCGCCGCTCTGCGGTCGTCATCGAAAGGACGATCGCCTCGACCCGGCTGAGCTGGCGCTCGTCGACATCCACTCCCTGGAGCTGCTTCCCCATCCCCGGGATCATCCCGAGGACGCTCTTCATCGAGCCCATCTTGCGCATCATCTTGTACGCCTGCAGGAAGTCCTCGAAGGTGAAGCGGCCCTGCATGAGCCGCTTCTCGAGCGCGGCCTGCTCGTCCTCCTCGGCGGCCGCCTCTGCCCGCTCGATGAGCGTGAGGACATCGCCCATCCCGAGGATCCGCGAGGCCATGCGGTCCGGGTGGAAGTACTCGAGCTGGTCGAGCTTCTCGCCGGTCGAGGCGAGCTTCACCGGCTTGTCGGTGACCGCCTTGACGGAGAGCGCCGCACCGCCGCGCGCGTCGCCGTCGAGCTTCGTGAGCAAGATGCCGTCGAAGTCGATCCGCGCGGCGAACGCCTCGGCGACAGAGACCGCGTCCTGACCGGTCATCGAGTCGAGGACGAGGAGGATGTTGTGCGGCTTCAGCTCCTTGCGGACGGCCGCGAGCTCGTTCATGAGCTCCTCGTCGATGTGCAGGCGGCCGGCGGTGTCGACGATCAGGACGTCGCGGCCCTGCGCGCGCGCCTGGTCGAGGCCTTCCTTCGCCACCTTGACCGCGTCCTTGCTGGAGCGGTCGAGGTAGACGGGGATCTGGATCTGCTTGCCGAGCTGCTCGAGCTGGTCGATCGCAGCCGGGCGCTGGAGGTCGGCGGCCACGAGCGCCGGCGCCTTCCCTTCCTTACGCAGCAGCAGCGCGAGCTTGGCCGCGGCGGTCGTCTTACCCGAGCCCTGCAGGCCGGCGAGCAGAATGATGGTCGGCGGACGACCAGAGAACGCAAGCTTGGAACCTCCCTGGCCCATGATCGCGGTCAGCTCGTCGTGGACGATCTTCACCACCTGCTGCCCCGGCGTGAGGCTCTTCGTCACCTCCACACCGGCCGCGCGCTCCTTCACACGCGCGACGAAGTCCTTGACGACCTGGAAGTTGACGTCGGCCTCGAGGAGGGCGAGGCGGATCTCCCGCATCGCCTTGGAAAGGTCCTCTTCGGACAGCGTTCCGTGTCCCCGGAGGTCGCCGAGGGTGGCTTGCAGCTTGTCGGAAAGCGTGTCAAACATGCCGGTCGGGAAGTGTAGCTGCGGGTCTTTCAATCCCTAACGAAGGAGAGGCATGGCAGAGATCGCCAAAATCATCCGCGTCATCGGGCAATCGCCCACGAGCTTCGCCGAGGCGACGAAGGTCGCCGTTCAGGAGGCGGGCAAGACGGTGCGCGACATCCACGGCGCCCACGTCGTCGAGATGAGCGCGGTCGTCGAGAACGACGAGATCACGATGTTCCGCACCACCGTGGACATCGCGTTCGGCGTCGAGCGCTAAATAGTTCGGGCCGGAAGCTCGGCGAAGACGACCTCGTAGGTCTCGACGGTCGCCTTGATCCCGGTCATTTGCTCCCACGCGTCGAGGTGGTTCTGCACGGCTTCGCCGCTCGCGGCCTCTGTCTCGGCGTCCGTCCAGAGCGTCACGCTCACCGTGCACATGCGCTCGTCATCGTGGAGGAGGTAGGCGCCGGAGAAGCCGTCGGTCTGCATGGCGACCGGGAGATAGTCCTCCGTGAACCAGTTGCGGCCGATCTCCCAGTTGTCCGGGGAGACGTCCTCGTAGCGCACGAGCCTCGCGTGCATGGCGAGAGGGTAAGCCGTGCGGCTCGTGACGTCTAGGTGTCTTGAGACGTGGGCCGCACGAGCAGCTCGTTCACGTCCACGTGCGGCGGCTGCGTGACCGCATAGAGGATGGCGCGCGCGATGTCGTCCGGCTCGAGCGCATCCTTGGGCGGTGAGTCGAAGAACGGCGTGTCCACGCTGCCCGGCTCGATGAGCGTTACGCGCACCCCGCTGCCGTTCAGCTCGAGGCGCGCCGCCTCGCCCATCGCCGTCACCGCCCACTTGGTCGCCGAGTAGAGCGAGCCCGGAAGCGCGCGGCGGCCAGCGACCGAGCCGGTGAGAAGCAGGTGGCCCTTGGACTCCCTTAGGGAGGGGAGCGTCGCGCGGATCGTCAGCGCGCAGCCGTAGACGTTGGTGAGCACCATGCTCTTCCAGAGCTCCGGGCTCTCCTCGAGGAAGCCTCGCGTTGCGCCGAAGCCTGCGTTCGCGAGGGCAACGTCCAGCCGCCCGAAGCGGTCGACCGCGGCCCGGACGAGGGCCTCCTGGTCGCCCCACTCGGTGACGTCGCACCGCTGGGCGATCGCGTTGTCTCCTCCAAGGTCCTCGGCCAGCGCCTCGAGCTTGTCGACGCTCCGCGCACCGAGGACGACCTGGTAGCCCGCCTCCACGGCGCGGCGCGCAGTCGCCTCGCCGATCCCGCTCGAAGCCCCCGTGATCAGGAAGACCTTCTCCGCCACGGGCAGCAGCCTAGTCGGCGGAGACCAGGGCCCGCGCGAACTCGCCCGGGTCGAACGGCTGCAGGTCGTCAAGCGACTCCCCCACGCCGACGAGCTTGACCGGCAGGCCAAGCTCGTGGGAGATCGCCACGGCGATTCCACCCTTCGCGCTCCCGTCGAGCTTCGTGAGCGCGACGCCGGAGACGTGCACGGCCTCGCCGAAGAGCCGAGCCTGCTGGAGGCCGTTCTGGCCTGTGGTCGCGTCGACGACGAGCAGCGTCTCGTGTGGCGCGCCCTCGAGTCGCTGCGCGATCACGCGCCTGATCTTGGCGAGCTCCTCCATGAGGTTCGTCTGCGTGTGCAGGCGGCCGGCCGTGTCGACGATGACGACATCGCGTCCGCGCGATTGCGCGGCTTCGATCGCGTCGAACGCGACCGCAGCGGGATCCGCGCCGTGCGTGGAGCCGACGAAGTCCGCCCCGGCGCGGTCGGCCCAGATCTCGAGCTGTTCATCGGCCGCAGCGCGGAAAGTGTCCGCGGCGCCCACCACGACGGAGTGACCGTGGTCGCGCAGACGAGACGCGAGCTTGCCGATCGTTGTGGTCTTCCCCGTGCCGTTCACGCCGACGACGAGGATCACTGTCGGCCCCTGGCCCAGAGCCAGACGGCGGCCGCCGCCGTCCCCGACCATCATCTCCTCGACGAGCTCCTGGAGGCCCTGGACGAGCTCGCCCTCGTTGGCCGGCTCGCGCGCCTCGAGCTGCTGGACGAGCTCGACGGTGGCGGGCACCCCGACGTCCGCGCGGATCAGCGCTTCCTCGACGCGCTCCCACGACTCCGCGTCGGCAGGGTTGAAGAAGAGCTCCTGTGTGAGCGCCTTTCGGCTTCCGGCGAGCGACTCGCGGAGGCGCCCGAACCAGCCGCTGCGGCCTTCCCCGTCGTCTCCCCGTTCAGGCTCGGCGTCGTCGCCGAGAAACTCGGACCAGCTCGTCACGCCGAGAGCGCGTGCACGCTCTCGCGCTCTCCGGCCAGCCTCTTCGACACGATCTGGGAGACTCCGTCGGCGCCCATCGTCACGCCGTAGAGGATATCGGCGGCCTCCATCGTCCTCTTCTGATGTGTGACGACGATGAACTGCGCCCGCTCCGAGAATTGCCTGAGCAGGTCGACGAAGCGGCCGATGTTGGTGTCGTCGAGAGCAGCCTCGACCTCGTCCAGAAGATAGAAGGGACACGGGCGCGCGAGGAAGAGCGCAAACAGGAACGAGATCGCGCCGAGAGCCTTCTCGCCTCCTGAGAGGAGGGAGAGCCGCGTCACGCGCTTCCCGGCCGGCTGGAGCTCGACCTCGATGCCTGCCTCCTCGCCTTCGTCGTCGCCGTCGCGGCGCACGAGCCTCCCCTTCCCGCCGGGGAAGAGCGTGCCCGCCACCTCGGCGAAGTGGTGCTCGACCGCGGCATAGGTCTCCTCGAAGAGCCGCTCGACGGTGGCGGTCAGGTCGTCGCGGAGCTTTGCCAGCTCCTCGAGCGAGCGCTCGAGATCTTCGCGCTGCGTGGTGAGCTCCTCCAAGCGTTCCTTCTCGCGCGCGTGCTCCTCCGCCGCGAGCGGGTTCACCTGGCCCAGTGCCTCGCGCCGGCGTTCGAGCCGTTCGATCTGCGCCCTGAGCTCGTCGACCTCCTCGTCGGCGAGGGCCTCCGCCTCGCCGCCATCAGGGAGGCGTGCGAGGACGTCTTCGCGCTCCCGTGTCAGTCCGGCGGCTTCCACCGCGATCGCGGAAAGCTTTTCCCCCGCCTCGGTCGCGGCGCGCCGGAGCTCGGCCTCGCGCGCGCCGAGCGCCCGGAGCTCTTCACCCAGCTCACCGGAGCGGCTCCCGCCCGCGTCGACCCGTGCCCGCAGCGGTGGCTCGAACCGCAGCGCGCTTTGCGCAGCCGCGTCGAGGATCGCGGCGACCTCGTCCGCCCGCTCTGCGAGCTGCAGCAGGAGGCGCGAGTCGGCGCGCGGCTCGAGCCGGGTCTTCGCCTGGGCGCCGGAGGAGAACCAGATCTGGTCGCCCGCCAGCACCGCCACGGCATCCAGGCCCACGGCCTGCGCGAGCTCGAGGCGCTCGCCCGCCTCGGAGGCTTCCCCGATCTCGGCGCGATCCCACGCGGAGGCCGCCGCGAGCGTCTTCTCGAAGGTAGACGTCGGAGGAGGAGCGACAGGCCGCGCCGCGTCGGCGCGGAGGGCGCGGGCGCTCTCCTCGGCTCGCTCTCGCCTGAGCTCGATACGCTCGATCGCGCTCCGCAGCCGGTAGAGCGCAGCGGTGGCCTCCTCGTGCTTGCCCGCAGCCTCCGCGAGCTCTTCCTCGGCGCGATGTCGCTCGGCGAGGAGCCCCGTGAGTGTGTCGTCGCGGCGCTTGCGCTCGAGCTCTGCCGCGGTCTTTCGTTCGTCGACCTCGGCCAGGCGCTGCTCGATGCGCTCGAGCTCGGCTCCGGCGATGCGCCCGCGGATGCCCTCGAGCTCGACGCGAAGCTTCTCCGCCCGTTCCGCGGCCGACGCCTGCAGCGCGAGCGGCCGAAGTCGCTTGCGCACCTCGTCCTCGAGATCGCGCGCACGCTCGGCCTGAACCTGGACGCGCGCGAGCTTCAGCTCCGCGCGGTGACGGCGGCGCTTGAACTTGCCGAGGCCCGCGGCCTCCTCGATCAGCGCGCGGCGCTCGGCCGGCTTGGAGGACAGGATCTGCTCGACCCGGCCCTGGCCGATGATGGAGTGCATCTCGCCGCCGAGCCCGATGTCGGCCAGCATCTCGACGACGTCGGTGCGGCGGACGTGCGCGCGGTTGACGAAGTATCCGCCTTCACCACCACGGTGAAGCCGGCGCGCGATCGAGAGCTCGGAGAACTCGAGCGGGCCGTCGCCGTCCTCGTTGTCGAAGAGGAGCTCGACCTCGGCGAAGGACACAGGCTCGCGCCCATTACCGCCCGCGTAGAGAACGTCGTCGGGCTTCTCCGCGCGGAGCTCGCTCGGGCTCAGGCTTCCGGCCGCCCAGACGATCGCGTCCGAGACGTTCGACTTGCCCGAGCCGTTCGGGCCGACGACCACGGCAACGCCCGGCTCGAGGCGCACCTCGACCGGGTCCGGAAACGACTTGAAGCCGCGCAGCTTGATCGCACGCAGATGCACGCGCCCGCAGTCTGACGATCAGGACGGACGGGTGGCTAGGCGTTCGGGTCGACGTTCCAGGTGAGCACGTAGTTGAAGGCGCGCCTGCCTCAACCGAGATCCAGAGGAAGCCTCAACCGAGATCCAGAGGAAGGGGTCGACGACGTCACGTTCTGGAACACCGGGGTGATCAACACGCGTCGCGCCGAAGACCGCGACGATCAAAGCTGTCGCAGAAAGAATGATCGGGAGGCGTGAGCGCAGCTTCTGCGCCTGGCCAGACAGCGAATCACTTCCAGGATCCTCCTTCGAGCCCGGCGTCCCTCCTATAGTCGCGGCATGACCGGCACCGAACTCGAGAAGAAGGCCGCCGCGGAGGCGGCGGCTCTTCTGGTCGAGGACGGAATGACCGTCGGGCTCGGTACGGGCTCCACCGTCGCCTACCTCCTTCCCGCCCTCGCGGCGCGAGGCCTGACGCTCCGCTGTATCGCAACCTCGCTCGACACGGAGGAGCAGGCGCGCTTCGCCGGTCTCGCCGTCGAACCTTTCGAGGGCATCGCCCGCCTCGATATCGCGATCGACGGGGCCGACCAGATCGCCCCTGACGGCTGGATCGTGAAAGGCGGCGGCGCCGCGCACACACGCGAGAAAGTCGTCGCCTCCTCGTCCGACCGCTTCGTCGTCATCGCCTCCTCGGACAAGCTCGTCGAGACGATCACGCCGCCGATCCCACTAGAGCTCCTTCCCTACGGCCTCGACGCGACGCTTGCGCGCCTCGGCGAGGTCGAGCTGCGCGACGTGCCGCCGAGCCCCGACGGCGGCGTCATCGCCGACTACCTCGGGCCGGTGGAAAATCCGGCTGCAGTGGCGGCCTGGCTTTCCGCCACACCCGGGGTCGCCGACCACGGCCTCTTTCCGCCGGAACTCACGAGCGAGATCCTCGTGGGCCGCGGGGACGAAGTCGAGCGCCTGGTGCTCTAGTCGACGCCGAGCTTCTCGAGCGCCTGGCGGGCGGCAGCCTGCTCGGCCGCCTTCTTCGAGTCTCCCGTCCCCACCCCGACCTGTTCCTCGTCGATGACCGCCGCGCAGGTGAACGTGCGGCTGTGGGGAGGCCCTTCGACTTCGAGCACGGAGTAGGACACGGTCTTCCCGCGGCGCGCGAGCTCCTCTTGGAGCTCGGTCTTGAAGTCCACATGTCCCTCAAGGGCGTACTCGATCCTGTCGGTGAAGACGGCGACGATCGGGCCCCGGATCGGTTCGAAGCCGTGCTCGAGGTAGAGCGCGCCGAGACACGCCTCCACGAGGGCGGCCAGGACGTTGCGGTTGACCGAAAGGCGCTTCAGCTCGTCGAGATCGGCCTCGCTGCCGCCCTGCTCGAGGAGGCGCTTGCCGAGCTCGAGGCGCCGGCCCACGACGGCGCAGCTTTGCCGCGAGACGACGTGGGCGCGAAGCTTCGCGAGCGTCCCCTCCTGCGAGTCGGGAAAGCGCTCGTAGAGCTCCTGCGCGATGGCGAGCCCGAGGACGCTGTCCCCGAGGAACTCGAGTCGTTCGTAGGAATCCGCCCGGTCCGCCGCCCACGAGGCATGCGTGAAGGCGTTGCGGAGACGCTCCGCAGGCAGGGAGTCGATCAGTTGGAGAAGGCCGGCGTCGGGGCTCTCGGCCCCGCCCTCGTTACTGGTGGGACGAGATGTAGTCGACGGCCTGACCGACAGTGGTGATCGTCTGGGCGTCCTCGTCGGAGATCTTGATCCCAAACTGATCCTCGAGCTCCATGATCAGCTCGACGAGATCGAGCGAGTCAGCGTCGAGATCCTCCTGGAACGAAGCCTCTTCGGTGATCTCACCCTCGTCGACACCGAGTTGCTCCACCAGCACTTCTTTGACCCTTTCGGCGACCTCTTCGCGCGAAGCTGCCATCTCGCTCTCGTACCTGCCTTTCTCTCTTTGGCCCGGCGGGACGGCGGATGGTACCACGCTACCCCGGGGCCGCCGCAACCTCTTCCTCTAGCTGGGCGGCGACGCGCTCGACGACGTTTCCGGCCGCGCCCTGCGCGCCGAGCGTGATCGCGTTGGCGATCGCCGTGCGCGAGCTCGAGCCATGAGCGATGACCACGAGCCCTCGCAGCCCGAGCAGATAGGCGCCGCCGTAGGTATCCGGGTCGAGCCGCTTGCGCAGGCCCCGCGCGGCGGGACGGATGAGGAGACCGCCGACCTTCCCGCGCGCGCTTCCCTCGATCTCCTTTCTGAGCTCGTCGAGAAGCGTCTTGATCGTCCCCTCCATGAGCTTGAGCGCCATGTTCCCGGTGAAGCCGTCGCAGACGACCACGTCGGCGGCATGAGCGAGCAGCTCGCGGCTCTCGACGTTGCCGACGAAGTCGAGATGGCTGGCCTCGAGAAGCGGGTGCGTCTCCCGGACGAGGCGATTCCCCTTCTCCGGCTCCTCGCCGATGGAGAGGAGAGCGACGGTCGCGTCGGCAATGCCGAGTATCTCCTCGGCGAAGACGGAGCCCATGTGCCCGAACTGGACGAGGTGCTCCGGGCGCGCGTCGGCATTCGCGCCTGCGTCGATCAACACCGACGTGCCCCCGATGGACGGAAGCGGCACGGCGATCGCGGGCCGGTGGACGTCGGGGAGCCGGCGTATCTCCAGGAGCCCCGCCGCGAGCATCGCGCCCGTGTTCCCCGCGGAGACGACGGCCTTTGCATCGCCCTCGCCCACCGCGCGGCAGGCGGCAAACATCGAGCTTGCGCGCTTCTCGCGCGCCGCATCGGAGGGCTTCTCGTCCATCGTGACGATGTCGTCGGCGTGGACGATCTCCAGGCCCCCGGCGAGCGGTTCGAGAGCCTCCCGCCGGCCGAAGAGGACGGGCTCGATGGTGTCCGAACTGGCCGCGAGGGCGCCCGCGACGATCTCCTCCGGGGCTCGATCGCCGCCCATCGCGTCGACGGCGACGCGGATCTTCATGAGCTACGGAGCGGGAGTCTCGAGCGGCTCGACTTCACGACCGCGGTACGTCCCGCAGGTCGGGCAGACGTGATGAGGCCGCTTCGGCTGATGGCACTGCCGGCACTCGACGACAACGGGTGTCGAGAGCTTGTGCGTCGCGCGCCGCTTGTCGCGGCGGGACTTGGAGGTTTTTCGCTTGGGGACTGCCATGGCCGCGGCTGAGTATAGCCAGAGCTACAAGCGATCCTTCAGTTCGGCGAGCTTCGCCCAGCGCTCGTCGCCGCCTTCCTCCTCGTGCTCGTGCGGCTCGACGTTCAGATCCCGGCCGCAGACCGGGCAGAGGCCGGCGCAGTCGGGGCGGCAGAGGATCTGGTCGGGCAGCGCGAGGGCGACGGCGTCGCGCGCCCAGGCCGAGAGGTCGAGACGGTCGTCCTGGAGGTAGGGTGTGCGGAGCTCCTCGTCATCCTCGGGGGCCGTCGCCTGGTACTGGCGGTCGTTCACCGCGACGTCGAGACCAGCGTCGCCGAGGCAGCGCACACACGGGCCGACGAGCCGAACGTCGAATTCGAGCTCGAGCATGAGCCCGGACGAGAGGCGCGTCAGCGTCAGGGCCGCCTCGGCCGATTCGGGGATCGGGACGTAGCGCTGGCCGCCGAGCTCGAGCGGCTCGAGGTCGACCTCCTTGACGTCGCGAAACTGATCGCCCGAGTGCAGCCGGACCGTGCGGATGTTGAAGACCGTCATCTACGGCCAGCGTAGCGAAGGAGGGAGAGGCTCTAGACGGCCTGCTGCTCGTCCGTGATGCCTGCGACCACGGACTCCTGAGAGCGCTCGTGGAGCCGCTCGCGGCCGCGGCGCACCGCACCCAGGAACTTGTCCAGGTTGACCTCGAGCGTGGAGAGGATCGAGTCCGCCCAGTCCTCCATCTCGAGGCGCGTCTCGCGCGCCTGGCGGCGGGCGTCCTCGACGATCTCCTGGGCCTGGCGCTCGGCCAGCTTGACGATCTCGGTCTGCGACGCCTCGCGCACCGCCTGCTCGCGCGCCTCGCCGAGAATCCGGTCGCTCTCGCGCTTGGCCTCCGCGAGCATCTCCTGGCGCTCCTTCACGATCCAACGGGCCTGCTTGATCTCCTCGGGGATCGTCGCGCGCATCTGATCGAGGATGTCGTAGATCTCCTCACGGTCGATGCGCACCTGGTCGGTGAGCGGAACGGCCTTGGCGTTGTGAACGAGGTCGTCGAGCTTGTCGATGAGAACGAGTACGTCCATGTTGTCCCCGGAGTCTACTCTTGCGGCGAGACGGGCGCGCCGCCTTTCGGCTGCGGGAACATCTCGCGAAACCGCTTGGCCACTGGCTCCGGCACGAGATCGCGAACGTCGCCGCCGAACGATGCGACCTCTTTGACCCCGCTCGAGGAGAGGAAGCTGTACTGCGGGCTCGACATCAGGTACATCGTCTCGACTTCGGGAGCCAGCTTCCTGTTCAGGTGGTGCATCTGGAACTCCCACTCGAAGTCGGAAATGGCGCGCAGGCCCTTCACCATCGTCTTCGCGCCCCATTCCCGCGCGAATTCGACGACGAGCTCGGCGAAGACCTCGACCTCGATGTTGTCGTAGCCCGCAAGCGCGTCGCGCAGGAACTGCACGCGCTCTTCGACCGAGAACATGGCCTTCTTGTGCTGCGGGTCGCGTACCACTCCCACGACCACGCGTTCGAAGATCCCTGCAGCGCGCGTGATGATGTCGAGGTGGCCGTTCGTGACCGGGTCGTAGCTTCCCGGGCAGATGGCGGTGACAGGCGACGAATCGCTCACTCGGTCCCCTCGAAGAGGCTCACGCGAGTCGAGCCGTAGCGGCGGCTCGTCCGCAGCGGCAGCGGAAGCTCGGGCTCCTCCTTCGCCTCGGACTCGACGACGACGAGGCCGTCGGGGGCGACGACGGAGGGCAGGTGGGTCGCAAGCATGGGCAGGAACTTCGAGAGCATGCGGTAGGGCGGGTCGACCAGCACGAGATCGTAACGCCTGCCCGACGCGGCATCGGCCGACAGTCGGCGACCCACGTCCTCGCGGTACACGCGTGCGCCGTCGAGGCCGAGCTTCTCCACGTTGCGGACGACGGTTTCCGCCGCCACGTCATCGGAGTCCACGAAGACCGCACTCGCCGCCCCGCGCGAGAGCGCTTCGAGCCCGAGCGCCCCGGTGCCGGCGAAGAGGTCGAGCACGTCGGCCCCGTCGACCGACCCGATGAGGTTGAACATGGCCTCGCGGACGCGGTCGCCGGTCGGCCTCACCTCGCGGCCCTTGGGCGCGAATATCCGCGAGCCCTTACGCGAACCCGCGATGATCCTCAATGCGCTGGGCCTCCTCGAGGAGCGGGGTGAGCATCTCTCCGTCCTCCGCCGCCAGGCGCTCGGCCCACTCCCTGGCCTGGGCGATGAGCTTCCGGTCCCGCGCGAGGCGGACGAACTTCAGGTCGCTCAGCCCCGACTGGCGCGTGCCGAGGAGCTGCCCTTCGCCCCGGAGCTCGAGATCGACCTCGGCGAGCGCGAACCCGTCGTTCGTGTCTACGAGCGCCTGCAGGCGCCGCTGCGCGTCCTCGGTGAGCTCGTCCTTCGGACGAGAGACGAGGAGGCAGTACGACTGCTCGGCGCCGCGACCGACTCGTCCGCGCAGCTGGTGGAGCTGCGCGAGGCCGAAGCGATCGGCCTCCTGGACGATCATGATCGTCGCGTTGGGAACGTCGACGCCGACTTCGATCACCGTGGTCGCCACGAGGACGTCGAGCTCGCCGCGCTTGAACTCGTCCATCAGCGCGCGCCGGTCCGCGGGCCGCAGCCGTCCGTGCAGGGAGCCGACGCGATAGCCGCGGAGCTCGGCGCTCCGCAGGCGCTCGGCCTCCTGCTCGGCGGCGCGCGCCTCGATTGTCTCCGACTCTGAGACGAGCGGGCAGACCACATAGGCCTGGCGCCCGTCGTCGAGGTGGCGGCAGAGGCGCTTGTAGGCCTCGGCGCTCCGCTCGTGCGAGACCCAGCTCGTGATGACCGGCTGGCGACCGCGCGGCGGCCGGGCGATCTCCGTGACGTCGAGGTCGCCGTAGACGGTCTGCGCAAGCGTTCGCGGGATCGGCGTCGCCGTCATGTGCAGGACATGAGCAGAACGGCCTTCCGCGAGCGCGCGGCGCTGCTCGACCCCGAAACGGTGCTGCTCGTCGATCACGGCCACCGCCAGGTCGTCCAGCGCGACGCCCTCCTGGATGAGCGCATGCGTCCCGACCAGAATCTGCGCGCCTTCGAGATCGTGCTTCACGGAGCCCGTCTGCAGCGAGACACGAACTCCGAGCTCGGCGCAGATCGGCTCCAGGGTGAGGAAGTGCTGCTCGGCGAGGGTCTCGGTCGGAGCCATGAGTGCCCCCTGCTTCCCGCGCTCAACGGCGCGCAGGAGGGCGTAGAGGGCGACGACGGTCTTGCCCGACCCCACGTCGCCCTGCAGGAGCCGCTGCATCGACCGTTCGCCGCGGAGATCGGCGTCGATCTGGGCGATCGCCTCTTCCTGCTCGGGGGTGAGCGTGAACGGGAGCACGCGCCGGTAGCGGTTGAGGAGCTCCCCCGGCTCGCCGAGCGCCCTCGCGCGCGCCTCCTGGGCGAGCGCCTCGCGACGGCGGACAAAGCCGAGCTGGAGCAGGAGGAGCTCCTCGAGGCCGAGGCGAGCGCGGGCAGCCTCGGCGTCTTCCAGGCTTTCGGGGCGGTGCACGGCGGCGATGGCATCGGCCCGGAGCGGCAGGCGCTCGCGAGCGCGGAGCTCCGCCGGGAGCGCGTCCGGCATGCGACGTGCAAGCGGGAGCGCGGCCTCGACCAGCGCGCGGATGCGGTAGGAGGGCAGAGCCTCGGTGGCGGGGTACTCGGCGACGAGTCCGAGCGTGTGCACGCCGGCACCCCCGAGCTCGTGACGCGCCACCTTGAATCCCTTCAGGTCGCGCGTCCCGTGCAGAAGGAGCTCGGTGCCGGGTGCGAGCTTCGCCAGGTGCGCCTGGTTGAACCAGACGACCTTCTCCTCGACGCCGGCGGAATCCACGACGACGCCTTCGACGACCTTGAGGTTCCGCCGCCGCGTCGGCCGCACACGGATGCGCGCGAGCTTACAGCGAACCGTCGCCTCCTCCCCGAGGGGTAGGTCGGCGAAGCTCGCCGCCTCGTCCCAGTCCAGGTAGGCACGCGGGATGTGCTCGACGAGATCGCGGAGGGTCTCGATCCCCAGCGAGGCCAGGCGATCGGAGATCTTCGGGCCCACGCCGGACAGGGACTCCACGCGCCGGTCCTCGACGTCCACCCGTCTCGGCTTCGGCGCACCTTGGTCCATGCCAGCAAAGCCGGCCAGCGCAGGGCGCGAACTCACGAAGAGGGCCAGGACCCCTGGAGCATACGCCCGGGTCCGGACGTCAACGGCTGCCTGCGGGGAGCGTCACGCCGACCCCGCGGAACCTGATCTCATCCGTGCGTGGGTAGTAGACGACGTCGTTCGGCTCCCGCGTCCCGTAGGCGAGGTAGACGAGGCCGTCCTCCCCCGCGAGAAACGAGTGCGCGACGCGGGTGCCTGCGGGCCGCGAGACGACGCTCCCTCGCCGGACCTCGGCGCTCTCGTCTCCGAGCGCGACTTGTCCCGATCCCTCGAGGACCACGAAGAGCTCTTCCTCCGCAGCATGGCAGTGAGGCGGATAGCCCTCACGGCCCGGCGAGATGGTCATGTGGCTAAGGCCGGTCTCGACCGAGCCAATCACGTCGCCAACGTTCAGGTCGATCGCGCCCGTGCCGAGCTCCCACCGGATGCCCTGGTCTATGTTGGCGATCCGGCCGGGACGCGGCGAGACCTGGCCAACGTCGGGCTCGCCGATCGCAGCTTCGCGCTCCCAGGGATGCGCCCCGCCGACGTCGACCCAACTGGGGTGCATCCAGGCGACGCCGGCACGCGGCAGCACGGTGTTTCCCTGCTTCTTCCGCTGCCCGTAGGCGAGCACATCGAGCCCCTCGGGCCCCGCACGCAGCGTGTGCGCGTGCTTCTCCGGCAGGTGGGCGAGCACGTCGCCCTGGCCGACCTCGAAGACTTCCCCGTCCTGCCACGAGATCCCGGAGCCGCGGAGGACGAAGAAGATCTCCTCCTCCGCCCCTTCGGCGTGCGCGGCCGTCGACCACTTGCCGGGGTCGATGCGGATGCGCTTGAGGCCGACGAAGACACAGCCGGCCGCGCGGCCGAGGTCATACCAGTCGGCGGCGAGGTGCCCGGTCTCGCGGCGGTATGGTTCGACGCCGTCCCAGTGAGCGACGTGATTCACGAGGGGCGTCTAGCCAGGCGTGGCGGACGCGACCTGGCCGGCGCGCTCTCGCTCGGCGGCGAGCAGATCGACGACATGGCGCAGGAGCTTCCATGCCGTCTCCGGGCTCGACTTGACGAGCTCTTCCAGGTCCCAGGTCGCCATGAAGAGACAGGTGAGCGGAGTGACTGCGGTAACGGTGGCCGTGCGTTCGCGCTTGCCGATGAGCGCGAGCTCGCCGAAATGATCGCCTGGATGCAGCCTGCCGAGTCCGGCTCCGCCCGCGCTCACCTCGGCTTCTCCTTCGACGACGATGAAGAATCCGACCCCGCTCATCTTGCCCTCTCGTATCACCGTCGTCCCGGGCGCGAAGCTCTGCTCGCGAACGTTGCGCGCCACGCGCTTTAGCTCGCGCTGACTGAGACAGCTGAGCAGCGGCACGTCCTTGAGTGCGTCGACCGCAGCCACGCGCCGAGTCTACCGCGGCTGAGCGCGCGCCAGCGAGTCCCAGAACCAGAAGAGCCCGAGTGTGCCGGGCCCACCGTGCGTGCCGATCACCGGCCCGAGCGTCGTGACGATGTCGAGCGATGCGTTCGGCCGGGCATCCTTCAGCCTGCGAACGAGCTCGTCGCAGTCCTCATTGGCCTCGGCGTGGCCGACGCCGACGTGGAGGTTCGGGTCGTCCTGGCCCTCCGTCGAGGCGCGGAAGATCTCCTCCAGCTCGCCGAGGGCTTTCGAGCGGCCGCGCACGCGCTTGAGGGGAGCCACCTCGCCGTCGTCGAACGCGAGTATCGGCTTTACGGAGAGGAGCTGCCCGGCCAGGCCAGCTGCCTTGCCGACCCGCCCGCCGCGGACGAGATACTCGAGCGTGTCCACGGTGAAAAGGAGTCCTCGATCGCGACGGAAGCTCTCGACGAGCGCGTCGATCTCCTCATCGTCGGTGCCGCGGTCGAGACGCCGCTGGATCGCGTCGGCGAGGATCACCGTGCCTCCGGAGGTGACCCTGGAGTCGATGACGCGCACCTTGTCTCCGAAGTCCTTCGCCGCCAGCTCGGCGCTCGCCGAGGTGCCGGAGAGCTTCGCGGAGAGGACGACGCAGAGGATCTGCTCGTACTCTGAGAGCTTTTCGAAGACCGCGGCGAAGTCGGCGGGCGAGGGCTGCGCGCTCTTCGGCGGCTGGTCGCTCTCCCGCAGGAGGCGGTAGAACTCCGCGGTCGAGATGTCGACGTATTCGCGCTTTGCCTCTGAGTCGCCGAAGCGCACATAGAGGGGCACGACGCGCCAGCTCGGGCCGCCGTGGCCCTCCGGCAGGTCGGACGTGGAGTCGAGAACGATCGCCGTCGAGTCAGCCGATAGCCGCGCCACGCCCTGCCGCCTCCCGGATCGCCCCGACGATGTCCTCCACTCCTCGGTCCTTCGTCAGACAGGCCACAGCCCCCGCGTCGTAGAGAGCCTGGATCTCCTCGTGCTCGGCCGCCGCGGTCAGGACGACGACCGCTGTCTTGGGCAGCGCAGCGCGGAGCGCCGAGGTCGTCTCCACCCCGTCGAGCCCCGGCAGCCGGTAGTCCACGAGCACGACGTCCGGTGCGAGGCCCGGGCAGACCCTGAGCGCCGTTTCACCATCGGGCACCGCCGCGACGACGCGCACGTCGGGCGTCAGGCCGAGCATGAGCTCGAGCGCCTGACGAAATGTGTCGTTGTCCTCGACGAGGACGACGTCGATGGGCTCCGTCGCCATCCGCGTCAGTATCGGATCATTCGACCGCGAAAAGAAGGGGGTAATGCGGCTGGCCGCCCTCATGCACCTCGACCTCGAGGCTCGGATGCGCGACGCGGATCGCGTCGACGACAGCCTCTGACTCGCCCGCACCGTCACCGACCAGCACAGTGAGGACGTCCGCGCCGCCGCCGACCAGGCGCGCGACCACGTCGGTCGCCACAGGCTCGAGGGCCTCACCCGAAACGACCGGCTCGCCGTCCACGAGACCGAGAAATTCTCCCTCGGCCACGTCCACCTCGCCGATCGTGGCGGAGCGGGAGGCGCGCGCGACGGAGCCGGCGCGCACCGCGGCTGCAGCCTCTTCCATCTCGGCGACGTTCTCATCGAGCGGCCGGGACGAGTCGAAGGCGACGAGGGCGCCGAGGCCGGACTGCAGGCTCCGCGTCGGGATCACGCGCACGTCCTTTCCGCTCTGCTCCGCCGCCTGCTCTGCGGCGAGGACGACGTTCTTGGAGTTCGGCAGGAGGACAACGCTTGACTCGGGAAGCGCATCGACCGCGGCGAGGAGGTCCGCCGTCGAGGGGTTCATCGTCTCGCCACCCGCGACGGTGGATGCGCCCAGGCTCTCGAAGAGCCGACGGTTGCCTCCACCGAACACGACGGCGACCGCGCCCGTGACACCGGCCTCCCGCTCCAGCCGCTGGGTGCGATCGGCGGTCTGGACATGCATGTTCTTGATGTCGACCTCCGCGATCACGCCGCGGTCGGTTGCGAGCGCGAGGGCCGCGCCGGGCTCGTCCGTGTGGACATGCACCTTGACCGCACCCGGACCGCCGACGACGAGGAGCGAATCGCCGAGCTTCGTCAGCTCGCGCTCGAGCTTCTCGGGGTCGATCGTTTCGCCCTCGACGAAGAAGGACGTGCAGTAGCGGTGGCGAGACAGCTCCTGATGCACGGCCTCGAGTGGGATCCCGCCTGTCACCGCTTCGAGCTCGGGGAGCGGCTCGCCGCGAACGTGCGCCGCGATCCCACGCAGGATCTCGAGCACCCCAGCTCCGCCCGCATCGACCACGCCCGCTTCTCTGAGAATGTCGAGCTGATCGGTGGTCGCAGTGAGAGCCCGCTCGCCGTGCGCCACGACCTCGGCGAGGGCCTCCGTCACCGGAGGATCAGAGGGCGCGAGCGCCTCCGCCTTCTCCGCGAGCTCGCGGGCGACGGTCAGCATCGTCCCCTCCTGTGGGTTGCGGACGGCGGCGTAGCCCGCGTCGCTCGCCCCGCGGAGAGCCCGGGCAACCGCCGACGCGTCCGTCTCGCTCTCGTCCCCGAGAGCCTCGACGGCGCCGCGGACGAGCTGGGAGAGGATGACCCCCGAGTTTCCGCGCGCGCCCATGAGGGCGGCGCGGACGATGTCAGCGCCGGGGTCCCGGTCGAGCGCCGAGACGACCGCACGCGCGGTCTCGGTCATGTTCGTGCCCGTGTCCCCGTCCGGGACCGGGTAGACATTCAGGTCGTCGATGCGGGCCCTGCTCGCCTCCAGAGCGGCCAACGCCGCCCGCGCGAGAGCTAAAGGGCCTTCTGGACTTTGCCCGCTTTGAGACACCGGGCGCAGACATAGGTCCGGCGCGGAACCCCGTTCACGAGAATGCGGACGCGCTGGAGGTTCGGGTTGAACCGCCGCTTCGTGGCCACCATCGAGTGGCTCCTGTTGTTTCCGAACGCGGGAGCTTTCCCGCAGACTGAGCAGACCTTCGACATCGGACGGCCAGTATAGCCAGCGCTTATGGAGTGGCCGCCGGCCGAAGGTGGGTCAGCAGATCGGCCATCTCGAGCGCGGAGAGCGCCGCCTCGGAGCCCTTGTTCCCCTGCGGCCCGCCTGCGCGCTCCTCGGCCTGCCGACGGCTGTCGCACGTGAGGACACCGAAGGAAACGGGAACGCCGGTCTCGAGCCCGGCCAGCTGGAGCCCGCTTGCCGCCTCGCCGGCGACGTACTCGAAGTGCGGCGTGTCGCCGCGGATGACGCAGCCGAGGGCGACGATGCAGGCGTAGCGGCGGGTCTTCGCGAGCGCCATGGCACCCAGAGGAAGCTCGAAGGCGCCGGGCACTGGCATGACATCGATCCGCTCGCGCGGCACGCCCGCCTCGGTGAGCGTCTGCAATGCGCCCTCGAGGAGGCGCGTCGTGATGTCCCCGTTGAAGCGGCTGACGACGACGCCGATCCCCCGCCGCGCGCCGTTTGGCGAGCCGGTCACGACTCCGACCCCCTCGGGGATGCGGAGCTCGCCCGGCGCATGCTGAATCTCAGCCATCCGACTCCTCGAAGCGCAGACCCTGGTGGTGGAGCTGGTGGCCGAGCTTCTCGCGCTTCGTCTCCAGGTAGGCGCGGTTCTCGGCGTTGGGCGAGACCTCGATCGGGACCTGCTCGACCACGGTGAGGCCGAAGCCCTCGATGCCGGTCATCTTCTTCGGATTGTTCGTGAGGATGCGGATGGTCGTCAGCCCAAGGTCGGACAGAATCTGGCTGCCGATTCCGTACTCGCGCAGGTCTGCAGCGAAGCCGAGCTCGAGGTTGGCCTCGACGGTGTCGAGCCCCGACTCCTGCAGCTCGTAAGCCTTCAGCTTGTTGAGGAGTCCGATACCCCTTCCCTCCTGCGCCATGTAGAGGAGGACCCCGCACGGCTCGGCGGCGATGCGCTCGAGCGCGAGCTCCAGCTGCTCGCCGCAATCGCAGCGAAGCGAGTGAAAGACGTCGCCGGTCAGGCACTCGGAGTGAACCCGGACGAGCACGTTCTCCTCGCCCTCGGCGTCGCCCTTGACGAGCGCGACGTGGTGCTTGCCCGTGAGGGTCTCGCGGAAGGCGACGGCGGTGAAGTCTCCGTACGCGGTCGGGAGCCGCACCGAGGTCATCCGCTCGACGAGCTTCTCCGTCTGGCGGCGGTACTCGATCAGGTCCTCGACGGTGATCATCTTGATCCCGTGCTGCTCGCAGTAGGGGATCAGGTCGGGCACGCGGGCCATCGTCCCGTCCTCGCGCATGATCTCGCAGACCACTCCGGCCGGGTTGAGGCCGGCGAGGCGCGCGAGGTCGACGGCGGCCTCGGTCTGGCCGGCGCGCTGGAGAACCCCTCCGCGCCGCGCGCGCAGCGGGAAGATGTGCCCGGGCTGGACGAGGTCGGCGGGCCCCTTGCTCGCGTCGATGGCGACCTGGATCGTGCGTGCACGGTCGGGCGCCGAGATGCCGGTGGTGACTCCCTCGCGCGCCTCGATGGAGATCGTGAACGCAGTGCCGAACGGCGTCTCGTTCCGGTCCGTCATCTGCCGCAGGTCGAGCTCCTCGCACCGCTCCTCGGTGAGACACAGGCAAACCAGGCCTCGCCCGTGCGTCGCCATGAAGTTGATCGCATCCGGTGTGGCGAACTGGGCCGCGATCGTGAGGTCGCCCTCGTTCTCGCGATCGGCCGCATCCACGACCACGACGAACTTCCCCTCGCGGATGTCCTCGAGGGCGGCTTCGATGGTTGCGAACGGTGTCGTCTCGACCTTCACGGGCAAATCGTAACGCTCAGCTGTCCAACTGCTCCCAGACTAGCTCCGCGACTTCCAGGCGGATGTCATCGCGGCGAGCCTCGCCCGCGAGGACGCAGACCGCGTCGTTCAGCCTCGCGTAGCGCTCGGAACCGGTGTTGTGGACGATGGTCCCGGTCACTTCCCGTCCGTACGCGCTCCTGCGGGCGAGGCCGCGCAGGTGGAAGGCGAGCAGGGCGCTGTCGTCGGTCTCGATGACACCGTGGAAGTCGGGCACGTAGACGTCATCGCTCCGCATGCGCGCGTGGTTGAGCCCGCGGAACCGGCCGTTCACCTGTCCCTCGACCCGCCCTTCCCCGAAGAAGAGCCCCAGTGTGTCCGGCCCGCGCGATAGGTAGTGCTCCGGGTAGGCGAAGCTGATCCTGTACAGCGGCTCGAGCCTCATCGGGCCGCGAGCCTCTCGACGTACTTTGCGACCACGTCCACCTCGATATTCACGTCGTCGCCTTCGGCGAGTTCTCCAAGTGTCGTCACCTCGCGGGTGTGCGGGATGAGCGCCACCGTGAACGATCTCTCGGCGAGGCCGGCAATCGTCAGGCTGACCCCTTCGACCGTGATGGAGCCCTTCTTCACGCAGTAGCGAAGGACGTCCTGAGTCGCTTCGACCTCGATCCCCTCGTCGTCGACCCGGCGGATCCGCCCGACGTCGTCCACGTGCCCCTGGACGATGTGACCGCCGAGCGGGTCACCTGCGCGAAGAGCGGGCTCGACGTTGACACCGCCGCCAGTCTTCAGGCGGCCGAGCGTCGAGCGGCGAAGCGTCTCCGGCACCGCGTCAAAGACCACCGTTCCGTCCGCGATCTCGACCGCGGTCAGGCAGACCCCTGCGAGCGAGACCGAGTCTCCGACGGCTGCTGCAGCTGCGGTCTCGGGCGCGCGGACGACGAGGCGAACGGATTCGCCGCGTTCCTCGACGGCCTCGACGCGACCGACCTCGCGCACGATCCCGGTGAACACGGCCTGAACTCTAGGGCTCGCGGATGTATCCGGTGAGGAGGACGTCGTCTCCGACCCGTTCGGCCTCGACGCCGGTGAGGGAGAGCGCGGCACCCAGCTCGTCCACCCAGCGCGGGCCCGAGCCGGCCAGCTTCGGCGCGACGAAGAGGAGCAGCTTGTCGACGAGCCCCTCACGAAGGAACGAACTTGCGAGCGTAGGGCCGCCTTCGAGGAGAAGCGATTGGACTCCTTCGGCGGCCAACCGCTCCAGGGCCTCGTCCAGCGGGCCGGAGACGAGCTCGAGCTCCGAGCCCTCGGTGAGTGGCCCCGTCCCGAACGCGAGCCTGCGCGGCTGGCGGTCGGTCTCCATGTCGCGGGCGTCGAGCCCTGGCGAATCGGCGCGCACGGTCCCCATCCCGACCGCGACGGCATCGGAGGCGGCGCGAAGCTCGTGCACACGGAGGCGGCTTTCCTCCCCCGTCACCCAGCGAGACGCGGGGACAACGACGCGCCCGTCCAGCGTGACGGCCGCCTTGTAGGTGACGAAGGGGCGGCCGGTTGCGATCCAGGTCCGCCAGGCCTCGTTCTGGCGCCGCGCCCGACGGGCTGGCTCGCCGTCCAGGAGCTCGACCTCCACCCCGGCCTCGCGCAGGCGCGCGAAGCCCTGGCCGTCCGTCTTCGGATTGGGATCCGGCGCGCCGACGACGACGCAGGCGACTCCGGCATCGACGATCGCGTCCACACAAGGAGGCGTGCGCCCGTAGTGGGCGCAGGGTTCGAGCGTGACGTAGAGCGTTGCGCCCCGCGCCCGCTCGCCAGCCGCCTCGAGCGCGAGGATCTCCGCGTGCGGGCCTCCCGCCCGCTCGTGCCACCCCTCGCCTACGACTTCGTCGCCGGCGACCACCACTGCTCCGACGACGGGATTCGGGTGCGTCTTGCCGCGTCCGCGCTCCGCCAGCTCGAGTGCGCGCTCAAACGGCTTCGGCAAAGGCCTTCACGAGCTGCCGGTAGGCGCGCGGATAATCCTCTCGGCCGAAGATCGCGCTGCCCGCGACCGCGGCCTGCGCCCCTGCCCGCCTGACGTCGGCGATGTTCCCCTCCCCGACGCCGCCGTCCACCTGCACGAAGAGGTTCTGGTGCAGCTGGTTCCGCAGGGCCGCGATGCGCTCGAGGCTCTCCGGCATGAACTCCTGGCCCGAATACCCGGGATGAATGCTCATGCAGAGGACGAGGTCCGCGCCGATCGAAGCTCCGACGGCATCCTCGACACTCGTCTCCGGATTGAAGGCCACGCCGACACCGAGCCCGAGGTCGCGCGCGAGCTTGATCGCCTTCCACGGCTCCTCGCACGCCTCGACGTGGAACGTGACGCTGTCGCCGCCGGCCTTCTTGATCATCTCGAAGTGGTGCTCGGGGTTGGTGACCATGAGGTGGCAGTCGACGACACCCTCGAACTTGTGGATCAGCGGCGAGATCGACTGGAGGACGATCGGCCCGATCGTCACCGGCTCGACGAAGTGACCGTCGCCCACGTCGAAGTGAAAGACGCGGGCTCCCGCGCCGATCAGGTGGTCGATCTGCTCGCCGAGGCGAAGGAAATCGCCCGCGTAGAGCGAGGGCTCGATCTCGATCTCGCGCACCCATCGCTTCCAAGACATGGGGAAATCCTACGGACGGCGCAGGCGGGCGATGAAGAACCCCGACGTCGCATGCACCTGCGGCAGGGTGAGCAGGAACTCGGCGCGTCGCGGATGGCGGAACTCCGGGAACTCGGGGCCGAGATCGTCGACCGGCAGGCCGAGGGCGTCGACGACGTCCTCGTTCTCGGCCCGGGTGATCGTGCAAACGGAATAGGTGAGCCATCCGCCCCGACGCGCACGCTCGGCGGCAACACGCATCAGGTCGAGCTGAAGCTCTGGAAGCGGGCGAGCGCGCCAGCGGAGGTCGGGCCGCGAGTTGAGGACGCCAAGGCCGGAGCAGGGCGCGTCCACGAGGACGCGGTCGAAACCGGTGAGCTCCGCAGGGAGCTTCAGCGCGTCGGCGTTCACCACGGTGAGGGCGGCTCCGAGCCGCGCGGCGTTCTCCTCGAGCTCGCGCGCCCGGCCCGGGTGCTTCTCGACGGCGACGACCTCGGCTCCCGCTGCCACGAGCTGCGTCGCCTTCCCGCCCGGCGCCGCGCAAAGGTCGAGCACGCGCTCTCCCGGCTGCGCGCCGACCGCGTTCCCGGCGAGCTGGGAGCCGCGGCTCTGAGGCCATGGCTCCTTGAGCCCGCCGGTCGGCTCACGCAGGACCCGCTCGGGCGGCTCATTCTGGGCGCGCATGAGGGCGAGCATCCCCTCCGAGCCCCACTCCCGCCACCACGTCTCGGCGATCCAGTCGGGGTACGAGTGCTTGAGGGCGGCCTCCTGCGCGGTCGACTCGGGAAGCCCGGCGAGGAGCTTGTCGATTTCCTCCCCCAGCCTCCGCATGACGGCGTTCGTGAACGCCACGGCACGCTCGAGACCCGCGGCCCGCACGAGCTCGACGCTCTCGTTCGCCGCCGCATGAGGCGGGACCGACTCGAGATAGCCGAGCTGGTAGGCGCCGAGGCGCAGGGCGGCGCGCACGGGAGGGTCGAGCTTCCGCACGGGGCGGCGGCCGATCGTCTCGATCGCATGGTCGAGCGCACGTACGCGCTGCACTGTCCCGTACCCGAGCTGCATGGCGAAGGCCCGGTCGCGTTCGTCGAGGTCATCCGCGAGGGAGCGGAATGCGCGGTCCGCGTAGGCGTCCGCCTCGAAGACCCGCCGGACGACTTCGTATGCGACACGCCGCGCAGTCAGCGTCTGCCGCGTAGGTATTCCTCCGCGCTCATGCGCTTTCCGCCCTCCTGCTGCACCTCGAGGAGCTCGAGCCCGTCTGCGACGAGGAGCGAGTCCTCGCGTGCGGGACGCGCCTTCCAGACGAGCAGGCGCCGTCCGTCCACGAGCCCGCGGGCACCGATGTGCGGCGAGAGCGCGCGAATCTGGTTTATGAGCTCTTCCGCGGTCTTCGTCCAGTCGAGCTCGCGGTCTGCCGCGGTCAGCTTGTCGGCGTAAGTGGCCCCGTCCGGCTGCGGGACGAACGTCGGCTCCGCGAAGACCTCGCCGAGGAGGTCGACGGCGAGTGCCGCGGCCCTCTCGATGACCACCGCCGTGTCGTCCTCCGGCCCGATCGGGAACCGCCGTTGAGCGGCGATCGGCCCCGCGTCGAGGTCGGCGGTTGTCTTGTGGATGGTGACGCCGGTCTCGCGGTCGCCGGCCATGATCGCGCGCTCGACTGGAGCGGCGCCGCGCCAGCGCGGGAGAAGCGACGGGTGCACATTGAGCCACAGGCGCTCGCCGAGGAGCCTCTCCGGAATGAGCACTCCGTAGCCGGCGACGACGACCACCCGCGCCTCGCCGGGGAAAGCGCCGAGCTTCTCCGGCTGCTGCACGGGGATCTCGAGGCGCTTCGCGACCTCCTTGGCCGGCGGCGCGGCCTTCTTCCGGCCTCTGCCCTGGGGCTTGTCGGGGCGCGTGAGGAGGAACTCGATGTCGTAGCCTCGGTTGGCCATCCCTTCGAGCACGGCCGCACCGAACGGCGCGGTGGCCGCAACGGCAATTTTCATGACTAGTGCCTCTTCAGGTGATGGCGCCCCGACTCGGGCGCGCGAAAAGCGCGCCACTCAAGGACGCAGGGAACCCGCGTATCGGGAATACGCGGGTGACCGAGGACGTGGAGCGGCGCTGGTTTGCAGCCGCCCGAGGCGATGGCAGTCATTGCCTGGAGAGGCACCTACCCGCTGGGACCGAGGACAGGCTGTGGCCGCAGTTTGGCCAGAGCCTCTCGGCGCTGTTCGGGAGACGTCCGGTCGATGATGAGGATGCCGTCGAGGTGGTCGAGCTCGTGCTGGATCACGCGTGCCTCGAGGCCCTCGGCCTCAAGCGTGAGCTCTTCGCCTTCTGGCGACGTCGCTTCGACGACGATCGTCGTCGCGCGCTCGACCTCGACGATCACGGTCGCGGCACCGAGCGACAGGCAGCCCTCGTCGTCCGCGATCTGCTCGCCGCCCGTCTCGACCACGCGCGGGTTGACGAGCGCCACGAATGGCTCCTCTTCCCCCGCCTGGTAGACCAGGACGCGCCGCAGGATCCCGAGCTGAGTGGCCGCCAGGCCGACACCGCGCGCTTCGGACATGAGTCCCTTCATGCGCTCGACGAGGCCGGTGACGGAGTCGTCGATCTCCTCGACGTGGTTGGCCTTCATGCGCAGAACAGGGTCGGGGTACTGGCGCACTTGGGCCAGAGCAAGCCGACGCCGAGCTTCACGCTCGGCGTCGAGCTCTTCGGTTCTTACTTGACCCTCGACTTCGCCCATTTCCGGGGCAATTCTAACGAGGGCGAACCGTTGTTCTATATGCGGTTTGTCGCAGTCCGCGGGCCGACCATCCGCGACCACAGGGCGACGAGAACGACCGCCACGATGACCGCGAGGATGAAGCCGAGAATGCCTCCGCCGACAAGCCAGCCGACGAGAAGCGCAGATGCGATACCGATTGCCATCGTCATGAGGATCCCCATCGGGTCAACACCCGGGTGGAAAAGCCGCCCGAGTGCACCGACGATAAGCCCGACGATGATCAGACCGATGATTTCTCCTAGTCCCATGCGACGATGATTCCCGGGCGAAAGAAGCCGGAAACTAGGCAAGTCCCTGCGGATCGACGTCGACGGACGCCGTCAGTCCTTCCCGGCGCATTGCCGGAGCCGCGGCAGCGAGGAGCCGGGCTGCCCGCGCGGCGGCGGGGCGTGGATTCGCCGTCTTGACGAGGAGCTGCGCCCTGCTCCGGTTGCGAAGGCGGAGGAGTGGAGCCGGGCCGAGCAGGTCTCCCTCCGCGCCCTCGAGACCGGCGCGAAGCTCCGTGAGGAGCGCATTGGGGCCGTTTGTCCCGGTGCCCGAGACGACGATGCGCACGAGGTGGCGGAAGGGCGGGTAGCCGAGCTCGCGCCGGCGGTCGAGCTCCCCGGCGAGGAACTCTTCGACCGCGTGGCGCGCCGCGAGCGAGATGGGACGCGAGTCAGGCTGGTACGTCTGCACGAGCACGCGCCCGGGTGCGTCGCGCCCGCTTCGTCCCGCGAGCTGGGTGACGAGCTGGAACGTCCGCTCCTCGGCGCGGAAGTCGGGCAGCGCCATCCCGGTGTCGGCGTCCACGACCGCGGCGAGCGCGACCCCCTCGAAGTGATGGCCCTTCGCGACCATCTGCGTGCCGAGGAGGACAGCCCGGTCGGTCTCAGAGAACCTCGCCAGTCGCTCCGCCAGCTCGGCCGGGTTCGTCGCCACGTCCGCGTCGAGCCGGATGAGCTCGAGCCCTGAAAGGCGTTCCGCCAGCTCCTCTTCGAGCCGCTCAGTCCCCGCGCCGAGCCGGGCGAGCTCCGCAGCTCCACAGGACGGGCAGAGCGTGGGGCTCGGCTCCCGTCTCCCGCAGTGGTGGCAGTGGAGCGCGCCGTCCCCGTGCAGCGTGAGCGCGACGTCGCAGCTCGGGCAGCGAACCGTCGCACCGCAGGCTCGGCAGTGGAGGGCCGGAGCGATCCCGCGTCGGTTCAGCAGGAGAATGGCCTTACCGCCTCCGTCCGAGATCGCGCCCAACTCCGCGAGGAGCGGTGCGGAGAGCGGATATCCGGCCTCGCGGCGGAGATCCACGACCTGGACGTGCGGCAGCCGACGGCCGAGTCGTCCGCCCAGTTCGAGCCGCTCGAGCCGCTCCCAGCTCTCGGGCCTCGGGGTCGCGCTTCCGTAGACGGCGACCGCACCTTCCAGGGAGGCGCGCTTCGCCGCGACCGTGCGCGCGTCGTAGCGGGGGTCGGACTCCTGCTTGTAGGAGGCGTCGTGCTCCTCGTCGACGCAGATCAGCCCGAGTTTCTCCACCGGCGCGAAGACCGCCGACCGGGCGCCCACGACCACGCGTGCCTCGCCGGACGCGATTCGCTCCCGCTCGTCGCGCCGCTCCGCGTCGGTCATGCCCGAGTGGAGGACGGCGACCCGACCGGGGAACCGCGCCGTGAAGCGCCCGAGCGCCTGCGGTGTGAGCGCAATCTCGGGGACGAGGACGATCGCCCCGAGGCCGCGTGCAAGCGTCTCCTCGCAGGCCCGCAGGTAGACCTCTGTCTTCCCGCTCCCGGTGGCGCCGTAGAGGAGGAATGAACCGCCGGCGCCGAGTCCGTCCACGATCCGGCCGTGCGCGGCCTCCTGCTCCTCGGTGAGCTTCTCCGGAACTTCCTCGGCCGCGAGACCCTTCGGGCCCTCGCGGCGCTTGGCACCCTTGCGCCTCGCCCTCGCTTCGGGCGCCACGAGCGCGAGAGCGCGCGCCGGAGTCGACCCGTAATAGTCGGCGAGCCAGAGCGCGAGATCGACAAGGGCGGGCGAGACGGAGCCGAGGATGCGCTCGACGGCCACCGGCTCGACCTCCGGCGGAGCCTCGTCCTCGAGCCCGACCACGACCCCGCGGCGGTGCGCGCGTCCGAAGGGAACGGACACGACCGAGCCTTTCTCGAGCCCGTCCGCCAGGTAGGTGAACGGCCGCGCGAGAGCGCGCGCGGTCACCAGCGGGTAGACCGAGGCGAAGCGAGACACCGGTAGGATTGTCCCTGAGATGGCGGCGGGACACTCGGTCGACGACTACCTCGAGACGATCTATTTCCTGGCTTTTCCCATTGGGGAATACCGTCCGGACACGAAAGGCTCGCCCACCCTCGCCGTGCGCGTCGCCGACATGCTCGGCGTCTCCCGCGCCTCCGCGGGCGAGATGCTGAAGCGCCTCGAGGCGGACGGCCTCGTCGAGCGCGGCGAGCACAAGGAGGCCATCCTCACCGCCCAGGGCCGCGAACAGGCCGAGCGCGTCGTCCGCAGGCATCGCATCATCGAGCGCCTCCTCACCGACTTCATGGGCTACACCCCGGCGGAGGCGCACGAGCAGGCCGACCTCCTCGGCAACACGTTCACGGACGAGATGGTCGAGCGCATCGAGACGCAGCTCGGGAAGCCCGACCGCTGCCCGCATGGCTGGCCCGTGGACACCGACTTCGAGCAGGCGGAGAACCGGGAGCTGCAGCCGCTCTCGGACCT
>Ga0126307_10000402_pt1 | contig 27964 bp, 24 predicted proteins | sample Plot28_FD_89955 | JGI IMG/M metagenome (GOLD analysis project Ga0126307, IMG submission 89955) | Serpentine soil microbial communities from UC McLaughlin Reserve, CA, USA - Plot28 | ecosystem: Environmental > Terrestrial > Soil > Grasslands | place: USA: UC McLaughlin Reserve, Lake County... | reverse complement strand
CACGGCGATCGTGGTGAACTCGATCGGGAAGCCGCCGGCCTCGCGCACGCCGACCTTCGCGCGCTTCGCGAGCCGGTCGAGCGGGAGGTTGCACGGCGTGACCTCGTTCCACGACGAGCACACGCCCACCTGGGGCTTGTCCCAGTCGTCGTCGGTCATGCCGATGGCCCGCAGCATGGCCCGGGCCGGGGCCCGCTCGAACCCGTCGGTCACATCCCGGCTGCGGGGCTTGATGTCGACGGGGCTCACCGCGGGCTGGACGTCTTCGGGCATCGCGAAATCGTACGCCGCCACGGTGACCTGCTCGACCGGGAACAGCCGTCGTCACCGACGAGCACGCCACCGATGCCGCCGTGCCGGGCGGGCCCGGGGAGGGGCCGGATGCGCGCCGGGAGGACGCCGGGCCGTCCTGGTCGCCGCCGACGCACGCGAGACCCGCCTCGCACCGTCCGAGGCCGAACCCGGCCGAGCCGTCCGCTCCCTGACTGACCCGGCCCCGGTTTTTCGGTAACACCACCAGCGACACCCAGACCGTGCCGCCGCGGGGCGGAACCGCCGCAGCACCGATCGCGACCCGTCAGAAGTCGGTACCACAGAACGGGGCACGCTCGGTGCGGAACAGGGTGTCCGCCCGGGCGGCGGCGCCCGGCGTGCGCTCCTCGACGACCCCGGCCCGGCGGAGCGTCGACCAGCTGACGCCCCCGAGCAGCAGGGAGCCGAGCTCGGCGGCACCGGCGACCAGGTCGGGGTCGGCGTCGGTGCGCACGCAGTCGGCACCGTCGATGCCGCCGTCGAGCCGGAACCGGCCCCCGAGGTGGGGCCGGTCCACGTCCACGACTTCGACGACGAAACCGCCGGCCGTGGCGTAGCGCCGCTCGGACAGGCACCGCGCCACGTCGAGGGGCCGCAGCCACAGGTGGTCGCCCTCGCCGGCGATCGTCAGCGCCCGGGGGTCGGCCAGCCGCCAGCGCAGCGGCAGGTCGACCGGACCGGCGTGCCAGAACAGGGTGGCCACCAGGTCGACGTCGAGCAGGTAACGCAGCAGCGCCGCCTCGACGCCGTCGTCGAGCGCCACCACCTCGAGGACCCGCAGCTCGTGGTTGGCACGGCCGGGGGACCAGTCGGACCGGATGCGATAGGCGGCGTAGCCATCGGCCGTGCCGTCGGGCGCCTCGTGCACGACGACGAAGCGCCCGCTCGCGCCGCCGCGGCGATGCTCGGGGTCGAGGCCCAGCACCGTCCAGTGCGAGGGCTGCCGGGCCAGCTCGCCAGGGATGCGACGCCAGCAGCGGTCCCACACCTGTGGGCGCAGTGCGGCGGCCTCCGCCGCGTCGACGAGCCGCATCCGGCCGGGGGCGGCGATGTCGACGACCTCGGCGGACCGGGCCGTGTCGACGGCGGTGGACTGGTACCGGGCCGCCACGCCGAATTCGAAGCGCCGGTAGATGCCGCCCTCGCTGGCCGTCAGCCCGGCGAGGGCCTCGTCGCGGTCGAGCGCCTGATCGACCACCGCGCCCATCAGGGCCCGCAGCAGGCCCCGGCGGCGGTGCGTGGGGCGCACGCCGACCTCGCTGATGCCGGCCATCGGCAGCGTGCGGCCGCCGGGCAGGGCCACGGCGAACGTGAACGCCCCGGCCATGCCGACCAGGTCGTCACCGTCGTCGACGACGAACGTGCGATCGACCTCGGTGACGGTCTGCACCTCGGTCTGGTACTCGGCCGACGCGCTCGGGCCGATGCCGAACACGATGGCCGACAGGTCGACCATCGCCGGCAGCTCGGCCGCGTCGATGGTGCGGGGCTTCGGATCCACGGTGCCCAGCCTGCCCGTCGGCGGGCCTGGGCGCCGAGCGGTTTCTCAACCGGCGCGCTCGCGCAGCAGCGCGGTGACGGCCTTGCCGTCGGCCTGGCCCTTCGTGGCGCGCATGACCTGGCCGACGAAGAAGCCGTTCAGCTTGCCGCGGGCCTTGTCGTCGCCCGCGACGTAGCGGGACCACTCGTCGGGGTGGGCGGCGAGGATCTCGTCGAGCGCGGTGCCGAGCGCGTCGGCCCCCATGGCCTCGAAGCCCTTCGCCCTGGCGATGGCCGCCGGGTCGTCGCCCGAGGCGACCATCTCGGCCAGCACGGCCTTGGCCTGGGTGGCGGTGAGCTCGCCGCTGGTTTCGAGCTTCACGAGGGCGGCCAGCCGGGTCGGGTCGACGGCATCGGCGCCCTCGACCGCCAGGTTGTGCTCGACGTGGGTGAGGACCCGGCCGGCGTCCGCGCCGGCGGCGATGGCGTCGAGCGCAAGCTCGTCGAGCCCGCGCGCCACTGCGACGGCCACCGGACCGTCGGTCGAGCCCACGCCGGCCGCGGCGGCCAGGCGGGTGCGCCGGGCGGCGGGCAGCACCGGCAGGGCGGCGTCGATGCGGGCCACCCACTCGTCGCCCGGGTCGAGCGGCACGAGGTCGGGCTCGGGGAAGTAGCGGTAGTCCTCGGCCTCCTCCTTGACACGTAGGGTGCCGGTGCGGCCCTCGGCCTCGTTCCAGTGGCGGGTCTCTTGGCGGATCGCCCCACCGGCCTCGCGGACGTCGATCTGACGGCGGACCTCGTAGTCGATGGCCCGCCCGAGCGACCGCAGCGAGTTCAGGTTCTTGATCTCGCAGCGGGTGCCGAACGGCTCGCCGGGGTGGTGGACCGACACGTTGGCGTCGACCCGCAGCGACCCCTCCTCCATCTTGGCGTCGGAGGCCCCGGTGGTCAGCAGCACGGCCCGCAGCTCGGACACGTAGACCCGGGCGTCGTCGGCCGAACGCAGGTCGGGCCGCGACACGATCTCCAGCAGCGGGACGCCCGCCCGGTTGTAGTCGACGAGGCTGTAGCCGGCGTCATGGATGCGCCCGCCGCCGCCGACGTGGATCGACTTGCCCGTGTCCTCCTCGATGTGGGCCCGTTCGATGCCGATGACCTGGCCGGACGGCAGCTCGAGGCGCCCGTCGGTGTTGATCGGCAGGTCGTACTGGCTGATCTGGTAGTCCTTCGGCATGTCGGGATAGAAGTAGTTCTTCCGGGCGAAGACCGACCGGCGCACCTCGCAGTCGAGCGCCCGCCCGAGCCGCATCGACAGCTCGACGGCCTGCTCGTTCAGCACGGGTAGCGAGCCGGGCAGTCCCAGGCACACGGGACAGACGTTCGTGTTCGGCTCGTCGCCGAAGCGGTTCGGGCAGCCGCAGAACAGCTTGGTGGCGGTCGCGAGCTCGCAGTGGACCTCGAGCCCGATGATCGTCTCCCACTCGGAAGCCATGGCCTCAGGTTAGGGCGCCCCCGGAGGGCCCCCGTCCCGGGTTCCCGGCGGCGTGGCCGCCCGACCCGCACGGGGCGGGGCGGCCGCGGTGGGACCTACTCGGGCCGCTCGGGGTTGGCGACGTCGTCGGCGTCGGCCGCCGAGGCGGTGCCGAACGCGCTCGACGGGCCGGGCGTCCCAGACGTCCGCGCCCTGCCGGCGATCGGCGGCGTCGTCGGCTCGTCGTGGTGCCCGTTCGTCGAGGGCCTCTCGTCGCCGCCCAGGTCGCCGCCGAGCAGGCCCCGGGCCAGCTTGAGCCCGGTCACGCCCTGGCTGAGCGCCTGCGCCAGCACCTCGGAGAGGCCCTGCGCGCCGTTCAGCACGATCATCTGGTCGATCGCCCCGATGGGCTTGGCCGCCGCCTCGACGATGGCCGGCCACTGCTCGGCCAGCTGCTGGCCGATGACCGCGTCCTGGTTCTCGGCGAGGGCGTCGGCCCGGGCCTTGATGGCGTTCGCCTCGGCGAGGCCCCGGGCCTGGGCGGCGTCGGCTGCGGCCTTGCCGCGGGCCCGGGTGGCGTCCGCGTCGGCCTCGCCCACGGCCCGGGTGGCGTCGGCCTGGGCGACGAACTCGGCGCGCACCCGGTGGGCGGCCGCCTCGGCCTCGAGCTTCACGCGCTGGGCGTTGGCGGCGGCGTCGAGCTCGACCTCCTGGCGGCGCGCCTCGGCGGCCGACACCCGGGCGTCGCGCTCGGCCCGGGCCAGGGTGACCTTCTGGTAGGCCTGGGCGTCGGCGGGCTTGCGCACGCTCGCCTGCAGGCGCTGCTCCTCGCGCCGGGCCTCGAGCTCGGCGACCGCGGTCTCCTCGACCACGACCTTCTGGCGGGCGGTGGCGTCGGACAAGGGCCCGGCCTGCTGGGCGGTGGCCGCCGCCTCGTCGATCTCCGCCTGGAAGCCGGCCTGCTTGATGAGGCTCTCGCGGCGGGCTGAGGCCTTCTGGGCGTCGGCCGCCTGCTCGGCCTGCGTGGCGTCGCGGTCGGCGGCCGCCTGGGCGATGCGGGCCTCGCGCTGCACGGCCGCGGCATGCGGCATGGCCAGGTTCTTGATGTAGCCGGTCGGGTCCTCGATCTCCTGTATCTGCAGCGAGTCGACGATCAGGCCGAGCTTCTCCATCTCGACACCCGAGGACGCCCGGGTGAGTTCCGTGAGCTTCTCGCGGTCGCGGATCATCTCCTCGACCGTCATCGAGCCGACGATGGCCCGGAGGTGACCGGCGAACACGTTGTGCACCCGGTAGTCCATCTGCTGCTGCTGGTCGAGGAACCGGCGGGCGGCATTGGCGATCGAGGCGAAGTCGTCGCCCACCTTGTAGATCACGACGCCGCGGATGCCGAGCGGGATGCCCTGGTGGGTCACGCACTCGGTGACGAGCTCGGCTTGGCGCAGGTCGAGCGACAGTCGGCGGACGGTCTGCACGCCGGGGATGACCAGCGTGCCCTTGCCGGTGATGACCTTGAACCCGAGGCTGGCCTCGGGTCCCTCGGCCGCGCCCTGGCGCAGGCCCGAGATGACGAGCGCCTCGTTCGGCTCGGCCACCCGCCACATCAGCTTGAACAGCGTGACGAGCAGGATGACCCCGAGGACGGCACCGCCGGCCATCAGGTACGTGGTCTCCATGGGACCCCCTCTTCGACGTGGGGCGTCACATCGGCGTGACCACAACGGTGCGGGGTGGGAAGTACTCCACGATCACCACGCGCGAGCCGACGGTGATGGTCTCGTCGCCATCGCTCGCGTATGCGTGGAACGCCTCTGTCCCGCCGCGGATGGGCACCATGACCTCGCCCAACCTGCCGGGGGCGATCGTGCCCGCGACACGGCCGATCTTCCCCACCATCGTGTGATCCGCCAAACGCTCCTCCTGGCGGCAACCTACCTGACCGTGCCCTGCCTCAGACCGCGGGAACGGCGGGTTCGAGGGCCGCCGCCACGCGGAACATGACCTCCTCGCCGAGGGCCGGCGCGAGCACCTGGACGCCGACCGGCAGGCCGTCGTCGCCGGTGCCGAACGGGACCGACACGGCGGGGTCGCCGGAAAGGTTGGAGGGGATGGTGCAGACATCGTTGAGGTACATCGTGAGCGGGTCAGAGGTCTTCGCCCCGAGGGGGAACGCCGTGGACGGCGACGTCGGTGCCAGCAGCACGTCGACGCGTTCGTAGGCCGCCTGGAAGTCGCGCAGGATGAGCGTGCGCACCCGTTGGGCCTTGCCGTAGAAGGCGTCGTAGTAGCCGGCGGAGAGTGCGTAGGTGCCGAGCATGATGCGCCGCTTGACCTCGGCCCCGAACCCGGCGGTACGGGTGCGGTCGTACATCTCGCCGGTCGTGGGGGCTTCGACGCGCAGCCCGAAGCGCACGCCGTCGTAGCGCGCCAGGTTGCTCGACGCCTCGGCGGGGGCGATCAGGTAGTAGGCCGACAGGCCGTAGATCACGGCCGGGACCGACACGTCGTCGACCTTGGCGCCCGCCTGCTCGAGCGCCTCGGCGGCCTGGCGCACCCGGGCGGCGACGTCCGGCTCGATGCCCTCCGCGTCGAGCAGCTCGCTCACCAGGCCCACGCGCAGGCCCGCGACCCCGCGGTCGAGGGCGGCGCTCACGGCCGGCACCGGCCGCGGTATCGACGTCGCGTCGCACGGGTCGTGGCCGCCGATGGCCTCGAACAGGGCCGCGGCGTCGCCGACGGTGCGGGCGAAGGGGCCGATCTGGTCGAGCGAGCTGGCGAACGCCACGAGGCCGTAGCGCGACACCCTGCCGTAGGTGGGCTTGGCGCCGACGACGCCGCAGAGGGCCGCGGGCTGGCGGATCGAGCCGCCGGTGTCGGAGCCGAGGGCCAGCGGGGCGAACCGGGCGGCCACGGCCGCGGCCGACCCGCCCGACGACCCGCCCGGGACGCGCGACGTGTCGTGGGGGTTGCGGGTGGGGCCGAACGCCGAGTTCTCGGTCGAGCTGCCCATGGCGAACTCGTCGAGGTTCGTCTTGCCCACCACGATCGCCCCGGCGGCGCGCAGGCGCTCGACCACGGTCGCGTCGTAGGGGGGCCGCCAGCCCTCGAGGATGCGCGACGAGCACGTGGTGGGGATGCCGGCCGTGCACAGGTTGTCCTTCAGGGCCACGGGCACGCCGGTGAGCGGACCCGGGTCCTCGCCGGCCGCGACCCGCCGGTCGATGGCGAGCGCCGCCTGCCGGGCCTCGTCGGCCATGACCAGGTTGAACGCGTGGATCTCGCCATCTCGCTCGGCGATGGCGGCCAGGTGCTCGTCGACGACGTCGACGGCGAGACGGTCGCCGGCCCGGACGGACCGGGCGATGTCGAGCGCGTTCACCCCGGGTGTGGGGACGGCGGTCACGGGGCCTCCCCGAGGACGGGCGGGACGCGGAACTGGCCCTGCTCGGCCACGGGAGCGCCGTCGAGGACCGCCTGGCGGTCGAGCGACGGGCGAAGCTCGTCGGGCCGCAGCACGTTGGCCAACGGGTAGGGGTGGGCGGTGGGCGGCACGTCGCCGACGTCGAGCGCCTCGACGTCGGCCGCGTGGTCGAGCACCTTGGCGAGCTGGTCGGTGAACGTCTCGACCTCGTCGGCCGTCAGCTCGAGGCGGGCGAGCCGGGCCACGTGCACGACCTCATCGCGGGTGATCTTGGCCATGGGCGCCCATGGTAGGAGCGCCCGGGCCACCGCCCGTCACCGTTCCGCGTCCGGCCCCGGCGGGCGCCGCCGGGCCGGCGGACGTGCTGGGCGCTCGGGTGGTCGGCTGCGCTCAGCCGGCGACCACGTTCTCCACCTTGGCGTCGATCGCCTCGGCCGCCTGACGGACCAGGTCGCGGTCGGCCGGGTCCGAGACGATCGAGTCACCGGGCTGGTAGTCCGGCGGCAGCGCGCCGGTGGCCCGAACCGACGAGTGGATGCCGTCCCTGTCGACGAGGATGCCGTACATCTCGACGCTGACGGGCGTGCCCTGGGACTCGGTCTCGACCAGCATGCTGATGCCGAGCGCCTCGTCGCCGATGCCGTCGACCGAGGTGGCCTCGAGGGTGATCTGGCCGGCGTCCTCGCCGTCGTCGTAGCCGAACGTGCCGCACGAGCCGACCGCGTCGCGTACGTCGCCGATCGGTGGGTCGTCGGCCTGCACGAGCGAGAGCGTGTGGGTCATGGTGGCCCCGTCGACGCTGTCGAACTCCGAGCCGGTCTCCTGCTCGTCGCCGTCGTTCACGGCGAAGCGCCGCAGGGCCTCCGTGCACTCCTCGGAGGCGTCCATGTCGTCGGGGCTGAGCTCGTCGCCCGAGTCGGCCCCCCAGGTCACCTCGGTGAACGTCTCGGGGAGGTCCGCGGCGGCGAGGAGCGCGGGGTCGAGCTCGGCGAGCGTGAGGTCGTTGCGCACCTCGGGCTCGGCGCCGTCGTCACCGCCGCTCGCCACCACGAACGCCGCCCCGCCGACAACGAGCGCCACGACCACGATGAGGACCACGACGAGAGCGCCCGACCGCCGCCGGGGAGCGGGACCGCCGGGTCCGCCCGGACCGCCGGGCCCCGGCCCGTACGCCCCGGGCGGACGCCCGGGGGGACCGCCGGGCGGCGGGTAGCCCGGCTGGGCCGACCCGGGGTAGCTGGTCGGGGTCGGCCCGGGGTAGCCGGGCTCGATCGGCCGGGGATAGCCGGCCTGGGGGCGCCCCTGGTCCTGCGCGCGCCGCGGGGGGAAGGGCTGGTCGCTCATGCCGTCAGGGTGGCCCGGGCGCTCGTCGTCCGGCATCGACGGAATACCCCACGCGACCCTGGTCCGCGGCCCCGAGCCTCAGCTCGCCGGCGTGAGCTTCCGGGCGAAGGCCACCGCTCGCTCCTCGATGAGGTCCTTGTCGTAGTCGAGCGTGGCGACGTGGAAGCTGCGCTCGAGCGCGACCCGCTCGACCGGGCCGGACACTGCGGCGGCGATCGCGTCGCTGTCAACGGGGCGGACAACGTGGTCCTGGGGGCTGGTGAGCAGCAGCAGCGGGCTGGTGACCCGGCCGAGCTCGGGGCGCAGGGCGACGGCGGCGGCGTGCAGGCTGAGCAGCGGCGCCAGCGGCGTGGCCTCGTAGGCCTTCTCGCGGGCGGCGGGGTCGGCGACGTCGTTGCCGATCGAGTCGATGCGGTCGCTGCCGGATTCGATCGCCTGGCGGGCGAAGTCGGCGACCGGGTCGGTCACGTCGATGAGCGGGTTGACGCACACGATGCCGGCGATGTCGGGGTGGCGGGCGGCCAGCCACAGGGTGAGCGTGCCGCCCATCGACAGGCCGGCGACCAGCACGCGGTCGCACCGGGCGGCGAGCGCCTCGTAGGCCTGCTCGGCGGTCGCCGTCCAGTCGTCCCACGTGGTCGTGAGCATGTCGTCGACCGAGGTGCCGTGGCCCGGCAGCCGCGGGAGCTCGACCGTGAAGCCGGCGGCGGCGAACGCCTCGGCCAGGCCGCGCACGGACTGCGGCGAGCCGGTGAAGCCGTGGAGCACCAGCACGCCGTCGCGTCCACCGGCGGACGACCAGGGCTCGCAGCCGGGGATGATGTCCTTGCCATCGCTCGTTCGGGCCATGCGCCACCTTCCCGTTGATTGACCCGCCGGTCAAGGGGGGACACACTGTGCCCGACCGCGCCCCGGGGACCGCCGCCCCCGCCAGCGGCCCACACCCATGACCGATCGCCACCTCACCAGCCAGGGCGCCGAGCGCAAGCAGCAACTGCTCGACGCCGCGGCCCAGCTCTTCGCCGAGCAAGGCTACGCGGCCACGCGCGTGGTCGACATCGTCGACGCCGCAGGCGTGGCGAAGGGCCTCTTCTACTGGTACTTCGAGAACAAGGAGGCGGTCTTCCGCGAGCTGGCGACGAGCATCCGCCAGAGCCTGCGGCGCCACCAGCGGGCCGCCATGGACGACGACGCCCCCGCCCTCACCCGCGTGCTGCAGGGCGGCGTGGCCAGCGTGTACTTCATGGCCGAGCACGCCCACTTCTTCTCGCTGCTCGAGGTGGAGGGCCGCAACGTGCCCGACGTGCTGCGTCACGGGACCGACCAGCACATCCACGACGTGGCGGGGCTGATCCGTGAGGGGCAGGCCGACGGCACGGTCACCGCCGACGACCCGCCCGGCCGCCTCGCCGTGGCCGTCGTGGGCATGGTCGGCCAGTTCAGCCACTTCCACCGCACCGGCCGGATGGACCTGTCGCTCGACGAGCTGTCGGCGTTCGTGGCCCGGCTCCTGGCCCGCATGCTGGCGGCGAACGAGGCGGCCGCCCGTCAGGCGATCGCCGACCTCGGCACCGGTCGCCAGGCCGCCAGCATCTGACGGGCCCACGTCACCGGCTGCCGCCGGAGACGGACGGGCAGGCGCCGACGTGACCTGCACGGATCGCACGGATAGCCTGCCCCGTCGGTTCGGCGGCCACCCGGCCACAGGCGCCGCCGAGCGCCACACCGATTCCCCGCCCTAGCACGAGGTTGTTGTCCCCATGGCTCCTAGTCGACGGATCGCCGGCATCGTCGTCGCCCTGGCCGCGCTGACAGTGTCGGGCTGCTCGAGCCGCGATGCCAAGCGCAGCGACGTGGTCGACGCCATGACCGACGCCGGGCTCAGCCCCGAGGAGGCGGCCTGCGTGGGCGACGCCTTCGAAGACGAGTTCAACCAGGACCAGCTCAACGACCTCGCCGCGGCCTCCAGCCCCGAGGACTTCCCGGCGGACACGCGGGATCCGGTCGACTCCATCCTGTCGGACTGCGTCGACGAGAGCGGCAGCGGCGACAGCGGGTCCTCCGGGGAGCCCAGCGACGGAGGCGGGTCGAGCGACTCCACCGAGGGCGCCGACTCGACCGCCACGATGGGCGGCTGACCCGGCCCAGCCCTCCCCCGCCGGTGCCCGCACGCGCCGGCGACGCTTGCATTTCCGCTGCGACCATCGGACTACGATGCGGCGCGCCCGGGTGCCGACGAGGGAGGATCTCCGTGGCCTACCAGTTCCTGTCCGACGAGTGGATCGACGCAGCGAAGAAGCTGCGGGAGGAGTACGGCGGGTCGGTCACCGCCCCGCAGCCGGTGAAGATGAACCTCGTCATCACCGAGGTACCCTTCGGCGACGGCAGCGTCGACGCCCACATGGACACGACGAGCGGCCACCTCGAGCTCGACACGGGTCACGTCGACGGGGCCGACGTGACGGCGACGCTCGACTACGACACCGCCAGGGCGATGATGGTCGACAACAACCCGCAGGCGGCGATGCAGGCCTTCATGGCCGGCAAGATCAAGCTGCAGGGCGACATGACGAAGGCCATGGCGCTGCAGTCGGGCGGCCCGGTCGACCCCCAGCTGACCGAGAAGATCAAGGAGATCACCGAGTAGATCGGCCGCCGTCGCCGGTCGGCCTCGCGCCGGCCGGCACGGCGGATCACGCCGGGGCGAGACGTTGATGTGCCGAGCCGGCTGGGGCGGCAGCCTCATCGCGGCGGCTGGGGAACACCGCGTCCGGCGTACCGCCCCAGCGGGCCCGGCACATCAAACAGTCTAAACGATCCTGTAACCCCTGTGGGTCCCACCTAAACACCCGTAAACACATTCTCGACCGGCAGGGAAAACTTCCGCGCCCGACCGGACGCAACGCACACGGGGAGAGTTCCCCGCGCGGGCCCTGCGGTCAAGTCTCCAGGTGTCGTCCCTGCGGCGGGAACGCTGCCCGCGGGGCCGCGTCACCCCATGAGAAGCTGGACCTCGCTGCCGGGGCTCAGCTGAGATCCGGCGATCGGAAGCGTGGCGAACACCGTGCCGGACCCCCGCCCGATCACCGCGCCGGCCTTCAGCCCGATGTCCTCGAGCGCCTCCTCGGCTTCGTGGCGGTCCAGCCCCGACAGGTCGGGCAGCGACACGACGTCGCCGATGGCCACCGTCAACGTCACCGTGTCTCCCTCGTCGACCTCGTCGCCCGGACCAGGGTCGCTGTCGACGACCTCGTCCGGCTCGCCGTCGGCCTCGGGGTCGGTGTCGCGCTCGATGACGAGGCCCATCCCCTCGAGTTCACCCGCGACGTCGTCGTAGTAGCGGCCCGCGAACTCGGGCACGACGCGGGGCGGCGGGCCCGACGACACCACCAGGGTGACCGCCGAGCCCTTCGGCACCTGGGCAGGACCGGTGTCGACCCGGATCACCACGCCCTCGTCGACGTCCCCGCTCGCCTCGGGCTTGATCTCGGCCACGAGCTCCGTGCCGGGGGCGGCCAGGCGGGCCTCGGCGTCCTGCTGGGAGAGGCCCACCAGGTCGGGGGGCACGTCGACGAGCGTCGGGCCGAGCGAGCGCACCACCGTCAGCGTGTGGCCCTCGCGCAGGTCGTCGCCCGGCGCCGGGTCGGTGTCGAGGATCTCCCCCGCCTCGGTGCCGTCGCGGCGCGTCTCCTGGACGTCGATACGCCAGCCGTAGTCGCCGACCAACTCGTTGATCTCGCTGTACTGCCGGCCGATCAGCCCGTTCGGCACGGCGTGGGACGGCACGCTCGTGCGCTGCACCACGATGGCGCCAACGGCGCCGATCGTGACCGCGGCCACGGCCACGAGCGTGGTGACGATCCAGCGGCGCGGACCGCGGCGGGGGCCGGGCGGCAGGGCGCCGGTGTCCGAAGGTGGGTAGGCGGCGCCCGGGCCGGGCGGTGGGAACGGGCCGCTGCCCGGGAGTGGGTACCCACCTCCGCCCGGTGGGTACGGACCGCTGTCGGGGGTCAGGGCGCCCGTGCCCGGCGGGGCGTACGCGCCCGTGCCGAACCCGGGCGGCAGCGGGACGATGTCGGTGCGGTCGATGTCGTCGACCCGCGGCGCGGCGACGAGCACCGAGCCGGTCCGGGCGGCTGTCGGGGCGGGACCGGTGGGTCGGTGGCCATTGGTGCCGGACCCGTGGCCCGGTCCACCGCCCGGCCCGTGGACCGTGACGTCGGGGCCGGCGCCCAGGTCGGCCGCCGGCGCGCTGAGGGCGGCCGCACCGAGCACCGGGGGGCCGGGAGCACCGGCGCCGGCGGGGCTGGCCGCACCGGCCGCCCCGGAGCGGGTCTTGGGACCGCCGGCCGGGCCACCGCGGTCGCCCGTCTCGCCCGGCCCGGCCACGTCGCCCGGCCCGGCCACGTCGCCCGCCCGCGCCACGTCGCCCCGCCCGGCCACGTCGCCGGCCCGGGCCACGTCGGCCGGCCCGGCCACGCCGGCCGGGTCGCCCGGGTGGCCCGCCGCGACCGGCTCGCCCGCCCCGCCGGCCGCGTCGCGCTCGTCCGGGGCGGCTGAGGCCGACACGCCGGTGATCGGCAGCGGTGTGGGCCGGGGCAGGTGCTCCGCGGCAACCATGAGGGCCCGCCCGAGCCCGGCGGCGTCGAGACGCTGCCGGGGATCCTGGTGGCCGGCGGCCTCGAGCAGCGGCCGCAACGGGCCCATCTCCGGCGGCACGGGGAGGGGCTGGTCGAGGCGCGCCATCAGCGTGCCGATGGTCGTGTCGGCGGAGAACGGCACGCGCCCGGTCACGGACTCGATGAGCACGAGCGCCAACGAGTAGACATCGCTGCGCCCGTCGACGGACTCGCCCCGGGCCTGCTCGGGCGAGGCGTAGCGAGCCGTGCCGAGCACCGCGCCGTGCGGTTCGGTCCAGTGGGCCTCGGCGATGGCGCGGGCCAGGCCGAAGTCGGCGATGCGCAGCCGGGCGTCGGCGCCGAAGAGCATGTTGGCCGGCTTGATGTCGCGGTGGACGAAGCCCAGGCCGTGGGCGTGGTCGAGCGCTCGCGCCGCCTCGAGGCCGACGACGAGGGCCTGCGAGGGCGTCAGCCGGTGGCCGGCGTCGAGGAGCGTGCGGAGGCTGCCGCCGCTCAGGTGCTCGGTCACGAGGAACGGCGTGCCCTCGTCGCCGTTCCAGTCGTAGACCGCCACGATGTGGGGGTGATTCAGGGCCGCGGCGGCCTGCGCCTCCGCCCGAAAGCGGCGGAGGAACGACTCGTCGTCCGCGAGGCCGGCGTGCAGGACCTTCACCGCCACCCGGCGGCGCAGACGCACGTCGTCGGCCAGGTACACCTGAGCCGACGCGCCCGCACCGACGGGACCGAGAAGCCTGTAGCGCCCACCAAGCACACGACCGATCTGATCGGTCATGCGGGACAAGGCCACGTCACGAGGGTACTTCCTCGGCCCGCGGCCGGCGCCAGCGGCCCCCCCCGCCGAGCGGCCCCCGGCGGTGCCCGTCACGCCGTCGCCGGCCGGGCGGGCCGCGGCCCGTAAGGTGGCCGGCCATGGTCGTGGCGCTCGTGACCGTCGTGGTGATCGCCGTCCTGGCGGTGCTCGGCGGCGGCTACGCCCTCTCGTGGCCCCTGTGGCGCCCGGTCGACCCCCTCTTCGAGCGCTTGGCGGTCGCCGCGCCCCGCCCGCTTCCGCCCGAGCGCCTCCAGCGGCGCATCCTGCGTGAGGCGATGGGGCGGGTCGCGGTCGGCGTCAACGGCGGGATCATGGCCCCGTCGTCGTTCGAGGTCCGCCTGTCCCCCGACGACCTCGAGGGCCTGGGCGGGCTCGGCGACTGGTTCGCCGGCGAGCTGGCCGGGGCGGTGGCGGAGCAGGTGCTCGCCCGGGGCGGGACGGTCCGGCGCCCGCCGACCGTCACCATCGTCGAGGACGACGCGCGGCCGCGCAGCAGGCCGCTCGTGTCCGCCCGGTTCGAGTCGCCGACCGAGGTCGTGGGCCCGTGGGACGCCGAGGGCGCCACCGTGGCCGAGTCCGCCGAACCGACCGTGGCCGCAGGCGGGTGGGAGCTCGTGCCGACCGACCCGGGGACCACCGAGCGCCCGATCCGGCTCACCGGCACCGAGCTGATCGTGGGCCGGTCGCGCAGCGTCGACGTGGCGTTGTCGGACGCAACCGTGTCGTCGCGTCACGCCCGGCTCCAGCGGCTGCCCCACGGGCGCTGGCAGATCACGGACCTGGGCTCGACGAACGGCACGCACCTCGGCGGCGTCCGGCTGGCATCGCCGGCCGTGCTCGACGCAGGCGACGAGCTGCGCATCGGCTCGGTCACCTGGCGCGTCGAGCGCCGGTAACCGCGGGGCGGCGCCGCCTGGGGTGCCGGCGAGGGGGCATGCCACGATGGGCCGGCCATGTCTGCCCCGCCCCTGTACACGACCCGTTTCAAGGTGATCGCCGCGCTCGTGCTGACCGCCGCCATCGCCGCGTTCGCCGCCGCCTTCCTCGCGCTCGACCGCAACGACGACGACCCGATCCTGTCTTCGGGTGGGGCCGACGAGTACGTCGAGGCGCTGCTGCCGGCGCGCAACAGCCAGGTGCCCCAGCAGGAGACCGTGGGCATCGACCTGATCGCCAGCTGGACCGGCACGCTGAGCGTGAACGGCGTCGAGATCCCGCCGGACGAGTTGCAGGTCACCCAGGAACTGGGGCTCGTGCAGTTCACGCCGGGCGACGGCCGTGCCGTCGAGGAGCTGCGGACGGGGCAGAACACCATCGTCGCCACCGTCTGGCCGCTCGAGGAGGGCCGGGAGGCGGCCACGAACGTGACCTGGTCGTTCGAGGCAATCTAGGGCGCGCCGGCGGCGTCGGCCGCCGCTGGCTGACCGCCCGCAGCCTCGCCGCCCGCCGGCTCGGGCACCGACCCCGTAGGCAGCTCGCCGGTCTCGAGCACGTGCTCGAAGCCGGCCTCGTCGAGGATCGGCACGCCGAGCTCTTCGGCCTTCGTGAGCTTGGACGCCCCGGGGCCCTCGCCCACCACGACCGCCGTTGTCTTGGCCGACACGCTGCCGGGCGACTTGCCGCCCCGCGACTTGATGGCGGCCGCCGCCTCGTCGCGGCTGTAGCCCTCGAGCGTGCCGGTCACGACGATGCTGAGCCCGGCCAGGGTGGTGGAGCGACGGCCGTCACCGTCCTCGGGACCCCGGGTGTTGAGCCCGGCCGCCACGAGGCGGTCGAGCAGCTCGCGGTTCGCCGGCTCGGACAGCCAGGTCGTCACCGCCTCGGCGATGACCGGGCCCACGCCCTCGACGGCGGCCAGCGCCTCGGTGGAGGCCGCCCGGATGCGGTCAAGGTCGCCGAACCCGCGCGCCAGCGCCTCGGCCCCGGCCGGGCCCAGGTGGCGGATGTTGAGGCCCACGAGCAGGCGGGCGAGCGGGCGCTGGCGCGAGCCCTCGATGGCGGCTCGCAGGTTCGACGCCGACAGGGCGCCCATGCGGTCGAGCGCTGCCACCCGGTCCCAGTCGAGCTCGTAGAGGTCGGGCACCGAGCGGACCATGTCGGCGGCGATCAGCTGGGCGATGCGCTTCTCGCCGAGTGCGTCGATGTCCATGGCGCCGCGGCTGGCGAAGTGCTCGATGGCCCCCTGGCGCTGGATCGGGCACTCGGGGTGGATGCAGCGGTGCTCGGCCTCGCCCTCGGGCCGCACGAGCTGGCTGCCCACCGGGCACGGGCAGGTCGTCGGGAACACCCACTTGCGACGCCCCGGAGGCCGATCGGCGAGCACGGGGCCGAGGACCTCGGGGATCACGTCGCCGGCCCGGCGGACGATCACCGTGTCGCCCTTGCGCACGTCCTTCGCGGCCACCTGGTCCTCGTTGTGGAGCGTGGCCTGGCTGACCGTGACCCCACCCACGAAGACCGGCTCCAGCACGGCGTAGGGCGTGGCCCGACCCGTGCGCCCGATCGAGACCATGATGTCGTTGAGCTTGGTCGTGCGCTCCTCGGGCGGGAACTTGTAGGCGATCGCCCACCGGGGCGCCTTCGAGGTGAAGCCGAGCAGCCGGCGGCGGGCCAGGTCGTCGACCTTCACGACCACGCCGTCGATCTCGTAGTCGAGGTCGTGGCGATGCTTCTGCCAGTGGACGCAGTAGTCGACCACGTCGTCGGGCCCGGCGACCGTGCGGATCTCGGGATTCACCGGGAAGCCGAGCCCCGCCAGGTAGGCGAGGGTCTCGGCGTGGGTCGTGAAGGCCGGGCCGCCCTCGGTCGCGCCGAGCTGGTAGGTCCAGAGCCCCAGCTCGCGGGTGGCGGTGACGGTCGGGTCCTTCTGGCGTAGGGCGCCGGCCGCGGCGTTCCGCGGGTTCACGAACGGGCGCAGACCCGCCTCGACCTGGCGCTCGTTGAGGGCGGCGAAGGCCGAGTGCGCCATGTAGACCTCGCCGCGCACCTCGAGCACGTCGGGCACATCGTCGCCGGTCAGCCGGTCGGGCACCTGGGCGAGCGTGCGGACGTTCTCGGTGACGTCCTCGCCCGTCCGACCGTCGCCCCGGGTCGCGGCCCGCACGTAGCGACCGCCCTCGTAGCGGATCGAGATGGCGAGACCGTCGATCTTCAACTCGCAGACGTAGCCCACCCCCGGGTCGTCGCGCGCCGGGGTGGCGACGGCGGGCTCGGCGGCCTCGGCGGCGGCGTCCCCGTCGGCGTCGGCCACGTCCCTCGCGTCGGCCGGATCCGCCGCCTGCGCCTCGACCAGCGCCCGGGCCTCGGCGGCGGCCGCCTTGCCGGCCAGCCGCCGGTGGATGCGCTCGACCCAGCCCCGCAGCTCGGCCTCGTCGAACGCGTTGTCGAGGCTCGTCATCGGCACGCTGTGCACCACAGGCGAGAACACGGTCGTGACCGCCCGGCCGCTCACCTGCTGGGTGGGCGAGTCGGGCGTGATGAGCTCGGGGTACTCCTCCTCGAGCGCGCGCAGCTCGCGGACCAGCTCGTCGTACTCGGCGTCGGACACCGAGGGTTCGTCGAGCTCGTAGTAGCGCCGGTTGTGCTCGGCGATCTCGGCACGCAACGCTGCGGCGCGCTGCTCGATCTCCCGGTCGGCCATGACCGGGGACTGTACCGATGCCCTGTGACGCCCGAGGCGCGACGCCTCCAGACCTCAGGCGCCCAGGTTGACGCCCATCTCGAGCGCCTGCAGCTCCAGGCGCCGGGCCAGGTCGGCCGTGAGGTCCACGATGCGGCGGGCGTAGGGCAGCGTGAGCGTCGCCAGGCCACACGCCGGGGTGACCATCGCCTGCTCGACGAGGAGCGCCGGGTCGCACCCGCTATCGACCAGCACGTCCCACTCGGCCATCATCCGGCGCCACAGCAGGTCGGCCGACTCGCCGAGCGGCCGATCGGTGGGCACGGCGCCCCACGCCACCCAGCCGCCGGCCTCCAGGTAGTTCACGAACGCGCCCGGGTGCTCCACCACGCCGGCACCGACCGGCACGGAAACGATCTGGGGACCGGCCTGCAGCACGGCCTGCCAGTCGGCCCGGCCGCAGCAGTGCAGCCCGGCCACGGCGTCGCCGCCCTCGATGATGGCCAGCGCGGCCGACACCAGGTCGAGCGTGTCGTCGAGGCGGAACGGGAAGTCGGGATCGAGCGCGGCGGTGAGGCCCGGCTCGTCGAGGAACATCACGAGCGGCGCGTCGGGCGCCGCCTCGCGCACCACGGCCAGCACCTCGCGTACCCGGGCCTTCACGGCGTTGCCCGCCACCGCGAACGCCTTGGGGGCTGGGACGCCCACCGCGTGCAGGGCTATGCCGAGCGTGGCCGGACCGGTGATCTGGGCCTTGAACGGCGCACGGCGCCCGGCCACGGCGGCCAGGAACGCCCGCAGCCCCACGAACGGCTCGCCGCCCACGCCGAGGTCGGTGAGCGGCTCGAGGGGATCGACGGCGCCCTCGTCGACCAGCAGCGACCCGTCGGGCAGCACGCTGACGCCGGTGATGCCCCACGCCGCCTGGGCGATCATGCCCTCGACGCCGGCGCGGCGCGGCAGCGACGGCGCGGCCGGCAGGCGCGGCTGGCGCTCGAGGGCGAATCGGACCGCCTCCTCCACGTCGTCGTGGGGCAGGCTCCCGATGCCCGTGGCGATGCCCACGGGGAGCGCCACGGACCTCATCGTCCCGCTCGCCGCCGTCGTGAGCTCTCGGTCAAGGCACCTCCACCCCGGTCGATACCGACGCCTGGAATAGCCACCGGCGGGCCCCATCGGCAAATCTCCACCCCCCAATGGAACGCCTCGGACCGTGGCCCGCCCGCCTGACCTGGCTCGTCCTGCCCGTCGCGTGCGGGCCGGCGCTCGGCGACGCGCTGGCCGGTGCGAGCCGTCCCGTCCAGGTCGTGGCGAGCGCCGGGCTGTGGGCCGGGTGGGCGGTCATCCTGGTGGCCACGCTGGTCCCGGCCACGGTCACCCTCACGGCGCTGCGCATCGCCGCGCCCGCCGCCGTCGCCGCCGCGCTGGCGGGCGCCGTGGCGGGCGGGGTCGAGGCGGTCGACGTGGCGGGCCTCGCGGCCGCCGTGGTCGCCGCCCTGGCCGCCCTGTGGCCGGTCACCGGACGTGTGTTCGCCGACGGCTCCTCATACGGCGACGAGGCGCGCCTCCCGCTGCGGGCGCCGGGGCCGTTGCTCGCCGGCCCCGTGGAGCTCGTGTGGCTCGTCGTCGTGGCCGGCCTGGTGACCGGTCCGCTGCTGCTCGCCGCCCGCCAGTGGATCACCGGGGCCGTCGCCCTCGCCGTCGGCGCGATCGCCGTCTGGTGGGGCGTGCGGGTGTTGCACGGCCTGGCCCGGCGCTGGATCGTCTTCGTGCCGGCCGGCCTCGTCGTGCACGACCCGCTGGCACTGGCAGAGTCGGTGCTCGTGCCGCGGGCCACGCTGCGCTCCCTGGGGCCGGCGCCGGCCGACACCGAGGCGGTCGACCTCACCCGCGGGGCGTTCGGGCTGGCGCTCGAGCTGCGCCTGACCGACCCCGCGCCCGTGCTCGTCCGCCGGGGCCGGGGGAAGATCGAGGCGGTCACCACCGACCGCCTCCTCGTCACCCCCACCCTCCCCGGCGCGCTCCTCACCGAGGCCCGCACCCGCCGCCTGGCCTGAGGTCGCGGCGCGGCGGCGGGCGGTCCCCGGGCGTGGGCCCACGGACGGGCAACTCAGGCCGGGTCGGGGCTGCCGTCCGCGGGAACCGACGCGGCCGAGCGGGCGCCGGCGAGGACGGTGTCGACCAGCCACTCCACCTCCGGGCGCTCGACCGCCGGGCCGTTCGTCAGGAACCGGAAGAAGACCATGCCCCCGAGCAGGTCGAGCAGGCGCCCGACGTCGGTGCCGGCGGGCAGCTCGCCCCGCGCGACGCCCCGCTCGACGGTGGCCTGCGCTACCGCCCGCCGCTCGGTGACCCATCGGCGCAGGTGGGGCCGCATCTCGTCGTTCACGGCCGCCTCGCTGATGATGCCCGCCAGCATGGGCCCCGACGGGGTCGTGCGCAGCTTCGTGCCGAGCGCGACCAGATGCTCGACCAGGTCGTCGCGCAGCGAGCCCGTGTCCGGGTCGGTCAGCTCGAGGCCCAGCCGGCTCGCCGCCTCCAGCAGGAGCGTGGCCCGGGTCGGCCACCGGCGGTAGATCGTCGCCTTGCCCACCCCCGCGCTCGCGGCCACCGCGTCGACCGTGAACCCCTGCGGCCCGACCGCGGCCAGCACCCGGGCCGCCGCCTCGAGGATCGCAACGCCGGCCCGGGCGTCGCGGGGACGCCCGGGCCCGCGGGCGAGGGTGGCACCCTCGCCGGTCGTGTGAACGCCCGGAGTCACCTCTCGGGCACGGCCGGGTCGGACGATGCCAGGGCCCGTGCGGGCACCTCGGCACCGTTGGGCTGCGCCGGCGGGACGACCCGCTCCGCCGCGGCGACCTCGGCGTCGACTCCCGCACCGTGGGCCCGGTCGGCCGCGCCGTCGGCGCGCTCGCCGGCGCCGTCGCCCGTCGGACCGACGGCGGCCCAGCCCTCGTGGTCGTGCGCCCGGGCGGGCAGGAACAGGCCGACGATGACGGCCCCGAGCGCCAGGGCGGCGGCCCCGATGAGGAACGCCGTGCCCATGCCGTCGGTGAACGCCCGGGCCGCCACGTCGTTCAACAGCCGCCCCGGCTCGCCGCCGATGCGCTCGGCGACCTGCACCGCGGCGCCGAGCTGGTCGACGATGGCGTCGCGAGCCTCGGCCGGCAGCGGGGCGTTCGCCACGGCGTCGCTCACCTCGGGCCTGTAGCTCGAGCTCATCACCGAGCCGAGGATGGCCACGCCGAGGGCGCCGCCGAGCTCGCGTGTGGTGTCGTTGACGGCCGAGCCGACGCCGGCCTTGGCCGGCGGCAGCGAGCCCATGATCGACTCGGTGGCGGACGGCATGACGAGCGCCAGGCCCGCGGCCAGCACCAGCAGGGGGATCACCACCTCGCCGTAGGAGGCGCCCACGGTCAGGCGGCTGGCCAGCACGAGGCCGAGGGCGGCGGTGAGCAGGCCGACCGCCACGACGATCTTCGAGCCGACCCGCTCGACGACCTTGGCGCTGAGCGGGGCCACGACTATCTGGACCGCGGCCATCGGGATCAGCCGCACGCCGGCCTCGAACGCCGTGTAGCCCAACACCGACTGCAGGAACTGCGTGAGCAGGAACAGCGCGCCGAACATCGCGAAGAACGTGAGCATGATCGCCCCGGAGGCCGCGCTGAAGCGCCGGTTCTTGAAGAACGCCATGTCGAGCATCGGCGTGGAGGTGTGCCGCTCCCACAGCACGAACGCGCCGAGCAGGACGGCGGCGATGGCGAAGCCCCCGAGCACGCTGGGCTCGGTCCAGCCGTTCGGCCCCTCGATGATCGCCCAGACGAGCGCCACGAGACCGGTGATGGACAGCAGCGCGCCGGGCACGTCGATCGGCGGGGCGGAGGGGTCGCGCGAGGTGGGGACGAACAGCTGGCCGAGCACGAGGGCGACGACCACGACCGGCACGTTCACGAGGAACACCGATCCCCACCAGAAGTGCTCGAGCAGCCAGCCGCCGGTGACCGGACCGATGGCCACGGCCATGCCGGCCGACGCCGCCCAGATGGCGATGGCCTGGGCCCGCTCCCGACGGTCGGTGAAGACGTTCGTGATGATCGACAGCGTGGCCGGCATGACGAGCGCGCCGCCGATGCCCATGACGGCGCGGATGCCGATGAGCTGGTCGGCCGAGCCTGCGAAGGCCGAGGCGATCGAGGCGACGCCGATGATCGACAGGCCGATGGCGAGGGCGCCCCGCCGGCCGAACCGGTCGCCGAGCGAGCCCATCGTGAGCAGCAGGCCGGCGAAGACCAGGATGTAGGAGTCGACCACCCACTGGAGTTGGCTGGTCGAGGCATCGAGCTCGCGCTGGAGCGTGGGGATGGCCACGTTCACGATCGTGTTGTCGACCACGATCAGCAGCAGGCTGAGGCACATCACCCCCAGCACGATCCAGCGCCGTGCGTGGACCCGATCGTCGGAGACCGTCTCTGTGGCGATCACGACGCCACCTCCTTCCGAACCGTGCGCCGGCCATCGCCGATGGCACCTCCGCCAGACTGCACGCCCTCTTTACGGAACGCAACAGTTTCGGAACGATTCAGTCCGTGACGTTCGTCACCGAGCGGCGATGCCGCCGCCCACGACCTCGTCACGCTGGTACAGCACGACGGACTGGCCGACGGCCACCCGCCGCCCGGGCTCGGCGAAAATCACAGCGGCGGTCGCCCCCGACCCGGCCGCCGGGGCGACGTTGGCCGCCCGGGGCGTGCCGTGGGCACTGCACTGGGCGGCGACGGGCCCGGCGACCGGGCCGGCGGCCCACACGACGTCGGTCAGGTCCACCCTGGTGGCAAGCAGGTCCGCCGCGCCGCCCACCCGCACCGTCGCGCTCGGCACGTCCACGTCCACCACGTAGCGGGGGCTGCCGGCGCCCGCCATGCCGAGCCCCCGGCGCTGCCCGATCGTGACCAGCTCGACGGCGTCGACGCGGCCGACCTCGTCGGTCCCGTCGACGATGCGCCCGGGGTGCAGCGCCATGCGCCGCCCGAGGAAGTCGGCGCGGCCCCGCGACGCCGTGACGAAGCAGACGTCCTGGCTGTCGGGCTTGTCGGCCGTGCGCAGGCCCCGGCGGACGGCTTCGGCCCGCACCTCGTCCTTCGTGATGTCGCCGACCGGGAGCAGCGTGCGGGCCAACTCTTCCTGGCCGAGGACGTAGAGCACGTAGCTCTGGTCCTTGGCGGTGTCGGCCCCCCGGGCCAGGCGCCGGGTGGCGTCGGGCCGCTCGACCACGCGGGCGTGGTGGCCGGTGGCCACCGCGTCGTAGCCCACGGCCTCGACCCGGCGCAGCAGCCGGTCGAACTTGAGGTGGCGGTTGCACTCGATGCACGGGTTCGGCGTGCGCCCGGTGCGATGGGCCTCGACGTAGGGCTCGACGACGTGGCGCTCAAAGTCGTCGGTGAAGGACCACACGTGGTGGGCGATGCCGAGCTGCTGGGCCACCCGCCGGGCGTCGTCGACGTCGCTCACCGAGCAGCAGCCGGTGTCGGACTCGCCACCCCACAGCTTCATCGTCACGCCCACCACCTCGTGGCCGGCGTCGAGCAGGCGGGCGGCCGCCACCGACGAGTCGACGCCGCCCGACATCGCCACGAGCACCCTCACGCCGGCACCCCACCGAGGCGGGCGACGAGCGCCCTCACGCCGGCACCCCCTGGAGGCGGGCCACGGCGGCCGGGACGGCGGTCAGCGCGGCGTCGACGTCGGCGTCGGTCGAGGTCCAGCCGAGCGTGAGGCGCAGGGCGCCCGTGGCCCGCTCGGGCGGCACGCCGAGCGCGGCCAGCACGTGGGACGCCTGCTGGGCCCCGCTGGCGCAGGCGGAGGCGGCCGAGGCGCAAACGCCGTCGGCCTCGAGCAGGAACAGGAGCGCCTCGCTCTCGACGTCCGGCAGGCACAGGTGGACGGTGCCGGGCAGGCGGTGCCGCCGGTCGCCGCCCGCCACGCCGCTGACGCCGGTCTCGATCGCCCCCGGCACGGCGGCGAGCAGGCCGTCGGCCAACCGGTCGCGCAGGCGGGACACGCGGGCGGCCGTCGCGGCACGATCGCGTGCGGCGGCGGTCAGCGCGGCGGCCATGCCGGCGATGCCGGCGACGTTGTGGGTGCCGCTGCGCAGCTCGCGCTCTTGGCCGCCCCCGAGTGCCTGCGCGTGCAGCGGAGTGCCCCTGCGCACGACGAGGGCGCCCACGCCTTGGGGGCCGCCGAACTTGTGGGCACTGACCGCCACGAGGTCGACGCCGGCCGCCAGGGCAGCCACGTCGAGCCACGGGGCCGCCTGCACGGCGTCGGTGTGCACGGTTGCGTCGGGGGCGGCGTGTCGGACCGCCTCGACCACGTCGGGGATCGGCTGGACGACGCCGATCTCGTTGTTCGCCGCCATGACGGACACGAGCGTCGTCCCCGCGGCGGCGGCGAGCGCGTCGGTCAGCGCCGCGAGGTCGATCCGGCCGGTGGGCTCGACCGGCACGGTGGAGCCGCCGACCTGGGCGACCGGCGCCAGCACAGCCTCGTGCTCGATGGCGCTGCACAGCACCGGCCCGGGCCGGGCGGCGTGCACGCCGCGAACGGCCAGGTTGTCGGCCTCGGTGCCCCCGCTCGTGAACACGACCTCGTTCGGCCGGCACCCGAGCACCCCGCCGACCACGTCGCGGGCCTCGTCCACCGCCCGCCGGGCGGCGCGGGCCACCGGGTGGGCGCCGGACGGGTTGCCGAAGCGCCCGCCCAGCCACTCGAGCATGGCCTCGCGGGCCTCGGGCCGCAGGGCGGTCGTAGCCGCGTGGTCGAGGTAGGTCAGGGGAACCGCCACCGGCCCAGTGTCGCAGCCCGGCGGGCGGATGCCGCCCGGGCGGCAGGGGACGGCGGCCGGGGGGACGGCCACGGCGCGCGGCCCGGGGCCGACGGCCGGGGGACCGCGAACGGACGTTGGCGGCCGTCAGTACGGTCGCGGTGCCGGCGGGGGGCCGGGCGGCCTCGGCGCCACCATCGGGGGCGGCGGCGGTGGCGGGGGCGGCGGCCCGGGCGGCACCGGAGCGCCCCACGGCGTGGGCACCATGCCGTGGGCCTGCTGCCAGGCCGACGCCACGCACAGCAGAAACGCCTGGGGGTGCAGGAACTGCGGGGGCGTGTGGTGCATGCGCAGCGCCAGCGGGTTGGCGAGGCGGACGGCGAGGTGGTCACGGGCGTGGGGCGCGAGCTCGGCCGTGCGCAGCAGGAACGAGCGGATGACCTCGTAGCCCTCGGCGTCGAGCGCGCCCACGTCGAGAGTGGCCGCGTACCGCTCATAGCCCGACGGCGGCGGAAACACGGCCGGCGCCACGAACGACCGGGCCGAGCGCTCCCGGACCACGAGCGTGCCGGCTGCCAGATCCCCGAGGCGCTGGTCGCGGGGCGAGACGAGCACCGACAGCACGGCGATGCACCCGACGGGGATGAGGAGGAAGTCGACGAGACCGACCGTTGCCCGCAGGAACGCCTGCTGGAAGCGCTCGGGGGTGCCGTCGGCGCTCACGACCCGTAGGCCGAGCGCCGCCTTGCCGGGCGTGCGCCCGTGCCACAGCGTCTCGAACCCCACGAACCAGGCGAACAGCAGGGCAGCGCTGAACAGCACGTAGTACAGCGCGCCGACGACCCCGCCGACGCCGGCGACGAGCCCGATGGACAACACGAGCAGCAGCCACATGACCAGCAGCGCCAAGCCGTCGACCGCCATGGCCAGGGTCCGCGAGGCGACACCCGCCCGGTCGAAGTCGAGGACCACCGCCTCCGGCGTGATGATGGGCTCGGCCACGGCGGCACGGTAGTGGAGCGCCCGCCGCGGCGACCGACGGCCCGGCACCACCGGTACCGGGCGGCCGGCCCCGGGCGGCCGGTCGGCGGAGCTACCGTGCGCCGCGCCGTGGACATCGACCGCTTCATCGCGCGCAACGCGCCGGCGTGGGACCGGCTGGACGAGCTCGCGACGCGATCCGGGCGGGGCCTGCGCGGCCTGGCGCCGGCCGAGGTCGACGAGCTGGTCGGCCTGTACCAGCGGGTCTCGTCGCACCTGTCCCACGCCCGCAGCGCGTACCGCGATCCGGCGCTGACCGGCCGCCTGACGCGCCTGGTGGGCCGGGCGAACGGCGTGATCTACGGCGGCGGCCGGCCCCGCACGCTCGGGGCGCTCGCCGACTTCTTCGTGTGGCGCTTCCCGGCGGCCGTCTACCAGAGCGGTCGGTTCGTGGCCGCCAGCGCCGCCCTGCTGCTCGTGCCGGCGATCGCCATGGGGGCCTGGCTGGCGTCCAGTGACGCGGCCGTCGACGCCTCGGCTCCCGAGGCGGTGCGCGAGGCGTACCTCGAGGAGAACTTCGAGTCGTACTACTCTTCGCAGCCGGCCGCGGACTTCGCCAGCGAGGTCACGGTCAACAACATCCAGGTCTCGCTGCTGGCCTTCGCCGGCGGCATCATCGCCTGCCTCCCGTCGGCCGCCCTGCTCGTCTACAACGGCGCCGCGGTCGGCATGGCGGCCGGTCTGTTCGCCGATGCCGGCGAGCTGGGCAAGTTCTTCGGGCTGATCCTGCCCCACGGGCTCCTCGAGCTGTCCGCCGTCGTGGTGGCCGGCGCGGCCGGGCTGCGGCTGGGGTGGAGCCTCGTCGCACCCGGTGACCGCACCCGGGCCAGGGCCGTGGGCGAGGAGGCCCGGCGCTGCGCGGTCATCGCCCTCGGCTTGGCGCTCGCGTTCGTGGTCGCCGGCCTGATCGAGGGGTTCGTGACGGGGAGAGGCGTGTCGACGCCGCTGCGCCTCGCCATCGGGTTCGCCGCCTGGGCGGCGTTCGTCGCCTGGGTGGTCGTCCAGGGCCGCGCCGCGACCGCCCGGGGCGTCACGGGGTCGCTCGGCGAGCTGGATCGCGGCTGGGACGAGCTCGCCACGGCCCGCGAGCGCGCCTGGTCCCGCTGACCCGCCGGCGTCGCCCCGTGCGAACCGGCGTCATCGGAGACCGCTTCGCGGGCCGGGACGACGCCGGTTCGATGACCGGTGGACGGGACGGGGTCAGAGCGTGCCGGTGGCCTTGACGCGCAGGTAGGTGTCGGCGAGGGCCGGGGCGAGGGTGCCCGGCGCGGCGTCGATCACCGTCGCCCCGAGGCCGCGGAGGCGGGCCACCGTGCGGCGACGCTCGTCGAGAGCGGAGACGGCGGCGGCCCGGCGGTACGTGGCCGACGAATCGGCGGCGGGAGCCGACGACCAGCGGACCACATCCGGGTCGCGCACGCCGGCCACGACCACCACGTGGTCGCGGAGCACGAGCGGCAGGGCCGGCACCAGCCACTCCTCGACCGACGGGCCGACGAGGTCGGTGAGCACGACGAGCAGCGTTCTCCGGCGGAACCGGGCGAGCGTTTCGGTGAAGGCGCCCGCGTAGTCGCTCTCGATCAGCGCCGGCTCCAGGTCGTAGAGCGCCTCGATCACCCGACCGAGCTGGGTCCGGGCGCTGGCCGGCGGCACCGCGACCCGCACCTCGCGGTCGAAGGCCACGACCCCGCACCGGTCCCCGAGCCCCGTCGCCACGGCCGTGAGCATCATGACCGCATCCATGGCGTGCTCGACCCGGGGCACGCCGTCGACCCGCCCCGCCATCGTGCGGCCGTTGTCCAACATGACCAGCACGGTCTGGTTGCGCTCGGCCCGGTAGGTCCGCACGATCGGCTTGCCCGTCCGAGCGGTGGCGGCCCAGTCGACCCGGCGGAACTCGTCGTCGACCGAGTACTCGCGCAGCTGGTCGAACTCCGTGCCCCCGCCCCGCCCCTGGGCCGACCGCAGCCCGACCTCGAGGATGCGCGCCTTGCGGATGCGCAGCTCGGCCTCCTCCTTCGACCGGAACGACGGGTACACGCGGAGCGACCCGGGGACGGTGAGCGTGGACTGGCGGGCCGCCAGGCCGGCCGGTCCCTCGACCCGCACGGTCAGCGCCGTGGGCATGAACCGCCCGCGGCGCGCCGGGCGGACCGCCGCCGTGGCCCTGAGCGTCCCGCCAGCCGGCACCCGCCCCCCGGCGCGGCGGGTCGTGGCCCGTAGGGACGGGGCCAGCTCGTCGGCGAGCGCCACGCGCAGGGCCCGGCGGGTGGGGTTGCGCAGCGTCCAGCCCACCTCGGCCTCGGTTCCGAGCGTGACCGCCGGCGGCAGGGACCGGGAGACCGGCAGGGTCCGGGGCGCTGGCGCCGCCCAGGCGTCGGCCAGCGCCACCGCCAGGATCACGCCGTCGACCGCCAGCAGCCACCACCAGCTCCCGCCAGGCGGGAACAGGACGACGACGGAAGCAACGAGCGCCAGCAGCGCAAGGCGGACTGTGGGGACCGGAACCACGACTCAGCGCGGCACGGGGACCGACGCCAGCACGCCATCGAGCACGCCGTCGATCGTCGTGCCCTCGAGCTCGAGCTCGGGTCGCAGCTCGATGCGGTGGCGCAGGCACGGCTTGATCACGGCCTTGACCTCGTCGGGCGTCACGTACGGCCGGCCCGACAGCCAGGCCCAGGCCTTGGCCGCATGCAGAACCATGGCCGCCCCACGGGGGGACACGCCGAGCGTGACCGACGGCGCCAGCCGGGTGGCCCGGGTGATGGCGACGATGTAGCCCAGCACGGCCGGGTCGACCCGGATGTCGTCGATCTGGCGGCGGGCGGCGGAGAGGTCCTCTGCCGTGGCGACGGGCTTCACCCCGGCGGCGACGAGGTCGTGGGGGTCGAGGCCGCGGTCGTGGCGGGCCAGGACCTCCTGCTCCTGCTCTGCCGTCGGGTAGGCGACCGCGAGCTTGAACAGGAACCGGTCGAGCTGGGCCTCCGGTAGCGGGTACGT
>Ga0126307_10000401_pt1 | contig 28007 bp, 31 predicted proteins | sample Plot28_FD_89955 | JGI IMG/M metagenome (GOLD analysis project Ga0126307, IMG submission 89955) | Serpentine soil microbial communities from UC McLaughlin Reserve, CA, USA - Plot28 | ecosystem: Environmental > Terrestrial > Soil > Grasslands | place: USA: UC McLaughlin Reserve, Lake County... | reverse complement strand
CCCGCGAGGCGCTCTTGGAGGCCATCGCTCGAGCGCTCTGGGCGATCACCCCGCAGGACGCCGCGGGCTACTTCGGCCACTGCGGCTACCCGCTCGATGCTCAACCGTCATGAGAACCGCTGTCAGAGACGGCGAGCCCGTACCCAAGGACTTTGCCAACAGCGTGCGAAAGGCCATCGAGACCGAAGAACTAGAAGTACTCGCCGCGCGGAAGGAAGGGCGTATACAGGGCGTAGCCGTCCTCGCCTACCGCCTCAACGTCTCCGCCGGCGGCCAGTTCGCCAGCATCGAAGACCTCTACGTGCGCCCTGAGGTCAGACGCCAGGGTGTCGGCCGCGCGCTGCTACAAGCAGCGAATGAACGTTGCGCGGAGCGCGGTATCGCTTTCATCGAAGTACAAGTCGAAGAAGAGAAAGCCGAAGCCTTCTACGCCGCCCTCGACTACGGCCTAGAGACAGGCGTGCGAGTCCTCTCACGCACTCTACTGCGTCGTGCATAAGGCTTGGGGGCCTTATGCACGACGAGCTTTCAACGATCAGCAAAAAACAAGAAGCTGACGGCTGACTGCTCTAGAACTCCAGCACCTGGTAAACCGAGATCTCACGGAACCCGAGATCTTCGTAGAACTTGCGCCCGCGCGCGTTGGCGGCGGCGACCTGGAGTGTGATGCCATCTGCGCCCCTCTCCTGCGCCCAGCTCTGGACGCTCTGGAGGAGGGCGCGGCCCACACCGCGGTTACGGTACTCGGGCTCGACGAAGACGTCATCCACGGAGGCCCACGTCTTCGGGAGGAATGTCGGGGAGCCCTGGCGCAACTCGCCCGATATAAAGCCCACCGTCCGGTCTCCCTCGGCGGCCACGAAGAGGAACGAGTAGCCGCTGTTCGCCACGTCGGCCAGAAAGCGCCGCATCGTCTTCTCGGCGCCGGGGGCCGTCTCGTAGACCCTGTCGTGGGCCGTATGCTCCTCGGCGCTCTGCATCCACAGCCGGGCCGCCGCGGCCACGTCCTCCTTGCGCCCCGGCCTTATGGTGAAGTCTGTGCCCACAAACCAATCCTAACCCATGGGCCCCGGTCCGCGGCGAACGAGGGTGGGGTATGATCGGGAAGAGCCGAAGAGGAGCCGGGTACGGAGCGTAAGGTGGGGCAGAAGGCGGACAGGTTTTGGGAGGTCGATGCGGCCCGGGGCGTCGCCATCATCATGATGATCGTCTACCACTCCACCTACGACCTGGACACCCTCGGAGGGTACGATATCCAGTCCACTTCGGGGTATTGGGCGCTCTTCGCCGACGCTACGGCAGGTCTATTCCTGTTCCTCGTAGGCGTCTCGCTGGCCATAAGCCGGGCGAGGACCACTCTGAGGGGGTGGAGGCTCTTCGGCAAGTACCTTGCGAGGGGCTTGAGGATCCTCGCGTACGGGATGGTGTTGACCGTCTTCTTCCTCGTCCTCGGGATCGGCGTCGTGGCGTTCGGCATACTGCACCTGATCGCGGTCTCCATAATCCTGGCCTACCCCTTCCTGAGACTCCGGTTCGCCAACCTAGCGCTCGGAACCCTCATCTTCGCCGGCGGCCAGTACATACTGGCCCAGGACCTATACTCACAAAGCTTCTGGCTCTTGCCCTTCGGCATCGTGCCAGAGGGCGTGATAATGCCGGATTACAGGCCATTGCTGCCCTGGTTCGGTATAGTCTTGATCGGGCTGTTCTTCGGGAACGTGGTGTACGGCGATGGTAGAAGGCCCGCGGTCCCGGAGGATAGGGCGCCGGTACCGGCGAGACCGCTCGTTCCTCTGGGGAGGAACTCGCTGTTCATCTACCTGGTCCATCAGCCCATCATCGTCGCTCTGCTCGCCGCATTGGGGATCGTGGACCTCGACTTCTTGTAGAGCATTGGAGTGTAGGGTTTCTTTTTTGCGGCGCAACAGTTAAAGTTAACGGGTCGTTCCGGAAGAGATGAGGAGGTGGGCTGGAGGAGATCACATCGCAGTAGATGACCAGTAAGCTCGATGGGATCATCCGAGCTTGCGGGGCAGAGACAGAATACAAGCGCCAGGACTCTCGCTGAAGAGGTGCGGGAGTCGACGAGGAAGACGTTCATCGAAGCATTCGGCGGGTACGTCTCGGCTTCGGGTGGTCGTGAGGGCGGTGACAAATCCCGGCGGTGACGCCGGGGACAAAGCACCGTTCGAGCCCGGAGACAGAGCCGCTCTGTCTCAGTTCTCTGCCCTCCCTGATCCCATCCCCGGACAAACAGGGAGGTGAGCCCATGTGTGGCATAGTGGGTTACGCCGGTAAAGAGCGGTGCGTGGAGGTGCTTATGGATGGCCTCGGGCACCTCGAGTATCGTGGTTACGATTCGGCCGGGCTGGCCCTTCAAAGGGACGGCGAAATAGAGCAGATAAGAGAGGTCGGGCATCTCGAGAACCTCGCCCGCGCCCTTGCCTCTCGCAACGGGGACCTCTCCATGGTGCGCACCGGCGTGGGGCACACCCGCTGGGCGACGCACGGGCGTCCGAGCGAGGAGAACGCACACCCCCATCTCGGTGGGGACGGGAACGTCGCCGTCGTGCACAACGGCATCATAGAGAACTTCTCGGAGCTCAAGGAGGAGCTTGAGGGGCGGGGCGTGTCATTCAGTTCCGAGACGGACACGGAGGTGATGGCGCACCTGATCGCCGAGAGGGTCGAGGCCGGGGAGCCATTGCGGAAGGCGCTCTCAAGTGTGCTCCAGCGGCTCGAGGGCTCCTTCGCCGTCGCGGCCGTCAGCGTACACGAGCCCGCCAAGGTCGTCGCGGCCCGCCACCAGAGTCCGCTGGTCGTCGGGCTCGGGGAAGGCGAGAACTTCCTGGCCAGCGCCGTGCAGGCGTTGCTCGGGGAGACCCGAGAGTTCATCGCCGTCGAGAACGGCGAGATCGTCGAGATAGCCGACTCTTCGGTAGGGATCTTTACCTCTTCGGGCGAGCGTGTCGAGCGCGAGCCCTTCGAGGTGGAGTGGGAGGCCGAGGCCGTCGAGCTCGGCGGCTACCAGGACTACATGCTAAAGGAGATCCACGAGCAGCCGGCTGCCCTCGGCGCGACCCTTCTGGGCCGCATCGACTCAGGTGGCGTCGTCGACCTCTCCGAGGTAGGGCTCGACCTCTCGGAGATAGACCGGGTCGTGGTCGTCGCCTGTGGCACGGCTTACCATGCTGGCCTGCTCGGAAAACATGCCATAGAGAAGCTAGCGAGGATACCCGTCGAGGTCGTTATCGCCAGCGAGTATCGTTACGCCAAGCCCATCGGGGACTCTCGCAAGCTGGTCGTCGCCGTAAGCCAGAGCGGGGAGACGACGGATACCCTGGCGGCCATTCAGGCGGCACGGAGCTTCGGGGCCAGGGTGCTTGCGATCACCAACACCAGGGGGTCGCTCATTACGCGTGAGGCCGACGCGGTCTTGCTCACCAAGGCTGGGCCGGAGATCTGCGTGGCCTCCACCAAAGCCTTCGTCGCCCAGGTCGCCGTCCTCGACCTGCTGGCCCTGGCGCTTGCGGGCGTTAGCGGGACCGTCGCGGAGGGCGAGTTGCGGGAGATCGGGCGCGGCCTCAGGCTGGCGCCGGAGAAGGTCGAGGAGACCCTCGAGTTGCTCGGGAACCGGGTCGAGAAGGCCGCCGAGGTCTTCCAGGAGGCTCGGTGCTCGCTCTTCCTGGGGCGCGGCATCTCGCATCCCGTGGCGCTTGAGGGGGCCCTGAAGCTCAAAGAGATCTCCTACCTGCCCGCAGAGGGCTATCCGGCGGGCGAGATGAAGCACGGGCCAATAGCCCTCGTCGACGAAAACTGCCCCGTCGTGGCCGTTCTCGGTGATGGCCTCGTCCGCGAGAAAACCCTCTCGAACGTCGAGGAGACCGTCGCCAGGGGCGCCAACGTGATCGCCATCGCCCGCGACGGAGACAAAGACGCAGAAAGGATGGCGCGAGTGGTGCTCCCTGTCCCCGAGGCGCCGGAGATTCTGGCTCCCATCATCAGTAGCGTACCGCTGCAGCTCCTCGCATACCACGTAGCGAAAGACAGGGGCCTTGACGTCGACAAGCCACGCAACCTCGCCAAGAGCGTCACCGTCGAATAGCGGGTTTGGGGAAGGGACCCTTCCCCAAACCCGCGCTGGTCAGCACTTCAGCTAGTCAGCAAATCAGCTCGTTGCTCGCTGGCTAGCTGAAATGCTGAAATGCTGAAATGCTGAAATGCTGAAATGCTGAAATGCTGATCGCTTGAAACGGAGGATAAGTCCATGCGCGCGATGATCCTGGAGGTTCCCGGTGGGCCGCTGAGGGGCGCAGATGTTGCCGTACCCGAGCCAAGCGCGGGGCAGGTCCTACTGCGCGTACACTGCTGCGCCGTGTGCCGGACCGACCTGCACGTCGTGGACGGGGAGTTGCCCGATCCGAAGCTGCCCTTGATCCCTGGCCACCAGATAGTCGGAACCGTGGTGCAGACCGGCGAGCGCGCCGGCAGTTTCACGGTGGGGGAGCGGGTCGGGGTGCCTTGGCTCGGATGGACGGACGGCGAATGCCGCTACTGCCTCTCCGGGCGCGAGAACCTGTGCGAGAACGCGCGGTTCACGGGGTACCAGATCGACGGCGGCTACGCCGAGTACGCCGTCGCCGACGCTCGTTTCTGCTTTCCGATCCCCGACGATTTCCCCGACCTACAGGCCGCTCCCCTGTTGTGCGCAGGTCTGATCGGCCACCGCTCGCTGCGTTTCACCGGCGATGCCGAGAGGCTTGGTCTCTACGGCTTCGGGGCCTCGGCCCACATCGTCGCCCAGGTCGCAGCGCACGAGGGACGACGCGTCTTCGCCTTCACCAGCCCGAACGATGAGGAGGCGCAGGAGTTCGCCAGGGAGTTGGGTGCCGAGTGGGCCGGGAGTTCGGAAGAGGCGCCGCCTGAGGAACTGGACGCGGCGATCATCTTCGCGCCGGTCGGCGCCCTCGTCCCCGCGGCCCTCAGGGCCGTCGCCAGAGGTGGGGTCGTGGTCTGCGCAGGCATACACATGAGCGACATCCCGTCTTTCCCATACGAGATCCTCTGGGGCGAGCGCTCGGTGCGCTCGGTGGCCAACCTCACGCGCCGGGACGGGCGAGAATTCCTCGCTCTCGCCCCAGAAGTACCTGTCCGCACCGAGGTCGTCCCGTTCCCCTTGGAGGAGGCCAACGATGCCCTGGATGCCCTGCGCAGCGGCCATGTGCGGGGCGCTGCCGTGCTAGTCGTCCGTTAGCAATTCAGCACTTCAGCTAGTCAGCAAATCAGCTCGTTGCTCGCTGGCTAGCTGAAATGCTGAAATGCTGAATTGCTGAATTGCTACCTAACGACGTTCAGGGCGCCGGGTTCGATGCGGAAGGACATGGGTAATCCACCCCAGAGTTCACCGTCGAGTTGCACGGGAACCTCGGCTCCCGGTGCCCTGGCGTGGACCTCCGTCGAGGTAAAGGAAGTCATGGCGCGGTTGAGGGGCCTTCTCGCCATGATCCCGGCGAAGACGTCGGGCCGCAGGAGGACGCTCAAGCGCTCGACCAGGATGGTCTCGAACTCGCCGCTCGTCAGCAGGCCAGGTCCTGACACCCTGTAGTCGCCGCCGTAGTAGTGGCCGTTGGCCACTATGGCGAACCTCGCGGCGTGTACCTCGTCGCCGTGGATTATCTCCAGCGGGGGGAACCTGTTCCCGAAGAGGACCTTGAACGCCGTTACCTGGAAGGCCAACCTGCGCAGGTAGCGTTTTAGGCGTGGCGTCACGGCGCCGATCACTTTCGCGTCGAAGCCTATCCCGGCCATACAGGCGAAGCGGCGCTCGATGCCCTCATCGTCTGTGGCGACGCCGAAGTCCACCCTGGAGCGTTCGCCTCTCAGTATGCGCTGGCAGGCCTCAGCCGGGTCGAGCGGCAACCCGAACTCCCGTGCCATCACGTTCGCGGTGCCGAGTGGCAGTACGCCCAGCGTGGCCTCCCGCGAGAGCCCGTTCAATACCTCGTTGACCGTGCCATCGCCCCCAGCGGCCACGACCAGACGATCTCCTGCAAGTGAAGCGAGCTCGGTGGCATGATCGGGGCGCTCGGTGTTTAGCACCTCCACCGTCAGGCCTCCCGAGCGTAGGATCTTCGCGAATCGCTCGAGATAACCCTCGTGGCCCGCGCGTCCCGAATTCGGGTTGCCGATGATGACAGCGTCTGTAGCCGTGTCCATGCCCATACTATAGCCCTTTTGCCTGGGGTGAAGTTGCCGTAACATACGCCCCGTGGAAGGTTTCGTCGTACCAGGGATCGGGGTCGACGTCGTCGACGTCGAGAGGATGCAGTTCGCCCTCGAGCGCACCCCCAAGATACGCCGGCGCCTGTTTACCGAGGCCGAGATCGACTACTGTGAGAAGTACCGCTTCGCCGAACGTCACTACGCCGGACGCTGGGCCGCCAAAGAGGCCGTGACCAAAGCTCTGGGGTGCGGCCTGATCCAGTGGAACGGCGTCGAGGTCGTGCGGATGCCCCGAAGCGCCCCAACGGTCCGTATCTCCGGCAAGATCAAGAAGTTCGCCGACGTGGTCGGCGTCCGCGAGGAGGATCTCTACATCTCCATAACCCACTCTGAGCTCTCCGCGGTCGCCGTCTGCGTCGTGCGCCGGGAGCAGATCTCGGGGTGAAGCTCTACACCGCAGAGGAGATGGGCCGCGCTGATGCCAGGGCTCAGGAGCTAGGCATCCCGGGTGGCGTCCTGATGGAGCGGGCCGGAGCCGCCATGGCCCGCCTCGCCCTGGAGCGGTACTCCCCCAGGCGCGCCCTCGTCGTCTGCGGCGGCGGCAACAACGGTGGCGACGGCTTCGTCATCGCCCGCGAGCTACGCCGCTTTGGCGTCGAGGTCGCGGTCCTGGCGACGAAGGACGAGTACGAAGGGGACCCCGCGACCAACCTGGAGGTACTGCGGAATTTGGACGTGCGGCTTATCTCCCAGGAAGACCTCGACGCGAAGCTCGGGTCGGCCGACCTCATCGTCGACGCCCTGCTCGGGACGGGGTTCTCGGGGGAGGTGCGCGAGAAGGAGGCCGGGATCATCGAGGAGATGAACTCCGCCCGTGCCCCCGTGCTCGCGGTCGACGTACCCTCAGGCGTGGACGGGGCGAAGGGTGAGGTGCAGGGGGTGGCCGTGTCCGCCGATCTCACGGTCTGTGCGCACGCGGTGAAGGTTGGGTGCGTGATCTCCCCCGGCCGCGAGCACGCCGGCGAGGTCGCGGCCGTGGACATAGGCATCCCAACCGAGGCAGACGTCGATCCCTCCCTCGTCTGGACCGACGCGGCCTCTCTGCAAGGCAACATACCGCGTACCGCCGAGCCGGCCCACAAGTACTCGGCCGGCGCCCTGCTCGTCGTCGCTGGCTCCCGCGGTACGACCGGAGCCCCCATCATGGTCGTCAGGGGCGCGCAAAGGACAGGGTGTGGCATAGTCTTTCTCGCCACCTCCGAAGGGGCTGCGCCCGCCGTCGACCTCGCCCTCACCGAAGCGCTCGTCTACGGCGTCGCCGAGGACGAGGAAGGCTACATGGGCTCAGAAGCGCTGGAGGAGATCCTGGAGCACGCAGAAAGGGCGTCTGCGCTGGTGATGGGACCGGGGACGGGGACAGGGGATGAGGGAAGACGCCTCGTCGACGACATCCTGCGCGAGGCCGAGGTGCCCGTGTTACTCGACGCCGATGCCATCACGAACCTCGCGGGCACCGACGTCCTCGCCGTGAGGGATAGCCCGACCGTAGTAACCCCGCACGCCGGGGAGTTGGGGCGAATGCTTGGATCCGGGGCGAAGGAAGTATCGGCCCGCAGGCTAGATTCCGCCCGAGAGGCTGCCGAACAGCACGGTTGCTGCGTGTTGCTCAAGGGTTCCGATACGCTCGTCGTCGAGGGTGAAAGAGTCGCTGTCAACTCCACGGGGAACGTCGCGCTGGCCACGGCGGGGACGGGGGATGTGTTGTCAGGTGTGATCGGGGCTCTCCTCTCGCGTGGGATGGATACCTACGAGGCGGCCAGGGCCGGTGCCTGGGCCCACGGTCGCGCGGCGGAGCTCTGGCTAGAGGAGACAGGCTGGCCGGCGGAGAGCTTTGTTGCGACCGACCTGCTCGAATATCTGCCACAGGCTGTGGGAGAGCTGCTCTGACCTTCAGGCTTCTCTTCATCGGGGATGTCGTCGGGCCCGCGGGATGCTCGGCGGTCCTGGATCTCATTCCGCGCTTACGCGAAGAGCTGGAGCCCGACGCCGTCGTCGCCAACGCCGAGAACTCGGCCCCGACGGGGCGTGGGATCACCCGCGAGAGCGGCTCCGCCCTGCTCTCCGTAGCCGATTTCCTCACCCTCGGAGACCACGCCTTCGATGCCGATGGTTACAGAGAGTTCCTCGAGGAGGACAGGATAGTGCGTCCCGCCAACTTCGACGAAAAAGACCCGGGGCTGGGGTGGGGCCTCTTCGAGGCTGGCCGCGTAACCGTTGGCGTCACCAACGTGCTCGGGCGCGTGTTCGTCGAGGGGACGAACACATCGCCGTTCGAGGCGGCCGACAGGGCCCTCGCGGAGCTCAAAGCGCGCGGCGCCGACCTCGTGCTCGTCGACTCCCACGCCGAGGCCACGAGTGAGAAGCAAGCGCTCGGCTATTATCTCGACGGAAGGACGCACGCTGTACTCGGGACCCATACGCACATTCCCACAGCGGATCATTCGATCCTGCCTGGCGGAACCGCATACGTGACCGACGTCGGCATGACAGGCTGCAAGGAGAGCATTATCGGCTTCAATCAGGATGACTTCCTCGCTTTGTTTATGGGTGATTGGCGTGGGATCTCCGTCGCCACCCGCGGTCCCGTCGTCCTTAATGGCGCGCTCGTAGAAATCGACTTCGACGCGCTTCGGACCGTCGGGATAAGAGCCGTACGTAGGGAGTGGAAGCCTTGACGCACTGGGCCGTTTACAATAGCGCCAATGCGGTCGGGAACGATGATTTCGGGGGTGTAACGTGGAGCAACAGGACATCAGGGAATTGAAGGTGGCCGAGATCGCGCACAAGGAGTGGCCCACGCTTGGTCCCGACGAGACGGTGGAGAGTGCGATCAAGCTCTTTGCCGAGTCTGGCATCTCTGGTGCCCCCGTCGTCGATGGCGGAAGGCTCGTCGGTATCCTCACGGAGGGAGACCTGATCTTCCAGGACGCTGACGTGAAGGCGCCCGGCTTCCTCGACATCCTCGGCGGCCTCATCCCCCTGGGTAGCTGGGACGAGTACCGCAAAGAAGCGCTCAAGAGCGCCGGCGTCACCGTCGACGAGGTGATGACGACGGAGGTGATCACGATCTCCCCTGACGCCTCACTGGCCGAAGCCTCCACGATCATGGCCGACAAGAGGGTCAAGATCCTACCCGTCGCCGAAGACGACATCCTCCGCGGTGTGATCACCCGCATGGATATCCTGACCCTCCACGTACTGAACCCCAGCCGGTAAGAAGGATCGTGGGTAGCACGGCAGCCGGAGTGAGAGCCCCCGGCCGTACCTGGGCTGAGGTGGACCTTGGCGCCGTGCGCCACAACGTGAGAACCCTCAAACGCAGGGCCCCGAACTCGCGCCTGATGGCCGTCGTGAAGGCGGACGCTTACGGCCACGGCTCCGTGGAGGTGGCCCGCGCCTGTATCGAGGCCGGAGCAGACTCTCTAGCCGTCGTCACCGTCGAGGAAGGGGCGCAGCTGCGGCGCGCTGGCCTGGACGCTCCGATCCTGGTCTTCACCGACCTCCTGCCCGACAGGCTCCCGATTGCCGAGGAGCTTCGCCTGGCCGTGACGGCCCACTCCATCCCGTCCGCGAAGCGCATCGCGGTCCACCAGGGGCTAGAGGCGCACCTGAAGGTGAACACGGGGATGAACCGCTGGGGCGTCGAGCCCTTGGAGGTGGGGGAGGCGCGCAGGATCCTTGGCTCAAGGCTAGCCGGCGTCTACACCCATTTCGCCTCGGCCGACTCCGACGAGGCGGCGACGAGGTGCCAGATCGAAAGCTTCGAGTCCGTACTCGGTGCGCAACCCTTCGGCGGTGTCCTGGTGCACGCCGCGAACTCTGCGGCCACCCTCTGGCATCCCAGGGCGCACTACGCCTGCGTCCGTCCCGGCGTGGCGCTCTACGGTCTGCACCCTGCGGGCGACGAGGGAGATGCGGCGTCGGAGGGCCTGCGGCCCGCGATGGTCCTCAAGAGCTACGTCGCCGGCGTGCGGCGGCTCGAAAGAGGGGACGGGGTATCCTACGGGCTGACCTACAGGGCCGAGGCACCGATGTTCGCGGCTACGGTGCCCGTCGGGTACGCGGAGGGATATCGGCGGGCCCTCTCGGGAAGGGCTGAGGCCTTGATCCGTGGCCTCAGGCGCCCGCTTCTGGGACGGGTTACGATGGATGCCTGCGTCTTCGGGGTGGACGAAGATGTCGAGGTCGGGGACGAGGTCGTGCTGCTCGGCGGGCAGGGCGGTGAGCGTGTTACCGCCGAAGAGCTCGGCTCACGCGCAGGCACGATAAACTACGAGATCATCACGGGGATAAACCCGCGCCGCGTCGAGAGGAGCTACGAGGATGTTCGAGGGTCTTAATTGGAAGCCAGCCGCCCGGAGGTCGGCGGTAGTCATAGCGATCTACCTCGGCTTGCTCTACCTCCTTAGCAGGGTGTTCCCAGGCAGCAACTTCAACCTGGACAACCGGGCTCAGGTCATCAGCCTGTTCGTGAACGCGGTCATATTCTTCTTCATCTTCACGTTCGTCTACGCCCTCGTGGAGCGCAGCAGAGAGAGGCGCATGGCCGCAGCCCGTAAACAGAAGAAGCCGGGAAAGCAGGACACTAAAGAAGGCGACGAGGGGGCTGACGCCTCCTCGCTCAAAGGGCGTCCCAACCCCAATACGAGCCGCAAGAAGTCCCGCCGCCGGCGCTAGAATTTTTGGACCTGCGCGCGGCCCTCGAACCCCCGCTGGATCCTGCCGGGCTCCTCGACTTCGTGCCCGAGCTCTCACTCGCCCGTGAACTGGAAGGTAGCCAGTACCACCACCTGAGTACCCTGGATCACGTCCTCGAGGTCGTCCGTGGCGTCGAGCGCGAGCTCCGGGAGGGCAGATTGGGCGCCCGCGTTGGAGAAGACCGCCTGCAGGGCCTCCGCCTCGCCGCCCTGCTGCACGACGTTGCCAAGCCCGTTACCCGCGGCGAACTCGAAGGGAGGGTCCTCTTTGTCTCCCACGATTCCCTTGGCGCGGGGATGGTCCGCCGCATCGGCCGCAGGCTCGGCCTTTCGGAGGGGGAGACGGATCTAACGGCGACCCTGACCGCGCTGCATTTGAAGATAGGCTTTATGGGAAATCCCCGCACCGACTACACACCGGAGAGGCTCGCCCGCGCCGCAGGCCCCTTCGGCGAGGAGCTCTCCGTCCTGAGTTGGGCGGACCGCCTCGCCGCCCAGGGCCCGCGCCTCAAGCCCGAGCACCTTCGGCGCCACGAGGAGCTCTGCACCTGGTTCCTCCGCGTCAGCCGTGAACTCGGCCCATACCCCGTCCCCGACTACGCGGCACTGGAAGGAACGATCTCCTCCGCCGCGTCGGGCGCCGACCTCGGGTACGCAGCGAGCCGTCTCAGACTCCTCGCAGCTCGTGGAACGGGCGAGGGGGACGCGCCTGCGCAACTCCTACGACTCCTCTGACAGCGGTTTCCGGAAGGGAACTTCCGGAAACCGCGCTGGTCAGCACTTCAGCCAGTCAGCAGGTCAGCTTATTGATTGCTGAAATGCTGAAGTGCTGACTAGTTGATCGCTCTAATGTAGAATCGCGCCGAGAGCGTAGCGCGCGGGCCGGAGGAGGTAAGAGGTCTTGAACATCGAGAGGGCGAAGAATGATCGTTGGATTCGGGGCGTCTGTGGCGGCGTGGCCAACACCTACGGCTGGAACTCCAATATAGTGCGGCTCGCCACGGTGGTGATCGCCATCATCATCCCCGGTCCGAGCACGCTGCTGGCTTTCGTGGTCTACCTGGTGCTTGGCTTCGTACTCCCTGAGAGCGAGGAGTTCTAGGCGCTTGGACTTCGCGGAGGCCCAGAAGGAGGCTCTTGGCTGCACGAAGTGCGGCCTGTGCCACTCGAGGACACAGGTCGTCTTCGGCGAGGGGCCGCTGAACGCAGGGCTATTCATAGTCGATGAGGCCCCTGGCTTTAACGAGGATGAGGGGGGCAAACCCTTTCAAGGAGCCTCGGGGATGCTCCTCGATCGCCTGCTCGAATCTCTCGACCTCGGGCGCGAGAAGGTCTACCTGACCACGCTGGTCAAGTGCCGCCCGCCGGGATCGCCGCCCAGGCCGCCGAAGCCCTCGGAGGTGAGCTCCTGTCGGCCTTACCTGGTCTCCCAGCTCGCGGCCGTCGACCCCAGGGTCGTTGTGGCGCTCGGGGATCTGCCCAGCCGGGTGCTCACGGGCAGAAAAGAGTCCGTCTCGCGCATCAGGGGGCGTGCGATCCCGCTCGACGGCCGCTACGTCTTCCCGACGCTCTCACTGCAGCGTGCCCTTTACACCCCCGCAGAACGGGCGCTCCTCGTCTCGGACTTCTCCCGCCTGCCCGAACTCCTCGAGGCAGATAGGCCCTCCACCTACGAGACCCTGAACGTCACCCGCTCTCCTGCCGCCGAGCGGGAACCGGTCCAGCCGGGGCTCTGGTAGAGCCCCCAGGATCCCTCGTGGAGCTCGAAGGCCTGAAGGAGGCTATGCTCGAAGAGCTGGCATCCAGGGTAGCGCGGGTGCTCGGGCCCGGTGACGTCGTCCTGCTCTCCGGTGAGGTCGGCACAGGCAAGACTACCTTCGTACGGGCTGCGGCCAGATCTCTTGGCGTCACAGATAGAGTTACGAGCCCGACCTACCAGCTCGCCCGCGGCTATGAGGGGCTCAAGGACGGGCGACGAGTGATCGTCAACCACATGGACCTCTATCGCCTTGAGGGGATAGGAGACCGCGACGTGCTCGAGCTCGACGACTACTTAGAACCGGATGCCGTAACGTTTATAGAGTGGGCAGATCCTGCGCTCGGCGTCATCGAGAACCCTTCGATCGTCCATATCTACCACGAGACCCCGACCACGCGGCGCATCAGCCTCGAAGGACCGGCCGCGGAGCGCTTGACGCCGTGCTGATCCTGGCCTTCGACGCCTCGACGCCCGTGACCACCGTCGCCCTTGCGAACGGCAGCGAGGTACTCGCCGAGGTCTCCGTCGCCGCCCGCGGGGCCTCTGAAGCGTTGCTTCCCGCCATACACGCCGCCCTCGGCCTCACAGGGGAGGACCTCGGCTCCGTGGAGCGCGTGCTCGCCGGGGTGGGGCCGGGAACCTTTACGGGGATCCGCATAGCGGCGGCGACGGCCCGCGCCCTCTCAGCGGGCACGGGCACATTCCTGTCGAAGAACTCGACCCTCGCCGCCCTCGCCGCCCCCGCGCTCTCGTGCTCGGGTGACGTGCTCGCCGTGCTCGACGCCAGGAGGGGACAGGTCTTCGCCCGCAGGTTCTCGGAGGCCGGGCCCACGACGGATATCTACTGCGTCAGGCCCGAGGAGCTGGCGGTAGAGGGAAGTCCATTCGTCGTCGGCGACGGCGCCGTCCGCTACCGTGAGGCGCTCTCCGGTCTCGGGCGCATTCCACCCGACGGCTCCCCGCTCCACAGGGTCTCGGCGGTGGGGCACATCATCTCTACCGACCTCACCCCCGTGAGCCCTGAGGAGCTCGTCCCCATCTACGTCCGCGAACCCGACGCCGAGGTTCGTCGTGACCTCAACCCCTGGAGCCGTCCTTGAGCGAGGGCGGAGCGCACCTGCGCCGGATGGAGGCCAGGGATCTACCCTCTGTTATGGAGATAGATGCCCTGTGCCTTCCCCGTCCCTGGAGTGCCTCGATCTGGCGCGGAGAGCTCGGGAGTCCCAACGGCCTCTACCTGGTGATCGAAGACAGAGGCGAGGTCTGTGCCCAGATCGGGGTCCGACACGTCCTCGGCGAGTTGCACATCACCACTATCGCCGTAAGGCCCGAGAACCGCAGGCGCGGGCATGCCAGGGCCCTGATCGGTGCCGCGCTCGCCGCTTACCCTAACGCCAGCCACGTCCACCTCGAGGTGCGCCCGACCAACGCGGAGGCGATTACGCTCTATGAATCGCTCGGCTTCAGGAAGACAGGGCACAGGCCCCGCTACTACGGGAACGAGGACGCACTCCTCATGACCCTGAACCTCGACGAGGTTCATCGCTAGAACGCCTTCGCTCCTCGCGTTCCCTGCGGGATTCCTCCCTGCGGCGCCGCAGCTCCTCGGGAGGCTCGAAAGGCTTTAGCAGCAACAGCGCGGGGACGAGGCAGACCAGAAAAGAGACGAAGATGACGCCTGCGATCAGAGGGTTACCAGGCCCTCTGAACACGTAGATAAGAAACATCGCCAGCATCACCAGCGCTATGAACGCGAACAAGAGCGAGAAGGTCCGCATAGACTCAAGTATAGCCGGTCGACCCGTCAGCCTGATTTATGGCGACCGCGCCCTGCGAGAATAAGGTCGGGACCGACGGTCCCTTCGATTCGCCGGAATGCTATAAACAACCCATGATCCTGGCGATAGAGACCTCCTGCGACGACACCTGCGCCGCCGTCGTGGAACCCGACGGGCGCCGCGCCCTCTCGAACGTCGTCCACACGCAGGCCGAGCACGCCCGCTACGGCGGCGTTGTCCCCGAGGTCGCCTCCCGCGCCCACCTCGAACGCCTCGACGGGGTCGTGGAGAAGTCGCTGTCGGACGCCGATGTTTCCCTCGAGCAAGTGGACCGCGTGGCGGTCACGACGCGGCCCGGTCTGATCGGGGCCCTTCTCGTCGGGGTCGCAGCGGCCAAGGGGCTTGCTTACGCCCGCGGGCTCCCGCTCGTCCCCGTAAACCACCTGGAAGGCCACGTCGCCGCCGCATACCTCACGGATCCCGGGCTAGAGCCGCCTTTCATCGCCCTGATCGCCTCCGGCGGGCATACGGCCCTCTACTCCGTTGACCTGGACCACAAGATGCATCTCCTCGGCGAGACGCTCGACGACGCCGCGGGCGAGGCCCTGGACAAAGGCGCAAGGATGCTCGGCCTCGGTTTCCCCGGGGGACCCGAGATCTCCAGAGCCGCCTGCGACGGAGACGCTGACCGCTACGATTTCCCTGTAGGCCTGAAGTCCAGGGACGACCTCGACTTCAGCTTCTCCGGCCTCAAGACGAGCCTGCTCTACAAGCTGAAGGCCATGGACAGAGAGCGACTCAGCGAGGAACTGCCACATCTGGCCGCCGGCTACGAGGCCGCCGTCGTCAAGGCCCTCTCCCGCAAACTGCTTCGAGCCGTGGATCTCTACAACGCGCCCGCGGTCGTCGTAGCAGGCGGGGTCGCGGCCAACACCTCTCTGCGCCGTACCCTCAAACAACAATGCGCGAAGACCGGAACCCGCCTCGTCGTCCCACCACCGGAGCTGTGCACGGACAACGCGGCCATGATCGGAGCCGCCGCCGCGAGCGCTCCCGCCATCCCCTATCCCGAATACGTCTCTCTCAACGCCCGCAGCCTGTAGGGTCAGTTCGCGAACCGCCCGAATAAGAACCGCGGCTACAGGCAACAGGTTCAGCGAACAAGAAGCTGAAATGCTGAAGTGCTGACCAGCTGAAGTGCTCTAATCGCGAAACGACGCGAGTACCCGCTCGCGTTCCTCGCCGGTTAGAATCGTACTCCTCGCGCACACCACGCAAGTGGCATGTAGATTCTCTGCATGTTCCTTGACGTAGAGCAGCACCACCTTCTTCGGGACCCTGTAGAAAATGTGCTCGGTGCGAGTGCCGCAGCGCTCGCAGGGGCGTTCTTCACGGCCCAACTCCTTGGGCAGACGGCTCAGGCTCGGTATCCTGTCGGGATGGAAGATGCTGAGGATGCTCATGTTTGAATTGTAACCTTGCCAGGCATATACTCTCTATTGGCACTCTAATCAAGAGAGTGCCAGGCAGTTGAAATCGCGTCCTAGTTTAGCAGAGGAGGCAGACAGTGGCGCACAAAGAGCTAAGGTTCAATACCGAGGCACGTCGGGCTTTGGAGGCGGGCGTTAACAAGCTCGCTGACGCGGTCAAGATCACGCTCGGTCCCAAGGGCCAGTACGTGGTACTCGACAAGAAGTTCGGTTCGCCGACCATCACGAATGATGGCGTAACGATCGCGCGTGAGATCGAACTCGAGGACATCTTCGAGAACCAGGGGGCCCAGCTCGTCAAGGAGGTCGCGACCAAGACCAACGACGTGGCCGGCGACGGGACCACCACCGCGACCGTTCTGGCCCAGATCATCGTCCGCGAGGGCCTCAAGAACGTTGCTGCGGGGGCCAACCCGGTTATCCTGCGCAGCGGCGTCGACAAGGCCGTTGAGGCGGCAGTCGAGGCGATCAAGGGCCAGTCCACCGAGATCAGTGGCAAGGAAGAGATCTCGCGCGTGGGGGCCATCAGCGCGCGGTCTTCTGAGGTCGGCAACGTCATCGCCGATGCTATCGACAAGGTCGGCAAGGACGGCGTGGTGAACGTCGAGGAGTCGCAGACCTTCGGGATGGACCTCGAGTTCACCGAAGGGATGCAGTTCGACAAGGGTTACCTGAGCCCCTACTTCGTCACCGACCAGGACCGGATGGAGGCGGTGCTCGACGACCCCTACATCCTTATAGCCAACCAGAAGATCGGCAACGTCCAGGACGTACTGCCGCTCCTCAACCAGGTGATGCAGTCCAATAAGCCGCTCCTGATCGTCTCCGAGGACGTCGAGGGCGAGGCGCTTGCGACCTTGATCGTCAACAAGCTGCGCGGCACGTTCAACGCGGCGGCGGTCAAGGCCCCCGGCTTCGGCGACAGGCGCAAGAGGATGCTCGAGGACATCGCTATCCTGACCGGCGGCGAGGTCATAACCGAGGAGCTCGGCCTCAAGCTGGAGAACACCCAGCTCAACCAGCTCGGGCGTGCCCGCAAGGTCGTCATCACCAAGGACGACACCACCATCGTCGACGGTGCCGGCGAGACCGAGAGGATTACGGGCCGCATCAACCAGATCCGCTCCGAGATCGAGACCACCGACTCGGACTTCGACCGCGAGAAGCTCCAGGAGCGGCTCGCCAAGCTCGCCGGTGGCGTGGCTGTCATCAAGGTCGGCGCCGCGACCGAGACGGAGCTCAAGGAGAAGAAGCACCGCGTTGAGGACGCGCTCTCTGCGACCAGGGCTGCCCTGGAAGAGGGTATCGTTCCCGGCGGTGGCGTCGTGTTTCTGCACGCCCAGGAGCCCGTCGCCGATTTGCTCGACTCCCTCGACGGTGACGAGCGCACCGGCGCCAGGATTATCTACAGGGCGCTCGAGGAGCCGATCCGCCAGATCGCCCAGAACGCCGGGGCCGACGGCTCCATCGTTGTTGAGAAGGTCCGCACAGAGGGCGGCAACGTCGGCTTCAACGCCCTGACGAGCCAGTACGAGGACCTCGTCTCGGCCGGTGTAACCGACCCGACGATGGTCTCGCGCTCCGCCCTGCAGAACGCCGCCTCCATAGGCAGCCTCATCGTGACCACGGATGTCATCGTGGCCGAGCCCGAGGAGGAGGCGCCCGCTATGCCCGCAGGCGGAATGGGCGGCATGATGTAAGAAGCTCTACTCTAGAGCTTCAACAGGCGGCGTCCCGAAAGGGGCGCCGCTTTTTCGTAACCTTTCCTGTTTCGCCGGTGCCTCAAAGGGTATATATTGCGGCTAGCCGGCCACCGAGAGACGGGGAGCGAGGTGAGGGAGGAAAACTAGGGGCTCGTCATCGTGGTCGTCCTGATAATAATCCTTCTGGTCGTGCTCGTGTTGCCGTTCGTTACTTAGGAAAAGTCTCTTGTGAGGGAGGTGAGAAAGTGCGGGGTGGGCTCATACCTATACTTGTGGTCATCGTCTTGATTCTCCTGATCTTGCTGTTGCTCTCACGGCTCCTCTAAAGCGATTCGCAGGGGTATTGAACCCCTGCGAATCACGCATTCAGCTATCAGCATTCAGCTATCAGCTTCTTGTTTTGGCTGAAAGCTGACGTGCTGATAGTTTGCAAGGGGGCTCAAAGCCCCTTTGCAAACCGCTATTAGGCCAGACCCTCTGCTTGACCCTGGCGGCGGTCGCGGTGTAGCATAAGCTGGATTTGCAACGTCCGGCAGAAAAATGTATCGGGGCCCACGGAGGCAGTTCTCCGTGGGCTTCTTTTCGTCTGACTGCAACGACCGGAAAGGACCCACGGCACCCACATGGATATTGAGATAGGGAGAGGCAAGACCGCCCGGAGGGCCTACGGGCTCGACGAGATCGCCATAGTACCGAGCCGCAGGACCCGCGACCCCGAGGACGTAGACATCTCATGGGCTTTGGGCAACCTGAACCTCGATCTACCCTGCCTGGCCAGCGCCCTGGACGCGGCCGTCGATCCTACGACGGCGGGCATCATCGGTTCTCTGGGTGGCCTCGCCGTACTCAACCTCGAGGGCCTGCAGACCAGGTATGAGGACCCTGGCCCCGTCTTCGAGGAGATAGCGAGCCTGCCCGAGCACAAGGCCACGAGGCTCATGCAGGATATCTACGCCGAGCCGATCAAAGAAGAGCTCATTTTCCGCCGCGTGCAGGAGATAAAGGACAAAGGAGTCATAGCCGCGGCCTCACTCACGCCCCAGCGGGTCGAGCGCTACCACAGGGCGGCCATAGAGGCCGGCCTCGACGTCCTCGTCGTCCAGGGGACCGTGGTCTCAGCCGAGCACGTCTCGAGGTCCGTCGAACCTCTGAACCTGATGGAGTTCGTGCCCTCCCTGAACGTCCCCGTGATAGTCGGCGGCTGCGCGAGCTACTCGACGGCGCTCCACCTCATGCGAACGGGGGCCGTCGGCGTCCTCGTCGGTGTCGGACCTGGGCGCATCTGCACGACGCGCGGGGTGATCGGGGTCGGGGTGCCCCAGGCTACGGCCGTGGCCGACGCCGCCGCGGCCCGCATGCGCCACTACCTGGAGACCGGCGAGTACGTGAACGTCATCGCTGACGGCGGGATGCGAACGGGCGGCGAGATAGCCAAGGCCATTACCTGCGGGGCCGACGCCGTGATGCTAGGCAGCGCCTTCGCCAGGGCGGAGGAGGCACCCGGCCGCGGCTACTCGTGGGGGATGGCCACCTTCCACCCGACCCTCCCGCGCGGCACACGCATCAGCACGAGGACTACGGGTTCACTGGAAGAAATACTCGTCGGGCCCGCGCGCGAGAACGACGGCACCCTCAACCTCATGGGAGCCTTGAGGACGAGCATGGCGACGACGGGGTACCAGAACATAAAAGAATTCCAGAAAGCCGAAGTCATGTACGCTCCCTCGCTCGCTACCGAGGGCAAGACCGAGCAGCGCTCCCAGGGCGTCGGAATGGGGAGATGACCGGGATCCTCCACAGGAGGATATCTTGATCCTGGTCCTCGACTTCGGCGGTCAGTATGCGCAACTGATCGCCAGGAGGGTGCGCGAAGCCCGCGTCTATTCCGAGCTCATCCCCTACGATACCCCTGTAGAAGAGATCCGGGCAAGAAACCCCGAAGGCATCATCCTCTCCGGCGGCCCCAACTCCGTCTACCAGGACGACGCGCCGCGGGTGGAGGAGGGGTTCTTCGACCTTGAGGCGCCGATGCTCGGCATCTGCTACGGGATGCAGCTCATGGCGCTCGCGGAGGGGGCCGAGGTAGGGGCCGTCCAGATCCGGGAGTACGGCCGCTCAGATCTGCGCGTGAAGAGCCACGAGGGCCTCTTCGCCGGCACACCGGATAAACAGAAGGCCTGGACGAGTCACGGGGACGCCGTCTTCTCCGTCCCCGAGGGCTTCGGGGTCACGGCCGAGACGCCCTCGGTCCCTATCATCGCCTTCGAGGAGCCCGAGGAGGGACGCTTCGGGGTACAGTTCCATCCCGAGGTCAGGCACACCCAGTACGGGATGGAGATCCTCAAGAACTTCCTCTACGAGGTGTGTGGCTGCAAGCCCGAGTGGACGCCGGTCAACATCATCACCGACGCGGTCGAGAGGATAAGGGAGCAGGTCGGCGACGCAAAGGCCATCTGCGGGCTCTCGGGCGGCGTTGACTCGGCCACCGCCGCGATGCTCGTCCACAGAGCCGTCGGCGACAATCTGACGTGCGTCTTCGTCGACCACGGCCTCCTGAGGCACAACGAGGCCGAGCAGGTCGTCCAGGCGTTCGGGGAGAACTCGGACGTGCCGCTCGTCCATGTGGATGCGGCAGGGCGTTTTCTGGACAAACTCGCGAACGTCACCGACCCCGAAGCGAAGCGTAAGATCATCGGCGAGGAGTTTATTCGCACCTTCGAGGAGGAGGCGGGAAGATTAGAGGACGCCACGTTCCTCGTACAGGGCACGCTCTACTCCGACGTCATCGAGAGCGGGACCCGCGATGCCGCCAGGATAAAGAGCCACCACAACGTGGGTGGCCTCCCTGACGTCATGGACCTCGACCTCGTTGAACCCTTGAGGAACCTCTTCAAAGACGAGGTGCGAGTCGTCGCCGCGGAGCTCGGTATGCCGGAGAGGCTCGTCTGGAGGCAGCCGTTCCCTGGGCCTGGGCTCGCGATCAGGGTTATAGGAAGCGTCACGGCAGAGCGGCTCGAGATCCTCCGCAAGGCCGACGCCGTGTTGCAGGATGAGATACGTTCCGCAGGCCTCTACCGCGAACTGTGGCAGAGCTTCGCCGTGCTCCCCGCCATCCACTCCGTCGGGGTCATGGGCGACGCCAGGACCTATGCGTACCCCGTCGTGATCCGGGCCGTCACCTCAGACGACGCGATGACGGCAGACTGGGCCCGCCTGCCCTACGATCTGCTGGAGAAGATTTCAAGCCGCATCATCAACGAGGTCCCGGGCGTCAATAGAGTCGCGCTGGACATCACGAGCAAGCCCCCTGGCACCATAGAGTGGGAATGAGTTAGCCCTTCAGCTGGTCAGCACTTCAGCATGCCGCCCTGCAGGCGGCTTGTCAGCCAGGTCGTGGACGGTTGAGGACGTTTTTCTTACAAGGCGGTTTGTGAAGACAGGCGATTCACGGTCGCACATAGCCGGGAAGCTGACTCGCTGACAAGCGAAGCCCGAAGGGCGCAGCGTGCTGAAATGCTGTTTAACCTACATTTAGTGTGGAGTTTACATAGCTGCAACTAAACCCCGATGGCGATGCCCTATTATCGTGCCTGGTGAGTCGATTTAGGTCACGAATGCTGGCTGAAAGAAGGGAGTGTACGGGTTGAGAGGGATCGCGGGTCCGAGGTTGCTCGTGGGTTTGTGTTTGCTGTCGGGATTGTCGTTATTGCTTGCCGCGTGTGGTGGCGCGGCTGGTGGGAGTTCGGGTGGCGTCACCGGCAAGATCGCCATCGAGGGCTCCAGCACCGTCTACCCGATCACCACCAGGGTATCCGACGAGTTCAGCGGGGAGAATCCCGATGTGGATATATCGGTGGGCGACGCCGGCACCAGCGAGGGCTTCGAGGCGTTCTGCAAGGGGGATACGGACATCTCCGACGCGTCCAGGCCGATAGAGGCCGAAGAGATCCAGGCTTGTAAAGAGAACGGCGTCGAATATATCGAGCTCCCCGTAGCTCTTGATGGCATCTCGGTCGTCGTCAATCAGCAAAACGACTTCGCCAAAGACATAACGCTCGATGAGCTCAACAAACTTTGGGAACCTGACTCCAACGTCTCGACCTGGAAGCAGATTCGTTCCGAGTGGCCGGACCAGCCGATAGAGCTCTACGGGCCTGGTACCGAGTCGGGCACCTTCGACTTCTTCACCGAGACGGTCACGGGTGAGGAGGGCGCCAGCCGGACCGACTACAACGCCAGCGGCGACGACAACCAGCTCGTGCAGGGCGTCAGCGGCGACCCGAACGCGCTCGGCTACTTCGGATACTCCTATTACGTCGAGAACGCGGATACGCTCAACGCGCTCAAGGTCGACGGCGTCCCGGTTAATCCGAAGACGATCATCTCGGGCGAGTACCCACTCTCCCGGCCGCTGTTCATCTACGTCAGCATGGATGCTGTGAAGAAGAACAAGGCGGTCGTGCCCTTCGTGAACTACTACATCGAGCCCAGCGACCTCACCAACTTCGTCGAGGACTCCGACTACGTGGCGTTCCCAAAGAGTACCGAGAACGAGACCCAGCAGCGCTGGGAGGATCGCACCACGGGCACCATTTACAACAAGGACGGCACGCTCCCCGGCGGCGATATCGAGAGCGCGCTCAAGAAGTCGCAGTGACACGGAGACGAATTTGTCGACGATGCGTCAGCGCTGTAGGATTGGGGCCGGCTTCGACCCCAATCTCTGTTTCTACGAGTGGTCTGTGGAGGGCTAGTAGTGGTGGTCAAGACGAGGCAGGATCCTAGACCCGGCTCCGAACTCTGGAAGAGGGAGAGCCGCGCCAGGAACGTGCGAGAGCGGGCCGTGAGGATCGTGCTTACGGTGTGTGCGTATATCTCGGTCCTCACTACCTTCGGGATCATCTTCGTCCTCTTCGAGGAGGCCGCGAGGTTCTTCAGCGAGGTCTCTCCCGTGAGGTTCTTGACCGAGACGCAGTGGACGGCGGGGTTCTCCGACGATCCCTCGCAGGCCCAGTATGGCATCATGGTGCTCGCCTGGGCCACGTTCCTCAGTACGGCCATCGCGTGCGCCGTTGCGTTGCCCTTGGGCCTGGGGGCGGCGATCTACCTCTCCGAGTACGCCTCGACGGGTTTGAGGCGTTCGCTCAAGCCGGCCCTTGAGGTCCTGGCCGGGGTCCCGACCATCGTCTACGGTTTCTTCGCCCTGACTTTCGTAACGCCGGTGTTGCAGGCCACCATCTTCCCCAACATCGGCATCTTCAACATCTTCGCGGCCGGGCTCGTGATGGGGATCATGATCATCCCGACCGTCGCCTCGGTCAGCGAGGATGCTATCTACGCGGTACCAAGCGGGCTCAGGGAAGGGGGGTACGCACTCGGGGCCACCAAGCGTGAGGTGGCGACGAAGATCGTGGTGCCCGCCGCCATCTCGGGTATCGTGGCCTCCTTCGTGCTCGGCATCTCACGGGCGGTTGGCGAGACCATGATAGTCGCGGTCGCAGGGGGCCTCACGCCTCAGATAGCCGGTCCGTTGCAGCCCATGCAGACCATGACGGCCTACATCGTGCAGGTGACCGGCGGCGAGACACCGCGGGGCACGATCCAGTACGAGACGATCTTCGCCGTGGGCCTGACGTTGTTCTTGATGACGCTGGTACTGAACATGATCGCCTACTGGTTTGTCAGGCGTTACAGGGAGATCTACTGATGAGCCAGGGCGGTACGGAGGTCGTGCCCCAGAGGGAGCCGGGAACGGAGAAAGACTTCAAGACCTCCACCGGCGCCAGGCACACGCTCGACGGGATCTTCACGGCGATCATTTTCGTCGCCACCGTGATCGGGCTAGTCGTGCTGGCTGTCTTGTTGATCGACATCGCCAGGCAGGGCTTACCTGCCCTGAACTGGGGCTTCCTGACAGGACTGGGTTCGGCGGAGGCGGAGGACGCCGGGCTGCTGCCTCCCCTCGTCGGCTCGGTGATGCTCCTCGCGATCGTTGTGGTCGTCGCGGTGCCCCTTGGCATCGGGGCGGCGGTCTATCTGGAGGAGTACGCCAGCGACAACTGGCTCAACCGCATCGTCGAGATAAACATCTCCAACCTTGCGGGGGTGCCCTCGATCATCTACGGATTGCTCGGCCTTGGCATCTTCGTGTACGTTCTGGGGTTTGGCAAGAGCATACTCTCCGGCGGTCTGGTCCTCAGCCTCCTTGTTCTTCCCATCATAATCATTGCCACGCGGGAAGCCGTGCGGGCGGTACCCAACGCTGTGCGCGAGGGGGCCTATGCGCTCGGCGCGACGCAGTGGGAGACGATCCGACATCACGTACTGCCGATGGCGCTTCCTGGCGCGCTGACAGGCACGATCCTCGCCCTGAGCAGGGCCCTCGGCGAGACGGCCCCGCTTATCGCCATCGGCGCCGTACCTTATCTGACGTTCGTACCGACCGGGCTCGGCTCGGCCGTCACGGCCATCCCCGTCCAAATATACAACTGGGTCTCCCAGCCGGACGACGAGTTCCAGGCCGTAGCGGCCGCCGGGATCGTGGTACTGATGGTGGTACTTCTCGCGGCGAACGCCGGGGCGATATTGCTCAGGAACAGGTTCCAGAGGCGCAACTGACGATTCTCTATACTACGGAGGACACTGAGCATGGTGGACTATAGAAAGACCGAGGAGGAGCGCAGGGTGAGCGAGGTTCCGGAACGCGCAACCGGTGCCAAAGAGGAGACGGCTGGATCTCCTTACCGCGCAGGTGAGCCGGCCGCGCTGGGCATGAGGATCGAAGGTCTCTCGGCCTTCTACGGGTCTTTCAAGGCCATAACCGACGTGACTATGGACATACGGGCCAACAGGGTAACGGCGCTTATCGGGCCCTCCGGCTGTGGCAAGAGCACCTACATTCGCTGCCTGAACCGGATGCACGAGGTGATACCGGGGGCGCGCGCCGAGGGAGGCGTACTGCTCGGCGAGGACGACATTTACGCCAAAGACGTGGATCCCGTGAGGATCCGTCGGCGCATCGGGATGGTCTTCCAGAAGCCGAACCCGTTCTCCAAGTCTATCTACGAGAACGTCGCCTGGGGGGCCAGGATCAACGGCTACAAAGGCGACATGGATGAGCTCGTCGAGCGTTCATTGAAGCATGCCGCCCTCTGGGAGGAGGTCAAGGGCCGCCTCAAGGAGAGCGGGCTCGGGCTATCCGGCGGCCAGCAGCAGCGTCTTTGCATCGCGCGGACCCTGGCCGTGGAGCCAGAAGTTATCCTGATGGACGAGCCCGCGAGTGCGCTGGACCCCGTTTCGACACAGAAGATCGAGGACACCATGGAGCAACTCAAGCAGGACTACACGGTGGTTATCGTGACGCACAACATGCAGCAGGCGGCCCGCATCTCGGATTACACGGGCTTCTTCTACATCGAGAACATGGGAGACCCTGGCCGGCTCTGGGAGTTCGACGAGACGGAGAAGATGTTCTCGAACCCCGAACGCAAGGAGACGGAGGACTACGTGACGGGTAGGTTCGGTTAGAGCATGCCGCGGGAGACTTTCCAGCAGGAACTCGACGGCTTGCTCTCGGACCTTCTCGAGCTAGGGGAGGAGGTCGAGGCCTCTCTGGAGAATATGGTGAGGGCGATGGAGGACCGGGACGCGAACGTGGCGCGCCGGGAGCTAGGGGTGGACGTCCGCTACAAGATGCGGGGGATGGACATCGAGAGGGAGTGCATGATCTTGCAGGCTCGCCAGGCCCCCGTGGCCCGCGACCTCAGGCTCCTCTACACCGTGCAGTCCGTGACGAATCACCTCGTCCGGTCAGGTACCCTCTGCGAGCATATCTGCCACGCGATCGTGGACACGGAAGGGCGCGAACGTGACGAGGACCTGGAGATCGCCCTCGTGGAGATGGCAAGAACCGCGCGAAACGTGTTCAACGAGGGTCTCGACGTATTCAGGAACCGCGACATAGAGAGGGCCCGTGATCTCCAGGCGAAGGACGACAAGGTGGACCTTCTCTATTCCGAGGCCATGAACCTCATAGCCAACCCATCTGAAGGGGGAGGCGGCGCACCAGAGTGGCGTATGAGGGCGGCCCTGACGGTCCACTATCTGGAGCGCATCTCCGACCACGGCGTGGACGTCGGCGGAAGCGCCGTCTTCCTGGTTACCGGGCAGCGAATAGAGGACGCCATGCAACAGTACCTCGACCGCAACGTGGAACACGACGGGGACGGCACGTAAGGGGGAAGACCCTTTGCGGCCCGTGGGCTAGTAATCTAGACTACATCAAGGTGTGGGAATAGAAGAGTGCTTCGGCAAAGGAGGGCAACCAGGATAGCTTTGGGCGAGTTCGGAGAATCGCGAGATAGGGGTGAGACGAACCTACGGGAAAGGAGCGCATCATGAGCGACAACCCGGTATTCCTGTACGCCGGCGAGTACGAGAGCGTCGACGACGCCAAGGCTGATCTGGAGACGTTGAAGGAGCTGCACCGCGAGCAAGTCGTGGGCACCTACGACGCGGCCGTGGTCACCAAGAATGAAGAGGGCAAGGTCAAGATCGTCGACAAGATAGAGAAGCCGACCCAGCACGGTGGCTGGGCTGGCATGGCGGTCGGCGCGGCCATCGGCCTGATCTTCCCGCCCTCGATCCTGGTCGGCGGCCTGTTGGGGGCGGGGACCGGAGCCCTGATAGGCCACCTGGAGGGAGGGATGTCGCGCTCGGACGTCAAAGAGGTCGGGGAGATGCTCGACAACAGTGAGGCAGCGCTCATCGTGGTCGGGGAGACAACGATCGAGCGGGGAGTCGAGGAGGCGACTGAGCGGGCAAAGCGGGAGTTGAAGAAGGAGATCAGGGCGGACGCCAGGGAGATGGAAAGGGCCGTCGACCAGGCGTAGTCTCGAGCACTCGAAAGCCCCCGGACGGTGCGCCGTCCGGGGGTCGTCACTTGCGTATCTCTGCTACAATCTCTTCTGGCGGTACGCTTCTGTTGGTCGGGTGATTATCTCTTGAGGCTTACTCAGAAGAGCAAATACGCGGTACGTGCGTTGATGGAGTTGGCGCTCGACGAGCGAGATTGCCCGCTCGGGGTGGCTGAGCTGGCGCGCCGCCAACACATCCCCGAGAGGTTCCTCGAGCAAATCTTCGGCGAGCTTCGCCGGGCGAACGTGATAGAGAGCCGCCGCGGGGCGCATGGAGGGTACCGATTCGCCATGCCGACGGAGGAGATCTCCGTCCTTGACATCGTCGAGATCCTCGACGGTGAGATCCGTCCCGCCCGCTGCTCGGCAGGCGGGGTCTGCTACATAGCCGATGCCCCATTGTGCGCCACGAGCAAGGTTTGGGACGAAGCCCGCGAGGCGCTCGAAAACGTCTTCGGGCGCTACAGCATAGCGGCCCTCGCCGCCGCAGAGCGTGAGGAACGCATGTCCCACGAGGCCGCCCCCGTAGGCCGCTAAAGAACCCTGGATAGGCTCCGAACCCATCTGCGCGGCCGCACTGGGCTGACCGAATCCACGGTCGAGGTAGGTGGCAGGGAGTACCGCATCGCGCATCCCGTCTCCGCGGACGACCTCATCGACGAAGACGACTTCGACCGCGACGAGAGACTCCCTTACTGGGCCGAACTCTGGCCGAGCGCCCTCGCCCTGGCGCGACTTCTTTCGAGGGAGGACTTGAGGGGCAAACGGACCATCGAGCTCGGGTGCGGCGTAGGGCTTGCTACCGTCCTGGCACTCGCCGGCGGCGCAACAGTACTCGCGACTGACCACTACGAGGCCGCCCTCGATTTCACAGCCTACAATGCCCGCACGAACGTTGACCTGGAGCCGGAGACCTCCCTCCTGGACTGGCGCACGCCGTATCCTGAGGGTATTGGAACATTCGACATGGTCTTCGCCGCTGACGTCCTCTACGAGCGTAAGAATACCGCTGCTCTCGCCGACCTCGTACCGAAGCTCCTTGCGCAAGGTGGCGAAGCGATCATCGCCGATCCCCACCGGGACGAAGCGTCGACTTTTCTGGAAGCTATGGAGAGGCACGGATTCGCGGACACGGTAGAGGATGCTACAGTGGAGCAGGACAACGGTAGCGTGAAGGTTCTCCTACACCAGATGTGGCGGTAGGCTCCGGGAAGGGCGTAGTTTCGGGGGCGGGATAGGACGGTACCTGCTGTTATACTCTCATGCAGTGCTTCTGGAATCGTTAAACCCGACCCAGCTTGACGCTGTAGAGCACACAGAAGGGCCGCTCCTCATACTCGCCGGTGCGGGGAGTGGGAAGACGCGCGTGCTCACGCATCGTGT
>Ga0126307_10000400_pt1 | contig 28021 bp, 27 predicted proteins | sample Plot28_FD_89955 | JGI IMG/M metagenome (GOLD analysis project Ga0126307, IMG submission 89955) | Serpentine soil microbial communities from UC McLaughlin Reserve, CA, USA - Plot28 | ecosystem: Environmental > Terrestrial > Soil > Grasslands | place: USA: UC McLaughlin Reserve, Lake County... | reverse complement strand
GACCAGCCGGAGCCCCTGACCCGACCACTCCTGCCACTTGGCCACGAAGCTCGCCCAGTTCGCGTTGGCCCACAACGCGTGCCCGCCGGTGCCGGGGAGGAACACCCCCGTGTAGCGGTCCTGGCCGTTGACGTTGTGCACGTGGATGTCGTGCAGGCGCAGGCCCTGACCCGACCACTCCTGCCACTTGGCCACGAAGCCCTCCCAGCTCGAGTTGGCCCACAGCGCGTGCCCGCCGGTGCCGGCCAGGAAGACCCCGGTCCAGCGGTCCTCGCCGTTGACGGTGACGACGTGGATGTCGTGCAGCCGCAGACCCTGACCCGACCACTCCTGCCACTTGGCCACGAAGCTCGCCCACGGCGCGTCGACCCACAGGGCGTGCCCTCCCGTGCCTGGCAGGAAGACGCCCGAGTAGCGCAGGCCCTGCCGGGTCGGCCGGACGTGGATGTCGACCAGGCGCAGGCCGTCGGCGCTCCACTGCTGCCACTTGGCGGAGAACCCGTTCCACTCGTCGTTGGCCCACAGCGCGTAGCGCCCGCTGCCGGCCCGCCAGACCCCCGAGTACCCCTTGGGGAAGAAGCGCTCGTAGATCTTGGCGACGGTCTGCCGGTCGCCGAAGCTCAGCCCGTTGCGCTGCCCGATGACCGCGCCGGCCTGCCGGGGAACGATCGTCGGCTTCGAGGTGTCCTTGGCGAACGACTTGGCGTGGTAGTGCATGACCGAGCCGTAGTCGTAGTCGAAGTAGTCGACCGCGTCCGGCTTGGTCTGGAAGTTGCCCCGGGCGTCGATCTCGCCGGCCGGCGGCGGGCCGTCCTGGATGTTGTCCCACTTGATCTCGACGAACGCGTCGCGGTCGGAGCGGGACTGCTCGTGATAGACGCCGAGCGCGTGCAGGAACTCGTGGGCCAGCACCGGCCACGGATGCGCGTCTGCGGCGCGGAGGTCCTGCATCCCGCCGCGCCGGCCGATCGCCGAGGAGCTGAAGGTCGCGGCCCCGTTGCTGACCACCCGGATGTAGTCGGGCAGGCTCCCCGCGTTGGCCGCCGTGCGCAGGGTGAACCGGATTCCGGTGTTCGCCTCGATGTGGGCGATGGCGTCGGTGACCCGGCCGGGGTTCGGCACGCCGCCGTCGATCTCGTAGGCGACCCGGCCGTTCTCCCAGAGGAACGTCGAGTCGCCGGGCAGCCCGATGCCGGCCTGGAGGTCCGGGGACCCGGACAGGTCTCCCTCGGTGCTGCCGGCGAAGGCCGTCGTCAGCCGGAGCGCGCGCCGCGCCCCGATCCGCTCGGCGTCGGCGGCCACCTCGTCGGCGGGGCCCATGTCGATGCAGCCCTCGTGGATGGCACGGCCGTCGACGACGGCGTAGACGACCGGGTGCTCGAACAGCCCGGGCCCGGTCAGGTAGCCGAGCGCGGTGACGTCGCTGCCGGCCATGTGGTCGATGACGCCGAGCTGCATGTCGTCCTGCGGGTTCATCGTGGTCATCTCCGGTTCGCTGGGAATGCCCGGATCACCTGATCCGGGACAGCACGACCTGCACCGGGCCGGCCGAAGGGCCGGTCAGGGGCGTCGCGCCGGTGTTGAGGAACTCGACGAGCTCGTCGCCGGCGGTGCGCCCCCGCACGCGCACCAGGAGCCCGGGCTCGTAGCCCGCGTCGGCCGTCGGCAGGTCGACCGTCACCCGGACGGCCGGGTCCGCCTCCGACACGGAGAACCGCGGCGCGGTGGCCGTGGCGGGATCCGCCGGGGCGTCGGCCATCGCCAGGTCCAGGACCCGGACCTGCACCTCCGCATCGACGACGTCCCCGGGAAGGCCGTCGAAACGGAGGTCGAGGTCCATCGCGCGCACTCCCGCCTGCCGACGTCCCGTGCCGCGATCGTGAGGGGCCCGGCGTCACACGGCCGTCACCGGGATGCCGGGTCGTGCCGCGCTAGCGTCCGGGGATGGCCATCGATCCCCGCGGCGCCGACCTCAAGCGCTACCTCCAGGAGGACCCCGGCGGTCCCGTCGTGATGCTCAACCTCCTGCGGTTCGCCGACGGCGGCCGGGAGGCGTACGCGCGGTACTCCGGCGCGCTGGAGACGACGTTCCTCCCTCGGTACGGGGCCGAGGTGCTCTACGCCGGCGACGGGTCCACGCCGCTCGTCGCCGAGGCCGGCCAGGCCTGGGACGCCGTCCTGCTCGTGCGCTATCCCTCCCGCACGGCGTTCAGCCGCATGGTGGCCGACCCCGAGTACCAGGAGGTCACCGCCTGGCGCACCGGGGCACTGATCGAGGCCGTCCTGCAGGCGACCGTTCCCTGGTGACGGTCCTCTGCTGACCGGTCAGGCCGGGGCCTGCACCCGTCCGGTCACCTCGCCGAGGCAGATGCGCCCTCCGCCCGTACCCGGGGCGGTCGCGGAGATGGTCACCTCGTCGCCGTCCTCGAGGTAGCCGCGGGTCGACCCATCGGTCAGGGTCAGGGGCTCGCGCCCGTCCCAGGACAGCTCGAGCAGCGATCCGCGCTGGTCGGGCCGGGTGCCGCTGACGGTTCCCGAGGCGAACAGGTCGCCGGTTCGCAGCGCGGCGCCGTTGACCGTCAGGTGGGCCAGCTGCTGAGCCGCCGTCCAGTAGTGCGTGGCGAAGGGGGGCCGGCTGACCACCTCGCCGTTGATCCGGATCGCCAGCTCGATGTCGAGACCCCACGGGTGCTCGTCGTCGCGGAGGTACGGCAGCAGCTCGACGTCCCGGTCCGGCGGCCGGACGCGGGCCGCCGCGAGGGCGGCCAACGGCACCACCCAGGGCGAGACCGAGGTGAGGAAGGACTTGCCGAGGAACGGGCCCAGCGGCTGGTACTCCCAGGCCTGCAGGTCCCGGGCCGACCAGTCGTTGACCAGGCAGACGCCGAACACGTGCTCTTCGACGTCGGCCAGCGGGACGGCGGTCCCGAGCGCGGAGGGCACGCCGACGACGAACCCGACCTCCGCCTCGATGTCGAGCTTCCGGGACGGGCCGAAGGTCGGTGCGGCGTCGGCCGGGTCCTTCCGCTGGCCGGCCGGGCGGACGACGAGTGTCCCGGACACGCGGATGGTGCCGGCGCGGCCGTGGTAGCCGATCGGCACGTGCCGCCAGTTGGGCGTCAGCGGCTCGGCGTCCGGGCGGAAGATGCGGCCGACGTTCTCGGCGTGCACCTTCGAGCCGTAGAAGTCGACGTAGTCGGCCACCTGGACGGGCAGGTGCAGCTCCGCCTGCGACAGGGGCACGAGGTGCGGCTCCACCCGCGGCCGGTGCTGCGGGTCGGTCAGCCAGGCGGTCACCTGCTCGCGCAGCTGCCGCCAGGCGGCCGGGCCGCGCTCCAGGAACGCGTTCAGCGAGCCGGTCGCGTGCACCGGGTCGCCGGTGGCTCCAGCGAGGTCCAGGACGTGCGTGCCGATCGCGATCCCGGTGCGCGGCGCCGTCCCCGGGGTCGAGAACACGCCGTACGGGAGGTTGTCCGGGCCGAAGCCGGTGTCCGGCGGGAGGTCCAGCCAGGTCATGCGGAGGGTCCGCGCCCCGACCACGACCAGGCATACCTCCCGTCGTCCACCGCCGTGCCGCCCTCGCCGAGCCCCAGCGGCCGGAAGGTGTCGACCATGACGGCCAGCTCGTCGAAGAACTCCGCGCCGAGCGACCGCTCGACCGCCCCGGGCTGCGGGCCGTGCGAGTGCCCGCCGGGGTGCAGCGAGATCGAGCCCTTGCCGATGCCCGAGCCCTTGCGGGCCTCGTAGTCGCCGTCGACGTAGAACATGACCTCGTCGGAGTCGACGTTGGAGTGGTAGTACGGCACCGGGATCGCCAGCGGGTGGTAGTCGACCTTGCGCGGCACGAAGTTGCAGATGACGAAGTTCTGCCCCTCGAACACCTGGTGCACCGGCGGCGGCTGGTGCACGCGGCCGGTGATCGGCTCGAAGTCGGCCACGTTGAAGACGTACGGGTAGAGGCAGCCGTCCCAGCCGACGACGTCGAACGGGTGCTCCGGGACGACGTGGATCGACCCGGTCAGGCCGCCGGGCCCGTCACCGCGGTGCTTGACGTACACCTCGACGTCGGTCCCCTCCGCGAGCAGCGGCTCGGCGGGGCCGCGCAGGTCGCGCTCGCAGTAGGGGGCGTGCTCCAGCAGCTGCCCGTACCTGGACAGGTAGCGCTTCGGCGGGGCGATGTGGCTGTTGGCCTCGATGGCGTAGGTGCGCAGCGGCTCGTTCCCGAACGGGACCCACCGATGGGTGGTCGCCCTGGGGATGATCACGTAGTCGCCGGGACCGGCGGTCAGCGCGCCGAACACGGTCTCGACGGTCGCCGTCCCCCGCTCGACGAAGACGCACTCGTCGCCGGTGGCGTTGCGGTAGTAGGGGCTGGGCAGGCTCGAGACGGCGTAGGAGATGCGCACGTCGGCGTTGCCGAGCACCAGCCGCCGGCCGGTCACCGCGTCGACGGCCTTGTGCTCCTCGCCGGGGAACAGGTCGTGCAGCTTGAGGTGCCGTGGCATCAGCGGGCTGTTCGGCGTCACCGTCTGGTCGGGGAGCTCCCAGGGCCGGGCGTCGACCATCGCCGAGGGGATGCCGCGGTGGTACAGCAGCGAGGAGTCCGAGGAGAAGCCCTCCTCCCCTATCAGCTCCTCGGCGTACAGCCCGCCGTCGGGACGCCGGAACTGCGTGTGCCGCTTCGGGGGGACCTCCCCCACCTGCCGGTAGTGCGCCACGTCGTCCTCCTTTCCGCAGTTATGGCCATAACTGCGGAACTCGGGCTAAAAGTTGCCGCGCTTCTCCTGCTCGCGCTCGATCGCCTCGAAGAGTGCCTTGAAGTTGCCCTTGCCGAAGCCCAGGGAGCCGTGCCGCTCGATCAGCTCGAAGAACACCGTGGGCCGGTCACCGATGGGCTTGGTGAAGATCTGCAGCAGGTAGCCGTCCTCGTCGCGGTCCACCAGGATCCCGCGCCGCTGCAGCTCCTCGATCGGCACGCGGACCTCCCCGATGCGGGCCCGCAGCTCCGGGTCCTCGTAGTAGGAGTCGGGCGTGGTGAGGAACTCGATGCCCTCGGCGCGCATGGCGTCGACGGTCGTCACGATGTCGTTGGTGGCCAGTGCGACGTGCTGCGCACCCGGGCCGCCGTAGAACTCCAGGTACTCGTCGATCTGCGACTTCTTCTTGCCGATCGCCGGCTCGTTGAGCGGGAACTTCACCCGGTGGTTGCCGTTGGCGACCACCTTGCTCATCAGCGCCGAGTAGTCGGTGGCGATGTCCTCACCGATGAACTCGGCCATGTTGGTGAAGCCCATGACGCGGTTGTAGAAGTCGACCCACCGGTCCATGGCGCCGAGCTCCACGTTGCCGACGACGTGGTCGACGGCCTGGAACAGGCGCTTCGGGGCGCCCTCGCGCCGCACGAAGGACGACGTCCGCGCGACGTATCCCGGCAGGTGCGGGCCGTCGTACCGGGACCGGTCGACCAGCGAGTGGCGGGTGTCGCCGTACGCGGCGATCGCCGCGACCCGCACGGTGCCGTGCTCGTCGGTGAGGTCGTGCGGCTGCTCGAGCACGGTCGCGCCCTGCGCCGCGGCGTGGGCGACGCAGCGGTCGACGTCCGGGACCGAGAGCGCGATGTCGACGATCCCGTCACCGTGCCGGCGGTGGTGGTCGGCCAGCGGGCTGGCCGGGTCGTAGGCGCCCATGACGACGAACCGGGCGGCGCCGGACCGGAGGACGAACGCGTGGTGGTCGCGGTTGCCGGTCTCCGGACCCGAATAGGCCACCAGCTCCATGCCGAAGGCGGACTGGAAGAAGTGGGCGGACTGCACGGCGTTGCCCACCACCCACACCAGCGAGTCCCAGCCGGACACCGGGAAGGGGTCGGCGGAGGCGTCGTACTCGACCAGCCCGACCAGCTGCTCGAGCTGGCGGAGGTCGAGTCCGGCCAGGCGCTCCTCGTCGTTGAGGGTCTGTTCCAGGCTCATGCGACGATGCGACACCCGACCGGCGCGATGCGCAACCAGTGTCGCTGAACTGGTCGAACTGCACGTTCGGGGCACATGGCCGCCCGTTCTACTGTGCACCATGCATAGTTGGCGCATGGTCGAGCGACGCAGACTGGACGCCCTGGACGTGGCGCTGCTCACCGCCCTGCGGGAGCATCCCCGGGCCGGCGCGCTGGAGCTGTCCCGGATCACCGGCGTCGCCCGGGCCACGGTCTCGGCGCGCCTCCAGCGGCTGGAGGACGACGGCGTGGTGACCGGCTACGGCCCGGACGTCGACGTGAGCGCCGCCGGGTTCGGCGTCGAGGCCTTCGTCACGCTGGAGATCGCCCAGGGCGCGATCGAGGACGTGCAACGCGACCTCGAGGCCATCCCCGGGCTGCTGGAGGCGCACGCGACGACGGGCAGCGGGGACGTGCTGTGCCGGGTGGCCGCCAGCTCGCACGAGGGCCTGCAGCAGATCCTCGTCGACCTCAACCGGTCACCGGCCGTCGTCCGGTCGACCAGCGTGGTGGCGCTGTCGCAGCTAGTGCCGTGGCGCACCCTGCCGCTGCTCCGGTCGGCGGCCGCGCCGGGCTCGGGCCGGGCCCGGCCGGACCGGAACCGCTGACGGTCCTACCCCTGCGGCTGCAGCACGAAGTCGTAGCGCCCCTCCAGCCAGGGCTCCCCGATCGTGCCGCCGTCCGGGGTCGGCCCCGGCTCGCGCGGCTCGAACGGAACCACCAGCTCCTGCTTGGTGCCGAAGACGACGTCGCTGTCGAGGTACTCCGCACCCTCCTGGAACAGGTGCGTGATCAGGGGCTCGAACCCGGGCACGTTGATCAGGAAGTGGACGTGCGCCGGGCGGAAGTGGCTGATCGCGGTGCGCGAGATGAGGTCGCCGACCGGCCCGTCCATGGGGATCGTGTAGCCCTTGGGCGCGATCGTCCGCGAGCAGTAGCTGCCGTCCTCGCGGGTCGTGTACTTCGCCCGCAGTCGCGCCTCGTCGACGTCGGGCACCTGCGACTCGTAGGCGCCCTCGGTGTCGGCCTGCCAGACGTCGAGGACGGCTCCGCCCACGGGGTCGCCGGCCAGGTCCCGCACGGTGCCGTGCAGGTACAGCGGCGTGCCCGGCACGCCGTCGGACATGTCGCCGCCGTAGCCGAACTCCGGCGAGCCCTCGATGTGGAAAGGCCCGAGCACCGTCGCGGGGGTCGCCTTCTCGTCGAGCCGGTGGTTCATCTGGACGACGAGCATCGACAGGCCCAGCACGTCGGACGCGAGGATGAACTCCTCCCGCTTCTCGTCGCTGATCTGCCCGGTGCGGGTCAGCCACTGGATCGCGGCCATCCACTCGGCCTCGGTGAGCCGCACCTCGCGGGCGAAGTCGTGGAGGTGCCGGACCAGCGCCGTCATCAGCTCGGCCAGCCGCGGGTCGAGCGCGGTGGCCCAGCGCTCCGCCGCCAGGTCGGTGATGTTGTCCTCGGTGACCAGCTGCACGATTCCTCCTCGCTGTCCGCGCGGCCCGGCGGGCGCCGTCCGCGTGCCCGTCTCAGGGCGTGAGCACCAGGCGCACCCCTGCGCCCTCCCCGGTCTGCCGCTGCCAGGCGTCCTGCACCGAGCTCAGCGGCACCTCCTCGTAGGCCACTCCCAACCGGCCCGCGGCCGCGTGCTCCGCCAGCGCGGTCAGCGCCTCCCGCCGCTGCTCCGGCGTGATCGCGTTGTTCGTGTAGCCCAGGACGGACGCCGTCCGGCTGCGCAGCACCGCGGAGGAGAACTCGGCGACGTCCCCCGACGCCCCGCCCAGGTTCACCAGCCGCCCGTGCTCGGCCAGCACCCGGGACGCCGCGGTCGCCGCGACGCCGAACACGGGGTCGAGGACGACGTCGACGCTGCCGTTGCACGCGTCCTGGATGCGCGCCGTGAGGGAGTCGACGTCGCCCTCCAGCGGGACGACGGCGTCCGCGCCGGCCCGCTGCGCCCGCTCCCGGGCCTCCTCCGACCGGCAGACCGCCACCACGCGCCCGGCGCCCAGCACGCGGGCGATCCCGATCCCCGCCTGGCCGACGGCGCCGCCCGCACCGAGGACGAGCACCCGCTCCCCCGGCCGCAACCCGGCCCGCCAGGTGAGCGCCATCCATGCGGCCACGCCGGACAGGCCGATGGCGGCGAGCGCGGCGTCCGGGACGTCGGCAATCACAGGGACGACGTCGACGTCCGGGACGACGCATCGCTCGGCCAGGCTGCCGTCACCGGGCGCCATGCCCGCGGTCGTGGCGAACCAGACGCGCGTGCCGTGCGGCAGGCTCTCGGACTCCTCCACCACGCCGACGCCCTGCACCCCGGGGACGTAGGGCACCGCCGGCCGGCCGAAGTAGGACCGCCCCGAGGCGCAGAGCAGGTCCAACGGCACGATCGGCGCGGCGGTCACCGCGATCACGCTGGTGCCCTGCACCCAGAGCGGCTCCGGATGGGTACCGAGGACCGGCGCCTGTCCCGGCTCGTGGAGGACCGCTGCGCGCACGACCCCGCCCTTCAGTCGGTGGGGTCGACGTAGACCGCGTTGCGGTCGACGGCGAGGTAGGCGTCCATGCCGATCGGGCGGCGGCGTTCCTCGGCGATCTGCCCGAGCAGCCCGGCCGCCCGTGCCAGCAGCGCGAAGCCGCGCAGCAGCTCCACCGGCAGGCCGAGATCGGCGAGCGCGGCGCCGCACACGCCCGCTCCGTTGAGCGGCAGCCGGCGGCCCAGCACCTGCTCGTGCACCCGGCCGATGGCCTCGAAGAGCCGCAGGTGCGGGCCGCGCAGCCCCTCGTCCTCGGCGATGCCGATGAGCACCGGGGTCCTCGGGTCCTGGACCTTGTGCACCGGGTGCCCGAGGCCGGGCACGAACCGCTTTGCCGCCCGGGTCGCGGTCACCGCCTCGAGCGCCAGGGCGTCCCATGCCTCGTCGTCGGCGGGCAGGTCGCCGTCCACACCGGCGAGGACCTCGTGCAGATAGGTGCCGCAGTCCTCCGTGACCCCGAGGAACCGGGAGCCGCCGCCGAGCAGACCGGCCGCCAGCGCGCCCTGCAGCGAGTCGGGTGCCGACAGGTAGGTGAGGCGGGCGGCGATCGCGGTCGGGGTGAACCCGTGGTCGGCCAGGGCCACCAGCACCGCCTCGAACACCCGCGTCTCCGACGGCGTCGGCCGGCGCAGCGCCACCAGCCAGAAGGCGAGCTCGCCGAAACTCACCTTCCCCATCAGGTCGGCGGTCAGGTCCTGGCCGAGCAGCCGGATCTCCTCGGCGGTCGACGTGCCCAGCGACGTCGGGAACGAGAGGCCGTCGGAGATCATGCCGAGCGCTCCTCTCCGACGGGCTCGGCCAGCCAGCGGCGCAGCTCGTCGCCGTGCTCGTCGAGGGTGGGCGGCGGCAGCCGGTACTCCGGCGCCGTGGCCGAGAAGGTGATCGGGTTGCGCACCGACGGCACGGCGCCGGCTCCCTCGCCCACGGTCACGACCGGATCCAGCCCGACCTCCTCGGCGAACGCAACCCCCTGGTCGATGGTGTTGATCGGCCCGCAGGGGACGCCGGCAGCGATGATGTCGCGGAACCAGTCCAGCTTGGACCGGGTGCGCAGCCGTTCGACGAGCAGCGGGCGCAACTCGTCGCGGTTCGCGGTGCGGTCCTCGTTGCGCCGGAACCGGGGGTCCTCGACGAGCTCCGGCACCCCGAGCACCTCGCACAGCCGGCGGAACTGCCCGTCGTTGCCGGCCGTGATGATCAGCTCCCCGTCGGCGCAGGGCAGCGGCTCGTACGGGAAGAGGCTCGGGTGGCTGTTGCCCATCCGGAACGGGACGACCCCGCCGGCCACGAAGGCGCTCGTCTGGTTCACCAGCCCCGACAGCGCCGACGACAGCAGGTTGACCTCGACGTGCTGCCCCTCCCCCGTCGCGTGCCGGTGGTTGAGCGCGGAGAGCACCCCGATGGTGGCGTGCAACCCCGCCATGACGTCGAACAGGGCGACCCCCGCACGGTAGGGCTCCCCGTCGGTGTCCCCGGTCAGGCTCATGAACCCGGAGATCGCCTGCACGATGAGGTCGTAGCCCGGCAGCGACGCTCCGCCGGGGCCGCTGCCGAAGCCGCTGATCGACGCGTAGACGAGACCAGGATTGGTGCGCGCGACGGAGTCGTAGTCGAGCCCGAAGCGGGCGAGGCCGCCGGGCTTGAAGTTCTCGACGAGGACGTCGGCCCGGCGGGCCAGCTCGGCGGCGAGGGCCGCATCGTCGGGATCCTTGAGGTCGAGTGCGAGCGACCGCTTGTTGCGGTTGACCCCCAGGTAGTACGTCGCGACGCCGTCCCGGACCGGCGGCTGCCAGGTGCGGGTGTCGTCGCCCGCCGGACCCTCGACCTTGATCACCTCGGCGCCCAGGTCGGCGAGCAGCATGGTGGCGTAGGGCCCGGCGAGGATCCGGGAGAAGTCGGCGACCAGCAGCCCGGCCAGCGGTCCCCGGCCGGGCGCTGGAACCGGTGCCTGCCCAGCCGACATTCCCCGCGCCTCCTGCGTGTGGCCGCTGTCCGGACGGACGTCCGCCGCGAGTCTGGTGTCCATTTCGGGCCGGTGTCAACGTGGGGTGGGCGCGCCCCGAACGTTCCTCTTGACAGCCGTTCCGCTCCGGCACGAGGGTGACCCGCGCGCCGGTGTGACCGCTGTGCGGACGCCGGTCCGTTCGTGCCGCCGAAGCCACGAGGAGACGATGACCATGTCCGACGCAGTCCCCGCAAGCGGCCGCCCCCTGGTGTTCCGCGGCGGCACGGTGCTCACGCTGGACGCGGCGTCGACGGTCCTGACCGACGCCGACGTGCTCGTCGTCGACGACAGGATCGAGGCCGTCGGCCCGAACCTCGACGTCCCCGAGGGAACCCAGGAGATCGACGCCACCGGCGGCATCGTGATGCCGGGCATGATCGATACCCACCGGCACATGTGGCAGACCGCGATGCGCGGCTACGGCGCCGACTGGACGCTGACCCAGTACTTCGTCTGGTACTACCTCGAGCACGGCAAGAAGTTCCGCCCCGAGGACATCGCTGCCGGCAACCGGCTCGCGGCCATCGAATCCCTGGACGCCGGGGTCACGACGACGGTCGACTGGTCGCACAACCTGCAGAGCGTCGAGCACGGCGAGGCGGCGGTCGAGGCGCTGCGGTCGGTGCCCGGACGGTTCGTCATGGCCTACGGCAACATCCAGGCCGGCCCCTGGGAGTGGAGCGCCGACCCTGCCGTCCGCTCGCTGCTCGAGCGGCTGCGCGACGCCGCCGACGACATGATGGGGGTCCAGATCGCGTTCGACGTCACCGGAGACCCGGCGTTCCCCGAGAAGGCGGCCTTCGAGGTGGCCCGCGAGCTGGGCATCCCGGTGACCACGCACGCCGGCGTCTGGGGCGCGACCAGCGACACCGGCATCCAGCAGATGTACGACGGCGGATTCATGACGCCGGAGACGACGTACGTCCACGCCTCGACGCTCACCCGCGACTCGTACCAGCGGATCGCCGGGACCGGCGGCTCCATCTCGGTGGCCACCGAGTCGGAGTGCAGCGCCGGCCAGGGGCACGCCCCCACCGAGCAGGTGCTGCAGTACGGCATCCCGGTGTCGCTGTCGATGGACACCAGCGTGTGGTGGAGCGGCGACATGTTCTCGGCGATGCGCTCCACGCTGAACGCCGACCGGATGTCCGAGCACCTGACCGCGCACCTGAAGGGCGACACGATCACCCACCTGCGCCTGCGCGCGAAGGACGTGCTGGAGTGGTGCACGAAGGGCGGCGCGCACGCCATCGGCCGCGACGCCGACCTGGGCAGCCTCGAGGCCGGCAAGAAGGCCGACGTCGTCCTGATCAAGAACGACGCCTCCCCCGTGTCCTTCCCGCTGCTCAACCCGGTCGGGCACGTGGTCTTCCAGGCTCAGCGCGGTGACGTGTACACCGTGGTCGTCGACGGCCGGGTCGTGAAGTTCGACGGGAAGCTGGTCGGCATCGACCTCGCGCCGGTGCGGACGGAGATCGAGAACACGATCGACTACCTGAAGCAGGAGTGCGGCGAGGAGGTCTGGCAGGCGGGGATGTTCCCGGAGAAGCCGGAGGCCGAGGCCGCGATCCTCGACAACCCGTACCAGTACTCCGACTTCAAGGACGAGTCGAAGCGGGCGGGCGGCGAGGAGCGGGTGCTCGGCCGGTAACGGCATCCCCGGAGGAGGGGGCATGGCAGGGCGCGGTGCGGGGCCGGACTTCGTCGAGGCGCTGGCGCGCGGCCTCGACGTCCTGGCCTGCTTCGACGCCGACCACCGGCGGATGTCGCTCACCGACGTGGCGACGGCGGCGGGCCTGGCCCGGCCGACGGCCCGCCGGCTGCTCCTGACGCTGGAGGAGCTGGGGTTCGTGCGCTCCTCCAGCGGGGTGTTCGAGTTGACCCCGAAGGTGCTCACCCTCGGCACCGCCTACGTCGCGTCACTCGGGTTGTGGGACATCGCCCGGCCGCACCTCGAGGCTCTGGTCGCGCGGACCGGCGAGTCCTCGTCGATGGCGCAGCTGGACGGCAGCGACATCGTCTACGTCGCGCGCGTGTCGGTGCCCAAGCTGATCGCGCTGCGGGTCGACATCGGCACGCGCTTCCCGGCGGCGCAGACCTCGCAGGGCAAGGTGCTGCTGGCCGCGCTTCCGCCCGACGACCTCGAGGCGACTCTCGCCGTGCCCAGCCGTGCCGGGTTGCCGCCCTACATCGGGCGCTCACGGGAGCAGCTGCGGGACGAACTGATCGAGGTGCGGGCCCGTGGGTGGGCGGTGGCCGACGAGGAGCTGGCCCCCGGGGTCCGCTCGGTCGCCGTCCCGGTGCGGGACGGGACCGGCGCCGTGCGCGCGGCGATGAACGTGACGGTGCACGCGGCGGAGACCTCGCGCGAGCAACTGCTGCACGATCACCTGCCCCTGCTGTTGCGGACGGCCGGCGACGTCAGCGCGGAGTGGGCGCTGTGGCAGTCGCGCCCGCACGTCGAGGTGGCCCGGACCGACGGCTCTGCCACCGTCTGACGCGCGACATCGACCGCCACCGCGACAGGAGATCCGCATGCCCGCCGAGCTGCCGCCGCTGCCCACGATGATCGTGGGCAGCCTGCCCCAGCCGGAGTGGCTCATCGACCGGGACCGGCTGAGCCATCAGTTCCCCCCGCGCGTGCGGGCGGCGGAGCTCTGGCGGATCCCGCCGGCGTTCCTCGAGGAGGCGCAGGACGACGCCACCCTGGCCGCCATCCGGTCGCAGGAGGAGGCCGGGCTGGACATCGTCACGGACGGGGAGATCCGCCGGGAGTCCTACTCCAACCACTTCGCCACCGCGCTCGGGGGCCTGGACCTGGAGCACCCCGGGACGGTGCTCAACCGCTCGGGCCGGGAGATCCCGGTGCCGCGCGTGGTCGGTGACATCCGGCGGCCGGAACCGGTGCAGGTGGACGACGTCCGCTTCCTCCGGGCGCACACCGACCGCGCCGTCAAGATCACGGTGCCGGGGCCGTTCACGATGGCGCAACAGGCCCAGGACGAGCACTACCGCGACGACCGGGCGCTCGCGCTGGCCTACGCAGACGTCGTCCGCGAGGAGATCGCCGACCTGTTCGCGGCCGGCGCGGACATCGTGCAGCTCGACGAGCCGTGGCTGCAGGCGCGGCCCGAGGTGGCTCGACGCTACGGCGCCGAGGCGCTGACCCGGGCGCTCGAGGGCGCTGCCGGGCCGGTGCACGTGCACCTGTGCTTCGGCTACGCCGCGATGGTCGCCGAGCGCCCGGAGGGCTACTCCTTCCTGCCCGAGCTCGCCGACACCCCTGCCGACGCCGTGTCGGTCGAGACGGCGCAGTCGCATCTGGATCCCGCCACCCTGCGCCCGCTGCGGGACAAGGGCATCGCGCTCGGCGTGCTGGACCTCTCGACGCCCGACGTCGAGACGCCGCAGACGATCGCCGACCGGGTGCGGCGGGCGCTGGACGACGTCGACGTGGACAAGCTCATGCTCTCCAGCGACTGCGGCCTGAAATACCTGCCGCGGGCCTCGGCCGCGGGGAAGATGCGCTCCCTGGCCGAGGCCGCGGCGATCCTGCGGGCCGAGCTGTAGGGCCGGCCGACCGGGAGGCGTCAGCCCCGGTACGTCCCTCCGAACCTGGTCGGCACCAGATCAGCCTGCTCCGCACCCGAGCGGATCAACTCCAGGATGACCTCGGCCACCGTCTCGGGTGGCTGCGGCTGCAACTCAGGCGGGACCTCCTCCGATGACGCCGTCGCCTGTAGCCCGCCCGCCCGTAGCGACCGGTGGAACTCGGTGGCCGTGATGAAGGGGTAGACGGTGGATACGGCGATCCCCGCGCTCGCCAGCTCGAGGCGGGCAACGCTGGACAGCATGTTCAGCGCGGCCTTGGAGGCCGCGTAGGCGCCCGCTCCCGGTCGGACGACGAGCGTCGTGCCAGAGCTGACGTTCACGATGCTGCCCGCTCCTTGACTCCGCATGATGGGGATGACCGCCTGCATGGCGGCCAGAGGGGCAACGACATTCAGGTCCAGAACAGCCCTGAAGTCGGCTGGGTCCACGGCCTCCAATGGGATGTGCAGCCCCTGCCCCGCGTTGTTGACCAGCACGTCGAGGCGGCCGTACACGTCAACTGCGGTCCGAACCGCGGAGGCCAACTGCTGGGCATCGGTCACATCACACGCCACGGCGCGGGCATCCGGCAGCTCCTCGGCGAGTGCCCTGATCCGCTCCTCCCGGCGAGCTGCGAGTACGACGCGGGCACCCGCAGCGGCGGCCGCCCGCGCAGTGGCGGCGCCGATCCCGGACGACGCTCCAGTCACCAGTACGACCGAGTTCCTGATGTCCACGAGACATCTTCCTTCATCTGCGGAAACGACGGCGAGGCCGAGAGAGGCCGCAGGGGCCGGCCGGGTCAGCGTGAGCCGGCTCTGCGCCCGGGCATGACGTCCAGGCTCGTGTCGCGCCGACGGCCGCGGCTCCGGGGAGCCGCGGCCGCCGGCGCGTGGTTCCAGTTGCCGTGCGAGGTCAGTGCCCGGCGAGCGCCGGCTCCGCCGCCTGCGTGGGACGGGCGAACCGGACACCGACCGAGGTAGCCACCGCGACGACGCCGAGCACCAGGATGGCGGTGCCCAGGCTGTCCAGGGCCCCGGAAATCGCGAGCACCACGAGCGGGCAGACGAACTGGCCGACGAAGAACGCCGACGTCCAGACGCCGGTGCCCCGGCCCCGCTGGTCGAACGTGAGCGGTCCGAGGGCCCAGGTCAGCAGCGAGGGCAGGAGCAGGCCGTTGCCGAAGCCGGTGAGGACCGCGAAGACGACGACCAGCGGAACGGCCGATGCCAGGCCCATGCCGATCAGGCCGACGCCCGAGAGGCCGAAGGCCAGCGGCACCGTCGTGGCGGGCCCGAGCTTCGCCAGCCGGCCGAACAGGAAGCCGCCGACCGCCGTGCCAAGGGAGGCGATCGCGCTGGCCGCGCCGATGGTCGCGGTCGACTCCACGCCGATGCTGTCGAGCTTGAAGGACAGCTCCACGATCAGGACGTAGAAGACCAGGCCGCCGATCAGGGTCACGCCGACCGGAGCAGCCAGCGTGCGCCACGGCAGAGGGGCGAGCTTCTCGGTGCGCGCCGCGGCCTGCGCCCGCGGCGCCGGCTGCCAGATCCAGCGGGCGGCGGCCAGGGCCAGCGGGATGCTGACCGCGTAGAGCCAGAACGGGGTCCGCCAGTTCTGCGCGCCGAGGGCACCGCCCACGCCGAAGAAGATCGTCGCCGCGACCGTCGTGAAGACCACCTGCAGCCCGAAGTAGCGCTCCCGCTGGGAGCCGTGGAAGTAGTCGGCCAGCAGCGTCGTGCAGCAGGTCATGATCGCGGCCTCGGTGAGGCCGACGAGCACCCGGCTGACCACGATCAGCTGCAGCGACGGGAGCCACAGCGGGGCGGTCCCGACGATCGCGTAGACCACCAGCGCCCCGACGAGCAGCCGCTTGCGGCCGAGCCGGTCGACGATCCGGCCGGCGACCATCGCCGTCAGGCCGATGACCAGGGCGGGCGCGGTGAGCACGATCGGGGTGAGCGCCTCGACACCGGGGGTGCCGGCGAACGCGTCCTCGATGGCGGGCAGCACCGGGGCGAGCAGCACCGCCCCCAGGACGGCGAGGCAGCTGGAGAGCAGCAGGACGAGAGCCTGCGCGCGGCCCGCGGGGCGGCCGGTCGCGGGATCGACCGCCACCTCCCCGGCGAGCGGCTCCTCGGTGGACCGGTCAGTGCTCAGCACGTCTTCCGACACGGGCGTCTCCGTCGACTCCGAACCGGTCCCGGTGACCGGCATCACTGGCGGAGAAGTGTCAGGTCAGCGACCCCCGAGCGGAAATCACTTCCGCCGAAGGGTGATATCCACCGGGTTTATGCCGTGGCCGCGGGTTCGAGCGCGAGCTCGGTCGCCCGGACGATGAGGTCGCGGAGGTAGGCGTGCTCGGGGTCGTCGTCGTAGACCGGGTGCCACCACATCGCCTCGACCAGCTGGCCCACCTCGACCGGAGGAGCCAGCGCGCGGATACCGAGGTTGAGCGGGAGCAGCTCCACCAGCCGGCGCTGCAGCAGCGCGATCCGCTGACTGCCCGCGACCAGGCCGGGAACGGTCAGGAAGTTCTCGGTGATCACCTGCACGTTCGGCTCGATCCCGCGCATCCGCATCTGCCGCGAGGCCGGTGTCGCCGCCGTCGGCCCGTGGAAGGTGACCACCCACGGCAGGGTCTCGAGGTGCTCGACGGTGAGCTCGTCCTCGACCGCGGCGTTGTCGCTGGAGACGACGCACACCCACTCGTCGCGGTAGAGGTCACGGTGCGACAGGTCGGAGACGAACCCGTGAGGGAGGATCAGCAGATCGGAGCTGAGCAGGATCTGCTCGGCGCGGTCCACCGCGGTCGGTGAGTTGGCCGTGAGCCGCAGCCGCGCGCGCGGCGCCTCCTCGGCGAGCAGCGAGGCGATCGTGTCGCCCAGGACGGCGACGACGTAGTCGCTGACCAGCAGCGAGAACTCGCGGGTCGACGACGCCGGGTCGAAGGCGGGCTGGGCGTCGAAGACGCGCTCCACGCCGGTCAGCGCGAGCCGGGAGAGCTCCCGCAGCTGCACCGCGAGCGGCGTCAGCCGATACTCGTTGCCGACCCGGGTGAGCAGGTCGTCGCCGAAGTGCCGGCGCAGCCGGGCGAGCGACGCCGACAGCGCGGGCTGGCTCAGGCCCATGCGCGCCGCGGCCCGGGTGACGCTGCGCTCCTGCATGAGGGCGTCGAGGGACACCAGCAGGTTGAGGTCCAGGCTGGCGATGTTCACGTCGGCAACGGTATCGACCTCGGTGATGCCCGTCATCACCCATCTCGTCTTCCCTCACCCCTGTGGGCTGGCCCACTGTCGTAGGCGTGCCGGACCTTCCCGACCGCCTCGACCGCACCGACCCCGAAGGGGCGATCGCGGCCACGGCCAAGCGCGTCTCCAACTGGGGCCGCTGGGGGGAGGACGACGTCCTCGGGACGATGAACTTCCTCGATGACGCCAAGCGCCGCGAGGGGGCCGCCCTCGTGCGGCGGGGGGCCAGCTTCTCCCTGGCCCAGTCGTTCGACACGGACGGCCCGCAGAAGGGCTGGCGGCGGCGCACCAACCCGGTGCACACCATGACCGACACCGGCACCGACGCCGAGCGCGGCAACCAGGGCTTCCCGCACGGCATCGGCGGCGCGGACGACGTCATCGCCATGCCGCTGCAGTGCTCGACCCAGTGGGACGGCCTCGGGCACATCTTCGACCACGGCAACGCCTGGAACGGCCGCCGCGCGGGCGACGTCGTCACCAGCGAGGGCGACCTGGTCACCGGCATCGAGACCGTCGCCGGGCTGATCGCCGGCCGCGGTGTACTGCTCGACGTCGGCCGGGCGATCGGCACCGACGGCGAGCTGCCGGACGGCTTCGCCATCACCACCGAGCACCTCGAGGCGACGATCGCGGCACAGGGCGAGTCCGCACACGTCGGTCGCGGCGACCTGCTGCTCGTGCGCACCGGCCGGCTCGCCCGCGCCCGCCGCGACATCGCCGAGGGGCGCGGCTGGGGCGACTACGCCGGCGGCGCCGCTCCCGGCCTGTCGTTCACCACCGCCGACTGGCTGCACGGCACCGAGATCGCGGGCATCGCCACCGACACCTGGGGTTTCGAGGTGCGGCCCAACGAGTTCGACGAAGCCTTCCAGCCGCTGCACCAGGTCTGCATCCCGAACATGGGGCTGTTCCTCGGCGAGATGTGGGACCTCGACGCCCTCGCGGCCGACTGCGCCGCCGACGGCGTGTGGGAGTTCTTCCTCACCGCCGCCCCCTTGCCCGTGACCGGCGCCGTCGGCGCCCCGGTCAACCCGATCGCCGTCAAGTAGGAGTTCTCAGATGCCCGCCGTGAACAACGTCCTGGTGGTCGGGGCCGGTCTCGCCGGCGCCGGTGTCGCCATCCACCTCGCGTCACGCGGCGTGGCCGTCGACCTCATCGAGATCAAGCCCGAGGTGGCTGCGCTGGGCTCCGGCATCACGTTGCAGGGCAACGCGCTGCGCGAGCTGAAGTCGCTCGGCGTGGGGGACCAGGTGGAGGAGCATGGGTACCCGTTCGAGGTCACCGGCATCCGCGCCCCCGACCCGAACGGCACCGTCGTCGCGGAGATCCCCGACGCCAAGACCGGCGGGCCGGACGTGCCCGCGGTCATGGGCATGCCCCGTCCGGAGCTGGCCACGATCCTGGTCGACCGCGCCGCCGAGGTGGGCGTCAAGGTCCGTACCGGCACCACGTTCACCGAGCTCACCCAGGACGACGCGGGCGTCGACGTCACCTTCTCCGACGGCTCGACCGGCCGCTACGACCTCGTGATCGGTGCCGACGGTGTCCGCTCCTGGACCCGCCGGGCCCTGGGCATCAACCTGGAGACGAAGTCGGTCGGCATGGGCATCTGGCGCGCCTTCGGGCCCCGACCGGCGAGCGTGACCCGCACCGACCTCTACTACGGCGGCCCCTCGTACATCGCCGGGTACTGCCCGACGGGTGAGAACTCGCTGTACGCCTACATCGTCGAGGACGCCCAGGACCGCAGCGGGCTCTCGCCCGACGAGCAGCTGGCGACCATGAAGCAGCTGTCCCAGGCCTACCACGGCCCATGGGACGAGATCCGGGAGACGCTCACCGACCCGTCCCGGGTCAACTACACCTGGTTCGAGACGCACGTCCTCGACGTGCCGTGGAACCGTGGCCGGGTCGTGCTCATCGGCGACGCGGCGCACACCTGCCCGCCCACCATCGCGCAGGGCGGCGCGATGGCCCTGGAGGACGCCGTCGTCCTCGCCGAGCTCCTCACCGAGCGCGACACCCTCGATCAGGACCTGTGGGACGCCTTCCACGCCCGCCGCTTCGAGCGGGCGAAGACGGTCGTCGACGCATCCAACCAGCTCGCCCAGTGGCAGCTGGACCACGTGCAGGGCGACATCCCGGCACTCGTCCGCTCCATCGCCATGCTCACCAGCCAGCCCGCCTGACGAAGGACCCTCCTGCCCCCCAGCGCTCGCACGCTCGCGCCGGGCCCCTGCAGGAGGGCCGCCCCGCATCTCTCGGAGAAACCATGACCCAGCGCCTGATCACCCACCTGCGGCACGTCGACCTGGCGGTGCCCGATTTCGGCAAGCAGCTCGACTTCTACACCAACACCTGGGGCCTCACCCCCGAGCACAGCGACTCCGGCCTGGCGTTCCTCGCGGCCGAGGGCTCCCCGGAGCAGTACGTCGTCCGGCTGCGGCAGGCGACCGACAAGCGGATCGACCTGATCTCCTTCGGCGCGGCGACCCCCGCCGACGTCGACACCATCGCCGGGCAGCTGGCGGCCGACGGCGTCCAGCTGATCGGCGAGCCCGACACGCTGCAGACCCCCGGCGGCGGCTACGGCTTCCGGTTCTTCGACAACGAGGGCCGCACCGTCGAGATCAGCTCCGACGTCGCCGTCCGCGAGCATCGCAGGATCGAGGAGGGCGAGTCGATCCCGGTCCGCCTCTCGCACGTCGTCATCAACTCGGCCGACCCCGAGGGCACCCGCGCGTTCTACGAGAAGCACCTCGCGTTCGCGCTGTCGGACACCCTGATGCACCCGCGGATGGGCGAGATGATGTGGTTCATGCGGATCAACGCATGGCACCACAGCATGGCCATCGCCCGCGGACCGCACCCCTCGCTGCACCACGCGAGCTTCGAGATGCGCGGCATCGACGAGTACATGCGCGGAACCGGGCGGCTGCTGCGGGCCGGCGTCGAGAAGATCTGGGGCCCCGGCCGCCACCTGGCCGGCAACAACACCTTCAGCTACTTCCTCGACCCGCACGGCAACACCGTCGAGTACACGACCGAGCTCGAGTTGGTCGACGAGGACAGCTGGCACCCGCACATGTACGACTTCAGCAACCCCGAGGTCAGCGACCAGTGGGGCACCGCGAACGCCATGAACGAGTTCGTGGCGCAGAAGTCGTTCAACGACCCCGACAAGGGTCTGTTCGTCGCGCCCCCGGTCTGATGCGTTTCGCGACCTGGGAGTCCGAGGGCCGCGTGCAGGCCGGCGTGGTGTCGACCGCCGGCCTGCACGCACTCGCGGACGGCACGACCGTGCTGGACCTCGTCCGCGCGGGACTTCCCGCGGCGATCGAGGCCGGCACGGCGGCGCTCGACGGCCCGGCTGTCGCACTGCAATCGGTCCGGCTGCTGCCACCGTTGCAGGCACCGACCGTCCGCGACTTCGTCGCCTTCGAGGAGCACGTCGAAGGCGTGCGGAAGGCGATCGACGGCGTCGCCGGGGTGGTGCCCGAGTGGTACCAGGCCCCGACGTTCTACTTCACCAACCCCTACGCGCTGATCGGGGCGCACGACGACGTGGCGGTGCCCCCGGGCTCGCAGCGGTTCGACTTCGAGCTCGAGGTCGCCGTCGTGGTCGGCAGGGACGGCGCCTCGCTGACGCCGGAGATCGCCCGCGAGCACGTCTTCGGCTACACGATCCTCAACGACTGGTCGGCCCGTGACCTCCAGGCGCGGGAGATGAGGGTCAGCCTCGGCCCGGCCAAGGGCAAGGACTCGGCGACGACCCTCGGCCCCTGGCTGGTCACCGCCGACGAGCTGGAGCCCTACCGGGACGACGACGGCTTCCTGCAGCTCGACATGCGGGTGTCGGTCAACGGCACGGAGGTCGGCCAGGACCTGCTCTCGAACATGGGCTGGCCGTTCGAGGAGCTCATCGCCTACGCCTCCCGCGGCACCGAGGTGCGGGCCGGCGACGTCCTCGGCTCGGGCACCTGCGGCAACGGCGGCTGCCTCGCCGAGCTGTGGGGCACCCGCGGCGAGGCCGCCCCTCCCCCGCTGCAGCCGGGCGACGTCGTGGAGATGACCGTCGAGGGCATCGGCACGATCCGCAACCGTGTCGTCCCGGGACTGGACCTGCCGCCGGTCCGGGCCGCCCGTCCGAGGCCGCGGAACCGGAAGCGCGCGCAGTGAGCCGCGTCGCCGGCAAGGTCATCGTGGTGACGGGTGCCGGCCAGGGACAGGGGGCCGCCGAGGCCCGGCTGCTCGCCGCCGAGGGCGCCCGGGTCATCGGCTGCGACCTCAAGCCGGAGCCGGCCGAGGACCTGCCCGGCGTGGAGTACCGGCAGCTCGACGTCACCGACGCCGCGGACTGGGCCGCTCTCGCCGCCGAGCTCGACCGGGTCGACGGGCTCGTCGCCAACGCCGGCGTCACCTGGCGGGCGCGGCTGGCCGACATCGACCCCGCCGACCTGGCGCGGGTCAGCGAGGTGAACGTCACCGGCACTCTGCTGGGCATCCAGGCGCTCACGCCGTTGATGACCGACGGCGGCTCGGTCGTCGTCGTCGGCTCCGTGGCGGCCCTGACCGGCCACTTCCCGGTCGCCTACACCGCCAGCAAGTGGGCCCTGCGCGGACTGGCCAAGGCCGCGTGCCTGGAGCTGGGCCCGCGCGGCATCCGGGTCAACACCGTGCACCCCGGCTACATCGAGACGCCGATGACCGCCTCGGCCGCTCCCGCGTTCCGCGCCGCCAACGTCGCCGAGACGCCGCTCGGCCGCACCGGCACCGTCGAGGAGGTCGCACCGCTCGTGCTCTTCCTCGTCAGCGACGAGAGCTCCTTCATCTCCGGCGCCGAGATCCCCGTCGACGGCGGCATGACCGCCCACGGCGGCGTCAAGTCGATCAGCGACGCCGTCCGCGCTCCCTCCTGAACCCAGCAGCACCCCCTGAGAGGACCCACCGTGTTCGAGTACTTCCCGGGCAACTACGTCTGGAACCTGGGCGTCGTCGCCACCCTCAACAGCGGCGGCCTCATCGACGAGGTCGACCGGGCCTGCCGCCCGATCAAGGACGCCGCCTCGCAGGGCGAGGACGCCGGCACGCCGGACTTCCTGCGCGCCTGGACCGCGCTCACCGACCAGCTCGTCGGGCAGGCCGAGGACGCCGAGAAGGCCGGGCACACCCGCACCGCCGGGCAGCTGTACTTCCGCGCCACCAACTACCTGTGCCAGGCCGAGCGCATGCTCGCGCACTCCGACCCGAACCGGATCCCGACCTACAAGCGGGTGCTGGAGCTGGCGCAGAAGGCGTTCGACCTGCACAGCCCGAACGTCTCACGGGTCGCAATCCCCTACGAGGGCACGACGCTCCCCGCCTACTTCAGCCAGGCGCCGGCCACCGCGGACGATCCCGCGCCGGTCATCGTGCTCGTCAACGGCCTGGACTCCACCAAGGAGCACATGTACTCGTCCAGCCACTGGGAGGAGCTGGCCGCCCGCGGGATCTCGTGCCTGATGCTCGACCAGCCCGGCTCCGGCGAGGCGCTGCGGCTGCAGGAACTGACCGCCCGCATCGACACGGAGGCCTGGGCCGGTGCGGCGGTGGACTGGCTGGAGACCCGGTCCGACGTGGATGCCTCCCGCATCGGAATCGTCGGCTGGTCGCTGGGCGGCTACTACTCCCCCCGGGCGGCGGCCTTCGAGAAGCGGTTCGCGCTGTGCGTGGCCTGGGGCGCCAACCACAACTGGGGCGCCGTGCAGCGCCGCCGCCTGGAGCGCGAGGGCGAACGGCCGGTGCCGCACTACTGGGAGCACGTGCTCTGGGTGTGGGGGTTCGAGAGCCTCGACGCCTTCATCGAGTTCGCAGACGACGTGCACCTCGACGGCGTCGTCGAGCAGATCACCGTGCCGTTCCTGATCGCGCACGGGGCCAACGACCGGCAGATCCCGCTCGAGTACGCGCACCGCTCCTACGAGCAGGCGGTCAACTCCCCCAAGCGCGAGCTGCGGGTGTTCACGCCCGAGGAGGGCGCGACCGAGCACATCGGCCTGGACCACCTGCCCTACGTCAGCACGTTCATCGCCGACTGGGTGGCCGACACCTTCGCGGAGCTGGCCCGATGAGCGCGCGGATGATCTTCCTGAACCTGCCCGTGCAGGACCTCGCCCGGGCCCGGCGCTTCTACGAGGCGCTCGGCTTCCGGATCAACGAGCACTCCTCCGACGAGGGAACCGTGTCCGTGGTCGTCGACGAGAACATCGTCGTGACTCTGCTGACCTCCCAGCGATTCTCGGAATTCCTCGTCGAAGGGGCCGGCGGGCCGTCGACGGCGCCCTCGGTCATCCCGTGCCTGACCGCGGAACACCGCGCGGAGGTCGACGACCTCGTCAGCCGGGCCCTCGACGCGGGCGGCCACCCCTGGCAGCCGCCGCGCGAGGAGGGCGCGAGCTACACCGCCAGCTTCGCCGACCCGGACGGCAGCGTCTGGCAGGTGCGCTGGCTCGACCAGCTGCACGTCGTCAACTGACCGGCGCTACAGCGGCTGGGCCAGCGCGCCGAGCGTTCGACCGATCAGCTGCTGGGCCTGGGAGCGATCCTCAGGCGGGTCGACCTCCCAATCACTGAGCTGCCACGACGTCTCCACGACCAGCCGGCATCGGTCGAAACGCCGCTGGACGAACGCCTCCAGCGCTGCCTCCACCGAGTCGTTCCGGCTCAGTTCCTCGGCGAGCACCACGGAGTCCTCGATCGCGATGCCGGCGCCATAGGCGATGTGCGGTGTGGTGGCGTGCGCGGCGTCGCCGATGAGCACGATCCGGCCGCGGGACCACGGTGCCGGGACCAGGATCGCCTGCAGCGAGCGGTAGTCGACGTCCGGCCGCAGCACAGCGGCGACCGCCGGCACCACCCCGCCGAACGGCGCCAGCCGCTGCCGGAACAACTCCAGCCGTTCCTCCGCCGGCGGCCGCGGCGCCCCGTCGTCGCGGTGCAGCATCCACACGTAGACCTCGTCGTCGGCGATCGGGACGACGGCGGCCCGGCCGCCCGGGCCCAGGTCGTGCAGGAAGTACCGGTCGGCCTCGGGCGGGCGCGGCGCCGACCCCCGCCAGATCACCTGGCGCGCCCGCCGCGGCTCGGGCGCGTCCGGGAAGAACTGCTGCCGGACGGCGGAGTGCAGCCCGTCCGCGCCGATGACCAGGTCGAACCGCTCGGTCGTGCCGTCGCTGAGATCCGCCTCCACGGAATCGCCCTGGTCGCGGAGCGCGGTGAAGGTCGTGCCGTAGCGGATCTCGGCGCCGGGGGTGGCAGCCACCGCCTCGTCGAGGATCTCGGCGAGGGTTCCGCGCGGCAGGGCGACGAACGACGGTGTGCCGGGCACCAGCGGCTCGGTGACGACCCGGTGGACGACGGTGCCGTCGGGCGCGCAGATGTTCACCGCCTCGTGGTGGAAGCTGCGGTCGACGACCGCCTCGAGCAGACCCAACTGGTGCAGCGCCCGCAGCGGCGAGTTCTGCAGCGCCAGGCCCACGCCGACCGGCCGGGCACGGTCCTCCCGTTCGACGACGAGCGTCTGGATACCGGCACGCCCGAGCGCGATCGCCGCCGTCGTCCCCGCCGGTCCGCCCCCGATGACCAGTGCCCTCATGCGGTTCCTCCTCGTGTCGCCCGGCTAGTGACGGGCCGCGGCCGCGGCGGCCGACGCCGAACGGTCGAAGCGTGACGGGTCGCCGGCGTAGTAGGGCCAGAGCCGCCAGCGCGCGGCACCGGTGCGCTCGGGCGGGCCGAGGGTCACCTCGCCGGTCGCCGCCCACTCGACGCCGCGCACGAGCAGGGTCATGAACGGCACCTTGCGGAACGTGTCCCAGTCGTGCCCGAGGGTCACGCAGAAGCTCCGGCCGGCACCCCACTCGTGAACCCAGGCCAGCGGCTGGTCGGTGTTCATCCCGGGCAGCTCGTCCAGTCCGCCCGGCGGGATGACGACCGGCGTGTGCGCGTTCGGCCATCCGGCCCGGCGGTAGCTGTCGACGTCGTCGAAGACGGTCAGCAGCACCTGCGCCGACGGATCCATGCGCGCGCCAGTGAGGACGTCGTCGTTGACGACCGCCCACTCGGCGTCCAGACCCTCGGTGATCGCGTGCCGCGGCTCCGCCGTCCGGACGACGACCTCGCCCTGCGGCCGGGGCCGCAGGCCGGTCTCCTGGCTCAGGGTGGCCCCGCGCATCCGGTCGAACTCCTCGGGCCATCCCCAGTCCGGCTCCTGCACCGCCGAGCCGTGGAACCAGACGATCCCCTTGCCCTGGTCGCGCACGAAACGCAGCAGCGCCTGTTCCGTCGTCGTCCCGAAGCCCTCGGCGACCGAGTGGTAGTCGTCCCGTCCCTCGTACATGACGAGGACGACGTCGAACCGGTCGAGCAGCTCGTCGCCGATGCCGCGGAACTCCTCCAGCACCCGCACCCGGAACCGGCCGGTCGACTCCAGCAGCGTTGTCAGCATCCCGGTGTGGTGCCGGAAGCTCCGGAACTCGTTGTCGTGCTCGACGGTGACCCGGCCGGTGACCAGCAGGACGTCGAGCTTCCCCGAGGGTTCCGTCATGCGTCCGCCGCGACCGACCGGATGTACTCGACGGACTTGGTCGTCTCGACAGCGGGGAAGTACTCGAGCCCGATGGGGCCGTCGTAGCCGGAGGCGCGCAATACCGCCAGCTGGGCGGGCCAGTCGACGTCGCCACTGCCGGGCTCGTGCCGACCGGGGGCGTCGGCGAGCTGCACGTACTTCACGAACCCGGCCGCGTTGGCCAGCTCGGTCGCCGGGTCCTCGCCCTGGACGATCGAGTGGTAGAGGTCGTAGAGGATGCCGAAGGAGTCGTCGCCGATCGCGCGGGCGACGACGACAGCGTCCTCCGTGGTGTCGGTGAGCGCGCCGGGGTGATCGACCCGCGAGTTGACCGGCTCGAGGATGAACTCGAGTCCGGAGCCACGGTGGCGCTCGAGGGCCTCGGCGAACATGTCGATGATCACCTGCAGGTTCCGCTGCCGGTTCATGCCCGGGAAACCCACCCCGGAGGCCAGCACGATCCGGGGGCAGGCGAGCTGACGGGCGTGCTCGACCGCGAGGTCCAGCCCCTCGTGGAACGGGGCGAGGTCGGTGCCCGGGAAGGTGTAGCCCATCCGCGGACCGGCGATCATCGAGGTCAGCTGCACGCCGGTGTCGGCGAGCGCCTTCGCCAGGGAGTCGAGGTCCTTGTCGGTCGAGAACCACATCTCGACGGCGTCGAAGCCCGCCGCCGCAGCGGCGCGCACCCGGTCACCGGCGTCCTCGCCGGCTTCCTTGAACAGCAGTTCGATGTTGGCGGAGAGCTGGTACACGTCAGGAGTCCTTGCTGGTGAGGGCGGCCGTGATCGACCGGCGGATGAGGTCGTGCTGCTTGCGGACGAGGTCGACCGGGTCCGCCTCGTCGAGGTCGGCGAAGGCGTGGCCCTCCCACTCGCTGGAGAAGAAGCCGGAGTAGCCGCCGCGGACGAACTCCCGGACGATCGCCGGGTAGTCGATCGCCGGCTCGTCGCCGTGCTCGTCGATGTCGTAGAACTTGGCGTGCACGTGCTTGATCTGCGGCATGATGTCGGCCCACTCGGCCGGGTCGACGTGCCCGTGCATGTTGAAGGCCAGCCGCGCGAACGAGCCGAGGCTCTCGGGAGCGATGCCGCGGGAGTGCAGGTACTCCACGAATTCGCCGTGCCGGGCGTTGATGTCGGCGTCGGTCGCCCAGATCTCCTGCAGCCGGTCCAGCTCCTCGGCGCCCAGACCCATCTTCCCGAGCTTGCGCAGGATCGTCGGCGACATGCTGTGCATGGTCGAGCTGAAGTCGGCGACGAAGCCCAGCCGCTCGGAGCCGATCTGCTCGTAGGTCTCGCGGATCTCCATCACCCGGGGCGAGTTCGGGCCGAGCGGGGCGTGCAGCTCCCAGCCCATCGTCAGGTCGAGCTCGTCGGCCACCGGCAGCAGCCGGCGGATGAGCGAGGGCTTGGCGCTCTGGATGCGCACCAGCGGGAAGCCGAGGGCGTGCGCGCTGCGGAACTGGGTGACGGTGAACTCGTACTCCTCGTCCGGCGTCATGTCGCGGTCGCGCCGGCGGCCCATGTCGAGGTTGCAGCCGAACGAGCTGGGCACGAAGCCGTGCCGGTCGAAGGCCTCGCGCCAGTCGCGGACGAACTCGTCGGTCACCTCGGGATAGGTGCGGATCGTCTGCGAGGCGACGATCTCGATGCCGGGCCCGATGCCCGCGGCGTCGACGACATCGAGCAGGCCGGCCAGGTCGTACCGGCCGGCGGCCCACTCGCTGGTCAGCGAGTAGAGGGTCAGCCCGAGCTTGATGTCGCTGCCGGGCACGGCGGGCTCGGCTACGCGGGCGGGTGCGGTGACGGTCATCGGGACGCTCCGTGCGCGACGAGGGAACGGCGGTTGCTGGCGTGGTTGGTCACGTACTTCGTCGGCGCGATCTGCATGTACGGCAGCCGGAGGTCGACGGTCACCTCGACGTCTACCTGCTCCCCCTCGTCCACGGGCCGGTCGAGCGGGACGACGACGACGAGCCGGTCCTGGATGAACCAGAGGACGTCCCACTGGTCGGCCAGCTCGTCGACGCGGAAGGTCCG
>Ga0126307_10000399_pt1 | contig 28072 bp, 25 predicted proteins | sample Plot28_FD_89955 | JGI IMG/M metagenome (GOLD analysis project Ga0126307, IMG submission 89955) | Serpentine soil microbial communities from UC McLaughlin Reserve, CA, USA - Plot28 | ecosystem: Environmental > Terrestrial > Soil > Grasslands | place: USA: UC McLaughlin Reserve, Lake County... | reverse complement strand
GGGTGGCGCTTCCTTAAGGCCATCGGCCGGGCGCTCTGGGCGATCACCACCGAGGACGCTGAGGGCTTCTTTGGGCACTGCGGCTACCCGCTCGGTGCACAACCCTCATGAACACCGCTGTAGAGGCCTGACTAGCGTTCTCGCCGCCGGTTTCTGATCCTTCGCCACACTATGGGCGCGGCCACTATGAGTGCCCGTCTGAGCAGTGTCTTCACGATCGCTCCTTGTCTTGTTGACTACCAGTGAGAGATACGCAAGAGCTGTCCTTCGGTTGCGGTGAAAAGCGTTCAGCCGACGTGCCAGACGGTCCGCTCGCGCGCGGGGCTGCGCCTGCGGGGCCTCTCGCCCATGTCGGGGTAGCCGACGTAGAGGTAAGCGACGATCCTGTCTCCCTCGCCGAGGCCGAAGAAGGCGCGCATGTGCTCGTGGTACGCGACGGGACCGGTACGCCAGATGCTCGCCAGACCGAGGGAGTGGGCCGTGAGCTGCATGTTCTGGACGGCCGCGGCGCAGGCCGCGTAGTTCTCCAGGGTCTCGACCTCGTCGCGGCCGGAGGTGGAGATAACGGCGATGATCACAGGCGCCCTGAAGGCCTTCTTCCGCTCGCGGCTGATCCTACCCGCCGCCATCTCCTCGTCCTCCCCCTCCGCCTCGGCCTGCAGGCGGGCCATCTCGGCCCTCGCCCGAGCCAACTCCCCGCGGCCCTTGCCCGTGAACACGTGGAAGCGCCACGGCTCGGTGATCTTGTGGTTCGGGGCGTGCACGGCGCTCTCCAGGATGCGTTCGACGAGGTCTCTATGCACGGGCTCCTGCCTTACGCGGCCGACGCTCTGGCGGGTCTGTATGGCACGGATCACATCCAACGAAGCTCCTCGAAGGTCTCGCCGACTGGCGTGATTCTATCCGGGTTCGGCGCGGCAAGCTCCGAGGAATTCACCTATCATGGCCTCAGGCGACGAGTCGAGCACAGGAGGGAACGAGATGGCGAAGAGGAAGGTCACGGTCGTGGGCGCCGGCAACGTCGGAGGTACGACGGCCCAGAGGCTCGCCGAGCGCGACTACGCCGATGTGGTGCTCGTAGACATCGTCGAGGGCCTACCCCAGGGCAAAGCCCTCGACATCCTCGAGAGCGGTCCGATCCTTGGCTACGACTCCAACGTAACGGGCTCCAACGGCTACGAGGAGACCGCAGGGTCCGATGTGGTCGTCATAACCAGTGGCAGCCCCCGCAAGCCGGGGATGAGCCGTGACGACCTCCTCAAGACCAACCAGAACATCGTGGGGAGCGTTACGGAGGAAATCGTCAAGCACTCGCCGGAGACGATCCTCGTCGTCGTCGCCAACCCGCTCGACGCGATGTGCCACGTGGCGATGGAGACGAGCGGCTTCCCGCGCGAGCGAGTGGTCGGGATGGCCGGCATCCTCGACACCGCCCGCTACCGCACGTTTATAGCAGAAGAGCTCGGGGTCTCGGTGCGCGACGTCTTCGCGCTCGTCCTCGGCGGGCACGGGGACACGATGGTACCGCTACCGAGCATGGCCACCGTAGGTGGGGTTGCGATCACGGAGCTACTCTCCGAAGACAGGGTCGAGGCTATAATCGATCGCACCCGTCAGGGCGGGGCAGAGATCGTCGGCCTCCTCCAGAGCGGGAGCGCCTTCTACGCGCCGTCCGCAGCCGCGGCCGAGATGGTCGACGCCATCCTGCTCGACCACAAGCGCATACTCCCCTGCGCCGCCTACCTGCAGGGCGAGTACGGCATAAACGACCTCTTCGTCGGCGTCCCCGTCAAGCTCGGCGCCTCGGGCGTCGAAGACATCATCGAGCTTGGCCTCACCGACGAAGAAATGGGAGATCTGAACGAGAGCGCCGATTCCGTGAGAGAGCTGGTGAAAGTGTTGCACGGCTAGAGCGGTTTGCGGAAGGGCTATGCCCTCCGTGCAAACCGCGGCTTCAGGGATCAGGCTTCAGGAAAAAGCCCGACTATCGCGACGCTAAGCCAGATGAGGCCCTCATTCCTCCCAGCTCACTCCATATGAAACGTGCTGTAGAGACGGCTGCCTGTAGAGGACGATCGAAAGCGTGAGACTCCCGGCGGACAATGTAGCGGCCCGCATCGATCTGCGGGCCGCTACTGAATTACCCGATGCCTGAAACCTACAACACCTTTATGCGTCTGCGGACCTTGGTTGCAGCGAGGGCAGTGGCGATCTCGTCGAAAGCGCGGGCCGGGGTCGAATCGACGTCGAAGAGGGATCGTCCTGGCTCACCCGAGGCGTCGGGCAGGATCGGGACGCGGCCCATGACCTGCGAGCCGAGCTCTTCGGCAACCCTGTCGCCGCCGTCGCCGCCGAAGATCTTGAGCTCCTTGCCGCAGTCGGGACACTCGGCGTAACCCATGTTCTCGACTACACCAGCGACCTTGAGGTGCGCCTGCACAGCCATCTTGCCGGCCTTGACGGCAACGCGGGCCGCATCCGCCTGCGGGGTCGTGACCACGAGCGCCTCAGCCTTGGGGATCATCTGCGCTACGGTCAGGGCGACGTCGCCCGTCCCCGGCGGCATGTCCACGATGATGAAGTCGGGCTCGTCCCAGTACACGTCGCGCATCAGTTGCGTCAAGGCCTTGTTCACTATGGGGGCGCGCCAAATTATGGCCTGCCCCTCGTTCACGAAGTTGCCCATGGAGATGAACTTCAGCCCCTGGGGAGACTCTATCGGGAAGATCACACCCCCTACCACGTTCGGCTTGCCGAGCGAGCCAAGCATCACCGGTATCGATGACCCGTGCACGTCGGCGTCGAGGATCTCGACGGAGTGTCCCCCCCGGTCGAGGGCGGCGGCGAGGTTAACGGCGACGGTGCTCTTGCCGACCCCTCCTTTGCCGCTTACCACGGCGATAATGCGGGTCTTGGACTCATCGCGGAAGGCGGGAGCGAGCTCCGAGGGACCGCCGTGAAGCGAGGTAAGCAGGTTCTGACGATCCTCGTCGGTCATTACGCCGAAGTCGACCTCGACTTCCTCGACGCCTTCGATCATCATGAGCCTGTCCCTGATGTCCGTGGTGATCCTGTGCTTGAGAGGGCAACCTGCGGTGGTGAGGGAGACGCCAACCGTGACGTTCGGACCCTCTATCTCGATGCCCCGGATCATGTTCAACGAGACGAGGTCGCGCCCGATCTCGGGGTCCCTCACATCCCTCAAAGCCTCCCGGATACCAGCCTCGGAGAACCCGTCGGCCGGCTCAGCGTCATCGTGCTCATGCTCAGCGAACTCGCTTGCCGTCTCGACCTCGGGCTGCGCCGACCGACCATCATCGTCCGACGGCCCAGCCTTACGCCTGCGAAACCAGTCAACCACGTCTGCCAACCTCCTCCGGCACCACGGACCGGCGATTCGAACTAGCTCGAGTGCGGTAGAAACCTCCTGCTCTCGGCCAATGTTAACACAGGCTCAGCGCAGCTCCGTGCGTGCCATCCGACCCGTCTGAGAAGAGCGCTCTGCACGGAAGCCCTGGCCTCCATAGTCGGGCACAAGGAGTCTCGGATCTTCACAGCGATGTTCAAAAAGGTCGAACCGCGAAGGTAGACAACAATCGCCCTCTGTCCCAAATCGATCCCCAAGACCTTCCTGAAACCTGTTGCCCGTAGCCGCGAGGTGCGGAAGGTCCGATCCTTCCGCACACCGCTTTCAGGAAGGCCTGTACTCTCCGAAGACTCCCCTGAGCGTGTCGGAGACCTCGCCGAGCGTAGCGAGGTTTGCCAGCGCCTCTCTCATCGGGTAGAGAAGGTTTTCGGAGCCCTCGGCCGCGTCCTTCAGGCCGGTGAGGGCCTTCTCTATGGCTCCGTTGTCCCTGCTCTCCTTGAGCTCGGAGAGTCGTTCCTTCTGCCGTTCGCGGATGGTCTCATCGACCGTGTGAAGTTCCATGTCAGGGTTGTCGGCCCCGCCCGAGGTGTAGCGGTTGACGCCGACGATGATGCGTTCCTCTCTCTCGACCTCCCGCTGGTAGCGGTAGGCGGACTCCTCGATCTCGCGCTGCATAAAGCGCTCCTCGACGGCCTTGACCGAGCCACCTAACTCGTCGATGCGCCGTATGTAGTCCCAGGCCGCTTCCTCGACCGCATCGGTCAAGGATTCGACGTAGTAGGAGCCGGCGAGCGGGTCGGCCGTCCCCGTCAGGCCGCCCTCGCTCGCCAGGATCTGCTGGGTTCTGAGGGCGATCCGCGCGCTGTGCTCCGTCGGTAGCGCGAGGGCCTCGTCAAAGGCGTTGGTGTGCAGGCTCTGGGTCCCGCCGAGGACCGCGGAGAGCGCCTGGACCGTGGTGCGGACGACGTTGTTCTCGGCCTGCTGGGCCGTCAGCGAGGAGCCCGCCGTTTGCGTGTGGAACCTCAGCTTCTTGCTCCTCTCGTCGCTCGCGCCGAAACGGTCGCGCATGATCTTCGCCCACATCCTCCTCGCCGCCCTGTACTTGGCCACCTCCTGGAACAGGTCGTTGTGGGCGTTGAAGAAGAACGAGAGCCTTGGCGCGAACTCGTCGACCTCGAGCCCGGCGTCCAGGGCGGCCTCGACGTAGGCTATGGCGTTGGAGAGGGTGAAAGCGAGTTCCTGGACGGCGGTAGACCCGGCCTCCCTTATATGGTAGCCGGAGATGGAGATGGTGTTCCAGCGCGGCAACTCTGCGGCGCAGTAGGCGAACATGTCGGTCGTGATCCTCATCGACGGCCCCGGCGGGTAGATGTAGGTGCCGCGGGCCAGGTACTCTTTGAGTATGTCGTTCTGGGTTGTCCCGCTGACGCCCTCGGCCTGCACGCCCTGCTCCTCCGCGACGAGCGAGTAGAGGAGCAACAGGATCGAGGCGGTCGCGTTTATCGTCATCGAGGTCGAGACCTCGCCCAATGGAATGTCTCTGAAGAGGTCGCGCATGTCGAGGAGCGAGTCGATGGCCACGCCGACCTTGCCGACCTCCCCGAGCGCGAGCTCATGGTCCGAGTCGCGCCCCATCTGGGTGGGCAGGTCGAAGGCCACGGAGAGGCCCGTCTGGCCGTTATCTATGAGGTACTTGAATCGGGCGTTAGTCTCGCACGCCGTTCCGAAACCCGCGTACTGGCGCATGGTCCAGGGCCTGCCGCGATACATGCTCGGGTAGGGGCCGCGAGTGTAGGGGTACTCCCCGGGGTCTCCTAGCCTCTCGGGGTAGTCGAAGCCTTCGAGATCGTCGGGCTTGTAGAGGGGCTTGACCTCGATCCCGGACTCCGTGCGGCGCTCTTCGTGGCGTTTCTCGGTGTCCATGGCGTGTCCTCCCGCTCGCATCTCAGGCGTGCGGCAATTCTACTAGCTCGGTGAGCACCCCGAAGGCACCCCTCGGGTGGACGAAGGCCATCTTGGTGCCCCCTGCCCCCCTTCTCGGCTCCTCGTCTATGAGCTCGACCCCGTTGCGCCCGAGCTCTGCCAGGGTCTCCTCGAGGTCTTCGACCTCGAACGCAACGTGGTGGAAACCCTCGCCGCGTTTCGCCAGGAACCTCCCGACCGGCGAGTCGGGGCGGGTCGGCTGGACGAGCTCGATGCTCGATTCCCCGACCCTGAACATGGTGGCGACCATGCCCTGCTCCTCTACGACCTCGGGTTCTCCTGGCGTGGCCCCGAAGTTTGCCTCATAGAACCTCGAGGCGGCCTCGATGTCCTCCACCGCGTAACCCAGATGGTAGATCCTGTTAAGCATCCTTCTCCCTGCTAGGGCACACCTGCTGTGAACCCCGATTGTAGTCCATGGAGATCCGGTAGAATCAAGGCGGGCTATAGGGTAGGAGGCGAGAATGGTTCAGAGTGTGATGCACAAGATCGGAGAGCTCTCGCAGGAACGCGAACGGCTCCTGGCAAGAGGTGGTACGCACCACGCGGACTCCGACGACCGCGGGCGCCTCGCACAGATAGACCACGACCTGCAAGTCCTCTGGGACCTCAGGCGCAGGGAGCTGGCAGGAGAGAGTATCGACCTGGACGAGGACTTCTACGACCGCTACACGGTAGACCCGGGCCGGGACGCACCGGGCAGATAAGACGCCGCGCGGTAGGGGCGGTTCGCGAAGGCCCTTACAAGAACCGCCCTCTAGAACCCCAGGCGCGTGTTGATGTCGGCCCACTCGGCCGCTGAGGCGATCCTATCCAGGACGTTCTTCAACACCAGGATGTCATCCTCGGAGAACGCATCGCGTCCTGCATCGGGCACGAAGTTCCTCTCGCGTCCGTCCGAGTAACGGACGACGATACGGGTAACGCCGATACCATCCTCCACCGGTCCGCTTTGCTTCCTGGTCCGCTCTATACCGTGCAAACCTTCCTCCTCTAGTTCTTCTTGCCTTTGCGGATGCTGTGGGCCATGGCGTCTATGTAGACGGCCATCTGGTGCAGCTCGTAGGACTCGAACTCATCGCGCTGCTTCGGGGTGAAGACGTCCTCGTCGCCGTTATCGAACTCGATGACGATCTCCTTTATGCCGTAGGCGTCCATGCTGCTCTCCGCCACGTCAAGCGGACTGCCCCGCCACTCTCTGTCCGTTCCTTCCATCACCCGCTCCTTTCTACGGCGAACATCTGCGCAGTTCTCGCGTTCTCGGCTCTGTACCTCTGTACTAATACTAGAGTATCTCCGGCACGCGCGTAAGTCCGAGCGGCCACAGCGGGCTCGCCGTGATGAGCAGTGGGTCGAAAAGGAGCGCGGGGAGCATGTTCGCCACCCTGACCTCTTTCAAAGCGAGCGATCCCAGGCCAAGGCCGAAGAACCGAGCACCTGTGGCCCTTTATTCGTGACCTCCGGTCTCCCGCATGCGGAGGTACGGCTTCTGCCTGGGAAGCAGGAGCACGAACGTGGAACCCACGCCTGCCTTGCTATTTGCTCTTATGGTGCCCCCGTGGGCCTCGGCGATCTGACGGGCGATGGAGAGACCGAGGCCTACCCCATCCTCGGTTCTGGCGGCGTCCCCCCTGTAGAAGCGCTCGAAGACGAGGGGCAACTGGTCCTCGGGGATCCCGACCCCCGTATCGGAGACCGTTAGCGCCACGCCGTCACCTCTCTCCTCCACGCTGACCGTGACGTTCCCGCCCTCCGGCGTATACTTAACCGCGTTGTCCAGGAGAACGGCAGCCACCTGCAGCACGCGCCCCCGGTCGAAGGTCGCCAAGACCTCGCGCTCGGGAGGAACGAACTCGACGGACACCCTGCCGTCGGCGGCCCCGGCGGTCTCGGTCGCCACCTTCGCGACCGCGGCGAGGTCGTAACGACCGACCTCCATGGGCGCGTCTTCATCCCCGCGGGTTAGCGTCAGCAGGGACTCGACGAGGCCGCGCATCCTCCCCGCCTCCCTCCGGATGGTCTCGACGCTCCGGCGCGCCGTCTCTGTGTCACCTTCGAGAGCCCATTCGCCGAGCATCCTGGCGTGCCCGCTGATCGAGGTCAGGGGAGTTCTGAGCTCGTGGCTCGCGTCGGCGGCGAAGCGCCGCTGGCGCGAGAGGGCCTCCTCCCTGCGCCTGAAGGCGGCATCGAGCCGGGCCAACAGGCCATTTATCGTGGTGGTGAGACCTCCGATCTCATCTTTGGGATTCGCAACGGGCAGCCGCTCGGCGAGGTCTTCCTCCCCCATCTTCCGCGCCGTGGCCGTGACGGCCTCGACGGGCCTCAGGGCCGCGCGTGCCAGCAGGTAGGCCCCGCCGATGGAGATGATGAAGGCCACGCCGATACCCGCGGCGAGGATGGTCCCGATGGCCTCGACCCCCTCCAGCGCCGACTCGTAGGACTTCCCGGCCTCCACCACCCTCGCGCGTCCTTCCGGTGGGTCGACGGGCACGGCGTAGATGTAATCCGGTTCTTCGTCAGAAAACTCGGCCGTGCCCGAGGCGGGCTCTCCCGAGATAAGGGCCCGCCGCCAGACGTGGTCCCCGGCTGCATTCCCCGAGGGAAGGTTCACCGTCTCGGTGAGACCACGCCCCTTTCCGTCACGAACGATCACGAAGACCCCGTCGAGCGTGAGCTCCTCGACGTCATCCTTCTCCAGGTTCTCCCCCGAACGTATGCTCCTGGCGGCGTTCACGGCCCGGCCCCTGGCGGTATCTTCGACGTTCGAGAGCATGGCATCCCTGAGCAAGAAGAAGAGTGCCACGCCGAGGATCAGGAGCATCGCCCCTATCACGAGGGCGATGAACAGCGTCAGGCGCCACCTGATGGGCAAGTGCTCACGCCCCCCTCAAGGCGTAGCCAGCCCCGCGAACGGTGCGGATGAGCTTCTGCTCCCCGGAGGCGTCCACCTTCCTCCTGAGGTAACCGACGTAGACGTCGACCAGGTTGGTCGTCAGGCCGAACTCCTCGTCCCACACGCGCGAGAGGAGGAGGTCTCGGGAGAGCACCCGGCGACGATTCCGGGCCATGAACTCGAGCAGTTCGTACTCGCGGGTAGTTAGCTCTATCTCCCGGTCGGCCCGCCTCACCTCGCGGGTGGAGGTGTTGATCTCTAGGTCGGCCACACGGAGTATCTCGTCTCCCTCAGCCCTCCTCAGCAGGGCGCGGATGCGTGCAAGTAGTTCTTCTATGTCGAACGGCTTGGTCAGGTAGTCGTCAGCGCCGTGGTCGAGGCTGTGTACCTTGTCGAGCGTGGTGTCGCGGGCCGTCAGCATGATCACAGGCATCCTGCTGCCCCCCTCGCGCAACAGCTTGAGGACCCCGACCCCGTCCAACCCAGGCAGCATGATGTCGAGGACGACGAGCGCCGGCCCAAACTTCCGCGCCTCCTCCAGACCGGTCACACCATCGTAGGCGCACCGCACCAGGAACCCGAGGTGCTCGAGCTCGGGTTCGACGAAGCCGGCTATCGAACGGTCGTCCTCCACCAACAGTATCCGGGTGCCCGGTATCATCTATTCCTCGTTCTCCTTTGAACAGGTATTCTACTTCCGGTCGTTCGTACGTGGACCCACGGTCCCCTCTCGACCCAACGGAGAGCAGAAGTCCTCCGTCCTCCGGCGAGAGCCGTGCTTCGAACCTAGGCGTCTTACGCTGCGGCGTCCCTTCGCTCGTCGGCCCTGGTGGCGCCCGTCCGCCGGCGACTATCGTCCGTTGCGCGAGGACCAACCCTAGATCCCGTTTCTGAGAGTGGAATGAGAAAGACGCGACGCAGCGTGTCCCATGGCGAGTCCCGTGCGGTGGCGAAGGGGGCGTAATCAGAGTCCGGAAGTCTGTATAATTTCGGTCCGTTATGGCCGGCTTCGCGGGAGTCTTCTAACTTGGATCTCTACGAGTATCAAGGCAAAGAGCTGTTGAGGAACCACGGCCTGGAGACGCTGCCAGGCATCGTCGCTGGGACGCCGGTGGAGGCGGGTAGGGCCGCCGGGACACTCGGCGGAACAGTGGCCATCAAGGCCCAGGTCCTCACAGGGGGACGCGGCAAGGCCGGCGGCATCAAGGTCGTGCACAACCCAAGGGAGGCCGAAGCGGCGGCCGGGGAGATCCTCGGAATGGACATCCGCGGGCACACCGTGGGGCGCGTCTACGTCGAGGGCGGGGCCGAGATAGACAAGGAGTACTACCTCTCCATTACCGTGGACCGGACGGCGAAACGTCCGCTCATTTTGTTCTCTACGGAGGGCGGGGTGGACATCGAAGAGGTCGCAGAGACCAAGCCCGAGGCGATCGTCAGGCTGCACGTAGACCCGCTCCTCGGCCTCCTGCCATACCAGGTGCGTGAGGTCACGTTCGCCGCGGGGCTCGAAGGAGAGGTCGCGAAGGGCGTGGGAAGGACGCTTACTCACCTGTACGAAGTCTTCGAGGACCTCGATGCAAGCCTGGTCGAGATCAACCCCCTCGTCGTCACCAGAGACGGGCGCGTCTTGACGCTCGACGCGAAGGTCACGGTGGACGACTCGAGCCTGTACAGGCACGAAGACATAGCCGCGATGCACGACATCGAGGCCGCGGACCCGCAGGAGGAGCGGGCTCAGGAGGTCGGGCTGCAGTACGTCAAGCTCGAGGGCGACGTCGGCATCCTCGGCAACGGGGCGGGGCTCGTGATGAGCACGCTCGACGTCGTCGCCCAGGCAGGGGGCGAGCCCGCCAACTTCTGCGACGTCGGCGGCGGGGCCGACGCCGAGCAGATCTCGACAGCCCTCGATATCGTCACCTCCAACGAGCAGGTCAGGAGCGTGCTCTTCAACATCTTCGGCGGCATAACCCGCGGCGACGAGGTGGCGCGGGGTCTGCTCTCGGCGATAGAGCGGACCGGGCTCACGCTCCCAATAGTCGTCCGTCTCGACGGCACGAACGCGGAAGAGGGACGCCGGATCCTCGCCGAGAACACACCGGAGAACGTGATAACCGAACAGACGATGCTAGAGGCGGCCCGCAGGGCTGTAGAGCTCGCTAGAGACGGGGGGAGGTAGAAGGTGGCGATACTCGTAGACGATGGGACGCGGCTCCTCGTCCAGGGCATAACGGGCAGGGAGGGCGCGTTCCACACGGGAAGGATGCTACAGAGCGGCACCAACGTAGTCGCAGGGGTGACGCCCGGCAAGGGCGGGCAGAATTACGAAGGCGTCCCGATCTTCAATACTGTCGAAGGGGCCGTCGAAGAGACGGGCGCGAACGCGAGCGTGATCTTCGTCCCCCCGCCCTTTGCCGCCGACGCCATCTTCGAGGCGCTGGACGCCGGGCTCTCGACCATCTGCTGCATCACGGAAGGTATCCCCGTCCACGACATGATGCGGGTCTCCAATTACCTGAAGAACAAGGACGCGACCCTCATCGGGCCGAACTGTCCCGGTGTCCTCTCGCCAGAGAGGGCGAACGTCTCCATAATGCCCGGCGACATCTTTGCGCCAGGCAACGTCGGCGTCGTGAGCCGCAGTGGCACGCTGACCTACCAGATCGTCAACGAGCTCACGCAGAGGGAGATCGGCCAGAGCACCGCCGTCGGGATCGGCGGCGACCCGATAATAGGGACCGACTTCATCGAGATACTGAGCAAGTTCGAGGCCGACCCAGAGACAGAGTGCGCCGTGATGATCGGGGAGATCGGGGGGAACGCAGAACAGCTCGCGGCCGAGTATGTCAGGAGCGAGATGAGCATCCCCGTGGTGGCCTACATCGCGGGCTTCACGGCCCCAGAGGGCAAGACGATGGGGCACGCGGGCGCAATCGTCTCGGGCGGCGAGAGCACAGCAGAGGCCAAGAGCGAGGCGCTCAGGAGGGCTGGTATCAGGGCCGCAACGAACCCGTCCGAGGTCGCCGAACTCGTCGCCGAGGCGCTCGGCCTGGGCTGAAGCGCAGGCAGACCTCGAGGATGGAGATCCTGTCTCCTCTATCTCCGATACCTTATACTTCTTGGGCTCACATGAACGGGTACAGTCCAACCCAGGCAAGCCTGAACTCCCCGGCCGGGGTAGGAGCGTAGTGGCCGAATCCACCGTTTCCAAGGAGCATGCTGGCAGGCGGTTCCTGCGCTGGCTTCTCGAGGAGCGCATCGAAGAGGTGCAGGGACCCGAGGCCAGGGAGGGAGAAGAGCAGCATGCCTGGTGGCAGGTCGTGTGCCTGACCGGCGTGGACTACTTCTCCACCCTGGGCTACATACCGGGGATCGCGATCGCCACCGCGGGAGCGCTGTCGCCCATAGCCACCCTTCTCATCGTCCTGCTGACGCTCTTCGGGATGTTGCCCATGTACCGTGTCGTCGCTGCCCAGAGCCCGCACGGGCAGGGGTCGATCGCGATGCTCGAGAAGTTGCTCTCGTTTTGGAAGGGCAAGCTGTTCGTCCTGTGCTTGCTTGGTTTCGTTGCCACCTCATGGGTAATCACCATCACCCTCTCCGCTTCGGACGCCTCGGCCCACGTGGTCGAGAACCCGTTCTGGCCGGAGGCCCTGCGGGATCAGAACGTACTCATCACCCTCGTACTGCTCGCGGTCCTCGGCGGGATCTTCCTCAAGGGCTTCAGGGAGGCTATAGGCATCGCGGTCGCCGTGGTCGGGGCGTATTTGCTGGTGAACCTCGTGGTCGTGGCGGCCGGCTTCTTCGAGATCGCGACGCAACCTGAGGTCCTGGCAAGCTGGCAGAGCGCCCTCCTTAAGGAGCACGGAAGCCCTCTCGGCATGATCGGCGTCTCGCTCCTCGTATTCCCACGACTCGCGCTCGGCCTCTCCGGCTTCGAGACCGGCGTGAGCATGATGCCGCTGGTACGCGGAGACGCCGAAGACGAGCCCGAGCGCCCCTCGGGGCGTATAAAGAATACCCGCAAGATGCTCTTCGCGGCGGCCCTGATCATGTGCTTCTACCTTATGACTACGAGCTTCGTGACTACGTTGCTGATACCGGAGAGCGAGTTCGCTCCGGACGGCGAGGCCCAGGGCCGCGCACTCGCCTACCTGGCGCACGAGCACCTCGGCAACGAGTTCGGCACGATCTACGACATCAGCACGATAACCATCCTCTGGTTCGCGGGCGCCTCGGCCATGGCGGGGCTGCTCAACATAGTGCCGCGCTACCTACCCCGCTACGGGATGTCGCCCGAGTGGGGCAGGGCCGTCAGGCCGCTGGTGATCGTCTACACGGTCATCTCCATGATCGTCACGGTCATCTTCGCCGCCGACGTGGGCTCGCAGGCCGGGGCCTACGCAACGGGCGTTCTTGCGATGATGACCTCTGCGGCTTTCGCCGTCACGCTCACCGCCTGGCGCGGCAGGCGCACCCTTGGCACGGTCCTCTTCGGGATAATAACCGTAGTCTTCGTCTACGCGCTCGCTTCCAACGTCTACGAACGTCCTGACGGCATTACCATAGCCCTCTTCTTCATCGCCACGATAATCATCATTTCTCTAGTCTCCCGCGTACAACGCTCCACCGAGCTAAGGCAGGAGCGCATAGATGTAGATGAAACGGCCCAGCGTTTCATCGAGGAGGCGGCCGAGAGGGGTGACATCCACCTGGTCGCCCACCGCCGCAGGAACGGCACAAAGGAGGAGTACGCCAGAAAGGAGAGGGAGCAGCGCGAGGACAACCACATCCCGCCCGGCGTCCCTATTCTGTTCCTCGAGGTACAGGTCGAGGACGCCTCGGAGTTCACGGACGTGCTCGAGGTAAGGGGCGTCGAGGTCGGAGATCATCAGGTGCTGCGTTCCGTAAGCTCGGTCGTCCCCAACGCGATCGCGGCCTTCCTGCTATACCTGCGCGATACGATGGGTAAGACGCCGCACTGCTACTTCGGGTGGACGGAGGGCAACCCGATAGTGTACCTGATCCGCTTTATCCTCTTCGGAGAAGGTGACACGGCCCCCGTCACCCACGAGGTACTGCGCGAGGCGGAGCCAGACCCGGGAAAGCGCCCGGCGATCCACGTCGGTGGCCGATGAGTCGGCAGTTCGCCGTCGTCGGCCTGGGGCGTCTCGGTATCTCCATGGTCGGCACCCTCGAGTCGTTGGGGCACGAAGTACTCGCCATAGACAAGAGGGAGGACGTTGTACAGGAGCTTGCGGACGACCTGCCCAACGTCCACCTCGTGGTCGCGGACGCCACTGATGAGGACGCCGTGCGGGGCCTGAACGTCGACGGGTTCGACGCCGCCGCTGTGATGATAGGCGAGAACCACCTCGAGGCCTGTATCCTCGCGACGGCCACCCTGAAGGAGGTCGGGGTACCCAGGATCGTGGCGCGGGCCACGGGCGACATCCACGGGAGGGTCCTCGAGAAGGTAGGCGCCGACAGGGTGATACAGCCAGAACGGGAGATCGGAGTACAGCTCGCGAGGACGATGGCCTCGCCGGTCCTGCTCGACTACGTCGACCTCGGAGAGGACGAGGCCCTGATCGAAGCCCGGGTCCCAGGAGCGTGGCTCGATAAGTCCCTCTCCGACCTCGACCTCCCGCAGAAGATGGGTCTCACGGTCATGGCCCTCAAGCCGAAGGGCGGGCCAGGGTCGCTGCCCCGCGGCGATACCGTACTGCATGACGGGGACGTGCTCGTGGTCGGAGGTTCCAAGAGGGCCCTTGACAGGTCCCCGCTCGTAAGGCCCGACGGCCGGTAGGAGGCACTTTGCACACGGTGATCATTGGAGCCGGGGAGGTCGGGATCAACACGGCCCGTATGCTCTCCCACGAAGGGCACGACGTCGTACTCGTGGAAAAGGACGAGAGGCTCGTGGAGAGCGCGGCCGAGGAGCTCGACGCGCTGGTGATCGCCGGTAACGGCGCCAACCCCAAGCTGCTCAACGAGGCCGGCATCAAGAGCTCCGACCTGCTCGTGGCGGCGAGTAACTCCGATGAGGTGAACATCATCGCGTGTCTGGCGGCGAAAGCCCAGGGGGTCTCCCTCACCGTGGCGCGCATACACAACCCCGATTACTACGAGCCAGGAGAACCTTTCGCCAGGGAGATGCTGGGGATCGACTTCATCATCCACACAGAGCAGATGGCGGCGCTGGAGATCAAGGAAGCGCTGCTGGTGCCAGGCGCGATCAACGTGGACAGCTTCGCCGAGGACACCATCGAGGTGGCCGAGGTGATCCTGGCCGAAGGTTCTGAGGCTGTGGGCCGTGCGCTCCGCGACGTGAGGCTGCCCGAGGGAAGCCTCATAGTGGGCGTCGTGAGGGGCGGAGAGGCTCTCGTGCCGAGGGGTGGCACGGTGCTCGAACATAGAGACCACGTGCTGCTGATCAGCGCCCGCAGGCAGATCTCCGAGGCCGTAGGAGTGCTGGCAACGGACACGGCGCCTGTGCGTGAGGTGACCATCTACGGCGGAGGGCGCATCGGTCTGCGGCTGGCCCTCTCACTCGAGAAGGCGGGCATGTCGGTGAGGGTCATAGAGAGGGACGAGGGCAGGGCGCGCTACGTGGCTTCCCAGCTCAGGAAGGGGTTCGTGCTCCACGACGAGGGGATCTCGCGCGACTTCTTGCTGCAGGAGGGCGTTGACCGTACCGACGCCTTCGTGGCCGTCACAGGGGACGACAGGGCCAACCTTCTCGCCGCCATGTACGCCCGCCAGTTGGGGGCCCGCATGACCATAGCGGGTATAAGCCGCGGCGAGTTCGCGCCGCTCGCTGACGCCCTCGGGGTCGACCTGACGATCTCACCGAGGATGCTCGCCGCCGAGGCGATACTCCGCTTTGTGCGCAAGGGCGAGGTCATCAACGTGGCGCTCCTCGCGAGCGGGGCCGAGATGATCGAGCTAAGGGTCCCCGAGCGGTGCAGGGTCGCAGGCCGCCCGCTCTCGGAGGTGGGGTTCCCCGACGGCGCCATCGTGGGGGCCCTCCTGCGCAACGGGACGGTCGTCATCCCGACGGGCAAGGAGGTCCTCAGGCCGGGCGACGACGCCGTCGTGTTCACCGTCGAGGATGCCGTGGAAGAGGTCGAGAACCTCTTCGCCACCTAGCACTTGAACCCGAGGGTCATCATCAGGGTCAACGCGGGTGTGATCCTGGCCATCGGGCTGGCGCTCCTGGTCCCCCTCGCGCTCTCCTTCCTCTACCGCGACGGCTCGTGGGCGAGCTTCCTGCTTCCGTCCGCGCTGATGGTCGCGGCCGGCATCGTGGCGATCCGCCTCACCAGGCCTCGGGGCCGCGCGGCGGAGTACGTGTCGAACAGGGACGTCTACCTCTCCGTGACGCTGGCCTGGACGCTCGCCGCCCTGCTCGGCGGCACGCCGTTTCTCGTCGAGGGCACCTTCCATAGCCTCCTGGACTCCAGCTTCGAGGCTATGAGCGGGTTCACGACGACGGGGGCCACGCTGCTCTCGGACATCGAAGCCCAGAGCCCCTCCATACTGTTCTGGCGGAGCATGACCCACTGGCTCGGGGGGATAGGGATCGTGGTCCTCTTCGTCGCCGTCGCGCCGCTGCTCGGGGTCGGGGCTGCGAGGCTGATCGGAGCGGAGATGTCGGGGCTTACGCAACCCCGCCTGACGCCCAGGATCGCGGACACGGCCAAGGCCCTCGTGGTCATCTACCTGGCCATCTCCCTGGCCGAGACCGTCGCGCTGCTGCTGGCGAGGATGCCGCTATACGACGCCGTCATCAACACGTTCGGCACCGTCGCGACGGGGGGTTTCAGCAACAAGACCGCCTCGGTCGGCTTCTACGACTCGCTCGCCATCGAGGCGATCATCGGCTTCTTCATGGTGGCCTCGGGCGTCTCGTTCTCGCTCTACTACCTCCTCTACACCCGGCGCCGACTCAGCGTCTTGCTCGACAGGGAGTTGCTCGCCTACCTCGGGATAGTCGTGGCATCTTCTGCCTTCGTGTGGGTAATCCTCGTTCTGGAGGGCGAATACGGGACCTCCCTTGGCACGGCGCTCAGGGACTCGGCATTCACCGTCTCGAGCGTCATAACCACGACAGGCTACGTGACGGCCGACTTCGACCAGTGGGACACGGCGGCCAGGATCACCCTCATCCTGCTCATGTTCATCGGAGGATGCGCCGGTTCGACGGCGGGCGGGATCAAGGTGATCCGCATCCTCATCGTCTTCCGCACGATCCTCCAGGACCTCTTCAGGATGGTCCATCCGCGCGCGGTCACGCCGCTCCAGCTGAGCGAACGCGTGGTGCCAGAGACCGTCAGGGTCGCGGTCCTCGGGCTATTTGCGGCCTGGATCGGGGTCTTCGCTATAGCGACGTTCCTCGTGGCGCTCCAGGAGGAGTTGACCCCGCTCTCTTCGGTCACCGCGGTGGCGGCGACCCTGAACGATGTCGGCCCTGGTCTGGGACAGGTCGGGGCCACGGAGAGCTTCGAGATCGTAGATCCTTTGGGCCGCTTCGTGCTTACCGTCTGTATGCTACTCGGCAGGCTGGAGATCTTTACCGTCCTGGCAATCCTCTCTCCCGCATTCTGGAAACGATAGGGTTCAGGCATCAGCTTTCAGGCTCCAGGTTTTCTCTGTGAACAGAGCGGCCCAGCAAGCGCTATCCCATCTCGATTGTCCGACCGATCCCACGGCGCTATTCATAAGAGGTGACCCACGACACGAGAGAGTGCCGGTCCTCGGCACGGGACACTGTCCGGTTGAAATCCTGATGCCTGAAACCCCGATGAGGAGAAAAAGACTTCTACTCATCGCGGCAGGTCGAAGATCCTTCGCCCCATCAGGCTCTCGACGAGTTCGACCGCGAGCGTGGCAGTGCCGTTCTTGACGTCCAGGATGGGGTTGACCTCGACCACGTCGAGCGAGGAGACTATCCCGGCCTCATTGATGAGCTCCATCAGGAGGTGCGCTTCTCTGTAGGTAAGCCCTCCGCGCACGGGCGTGCCGACGCCGGGGGCGACCTCGGGGTCGACGGCGTCGAGGTCGAACGAGAGGTGGACCCTGTCGACATGCGCGAGGTCCCTGATGGCACCACGCACGACGCGGGCAGCTCCGAAGGCGTCGATATCCTTCATCGTGTAGACCTTCACGCCGGCCTCGCGCAGCAGGTTCTTCTCCTCCAGATCCACGGAGCGCAACCCGATGATGACCACGTCCTCGGTCCTGACGCTCGCTTCTGGACCACCGATAGCGACGAGGTCGGGATGGCCCCGTCCAGTAATGGCCGCGAGCGGCATGCCGTGGATGTTGCCGGAGGGTGAGGTCGCGGGGGTGTTGAAATCCGCGTGGGCGTCGACCCAGATAACACCAGTACGGACGTCCGAGGCGGAGCGCGAAACCCCCGAGATGGTCCCTATGGCGATGGCGTGATCCCCGCCGAGGAAGATCGGGAACCATCCCTCGGAGACTATGTCCGTGGCCCGCTCGGAGACCTCTTCGCAGACGCTCTTTACGGCCGCGAGATGCTTGACCTCCTCCCCCGCCGCGACGGTCTCGGGGATTGGCACCCCGGCGTTTCCGAGGTCGGTAACCCCGTGGCCGAGTTCTTCGAGGGAGGCCTCGATGCGGGCGTAACGGATGGCGCTTGGTCCCATGTCTACGCCTCGTCGGTCCTGGCCGAGGTCCATGGGCACACCGAAGATCCCGACCGGCTCGCGCTCAAACATAGGCAATCCCGCCAGAACGTCGTGGGTCGGCCGCCGCCTCGAAGCGCCCGTCCGGTGTTCTCCTGACCGCGTTGACCCCGCCGAAGAACATATTGGGCGTCTCGTAGGTCAGCACGCGCTCGTATTTGTCGAGATCCGCCACACGGGCGCCGGCCTCGTAGGCGAAGAGATCCCCCTCCGCGTGGAAGCGCGGGGCGAGGACCGCGTCCTCCAGCGCCATCCCGAAATCCAGGACGTTTATGACGGTCTGCAGTATGGCCGTGGGTATGCGGGAGGCGCCGGGCGACCCGAGCGCGATGATGCCGCCGTCCTCTGAGGAGACGACGGTAGGGCTCATGTTGGAGATCAAACGCTCCCCCGGCGCGAGCGCGTGGAACCCTCTGGGGTTGAGCTCGGGCTCGCCGAGGGTATTGTTCATGGGAACACCGGTGCCAGGCACAACGAGCCCTGATCCGTAACCCATGCTGGCCGTGATGGAGACGGCCAGGCCATCGCTATCCACGCACGAGAGATGTGTTGTATGCGGCGATCCGAACGCGGAGAAGATCCTGCGCCGCTGCTCTGCCGCGTACTCTTCTCCGGTCAGCCGCTGTGCGACCCGGCCGTTCTCGGCACCGTCGAGGTAGGCGGTCTCGCGATCTCTGAGCGCCAGCTTCATCGCCCCGGTCATCACCTTCATGTACTCTGCTTCAGTCATGGCCGCCAGGTCGTAGGCGGAGACGACCTTCAGCATCTGGGCCAGCGTCGGCCCTCCGGCGGAGGGCGGACCGTTGGTATGCATGGCCCCGGCGCCGTAGCTGACGCTCATCGGCTCCCTGACGAGGGCCTCGTACTCGGCGAGGTCCTCCTCGGTCATGATGCCGCCCATCTGGAGCATGTAGGTGGAGATCCTGCGCGCCAGCTCCCCCTCGTAGAACAGCGAGGCCCCACCCTCGCCGACCGCCTCGAGCGTGTCGGCGAGCTCGGGGAACCGCATCTCTTCGCCCTCAAGGTACACCCGCTCCCCCTTGTAGAAGTGCCTGCGGGTCTCGTCGGTCAGCTTCAGCACCTCCTCGGCGACCTGGAACCAGAGGGCCGAGGTTCCGCACACCCGGAACCCTTCGCGCGCGAACCTGACTGCAGGGACCAGCGCCTCCTTCAAGCTCATCCGGCCGTGGCGCGACAAGAGCTTCTCCCATCCGCGCAGGGAGCCGGGGACGGCCGACGACGCCCCGCCGACGATGGAACGCACGCCGGCCCCGTACTTGAGGATCATCGTCTGCGGGCTGCCGCCGGCCCCGAACGCCGAGGCAGGGAGCCCCTTGCCCGGCATCACGTCGTAATAATCTATGAGCTCGGCCACTCCGGAAGGGTTCCTGACGAGGGCGAAGCCACCGCCCCCGATCGAGCTCATCAGCGGCTCCGTAACGGCAACGGCCGCCGCTGCGGCGACCGCAGCATCGGCGGCGTTGCCCCCCGCGCGATAGGACTCCGCTGCGGCCTCGGCCGCATACGGCGTACCCGCAGCGGCGGCGAAGGTGCGCTCAGGGCCCGTAGTCTCCATAATTGGCTATGATACGCTAGCAGGCACGCTAGCGGAAAGGGTTCGCATTTTGAGCGAGGAGAGAAGCGGCGGCAGGAGGTTCAACACGGCCACGGACGCGGAGATCCTGAAGGCCGACGTCGCCGACTCCTACTTCCACAGGACGATGCAGGTCCTTCGCGCCCGCGGCCTCGAGGATACCCCGGTGCACGCCGAGCTCGCCTACAAGACCTCGGTCCCGGACGAATGGTTCGTGGTCGCCGGCCTCGATGAAGTGGCCTACCTGCTCGACGATGTGGATGTCGATGCGCGGGCCGTGCCGGAGGGTACGATCTGCCGTCCCCACGAGCCGGTGCTGACGCTCTCCGGCCCCTACGGCGCTTTCGCAGAACACGAGACCGCGATCCTCGGCCTGCTCTGCCAGGCCTCGGGCGTGGCCACTGGTGCGGCCCGCTGCCGCCTCGCCGCCGGCGAGAAGCCCGTGATCTCCTTTGGTGCGCGCAGGATGCACCCGGCCGTCACCCCCATGATCGAACGTGCAGCCTATCTGGGCGGGTGCGACATGGTCGCCGTCGACCTGGCCGTTGGACGCCTCGGCATTCCCGCCACGGGTACGACCCCCCACGCCCTCGTCCTCGTCCTCGGCTCGACCGACGAGGCAGCCAGGGCCTTCGACGAAGTCATTGACCCCGAGGTACCCCGCACCATCATCATAGACACCTTCGACGACGAGAAGTTCGGCGCGCTGATCGCCGCCAAGGCGATACCGGACTCGATCTACGCGATCCGGATGGATACGCCAGGCAACCGCCGTGGGGACTTCTTGGACCTCATGCGTGAGGTTCGCTGGGAACTCGACCGTAACGGCTTCGAACACGTCAAGATCTTTGCCTCGGGCGGCATCGACGTCGAATACATCCTCCACCTGAATCCGGTCTGCGACGCCTACGGTGTCGGCGGCGCCATCGCTGACGCCCCCATGATCGACTTCTCGCTCGACATAGTGGAGGTGGACGGCGAAGACCGCTCGAAACGCGGCAAGCGCGGTGGGCGCAAGCGCCTCCTAGAACTGGAGGGTGGCAAACGCGCTATCCTGCCCGAGAACGTCCCCGCCCCGGAAGGCGCAAGAGACTTGCTGAGCCCGCTACGGGACCTGTACTCTTCCCTGCCTGATCCGGGCGTCCTTCGTCAACACGTTCTCGAGCAGCTCGGCACCGGTGAATTCGGCCTCTGAAGCCCAGCCCTCATCACCTACAGCGGTTTTCGTATCGAGTGAGCCTGGAGGACTCGTGGCGTCCTCTCGCCTGGCAGTGGGTTTCTCCGGGCTTTTTCCTGAAGCCTGAAACCAGTTGGCTGCAGCCGCGGTGCGCTAAGGGCGCAGTCCTTCTGCAGACCGCTCTAGACCAAATTGGCTAGTCACAAATAACCCATTTGGACGATGTCGGATTGTACCTTGTGGCCCATAATTATGGTGTGATCGAGGCGATGAGAAGGGAGGCGGCATGGATGATTCTAAAGTCGATGCCAGAACCGTGACCTGCCCCTTCTGCTCGGAGGCCGAACTCCGCGCCTTCGGTCGCAACTCCCTCCGCTGTGATGAGTGCGGGGGCGTCCTCGGTGGGGCGCTCCTGGAGACGCTCAACATGATAGTCACGCTGCCCGACGCAGCCGGGGTCCACGCCTGCGAGTGCGGCCACCCCGAGATGAGACGCCTTCCCGACGGCGTGTACCGATGTCCGGCCTGCGGATCTGAGGTCACCCCGGTCTGCGCTCCGGTGTCATGGAAGTCCCCGGACCATACCGAGGCGTACTGGTCGGGCTGGCTGGACGGCCGCTACGGAGATCCGGAACAGTTCACCAGTAACAGTCGCCTCTCCAAGTGGAAAAATCCCTCAGACCGCCTCGACTACTACCGTGGCCACCGCGCCGGTTGTGAAGCACGCATGCGCAAGACCAGGCTCGTCGAAGCCTCGTAGCACTACGTCATGTTTCGCGCGAGCTGATCACCAGGTAGTAGCTACACTCCCCCTCGCCAGCATTGTCGAAGCGGTGCGGCAAGTCGGCCTCGAAGTACAGAGCATCGCCCTCCCGTAGTAGATACTCCTCGCCGCCGAGTATCGCCCTCAAAGCGCCCCCCTCGACGACGATGTGCTCCTCGACGCCCTTGCGGTGCGGCGGAAACTCGCCCGAAGTGGAGCCCTCAGGGATCTGGTTCCGGATGAACTCGACGCGCCTCCCTCCGAAGCTCGGCGAGAGGACCTGGCGCTCGAAGCCCGTCTCGGGGTCGCGCATGACCATGCGCCTCTCCCGGCGCACGACGACGACCTCGCGCCGCTCCTCCACGCCGGCAAGCCCCGAGAGCGTCACGTCCAGCCCCTCTGCCAGCTTCGCCGCGACCACGAGAGTGGGGTTCTTCTCCCCGCGCTCCAGCTTGGAGATCATCGCCCGACTCACCCCAGAGAGCTCGGCCAACTCCTCCAACGTCAGCCTCCGCCCCCGGCGTAACTCCCTTACGCGTTCTCCCAACCGCCCGGAGGAGACCTGGGCTACCATCGTCGAACTCCCGCTTGCAACCACATCATCCATTTGGTAGAAGGTATTCTATCATGGTAGATTTTCTCGGGATACTGATCTCTGCGATGCCTTTCGCGGTCGCCGCCTTGGGGTTGGTTGGCCTGGGGTGGCCTGCGTCCAGGGCTGGGGTCGCTTCGTTGGCGGCGGCGGTATTTGGGGCGGTAGTGTGGCCGGGGCTAGAAGCCGCTGCGGTACCGAGGGCTTTGCTCGGGGGACTCGGGACCTCGGCCCAGGTGCTGTACGTACTGTTCGGAGGGTTGTTGCTCTACAACCTGCTAACGGCCGGAGGGGCGGTCGGGGCAGTGTCGCGGTTCCTGGGGAGGTTGGAGCCCGACCCTGTGGCGCTCGCGGCCGGGGTCGTGGTAGGGGTAGCGCCCTTCTTCGAGTCCGTCACGGGGTTCGGGGTGGCCGTGGTCATAAGCGCCCCGATCCTGCTCGCCGCTGGGTTCACGCCCTTGAGGGCCGCGGTGCTGGCGAGCTGGGGCCAGTGCGCCGTGCCCTGGGGGGCGCTTGGCGTCGGGACCGTGATCGGGGCCCACCTTGCGAGGATGGGCTTCGGGACGCTCTCCGACGCGAGCGCGATCCTGAGCCTTCCCCTCTTCCCCGTCTACGGCGTCGCCGCCGTCGCGCTCGCCGGTGGGTGGCCTGGCGTACGGCGACGCGGCGCGGAGGCGATAGCGCTTGGACTGGTTGCAGGCTCGGGGACTTTGCTAACGAGCCTGTACCTGATCCCCGAGCTCTCCGGGGCCGTCGGAGGGCTCGCTGCTACCGCGGTCTTCCTAGCGCGTAGACGTAACCGGCTCTCTGGGGTTCCCGTGCCCGCGCTGCTCCCCTATGCGTTCCTGCTCGCTCTGCTCGCCGCGGCGAACGGCATCGGGGCGTTGCGTTCGGCTCTCGAGAAGCTCGGTCCCGTCTTCGACGGGCCGGGCCTTCCGTTGCTCCTGTCAGGGGTGTTCGCGGCGCTACTGCTGGACCTCAGCGGGGGCGGGTTGCGCTCTGCCACCCAGAGAACCGCGGCACAGTGGCTTCCGACGGCGGGGGCCGTCATGACGTTCGTTCTGGCGGGAGAGGTGGTGGCTGGGAGCGGCGCGGCGGGCCTACTCGCTGGAGGCGCAGAAGCCCTCGGCTTCCTCTTCCCGGCGGTCTCGCCCGCGCTCGCGGGTCTGGGCGGCGCCCTCACCGGCTCCAATGCCGCCTCGAACGCGTTGTTCATGCCGCTTCAGGTCGAGGCTGCGCGGGGGCTCGGCATATCGGAGGTGCCCACGGCCGCCGTGCAGAACGTCGCCGGGAGTCACGCCAGCATGCTCGCGCCGCAGCGGTTGGTACTCGCGGCCACGGCCACGGGCCTACTCGGCAGTGAAGGCGACATCCTGCGGACCTCGGTCGCCCCCGTTGCCGTCTCCATTGGCATGCTTGCGATCCTCGGCATGTTGTTTCATTAAAGCCACTTTGCGGCCGGTTAGGCGATTCTCCCGTTTTCGGTTCCGCGCAGGCGCCGCGCGGTAACCGACGAGGTCTCGGTGGTCGACACCGGTACCTCCTGGCCCAATCGTCGTTCGATCCTGCACTTCTCGAGCAGGGCGATGGCCTTGTGGTAAAGCTCTACTTCAGTGCAGGCGTACCGACCGCCCTCGAGGCCCTCTTCCAGTTTTTCACGGATATCTTGCATCACCATAAGGCTACACGTCGGACCCCGCCCTCAGGTTACAGGAGTGCAACATACCGGTAATAGCCTGATAACACGAGAGAGGCTCGAGTCCATCGACGACTGTAGCATGAAAACGCATGGAAGAGCTCTTCGCACCGAGGCTACTGGAGATCGGCTTCAGCTCCCTTAGCACCACGGCCGCGGCCTTGATCGTGGTGGCCTCAGAGGTCATCGGGATGGCCGCGGCGTTGAGCAGGCCGAGCACTCTTACCGATGCGGCCGGAGAGCTCGCTGAGCTCGTCGCCATCTCGTCCGCGGCGGCCGTGCTGCACTATCTGGATCGACTCATCGCGATGGCGGATGCGGAGATGTATCGGTCGAAGAAGGGCATGAACAGGGTGTCGGTCTTCGATGATCCGTGAGTCCAGCGTTCGGACACCCGCCGCAGCCAGGGTAGCGTCAGGGAACCCTGTGCCTGGGTTGGTAGACGACTGTCCCGGCGTATTTGTGCGCGGGCTCGTAGTTCTCCTGTATGTCTCTCAGCATCTCCCGCGTCCACCTCTCCCGCTCGATGCCAGCTGCGTAGGGCGGCTTCCATATGAGGATCACAGGGAACTTACGGCGCTCTATGGATTCTAGAAGCGGTTCCTGATCCCACCTGCCGTCCCTCTGTAGCTGAGTCATCTCGAAGGGCTGGAGGTAGATCCTGCGGCCGTCGAGGGGAAGGAGGCCCGCGTATTCATCGGCAAGCACCGGCCCCTTCGAGTGCTCGACGATCTTTTCGAGCCTGGCTAAAGCGGCCCTCTGGGAGATCACATCAGCCTGGAATCCCGCGTAGACGTACTGGGAGGCCTGGACCATGATCGCCACCTGCGCCGTCAGGGCAAGGAGCAGCGCAAAGCGTGCCCCTGGCCTCGAGGAGTAGTGGGCGATCAGCGCCCCTGCACCAAGAGCGAGCGCCGCGGAGAGCTCGAGCAGGTAGTTGACGTCCGAGCCAACCTTGCCGATCAGGAGCGCGGCCACTGCCGACCCCACGAGGTAGGCGCCGACGAGCCACCACGTAGCCGGCCTCAAGCGGAGCCCCAGAACCAGAAAGGCCACTCCCCCAATGAGGAGGAGTGGCATGAGGCCCTGGATCGTGGAGAGACTGTAGGAGACCTGCTCCCACCTGAACTCGTTCACGTTGGCGGTCACAGTGTGGAAGAAGAAACCGCCACCCGTGAGGGCGCTGAGAGCACCCAGGAGCAGCAGGCCAAGCCCGCCGGTAAGAGCAGCCAGTTCGAGCGCCGTGCGCCTGTGCGCGCCTGCCAGGAGCCAGACAAACGCAGCAAGAGGGGCGGCCAGGGCGTAGGTCTGGCGGGTGTAGATCGCCGCGACGAAGAGGAGCACCGCGAGGATCACGCCGCGGCGATCGGGACGTCGGACGACGGCGTAGAGTCCACCCCAGGAGAGGGCGAGCCCCAGCATATCGACGCGGTCGAGCGAGGACCAGTGCAAGACGAAGGGTACGGCCAGGAAGGTGAGGCCACCGGTCGCCGAGGCTATCTTGTCACGGGTGAAGGCGTACAACGTCAGCGCTATCAGCGCGGCGACGGCGATGGTGGACATGAGAGAAATTGCCCGCCCGTACCAGAACTCAGGTCCGAAGGCCCACACAAAGGGCGCCTGGAGCAGAATGAAGAGTGGCGGGTAGTTCGAGACTACGTAGGGGGGTTTCGAGAGATCGGCGGGATAGATGCTCTTCATATCCTGGAGCCTCACCGCCTGGTCGAGGAGCGGGCCCTCACCGTAGTTGAGTGGGTAAGGGAAGGCGAGGGCGGCGAGGCCGTGGCGCACGAAGAGCGAGGCCGCCCAGGCGCCTGCCAGCAGGAAGATCGCCGTCGCCACCCAGAGCAGTACCCTCTGCGCCGCCGAAGCCCTGCTCGTGTCGCGCGTCACGCTCCCGCCGAGGGCGTCGCCCGTAAGCCCTGCGAGGATGCGTCCCCGGAAGGCCAGGAACAGCGCCACGGGTGGCAAGGCGGCGAGGAGCGAACCGGCCGCAAGCGGTCCGGGGAAGCCCATTCTCGCCTCTGCAACGAGGTCCGAGAGCACTACTGTGACGGGCCTGACGAACTCGCTCAGCGTAAAGGTGGAGGCGAAGATCAACTTGTTCCAGGCGAGGACGAAGACGAACACCCCCGTGGCGAAAAGGGAGGGCGCGGCGAGCGGTATGACGACCGAGGTGAGCACACGCAGACGGCCAGCGCCGTCCACCCTTGCCGCTTCCTCAACCTCAGCGGGCAACTCGCGGAAGAACGTCGCCAAAAGCCAGATCGCAAACGGCAAGAAGACCGTGTCTGGGACTATCGCTCCCAGCTGGGTGCCAATGAGGCCACTCTCCCTGAGCTGCACGAGAAGCGGCACGAGCAAGGCGACCGGCGGGAAGAACGCGACGGCTAGCATGGTGCCGAGCAACCCGTTCGCGTAGGGCAGGCCGAAGCGGGCAAGGGCGTAGGCCGCAGGGCAGGCGAGGGCGAGCGTCAGGGCTGCCGTGCTGCCGGCTATGATGGCGCTGTTGGCCAATCCTGCCGTGAGAGAACTATCAAAGAGGACCACAGGGTAGGAGAGCAGCGACGGACCCGTGACCGCGCCGCCCCCAGCCCCCGGCGCGTTGGCGACGCTCACCCAGAAGACCCAGGCCAGCGGTGCCAAAAACAGGGCCGAGAGCATCCCACCGAGCGCCACGAGCGCGAGCCCGGATCGCCCGTATCCGGGACCGGCGCCGGTCCCGTCTTCGACCCTCTGGAGCCCCGAGTGGGCGAGGCCCGTCGAGGCCTGCGCCCGCAATACGAAGGCGAAAAAGAGGGAGGCGAGGAACGCGCAGAGGAACATAAAGACCGCCGCCGCGTTGCCCAGGCCGAAGTTGATCTGGCTCAGCATCACGTCCTGGTAGACGTAGGTGGAAAGTGAAGCGAGGTTATCGGCCCCCAGCACCCTGAAGAGGTCGAAGACCCGGAAGGCGTCGAGGAGCCGGAGGAGCAAGACGACCATAAGTGTGGGCTTCAGGAGCGGCAGGGTTATGCTGAAGAACCGCTGCAGCGCGCCCGCGCCGTCGACGCGGGCGGCCTCGTAGACGTCTTTGGGGATAGTCCTCAGCCCGGCCAGTAGCAAGAGCGCCACAAAGGGCGCGGTTCGCCAGGCGTCGACGACCACGGCCACAGAGAGCAGGACACCCTGATCGACCAGGAGCAGCTCGTGGTTCCCGAACCCGAACACCTCCGCGGCCCTGCTCAGGGGCCCTACCCCGCTGAAGAGCGCCAGACGTCCGAAGGTTGCCACGACTACGGGCGGAAAGACCCAAGGCAAGAACGCGGCCGCCGCGAGCGCCCCCCTGCCGAAGAAGGGCTTCGAGAGCAGGAGCGCGAGACCAAGTCCGGCCAAAAAGGAGAGGCCTCCGCTCACCGCGGTGAACACCAGCGTCGTCTCTAGCGCCTCGGCGAAGTCGGGGTCCTCCAGCATCCTGGAGTAGTTCTCCAGACCGACGAACTCGCCGGCCATGCCGGGCAGAACCCTCCTGAAGCTGTAGTAGGTGGCGAAGGCCAGCGGGTAGGCGACCATTGCCAGGATCGCCAAGAGCGCCGGCAGCGCCATCCAATACCCAGGTCCAGTCCCCCTCGAGGCCTTCACCATGCGGCTACTCACCACCGTACTACTCGCCCCTTCTGCCCTTCATGCCCTCAGGCGGCGACCGGCCGCCCGCGAACTCCCGACTCTAGTCTAATCCTGTTGGAGACCGCGCTCTATGCAGCCTTCTAGGAAGCTCCTGCCCCTGTGACCTTTTAGAGTTCCTGGACAGTTGGCAGGCGGGAGGATGCGTCGGGACCTGGCATGGTGCACACTGGAGACCGCGCACAGAGCTACCCAGGGAGGGCCTAGTTGACGGCAGAGAACGTCACATATTCGAACGCGCCTGACGCCACCGTCCTGATCCACAGTCCGTGGATGACCTCCCAGCCAGAAGGACTGGCCCAGACACTTCGAGGATATCATGGGCGCCCGATCCTCACGGGCCACTCCTTCGGTAGGATGCTCAATGGGAAGGGTCTCTGCGATGGGCTCTAGGTTCACACGACGCCGGTTTCTCGAAGGGATGGGCGTCGGCGTCACGTACCTCGCGTTGGCTAATACGGTGGGCTGCGAGTCTCCCGAGCACACTCCCAAGGTCTCGCCACTCACAGGCGTTTCATCCGCGCCTGAAGAAGGCGTGTGGACTTTCCACTCTCGCACCGATCTCAGCCCTCCGGCCGTCGAGGTGACCGAACAGGCGCACGACGACACCGCCTCTGGTTACATCTTCGTC
>Ga0126307_10000398_pt1 | contig 28077 bp, 22 predicted proteins | sample Plot28_FD_89955 | JGI IMG/M metagenome (GOLD analysis project Ga0126307, IMG submission 89955) | Serpentine soil microbial communities from UC McLaughlin Reserve, CA, USA - Plot28 | ecosystem: Environmental > Terrestrial > Soil > Grasslands | place: USA: UC McLaughlin Reserve, Lake County... | reverse complement strand
GTTCCTCCAGCGCGGCAAGCAGGTCGTTGATTCCGGGAATGTCGTCGGACTGGCCCGTGAACGTCGTCCCCAGGACCGCCGCTACGCCGATCGTGTTCTCGTCGACGTGCGGTTCCACGTCATCGGGGCCGATCGTGTACCGGTGCTTCTGGAGGGGCACGATCCGCGGCTCGACGTCGAAGTAGCGGCAGAACTTCTCCCAGACCACGTGAACGTCCCCGCCGAAGACGAGATTTGGCCTGTCGACCGGCTTGCCAGCCGCCTCCCGCCGGCCGCGCCAGTTCCACTTCAATGAGAGGGCGCCCAGCATGATCGCCTCGGACGAGCCCTGGGTGCGGGCACCGACGGTTTCGGCGGGCGCGTTGAACAGGCCGGCGAGCATCCTGATGCAGCGTTGCTCGATCTCGGCGGTGCGCGGGTACTCGGCGTGGTCGATGAAGTTGCGGTGGAGGTTTGCCGCAATGATCCTCTGCGCCTCGGGCTCCATCCAGGTGGTCACAAAGGTGGCTAGGTTCCGCTGCGGATCGCCCTCGAGCGTCAGCTCCTCAGCAACCAACCGCATGGCCTCCTGGGCCGCCATGCCGGTCTCGGGAAGGTTCCCGTCCCGAGCCTGCTCGACGATGAACCTGTTCCCATAGAGGGCGGCCACTGCCCCGTCGATCTCGGTTGCGTACGCCACCACCAGCTCCTTTCGAGCGCTCGGAGCCTCGATACAACCGCGTGGACCGCCCGGGCACATCACTCGAAGCGGGTGATATGTCTACTGCGGCGGATGGCTCTCGGCCGTGAGGAACACGAGTGCGGCCTTCACGCGCTTGCTCACGTCCTCGGCTTCCGAGAGGTTCAGCTTCAGGAAGATCGAGTTGATGTGCTTCTCAACCGCCCGCTTCGTGAGCACCAGCGACTCCGCGATCGCCGTGTTGCTCTTCCCCTGCGCTATCTCCGCCAGCACCTCTCCCTCGCGGGGCGTGAGCTCAGCGAGCGGAGAGCTCTCGGTCAGCGCCTTGGCGCTCACGAGCTCTTCCACGATCTTGGGATCGATTACAGACCCGCCCTCGGCCACCGACCTGATGGCCCTGACCAGCTCCTCCCGCTGGTGTACGCGCTGCTTGAGCAGGTAGGCGCGGCGATCTGACCCGTTCTCGAGCAGGGCGAGCGCGTAGCTCGGGTGGCCGTACTGGCTGAGGACCACTACGCCGGTCTGCGGGTGCGACTCGCGCAGGATCGTCGCGGCGCGTATGCCCTCATCCGTTTGGGTGGGAGGCATCCGGATGTCAGTGAGGACCACGTCCGGTTGATGGGCTTCGACGGCGTCCAGCAGCGAGTCGAGATCGCCGCATGCGGCCACAAGCGCGATTTCCGGCTCGGTGGCGAGAAGCTGCTGGATTCCCTCGCGCACGATCAGGCTGTCTTCTGCGAGGGCAACCCGGATGGCCACGCCCAAAACCATAGGTGGTCCAACAGCCCGAAGAGTGGTGGTGCTCGCCTACCGGAACATGGGGGCGAGCGCCCTTGCCCCGCTGGGCCGCCCGGCTCGATCCTTGCACTGGCCATGGAAACCGCGTCAGCTGCTGCCCTGCCCGCCACCCATCGCTTCCGGCGTCGCGACGCGGCGGGGCGCCGTCCCCCCACGCGCCCGCGCGGTACTGTCGCCCGGCCGCGGCTCATTCGGCGACTCTCGGAGGCGCGCGAGCCTCCGTTCGTGCTGCTCGTGGCGCCAGCCGGCTACGGCAAGACCACCCTGCTCTCGGAATGGGCCGCCTGTGACGGGCGCCGATTCGTGTGGATCGACCTGGGCGCCGGGGACTGTGACTCGTTCCGGCTGCTCGCCTCCGTAAGGAGGACGGTGTGTGAATCTCAGCCGCCGACCGTGCTGGTGGTCGACAACGCGCACCTGGTGAGCACGCAGGGCACGTTCAATGCCCTGGAGGAACTGGCGCGCTCGATGCCGTGCGGCTCACAGCTCGCGCTGGCGTCGAGGTCGGAACCGAAGCTGCCCGTCGGAAGCCTGCGGGCGCACCGGAGGATTTTCGAGCTGCGCACTGCGGACATGGCGATGACTCGCTCGGAGGCGGGCGCGCTGCTGGCCGCGGCCGGAATACGCCTCGCGAGCGATGGGCTCGACACATTGATGCACAGGACCGAGGGCTGGCCGGCAGGCCTGTACCTGGCGGCGCTCTCGTTGCGAGCACAGCCGAACGTGGAAGCCGCGCTGTCCCGTTTCGCCGGCGACGACGAGGTGGTGGCTGACTATCTGCGCGACGAGCTGATCGAACGGCTCGAGCCGGATCAGGTGGCCTTCCTCCTCCGGACCTCGATCCTCGACAATCTGTCCGGATCTCTCTGCGACGCCGTGCTCGACGAGGGTGGCTCAGCCAGGACCCTTGGAGCGCTTGCCCGCTCGAATGTCCTCATGGTGAGCCTGGACCGGGGAGGCACGTGCTACCGGTATCACCGGCTGTTCGCAGAGATGCTGCGCGCCGAGCTGCGCCGACTCGATCCGCAGCGGGAGCCACAGCTTCACGCGCGCGCGAGCGCGTGGTACGAGGAGCATGGGGACCTCGACTCCGCCATCCGGCACACGGTCGCCGCCGGAGATCCCGAGCAGTCCGGCGCGCTGCTGTGGCGCCATGCGAGCTCATACATCGGGCACGGCCGCAATGCGGCGCTGCAGAGCTGGCTCAACCGCTTCAACGACGACCAGGTCGCCGACGTCCCGGCGCTGGCGGTAGCAGCCGCAAACACCCGCCTGGCAGCGGGAGACGGTGACCAGGCCCGCCACTGGGCGTCGGCCGCGGCGCACAGCCTTGCCGGGCATCCGTCGACCGGGCCGTATCCCCTGGAGCCCTCCATCCTGCTCCTGCGCGCCGTGGTCGCGGACGATGGCCTGGCACAGATGGCCCGTGACGCGGCACGCGCCTGCGCTGTCTCCTCGGAGGAGGGCGACACGCTGTCGTTCGCACGCCTCCTCGCGGGTGTGGCCCACCACCTGACCGGTGACGGGCCACGAGCTCGTGGCGAACTCGAGGAGGGCGCGCGCTCGAGCGCGGTGGCAGGGCCGCACATCCAAGCGCTCTGTCTCGCCCAGCTCTCCTTGCTCGAAATGGACGAGGAGGACTGGGACGCCGCCGCGACGCTGAGCGAGCGGGCACGCTCCCGCGTGGAGGGCTGTGGCCTGGCGGACTACCCCATCGTTGCCCTCGTGTACGCGGTATCCGCCCTCGCGCTCTCGCACAGCGGGCGGGCCGAGGACGCACATCGCGACCTGCGCAAATCGAGCACGCTGACGGCCAGGCTCGTGGACTTCGCCCCGTGGTACGAGGCCGAAACTCGCCTCGCGCTTGCGCGTGCGTCGCTCGGCCTGAGCGACGTGGCCGGAGCGCGATCGTTGCTCGCCGACGCGGCGCCCTTGGTGCGGCGGACTCCGGAGTCCACGACGCTCCGTGCCTGGGTCGCGGAGACGTGCTCCCAGCTCGAGGCGGCCACCGGATCGGCAGGGGACGTGCTCACGCTCACCGCGGCCGAGCTGCGAGTCCTGCGAATGCTTCCCACGCACCTGTCGTTCCCTGCGATCGCAAAGCACCTGTTCGTGTCGACGAACACGGTCAAGACCCACGTCCGGGCGCTGTATCGCAAGCTCGATGCGTCATCTCGCTCGGAAGCCGTCTCGCACGCGGCCGCCGCCGGGCTGCTCGACGGGCTGCGCGCCGCATGAACAGCGCCCCGGAGGAGCCCGGGGTTCTCACCACACCCGGCTGGCTTCGCAACCTGGGGCGCACGGCCTGGCTGCTCGTCGGACTGATTCTGTTGGTGGTGGCCGCCGTCTGGATCATGGCGCTTACCAAGGCGATCGTGGCTCCTGTGCTCACCGCGGCTGTGGTCGCGGCGGTCGCCGCTCCGCTCATCAGTTGGGCTGAGCGGCACCGCGTGCCTCGACTGGTCGGTGCAGTGCTGTTGCTGATCGGGTTCATAGCGCTGGGGATCGGAGTGATCGTGGTCGTGATCGGAGGAATCACGAGCCAGAGCGGCGACGTGAGCTCCCACCTGACGGACGCGAAAGACACGATCGCGGGCTGGCTCAAGGACCTCGGCGTCGATCCGGGCAAGGCCGAGAGCGCCAAGTCCGACGCGAGCTCGGCGGCGAGCGGGGCGGTCAGCACTCTCCTGCACGGCGTGGCGGGCGGGTTGAAGGAGCTGTCGTCGCTTGTCTTCTTCCTTGCGTTGACGGCGCTCAGCCTGATCTTCCTGCTGAAAGACGGCCCCGAGATCCGCGCATGGGGCGAGCGCCACCTCGGAGTGCCGCTACCGCTGGCGCAGACGATCACCACGAGAAGTATCGAGTCGCTGAGGGGCTACTTCCTCGGCGTGACTATCGTGGCCGCGTTCAACGCGGCGGTGGTCGCCCTGGGGGCACTGATCCTCGGCGTGCCGCTGATCGGCACGATCGCCGCCGTTACCTTTCTCGCCGCCTATGTGCCTTATGTCGGTGCCTGGACAGCCGGCGCGTTCTCGGTGCTGGTCGCGCTCGGGGGTGCGGGGACCGATGCCGCGATCGGGATGATCGTCGTTCAGCTGCTCGCAAATGGGGCGCTTCAGCAGATCGTGCAGCCGATTGCCATGGGGGCCGCGCTCGGCATCCACCCGCTTGCGGTCCTGATCGTGACGATCGCGGGTGGCGCCCTTTTCGGGGCAGCCGGCCTCATTCTCGCGGCCCCGATCACGTCTGCGGTCACGCGCATTTCGGCGGATCTCTCACGCGCGCGCGGAAGCCCGACTCCTGCGGACGACGCGCCCGCTTCAAAGGCGGACGCGGTCCCCGCGTGAACGGCTGGTCGGGATTCTTCGAGACGGCGTTCAGGCAGTCCCGGAACGCGATGGTGCTCGTGGACGACCGGCGCATCCAAATCGACGTGAACGGCGCGTACCTGAACCTCCTTGGGTACCCGCGTGGACGCCTCATCGGCGAGCCCCTCTACCGTTTCGTGGCTGAACCGTCGCGCCTCTCCGGCGAGGAGTGGGCCGCGGCGTTGGCGGTCGGCCGGTTCACAGGCGAAGCGGACATGATCTGCGCTGACGGGAGCCGGGCGAGCGTGCAATGGGGCGCCTCCGCAGAGGTGGTGACCGGGCGTCGGCTGGTCCTGTTCGTGGCGCTCAGCACCTCCCGCTGGGGCGGGCAGTTCCGGCGCACCACGTTGTCCGCGCGAAATGAAGGCCAGCTCTCCAAGCGCGAGCAGGAGATCGTGCGGCTGATCGCGCTGGGCAGCACCGGTCCGGAGATCGCCGACGAGCTGCAGATCGCGCACGACACCGTGCGCACGCACGTGCGCAACTCGATGACGAAGCTGCGAGCGCGCTCACGCGCGCATCTCGTCGCGAATGCTCTGGGCCATGGCGCGGTGCCGGCCTGAGCCAGGCCAAATCACCCAACTGTGGTATGGCGGAGTCGGACTGCGCCAGCAACCCTGAGGCGATGTGCCTGCTGGGTGCGATCATCTGCGTGTCGAGTTCGAGGTACCCGGCCTGAGCGAAGCCGTGGAGCTCGCGAGCGAGCTGCGGGTGATGGCCCACGCACGCGTTCAGATCCGCCCTACGTCCCCGCGTCTCCTGGGGCGGAGGTGGAAGGTCACGTTGACGATCCCATCGCATGGTGGTCCGGTTCGCGTCGTGATCGTCGACGACTCGGCGCCGTTTCGGCGGGCTGCGCGAGAGCTGTTGCAACGGCGCGGCTACCAAGTCGTGGGCGAGGCTTGCAGCGCCGCCGCCGCGCGCGACGCGGTTGAGCGCCTGCTACCCGACGCGCTGCTCGTCGACGTCGGGCTTCCGGATGGCTGCGGATTCGAGCTGGCGGCTGCCCTCACCCGCGCCCAGCCGAACCTGGCGGTTTTGCTCATGTCGGCAAACGATCATCCCGCCGGGGGGGAGCGCCTCCACACCAGCGGAGCCTGCGGTTTCGTGCTGAAGTCGTGCCTGGCGGCAGCGCCGCTCGATCGCTTCTGGCGAGCGCCATCACCCTGATCGGATGATGTAGCCGGTTCACGACCGGCCTAGCCTCACGGCACGTGAGTGCGACGAGCTGGGAGCCCGCGAAGCTGCGACTCCGGCCTGGCCGGCTGCTCCTCTCGTGGGCGACGGCGGCGGCAGCGGTGGCCCTGGCCGCCGCGATCGTCCCGGGCTTTGGACTCGAGCAGTCCGGCGCCGCGTTCGCCGTCGCCGCGGCGATCGCGCTTCTGAACGCACTGGTGCCCCCGATCCTCGCCGCGCTGCGGTTGCCGTTCATGCTGGTGGCGGGCTTTCTACTTGTTCTCGCTGCCGACGCCCTCTTGCTCCAGCTCGCCAGTGACCTGCTGCCCGACGACGTCCGGGTCGACTCGTTCGGGGATGCGCTGCTCGGCTCTCTGGTGATGTCCGCTGCGAGCGTTGTGCTCGAAACCATCCTCGGGACGAATGACGACGACGCGTACACGCTGCGAGTGACCCGGCGAATCGCACGGCGTCAGGGCGCCACCGCGCCGACGAACGTGCCGGGCATCGTCTTCCTCGAGATCGACGGCCTCGCTCTCCCGATTCTGCGCGACGCCATGCGCGACGGCAGCGCACCGAACATGGGTCGCTGGATCGCGGAGGACGGCTACCGACTCGCGGAGTGGGAGCCCGACCTGTCCTCGCAGACCGGAGCGAGCCAGGCGGGGATCCTGCTCGGCTCGAACGAGGACATTCCGGCATTCCGCTGGGTCGAGAAGGAGGCCGGCCGCATGATCGCGTGCTCCGCCCCCGCCGACTGCGCGGAGCTCGAGCGTCGCCATGCCACGGGACAAGGGCTGCTTGCGGACGGCGGCACCAGTCGCGGCAACCTGCTGTCGGGAGAGGCGGAGGAGACAATCCTCACGGTCAGCCGCGTCGATGCCGAGCGCCGGGCAAATCCGGGATACCGGGCGTTCCTCGCGAACGGCTTCAACGTGACGCGAGCACTGGTTCTTTTCGTGTGGGAGGTGGTGCTCGAGCTGACGGCGGCCGCGCGTGCCGCCCGCCGCGACGTCCGTCCGCGCGGCCACCGCGGTGGCGCCTACCCGCTCATGCGGGCAGCGATGTGCGTGATCGTCCGAGACCTGATCGTCTTCGGGGTGCTCACTGATCTGATGCGCGGGCGACCGGCCGTGTACGCCACCTTCTCGAGCTACGACGAGGTGGCGCACCATTCCGGGCTCCAGCGAGCCGACACGCTGGAGGCCCTGCGCAAGCTCGACCAGCAGTTCGGGCGGATCGAGAGGGCGCGCCGCTACGCACCGCGTCCCTACGAGCTCGTCGTCCTCTCGGACCATGGCCAGACCCAGGGCGCGACCTTCAAGCAGCGCAACGGGTACGGCCTCGACGAGCTCGTCGAGCGGTCCCTCGAGCAGAAACGAGTTGCGGGCTTCGCTGGGGGTGACGAGCAGAACGCCATGGTGCAGACTGCGGTCAACGAGGCGACCGGGCGGCAACCGAAGAAGCGAGCCAAGAACGACGTGTCCAACCGCGATGTCGTGGTGCTGGGGTCCGGCAACCTCGGCCTGATCTACCTGATGGAGGCCACGCACAGGTTGACTTTCGAGGAACTCCTCGAGCGTCATCCCAGGCTGCTCACCACCCTGCGCCAGCACCCGCACATCGGCTGGCTGCTGGTGCACTCCTCGGAGCACGGCGCGGTGGTGCTCGGCCCAGCCGGGACGACCTATCTGGACGAAGGACGCGTAGACGGCCAGGACCCGCTTGCCGCGTTCCCGCCCACAGCGGCACAGCACCTGCTTCGCACGGACCGCTTTCCCCACGTGGCGGACATCATGGTCGGGAGCTTCTACGACCCGGTGCTGGATGAAGGGTGCGCCTTCGAAGAGCTGATTTCGTTTCACGGCGGTCTCGGCGGCCCCCAGACCCGCCCCTTCATCCTGTACCCACCGGGGCTCACCCCACCGGCCGAGCCGGTCATCGGGGCGGCGGCTGTGCACGCCCTCCTGCTGGGATGGCGGCACGACCTGTCAGCCGGAGCAAAAGATCAGGAGCAGACCTGCACCGAGGTCGAGCAGGCGGTCTGAGCGGGACTGAGTGCGCAAGTTCACCCGATCGGGGCGATGCGGCGCGCGGCGACCTCGACGAGCTTTCAGCACGGCAAGCCCTACGTCATCTCGAGCCCGAAGCCGTCGCGGTTCCGGCGCGCGAGAGGCGGCTCACAGGAGGTAGTGGATGCGAGGTACAGGCCGAGTTGTGTTCGCAGCGACGTTGCTGTTGATCGCGGGCGTTCTCAACATCATCTATGGCATCGGCGCGCTCGATGACGCGAACATCTTCGTCAACGACAAGCGGTACATCTTCACCAACCTCAACACACTGGGTTGGGTCTTGATCATCCTCGGTGTGATTCAACTCGGCGGAGGGTTCTCCCTGATGTCCGGAAACACCTACGGCCGGGTGATTGGGATCATCGCGGGGAGCCTCGGCGCTATCGGGGCCCTGCTCTCGATCGGCGGCGCCTACCCGTGGTGGTCGCTCGGGATCTTCTTCCTGTGCGTGTGGGTCGTGTATGGCATCCTCGTGTTCGGCGAGGACGAGAGGGTGGCGCGCACCTGAGGCCGCAGGGCGGCCCCGGGTCCCGACCTCAGGCCGAGACGATGGCCCTACCGGTGACCTTGCCGTCTAGGCAGCTCTTGGCGTTCGGCTTCGGCGCGGATGCCGCGTTCGAGGGCCAGTTGGTCGGAGCGCTCGAGCGGTTGGAGAGCGGAGGTGCACTGCGCATCCTCGACGTGCTGTTCGTGGCAGCCGACGAGGCCTCAGGAGAGCTCTTCGCACTCGACCTCCAGGGCGGCGCCGGTGGTTTGATCGCGAAGCTGCTCGACTTCCGTTTGGATCCGGCCGCGCGCCGCCGCGCAACCGAGCGTGCGGTCGGTGACCCCGCGAACGGAGATATGGCGCAGTTGTTGCGCGATATCGGCGAGAGCCTCGAGCCGGGTGCGGCATTGGTGGCGGTGCTTGTCGAGCATGTCTGGAGCCGAGCCCTGGAGGACGCTGTTTCGCGGGTGGGCGGCAAGGCGCTGTCCACGGACTTCGTGGAGGCCGGGACCCTGCCCGAGCTGGCGCCCGACCTCCTGGGGATGGTGCGTTGACCTTCGGCTCCTAGGCCAGCGCCACGATCACCGCGAGCGTGCCGAGCGCGAGCACCGTCGCTCCAACCGTCATGGCGATCACAGCGCGGTCGCCCACATCTGCGAAGCCGCCGCGGTCCAGCGCCCGCCCGACCGCGCGCCGGCGAACGGCGGCTCCGACGAACATGGCTCCGGCGAGCGCCGCGTACCCGGCTCCAAGCAGCGCGTACGCCGTGCCCCCACCATCAACCAGCTGCGGCACGACGCCGCCCACGCCGACAGCCGCCGTCGCCGCCGCGATGCCCGACCGCCACCAGGCCAGCCACGTCCGCTCGGCGGCCAGTCGTGTGCGGCGCGTGACGTCGTCGTCAGACTCGCCCACGGTCCCTCACGAGGAGCCAGCCCTGAAGCGTGAACACGATGCAGTGCAAGGTCGGCATCTTGCCGATTGTCCGCGCCGGAGAGGTGAGTCGAATCACCCGCTTCGGGTGACGACCCATGACCGGAGGCAGTGAAGGGTCACCCTATGCCGCACTCCTGCTGCGCACCCTCTGCGCCCGCGCGTGACTCGACGGCCGTGGCGGAGGCCACGACGACGCGCCCTGGCCCGACCAACGGCATGGTGCAGCTGGCCGGCGGCGAGTGCCAGATGGGGAACGCCGGTGCTCACGCGTACCCCGATGACGGCGAGGGACCCGTGAGGCGCGTGCGTCTGGACCCGTTCTGGATCGACGCCTGCGCCGTCTCGAACGCCGACTTCGCACAGTTCGTCGAAGAGTCGGCACACGTGACCGACGCGGAGCATTTCGGCTGGTCGTTCGTGTTCGCCGGGCTGCTCCCTGACGACTTCTCGCCCACACGTGGCGTGGCCCATGCGCCCTGGTGGCGGCAGGTCGATGGCGCGGACTGGCGCAGGCCTGAGGGTCCGCAGTCGCATCTCGAGGGGCGGCTGGATCACCCGGTGGTTCATGTCAGCTGGAACGACGCACAGGCCTACTGCGGCTGGGCGGGGAAGCGCCTGCCTACCGAAGCGGAGTGGGAGTACGCGGCCCGAGGTGGGCTCGAGGGGAAGCTGTTCCCCTGGGGCAACGAGCTCGAGCCCGGTGGCGAGCACCGCATGAACGTCTGGCAGGGGACGTTCCCCGCCGAGAACACTGAGGCTGACGGCTTCTACGGCAGCTGCCCCGTGGGGGAGTTCCCGCCGAACGGCTTCGGGCTCCACAACACCACCGGCAACGTCTGGGAGTGGTGCGCAGACTGGTTTCACTCGGACTTCCACACGCGGGACGTGCGCACCAATCCACAGGGACCGCGTCGCGGAGCGAACCGCTCGACCCGTGGCGGCTCCTACCTTTGCCACCACTCGTACTGCGAGCGCTACCGCGTGGCCGCGCGCAACTCGATGACACCCGACTCGACAACGGGCAACACGGGATTTCGCTGCGTCCGCGACGGGTGCCCGCACTAGGACGAATCGGGTGTCGCCAACCTTGTGGCGCGGGGCTCGCTGGTCAAGACTCGAAGGATGACTCTCCTGTGGATCTGGTCGCGGCCGCTGAGTCGCGCGCGAGCTTGCAGGAGCAGTTAGATGGAGCACCGGGCGATGCGGGCAATTGCGGGCACGGCGGGCGCGACTCTTGCGATGTCGCTCGGGTACGCACAGCTCGCGTCTCGCCGGAAGCGCGACGGTTTGGCCGATGCGGTACTTCGCATGGTGATACGCGCGTCATGGCGCGAGGCGCGAGCGACAGCGAGGGATGCGTGCAACGTGCCCTACCGAAGGCTCGCCGGTTCCGGGAGCCGTCGGAGGCGCCGCCGGTAGACGTCCATCACCGCGCGCGGGAAGTCCGCGTGAGTCTGACTGCGCAGTCGCGCCACGCGCTCGCGGTGGTACGGGCTCGAGCGGTTCTCGTTGTGGCCGATGACGTTGCGTGTGCGGATCGCGTAGCGGCCCTGGAGCGCGCGGGTCAGCCGGAGTGAGGCAGCCAGCTGGCGCCTGTTGCCCATCACCTCGGCGTCGCTCTGTCCCACGTGCTCGATCCCGATCGCGGTCCAGTTGAGGCCCACCGTGTGGCGGCACATGATCGAGGTGGGCACGAGGCGGTAGATCGTCCCGTCGCGATCGATCACGAAGTGCGAGCACACGCCCGGGAGCTCGTGCAGCTCCGGATCGGCCTCGTTGCGCGAGAAGTAGTCGAACACAGGCGGGAAGCTGGTCGTGGCGGTGTAGTGCTCCACGATCACGCGCGGGCTCTGCAGCCGGAAGTTGTGGATGCCGTAGTGACGCTGCGCATAATCGGCCGTGTCCGCCTTGCGCTCGTCGCCGAACGGGATCGGCTTCGAGACCTCGCGCGGGGGCGCGATCGCCCGCGCCAGGGCGAGGACCGCGTTCGCGTGGCGGCGCACGCCGGCGGAGGGCAGCGGCCCGCCCGGCAGCTCGACCACGAAGGCGCTGTCGCCCGGGAAGCTGTGGTTCTGCCAGGCGACGGCGGTGCCGTGGTAGCGCGGCAGGCTCCTGCGCGGCAGGTCGCTGCGCGCCGAATAGAGGCGCTCGAGCACGGGGTCGCCCGTGCTCTTCACGACGATGTGCAGCGCCTGGTGGTACCAGAGCGTCACGCGGGGGCGCTCCCTCTCGATGAAGCGCTGCATCACCTGGGTCTCCGGCTCGGACGCCGGCCCCGACCCGGACTCGTACACGCCGTCCTGGGACTGCCAGCGGTACGGGAAGTTGCGGTTGAGGTCCACCCCGTTGGCGTTGTGGCGCGTGCCGGCGGCCGAGCCATCCGGGTTGGCGTCGTCCACGAGCCAGATCGCCGTGCCGCGCGGTGGCCGCGCGCGGCGCAGGCGAGCGATCACCGCCTTCCCCGCCGGCTCGTTGCCGTGCACCTGGCCCACCACGAGCACCTTCACGCGCGCGCGAGGGCTGCCCACGAGCAGGGCGCGGATTGACCGGTCCTGCGCGGACCGGCCAATCGTCTCCCAGCCGCTGGACGGGGCCGGCGCAGCGGGCGCGCTGGCCACGGCCGCGGCCGCCATGCCTGCAAAGAACGCGGACAGGATCACCAGCCGAGTATGGCGAGCGGCCGGAGCCGCGAGCCCCGCCAGGGCGCTAGGGTCACGCGCTCGTGATCGCAGAGCTAGCCGAACGCGCCTCCTCGGGTGGGCGGATCGCCATCGACACGGAGTTCGTCTCCGAGCGCCGCTACCAGGCGCTGCTCTGTCTGGTCCAGGTGGCCGTGCCGGATCCGGACGCCGAGGACGGAGTCCGCACGGAGGTGCTCGACCCGCTCGAGGGCGACCTCGACTTCTCCCCGCTGGCCCGTGTCCTCGCCGATCCGACGGTTGAGGTGCTGATGCACGCCGGGCGCCAGGATGTGGGGATCCTGCGCCGTAGCTGGAGCACCGAGGTCACGAACCTGTTCGACACGCAGGTGGCGGCAGGCTTCCTCGGGTTCGGCAACCAGGAGGGTTACGAGTCGCTCGTGAGGAAGGTGCTGCACGTGAAGCTGAAGGGCAGCGAGGGCTTCACGAAGTGGGACCGCCGCCCGCTCACCGCCCTGCAGCTCGAGTACGCGGGCGACGACGCGCGGCTGCTGCTGACGCTCGGCGAGGAGCTGGAGCGGCGCCTCGAGGAGCGCGGCCGGCTCGAATGGGCGCGTGAGGAGTCGCGCGCGCTCGAGGACGTTCGGGACGAACGTGACGCCGATCGCTCCTTCGAGAAGCTGCCGCGGCTTGCTCGACTCAGCGACTCGGCGCGTGCCGTCGCGCGCGAGCTGGTGGAGTGGCGCGAGCAGGAGGCGCGTACCGCCGACCGCCCGCCGGGTGCCGTGCTGCCCGACCAGGCGCTCGTGGAGCTCGCGCGCCGGACGCCGCGCGACAGGAACGGCCTCGAGCAGATCCGCGGCCTGCCTCCACAGATGCTGCACCGCCGCGGCGACGCGCTTCTGGCCGCAATCGCCCGAGGCCGCGACCGCCCTGCGCCCGAGCCACCGCCCGAGCCGTCCCCGCGCGACCCCGCCGACGCCCCGCTCGTCTCGCTCGCGCAGGCGCTCGTACGCCACCGCTCGATGGAGTCGGGCGTGGCCGTCGAGCTGATCGCCACCCAGTCCGAGCTCGGGACGCTGGTGCACTCCCTGCGTCGCGGCGATGACGGCGACCACGTGCGCGTGACCCACGGCTGGCGCCGCGAGCTGGTCGGCGACGAGCTGCGCGAGCTGGTGAAGGGCCGCCGCGCGCTGAGCGTGGGCCCGGACGGCGGCCTCGTCGTCCGCGAGGCCTGACCGCCGAGCTCGACGCCTGCCTCAAGCGAACGCGTCAGCGAGGCATGCGACGGCGAGGCGCTCAGGGAGAACCGCCGGTCAGGCGTCGGCTGGCGGCAGCGCTAGGCCACGCGGAAGCTCGCCCTCGTCGATCAGGCGCCGGATCTCGCCGCTGCGCTTCGGGCTCAGGTATACGTGGCGCTGCCCCACGCTCGGCTTCTGCTCGAGCAGTCCGGCCTCCAGGAGCGACTCGCCGACCGCGTAGGCCAGCGCCCGGTCGTGCCCCGCGAAGCCGCGCGCCAGGTGGTCGAAGGCGGTGTGATAGCCCCCCCACTTGCCCATGCCGTCGAGCCGCTGGAGGATCCGGCGGGCCACGCGGCGCACAGGGTCGGGGTCCTGGTGAGCGCGCGACCGGGCGCCAAAGGGCTCGAGCAGCCGGAGGACCTGGTCCTCCAGCGCCTCGACGGTCTCATCGTCGAGCGGCGAGCCACCCAGGCGCGTCACGGCCTCCGCCACTCGCAGCGGGTGCGTGGCGCCGATCGGCTCACGCAGGTCCGTCCCGCCCTCCAGCACGTGGCCCGGGAGCAGGTGCGCCCGGGCACGCAGGCGGTCGATCCGATGGTCCTCGAACTCCGCGTTGAGCGCCTCGTGCGCATACTCCACGGCCCCCGCCGGGTCTGCCGACGGGTACGCGAGCAGAAGCATCCCGCCGAGCTCGCCGAGGCGGAGCCGCAGCTCCTCGCGTGAGCGTGGCGGGCCGGGTGAGGCGCCCTCCACCACCTGCTCCACCGCCACGGCGGCCAGCGCCGCCGAGCGCTCACCGACCGCGCCCGGGTCCGCCCGCAGCTCAGGCGTCACGGGCAGCACCGCCAGCACCTCGCCGCCGGCCGCAGCCACGGCCACCGCGATCGGCGTCCCGTATCCCGTGCGCCTCTCGGTCAGTTCGCGCGCGCCGCGCCGGAGCTCGGCGTCGAGCAGTTTGCGAAGGCGCGCCGCCGAGTCGCGGGGCGCCTCGCTGCCCCCGGCGTCCGCCAGTGCCTGCTCGAGCTCGCTCGAAGACACAGCCATCCCGGGAGCGTACGGCTCACTGCGTGATCGGCCGCATAACGGGTACGTTCGCCTACGTGAACGAGAAACTCGTGCGCATCTACCTTCAGGACCACCACGCCGGCTCCACCACCGGGATCGAGCTGGCACGCCGAATCCACGGAAGCAATAAGGGCAACGAGTACGGCGCGACGCTGGCGAGGATTCTCGACGAGATAGCGGCCGACAGGAAGTCGCTCGAGAGCATCATGGACGACCTCGGCTTCGGGGCCGACACGATCAAGGACCTCGGCGCCTGGGCACTCGAGAAGGTTGGCCGGCTCAAGATGAACGGGCAGGCCACCGGGTACTCGCCGCTCAGCCGCGTGGTCGAGTTGGAGGGCCTGGTGACCGGAATCACCGGAAAGATCAGTCTCTGGGCCGCCCTCCTCCAGATCGCACCGGACGAGCCGCGACTGGACGTGGCCCGCCTCGAGCGCCTGCGCGAACGCGGCGAGAGCCAGCGCACGACCGTCGAAGAGCTGCGCGAGCGCGCGGCTCGCGAGGCTTTCGTCGGCTGAGCGCGCGCGGGCGCTCGCGCGCGGGGCTAGTCTGCGGCGCGTGTCCTGGGAGCCCGAGCTCGAGGAGCTGCGCCGACGCGAGGAGCTCGCGCGGAGGATGGGCGGGGAGGAGCGCGTTGAGCGCCAGCACGCATCCGGCCGGCTCACGGTTCGAGAGCGCATCGAGCGGCTCTTCGACGAAGGAAGCTTCCATGAGACCGGGGCGCTCGCCGGCCGCGGGACCTACGGCAACGACGGGGAGCTCACCGAGTTCCTGCCCGCCAACACGATCGTCGGCCAAGGCCGGATCGACGGGCGCCGCGCGGTCGTGCAGGGCGACGACTTCACCGTCCGCGGCGGTGCCGCCGACGCCGCGATCTGGGAGAAGGCCGTCTACGCCGAGCGTCTCGCGCACGACCTTCGCCTTCCGCTCGTCCGGCTCGTGGACGGCACTGGCGGCGGCGGGAGCGTCAAGACGCTCGAGCAGATGGGCTTCTCGTACGTGCCGCCGCTGCCCGGTTTCGACTTGGTGGTGAAGAACCTGTCGATCGTTCCCGTGGCCGCCGCCGCGCTCGGCCCGGTGGCGGGTCTCGGCGCCGCTCGGGTGGTCTGCTCGCACTTCTCGGTGATCGTCAAGGGAACGGCTCAGCTGTTCGTGGCTGGCCCGCCCGTCGTCGCGATGGCGGGCATGGGCGAGGCGCCCGACAAGGAGGAGCTGGGCGGCGCGCGTCTGCAAGCTCGCGCGGGTGCGGTGGACAACGTCGCGGACAACGAGGACGACGCGCTCGCGCAGCTGAGGCGCTTTCTCGCCTACCTGCCGGACAACGTCTGGGAGGCGCCGCCGCTCCGCGACCCGAGCGACCCCGCCGATCGCCGCGAGGAGTCGCTCATCTACATCGTTCCGCGCGACCCCCGTCAGCCCTACAAGATGCGCCGCATCCTCGACGCGGTCCTGGATCGGAACTCCGTCTTCGAGCTTGGGAAGGCGTTCGGGCGTCCCACGATCACGTGCCTGGCGCGGCTCGGTGGCCGGCCGGTCGGCGTGCTCGCGTCCGATCCCGAGCACTACGGCGGCGGCGTGACGGCCGATGCCGCCGAGAAGACAGCCCGCTTCGTGGACATGTGCGATCAGTTCCACCTGCCGGTGGTGAACTTCGTGGACGTGCCGGGCTTTGTGATCGGCACGGACGCGGAGCGCGCCGGCACGATCCGGCGCGGCTCTCGCGGCCTGTTCGCGGCGGTCCAGGCCACCGTCCCCTGGGTGTCGATACTCGTGCGCAAGGTGTACGGGGTGGCCGGCGCGGGGCACGGCGACGGCTCACGGCTCAACCTGCGCTTCGCGTGGCCGTCTGGCAACTGGGGGTCGCTGCCCATGGCGGGCGGTCTCGAGGCGGCCTACCGGCGCGAGCTCGAGGCAGCCGAGGACCCAACCGCGCTCCGCGACGAGATCGCGGCGCGGCTCGAGGCGGTCACGTCGCCGTTCCGGACCGCGGAGCGCTTCAGCGTTGAGGAGATCATCGACCCCCGCGACACGCGCCAGATCCTGTGCGACTGGGCGGAGCGGGCCCACGAGCTGGTCCGCCACGAGCTGCAACACGGGCCGAAGACGCGCGGCCCCCGCCCGTAAACGCCCGCTTGACCGTACAGCCTCGCGTGGACGCCGTTGTGGCTGGCGTGATATAGTTGCATACGCAATCATCGCTCCACCGGAGGAGAGACCGACATGAAGCTCAACGGCATCCATCACATCACGGCCATCACCGGCGACTCCCAGCGCAACGTGGACTTCTACGTCGGCGTGATGGGTCTCCGGCTCGTCAAGAAGTCGGTCAACCAGGACGACCCGACCGTCTACCACCTCTTCTACGGAGACGAGCACGCCAAGCCCGGGCTCGACCTCACGTTCTTTGAGTATCCCGGCGCCGCCCCCGGCCGCGCGGGCGACGGGATGGTTCACCGCGTCGTCTGGCGCGTCGGCGCCGCGGAGGCGCTCGACTTCTGGAGCGAGCGCCTCGCCGGCGCCGGCATCGAGACCATGCGTGAGGGCAACAACCTGCTCTTCCGCGATCCCGAGGGCCTCGAGCATGAGCTCGTCGTGGCGGACGCGCCGGACGAGCCGCTGATCGCCGAGCACCCCGAGGTGCCGGCCGAGCACGCGCTCCAGGGCTTCCACGCGGTGCGCGCCTACGCATCGGACCCCGAGCGCAGCCGCGGCCTGCTCGAGGAGGGCCTCGCCTTCCAGCGCTCAAGCGACGGTTGGGAGGCGCGCGGTGACGAGCGCGGCGGCCTCTACCTCTACGACGCACCGCCCGCCGAGCGCGGGATCCAGGGAGCCGGGACGGTCCATCACGTCGCGTGGAACTCGGCCGACGAGGATCACGAGGCGTGGCGCGATCGCGTGGCCGAGAACGGCGCGCACCCCACGCAGGTGATCGACAGGCACTACTTCAAGTCGATCTACTTCCGCGAGCCGAGCGGCGTCCTGTTCGAGTTGGCTACCCCCAGCCCAGGCTTCACAATCGACGAGCCGCTCGAGACGCTCGGTGAGAAGCTCTCGATTCCGCCGAAGCTCGAGGAGCTGCGCGAGCAGATCGAGGCGACGGTCCGCCCGCTCGAAAATCCGCGCACGGCGGCTCGCACCCACAGCGGCTAGCCGCACTTGCCGCGCGGCCGTGCTGTTGACTTGCCCGGTGCTCTTCACCGGCGGAACGATCCGAACGCTGGACCCGGCTGCCCCCGTAGTGGGGCAGCTGGCGGTTTGTGACGGGCTGATCGCGGCAGAGGCCGGTCCGGACGCGCGGACGATCGAGCTCGGCGACCGCTGCATCCTCCCCGGCTTCACGGACTCGCACGTGCACTTCCCAACGTGGTCGCTGGGGCTGCATCAGGCGCGCCTCGACGGCGCGCGCTCGCTCGACGAGGCACTCGATCGCGTCGTGGCCGCGCGCGGGCGGGTGGCGCCGGGCGGCTGGCTGCGGGGGCTCGGCTGGCGGGAGGGCGACTGGACCGAGGCGCCCAGCCGTGAGGCGCTCGACCGGGCCGTGCCGGACGTGCCGGTGGCGCTGATGTCGAAGGACTACCACTCGCTCTGGCTGAACAGCGCCGCTCTGGCACGGGCCGATGCGCCGCTGGAGGTGCCGGGCGGCGTGGTCGAGGCGAGCGGCATCCTGCGCGAGAACTCGGCGTGGAACTTCCGCGACCGCTACGTGCGTCCGACCGTGGCCGAGATGGTCGAGGCCACGCGCGAGGGCATGGGGGTGGCTGCCTCGCGCGGCGTGGTGGCGATCCACGACAAGGACGGCTGGCTCGGCGCCTTCGAGGTGTACGCGCGCCTGCTCGAGGCCGGCGAGCTGGACGTACGGGTGTGGCAGTCCTTCCCCTGGGACCGCCTCGACGACCTGCGCGGGCTCGGCCTGCGCTCGGGCTTCGGCAACGACATGCTGAGGATGGGCTACCTCAAAGGCTTCATGGACGGGACGCTCGGTTCGGCCACGGCGCGGCTGCTGGACGGCTCGGGCGTGGAGATCAGCTCCCGCGAGGTGCTCGAGGACGTGGTCCGTCGCGCCGCCGACGCTCACTGGCCCGTGGCGGTTCACGCGATCGGCGACGGCGCCAACCGTGCGGCCCTGGACGCCTTCGAAGCCACGCGCGACGCCTGGCAGCCGCGTGGGCTGCGCCCGCGCATCGAGCACGCGCAGCTGGTCGACGAGGCCGACATGGCGCGCTTTGCCGCGCTCGGCGTGGCGGCGTCCGTGCAATTCAGCCACGCGCCCTCGGACCGCGATCTGGCCGAGCGACTCTGGGAGGGCCGTAAGGGCGCCTACGCGTATCGCTCGCTGCTCGATGCCGAGACGCTGCTCGCGAACGGGTCGGACGCGCCGGTGGAGGAGCTCGACCCTCTGGCCGGCATCGTGGCCGGCGTGCTGCGCACCATCGACGAGCGCCCGTCCTGGCGCCCGGAGCAGGCGGTGACCCTCGAGGAGGCGCTCCTCGCGACCTGCGTTGCGCCGGCGTGGTTGGAGCACGCAGAAAATCGCCGCGGCCGCCTGCGTCCCGGAATGCTGGCCGACCTTGTGGTGCTGAACCGCGACCCGCTCAGCTGCGCGCCGGGCGAGCTCCGCGACGTGCGCGTGGAGGCGACGATGGTGGCCGGCCGCTGGACCTACGGCGCGCTCTAGCCCTCCAGATCGTCCTGAATCATGTGGTCGGACGAGGCGATGCTGATCAGCCGGAAGTTCTCCCCGCTCACGAACTTGTGGGGCGTATTCGCCGGCACCACCGCGATCTCGCCGGCTGCGAGTTCGAAGCTCTCGTCGCCGGCCGTGAACGTCGCGCTTCCCGCCTCGACGATGAACGTCTCGTCGTAGGGGTGGGTGTGCAGGCGCGGTCCGGTGCCGGCGTCGAACGTGCCGATGAAGAACGAGACGCTCGAGCCATGCTCCCTCCCCTCGAAGCGGCCCACGAGGTTTCCAGGCAGGTCTGAGATCGCGATCTGCATGGCGAGATCCTAGGTCGCGTGGGCGGGCCTGCGGCGCGCGAGCCACAGCGCCGGACCAGACACGAGCGCGGCCGCGCCGAGCGCCAGCGCAGCCACGCCGAGAGCCTCCAGTGCCACGCCGCCCAGCAGCGCGAGCCCCGCGCCGGTCAGACCACTGAGCAGGTCGTTGAATCCGATCAGCCGGCCGCGCTCCGACGGGATCGTGCTATCCGCAAGCTCGGCTGTGGCCGCGACGAACGAGAAGTTCCAGCCCAGACCGAGGCCGAAGAGGGCCACGGCGGTGGCGACAACGCTGTCGATCCAGAGCAGCGAAATCACCGACAGCGCCATCACGACTAGCCCGCCGAAGAGCGCCACCGGCCTGCCGATCCGGTCGATGATCCGGCCCACCACCAGCACCAGCGCGTACATCCCAATCACGTGCGCGCCGATGATCGGGAAGACGTTGTGCGCGGCGTGATGCTGATGGTCGACAACCACCGCACCGGTGAGCGTCATCACTCCGACCATCACGCCGAAGCTCGCCTGGGCGGCCAGGAGCGCCGGGATCACGCCCGGCCGCGCGATGATCTCGCGCAGCGGCACCTGGGTGGCCGGCGGCGGGTCGCCCGTGTGCAGAATCTCCGCGATGCGCTTGGGGTCCGGGCGCACCATCAGCACCAGAACGAGCGCCACGACCATGAAGCCGCTTCCGGCCAACCAGAGCGGCGCGAGCGCGTCGCCGTCGAGGTGCTTACCGTGGAGTAGGGGACTGAATACGGCCGGGCCGAGGATCGCCCCGAAGACCGCGCCGAACAGCACCAGCGCGATGCCGTGGGCACGCCGCTCGGGTGGGTACATGTCGCCCGCCGCGGTCCTGGCAAGCAGCGCCGTGCCGCTCGCCACGCCCACGAGCACGAAGCCGCTCAGCACCAGGACCGCCACCTCGGCGGCGCACCCAATCGCGGCGAACACTCCGCCCACCGCGCCGATCATGAAGCCGATTGCCAGCACGGGCACCCGTCCGACGCGGTCCATCGCCCGGCCGGCAATCGGGGCCGTGAGAGCGCCAGATGTGAGCACGATCGCCGGCCCCAGGCCGAGCAGCCCGTCGATGCCGAGCACCTCGACGAGCGTCAGCGACGCCACCGCCGCCTGAAGCTGCAGCATGCCCGAGTTGGCGGCAAGGGCCGCCGACAGCAGCGCGGTGTTGCGGGCGATCGGCAGGTCGGTCATCGCGGAGCGGGCAGGCTACCGACCACGCCCTGTACTGCTGCGCGGCGGTGACGGACCGGTACGACGATTCCCACGTGTTACCGATCCAAGACCTGGAGATACCCCGATTGGATGAAGCGAGAGTCGTGGCTCCCTGCAGCGCCTGCCAGCGCCCCCGAGGCGCGCGCCATCGTGCGCGCCGCAGCCTCCGAGCTGAGGCTCGACGGATCCACCACCTGGGACCTGATGCTCGCCACCACCGAGGCGGTGGCCAACGCGGTCGAGCACGGCAAGCCGTGCGACGCGCGCGGGATCTACCTGGGCGTGGAGGCCGATGACGGCACCATCGGCATCGAGGTACGCGACTGCGGCTGCTTCCCGCTGGAGCCGCGCCCGAACAAGCCGGATCAGCAGCGTGGCCGAGGGATGCCGATCATCGCCAGGATCATGGACAAGCTCGAGGTCGCGCCGAGCGGCCACATTACGCGGGTCCGCTTCGAGAAGCGGTTCGCAGGCGTCGGAGGCGTGGCGACAGAGTTTGAGAGCTAGCCCGCCGGCACGGCGAGCTCGAACCACACGCGCGTGCGGCCCTCGTGCTCGACGCCCCAGCGCTCGGCCATCGACTCGATCAGGACGAGCCCCCAGCCGCCCTCCTCGTCGAGCGGCTGGTCGCGCGGAGCGTGGTCGAAGCCAGCGCCCGGATCAGTGACCTGAACCATCACGCCGCCGTCGTCCAGAGCCCCCAGCTCCAGCTCGATGACCGAGTCCTCCCCGGCACCCCCGTGCCGCACCGCGTTGTTCACGAGCTCACACACCAGCAGGAGCAGCGTGCTCTCGAGCTCCGAGGGCAGCCATGAGGCGGCGCTCTCGATCCACGAGCGAGCGCGCTCGGGCGCCCGATTGCCACCCGCGATTGCAATCCGCAGACGCTTCCGCGTGGTGGTGACGGGGGGCTGTAGGTGTATTGCCTGGGAGGAGTAAGCCATGGGGGAGGGCGCCCCGGAGGGGGACGGCCCGGGTCTAGGTCCATTCCCCGCGTCGGCGTTCTGCGCCCCCCGCTTTAGCGCTGCAACCACTGATGTGGCCGCCTGTACGAGCAAAAACCTCCGGTCGGGCTGCTTGGCGACATACGATGGTCTCCGAGGAGATGAAGGTCGAAGACACCGAGCAGGCGCTGACCGAGGCCGTGTGCTCGCGGGTGCGCGAGCAGCTCGGCACGGTCGATGCCGAGCTCGCGGAGGCCTTCGCCCGCCAGCTCTACCGCTGGGTGGCGGCCGAGGACGTGGCCGAGCGCGACCCGCTCGACCTGTACGGGCTTGCGCTGGGGCACTTCAACTTCGCCCGCGAGCGTGCTCCCGGCACGCCGAAGGTACGCGTCTACAACCCTCGCTTCGAGGAGCACGGCTGGCAGTCCACCCACACGGCCGTCGAGATCGTGACCGACGACATGCCGTTCCTGATCGATTCGGTGAGCATGGAGCTGAACCGGCGCGGGTTCGGCGTCCACCTCATGATTCATCCGGTGCTCGGCGTTAGGCGCGACGACGACGGCGAGCTGCTCGAGATCCTCCCCCAGCCTCCCAGCGACAGCCCCGAGGAGGGCGTGCTGGCCGAGTCCGTGATCCACGCGGAGGTGGCGCGGCAGACCGACCCGGCGAAGCTGCATGAGCTCGAGCTGCACCTGGGGCGAGTGATCGGCGAGGTGCGCGCGGCGGTCGAGGACTGGGCGGCCATGCGGAACCAGGCGCTTGACGTGGCGGGGGAGCTTCGAAGCGCTCCCTCGCCAGCGAGCAGCGAGGACGTGGCGGAGACGGTGGCGTTCCTCGAGTGGCTCGAGGCGCACAACTTCACGTTCCTCGGTTACCGGGAATACGACCGGAACGGTCCTCAGGGCCCAGGCCTCGGCATCTTGCGGGGACCGCTCGAGCGTGAGGACGCCGGCCCGTCGCCCGCGCCGCGTCTCCTCACCCTCACGAAGGCGAACTCGCGCGCCACCGTGCACCGCCCGTCGTATCTCGACTACGTGGGCGTGAAGCGCTTCGACGCGGACGGGAACGTGATCGGCGAGCGGCGCTTCCTTGGGCTCTACACGCATACTGCCTACCGGGCCAGCCCGATCGAGATCCCGATCCTACGGCGCAGGGTAGCCGCCGTCCTCGAGCGCGCGGGCTTCCCGCACGGCAGTCACAACGAGAAGGCGCTGCTCGAGATCCTCGACACATACCCGCGCGACGAGCTCTTCCAGATCTCGACGGACGAGCTGTTCGACGTGGCGATGGGGATCCTCCACCTCGGCGAGCGCCAGCGGCTGCGGCTGTTCGCACGGCGCGACCCGTTCGGCCGCTTCTTTTCGATGCTCGTGTTCGTGCCGCGCGACCGCTTCAACACGGAAAACCGGCGCCGTATCGAGGCCATCCTGCGAAACGCCAGCAGCGCCGGGAGCATCGACTACACGACGCGGGTGTCCGAGTCCGTGCTCGTGCGCCTCCATTTCGTGGCCTACGTCGAACCCGGCCGGATGCCTGACTTCGACGCCCGCGAGGTCGAGATGATGCTCGTGGCCGCCACACGATCGTGGGCCGACGACCTGCATGAGGCGCTCGTCGAGGATCTCGGCGAGGAGCACGGGGGCGAGCTGTATCGCCGCTACGCCGATGCGTTCCCCGCCGCCTACCGGGCCGACTGGGTGGCGCGCTCCGCGCTCGCCGACATCGTGCACATCGAGGAGCTTCCGAAGCACGAGGGGCTCGACATCAGCCTCTACCGCCCGCTCGAGGCCGGCCCGCGCATGCTGCGCGCGAAGCTCTTCCGAGCCGGCCGCGCGCTCACGCTCTCCGACGTCCTGCCGCTCTTCGAGAACATGGGCGTGGAGGTCGCGGACGAGCGTCCGTATCCGATCGTCCCGCGCGAGGGTGACGGGGTTTGGATCTACGACTTCGGCCTGACCTACCCCGGAGCGGGCGATCTCGACGCTGAGGGCGTGCGCGACAGCTTCCAGGATGCGTTCGTGCGCGCCTGGCGCGGCGAGGTCGAGAACGACGGCTACAACCGGCTCGTGCTCGGCGCGGCGCTCACCTGGCGCGAGATCACGGTGCTGCGGGGGATCGGCAAGTACCTGCGCCAGGCGCGCATCACGTTCAGCGACCGCTACGTGGAGCAGGCGCTGGTAGCGCACCCAGAGATCGCCCGGCTGATGATCGCGCTGTTCCAGGCGCGCTTCGATCCGCGCCGCACCGACCGCGAGGACGCCGAGGAGGTGGCGGCGCGCATCGAGCAGGCGATCGACGCGGTCGAGAGCCTCGACCAGGACCTGATCCTGCGCATGTTCCTTGACGTGATCCGGGCAATGCTGCGCACGAACTACTTCCACACGGGCCCGAGCGAGCACGCGCCACACCTGTCGTTCAAGCTCGACCCGTCGGAGCTGCGCTGGCTGCCGCAGCCGCGCCCCCGCTTCGAGATCTTCGTCTACTCCCCGCGCACCGAGGGAGTGCACCTGCGCGGCGGGCCCGTCGCGCGCGGCGGCATCCGCTGGTCGGACCGCCGCGAGGACTTCCGCACCGAGGTGCTCGGCCTGATGAAGGCGCAGATGGTGAAGAACGCCGTGATCGTGCCGGTCGGCGCGAAGGGCGGGTTCGTGGTGAAGCGGCCGCCCGCCAGGCGCGACGACCTGCCGGACGAGGTCGTCGCGTGCTACGAGACCTTCATCCGTGGGCTGCTTGACCTGACCGACAACATCGACCGCGCCGAGGTCGTCCCCCACCCCGGGATTGTGCGCTACGACGGCGACGACCCGTACCTGGTGGTGGCCGCGGACAAGGGCACCGCCACCTTCTCGGACGTCGCGAACCGGATCGCACTCGAGGACGGCTTCTGGCTCGGCGACGCGTTCGCCTCAGGTGGCTCGACCGGCTACGACCACAAGAAGATGGGCATCACCGCGCGCGGCGCCTGGGAGTCGGTGAAGCGCCACTTCCGCGAGCTCGGCCGCGACATCCAGTCCGAGGACTTCACGGTGATCGGCATCGGGGACATGTCCGGCGACGTGTTCGGGAACGGGATGCTGCTCTCGCGCCACATCCGGCTCGTCGGCGCATTCAACCACCGGCACGTGTTCATCGACCCCGACCCGGACCCGGCGCGGAGCTTCGAGGAGCGCAAGCGCCTGTTCGAGCTGCCGGGCTCGTCGTGGGCCGACTATGACCCCGAGGTGATCTCACCGGGCGGCGGCGTCTACGAGCGCACGGCGAAGTCGATTCCCCTGTCGGAGGAGGCCCGCGCCGCGCTCGCGATCGATGACGAGGCCGTGAAGCCGAACGAGGTGATCCAGGCGCTCCTGCGCGCGCCCGTAGACCTGCTGTGGAACGGCGGCATCGGCACCTACGTGAAGGCCAGCGCGGAGACGCACGCCGACGCCGGGGACAAGGCGAACGACGCCGTTCGGGTGAACGGCTCGGAGCTTCGCGCCCATGTGGTCGGGGAGGGCGGCAACCTCGGCGTGACGCAGGCCGGACGCGTGGAGTATGCCCTCGCGGGCGGCCGCGTGAACACGGACGCGATCGACAACTCGGGAGGCGTGGACTGCTCGGACCGCGAGGTGAACATCAAGATCCTGCTGGACGCCGTGGTGGAGTCAGGCGACCTCACCGAGAAGCAGCGCAACGCACTGCTCGTGGAGATGACCGATGATGTGGGCGCGCTCGTCCTTCGGGACAACTACGAGCAGGCGGAGACGCTAAGCCTCGCCGAGGCCAACGCGTCCAGCATGCTTGACGTGCACGAGCGCTTCCTGCGTTTCCTCGAGACGCGCCGCAGCCTGAACCGGCAGCTCGAGGCGCTGCCGAGCGACGAGGAAATCGCAGAGCGCAAGCGCGATCACGGCGGGTTCACGAGGCCGGAGCTGGCGGTGTTGCTCGCCTACAGCAAGATCGACCTGTACGACGCGCTTCTCGACTCGGACGTCCCGGAGGACCCGTACCTCTCGGCGGAGCTGGAGCGCTACTTCCCGCCCCCGTTGCCGGAGCGCTTCGGCGAAGAGATACGCGCGCATCGCCTCGGGCGCCAGATCGTGGCGACCCAGGTGGTGAACAACGTGCTGCACGGCGGGGGCACGACCTTCGCCTTCCGCCTGCACGAGGAGACGGGCGCACCGGCGTCGCAGATCGCACGCGCGTACGCGTGCGCGCGCGAGATCTTCGAAATGAGGCCGCTGTGGACGGAGATCGAGGCGCTCGACACGCACTGCGAGAGCTCCGTCCAGATCGCGCTGCTGCTGGAGGGCCGCCGGCTTGTGGAGCGCGCGTCGCGATGGCTGCTCGGGAACCGGCCACGGCAGCTTGACATCGCCTCGACCGTCAGGCACTTCCGCCCGGGCGCGATGGGGCTCTACGCGTCGATCACGCGGCTGCTCGCCCCCGAGGACGCGGAGCCGCTCGCGCGCCGTGCCGACGAGCTACGCGAGCGCGGGGTGCCCGAGGACCTCGCCACGCGTGTGGCGGCGCTGCCGATCATGTTCTCGGCGCTCGACATCGTGACGGTCGCGGATGAGATCGGGCTGGACGTGGAGCGGGTGGCAGCCGTGCACTTCCGCCTCGGCAGCCGCCTCGGGCTCCACTGGCTCCGCGACCAGATCGTGGCCCTACCCCGCGACGATCGCTGGCGCGCACGCGCCCGCGCCGCCCTCCGCGACGACCTATACGCGATCCACCGCGAGCTCACCCGCGAAGTGCTGCGCTCGGCCCCGCCTGGCGTCGAGCCGGATAACCTCGTGGACTCGTGGATCGAGGCCAACCCCGCGTCGGCGCGGACGCTCCAGACTCTGGGCGACGTCCGCGGTGGCCAGAGCTACGACCTCACGACGCTGCCCGTGGCGGTGCGCGAGGTGCGCAACCTGATCGGCGGCTAGTAGAAGCGGGCGAAACGACTTGCGAAACTCCTTCGTTTTGTCGCTCGAATCGGAGTAGGCTTGTGGGACTGGCCCTGCGGCCATCAACCCCGGCCCCCAGAGAGCAGAGACAGCCGAAGCGCGAGCAACGCGCCGAGGCCAAGACTCGGAGGCGCACGGGATTCCTGCGGGGTCAGTCTTCGTTCGAGGGGACGCCTACGCCGCGAGCGGAACTGCTCGCGCCTCGCGAGCGCGCTCGCCGCTCTACCGATGCACGGCCTCGGTAGGGCTTCAGCCACCGCAGCGTCTCGCGGTGAATCAGCGGGTGGAGGCGATCGGCCTTACCGGCCACGTAGCTCAACCCTTCGTGGTCCTACCCCCGCGGTGACAGCTGACGACGCGGCCGGTCCCGCACCCGAACTGGCCTGGGGAGTTTCGCCCATGCCTCCTAGGCCACGCCGGTGAGCTCTTCGCTCACCTGCCAGAGCCGGCGGGCGGTCTCCTCGTCCCGTGCTCTGCGGTTCGGCGAGACGATCGTGGGATGGCCGCGCTGCTCGCTCGGGCCATCGGGGCCCACGTAGGTGGCGCCCTGGAGACCCGGCTCGGTGGCCGCGAACAGCGTGGGCAGGGCGCCCATCTCGTCGCTCTGGGCTATGACCGCATTGCCGATCTTCATCACGAGGCGGTCGACGAGCGGCGGCGCCGCCGTCTGGAGGTTCGTGGCCGCGTAGCCGGGGTGCGCGGCGAGGCTCGTCACGGTCGAGCCCTGTGCGCGCAGCCGCCGGTCCAGCTCGAGCGTGAACAGGAGGTTCGCCAGCTTCGACTGCCCATAGGCGTTCCAGCGGAAGTAGTGACGATCACCGTTGAGGTTGTCGAACGCAATCCGCCCGATCTTGTGCGCGGTGCTCGAGAGCGTCACGATCCGGGCGTCCTCGCGCCCCTCCATCAGGTCCAGCAGCAGCGTGGTGAGCAGGAAGTGGCCGAGGTGGTTTGTGCCGAACTGGAGCTCGAAGCCGTCGGCCGTCCGCCGGCGCGGCGGGGCCATCACGCCGGCGTTGTTGATCAGCAGGTCGAGGCCGTCGTGCGTGGACCTGTAGCGCTCGGCAAACCCGCGCACCGAGTCCAGGCTCGCGAGGTCGAGCTCCTCCAGCTGCACGTGAGCGTCCGGCACGGCGGCGCGGACCTGCTCGACCGCGGCGTGTCCCTTGTCGAGGTTGCGGCAGGCCATCGCGACCGCGGCGCCCGCGCGCGCCAGCTCACGCGCCGTGACGAGCCCGAGGCCGCTGTTCGCCCCGGTGACGATCGCGTTGCGCCCGGACTGGTCCGGGATGTCCTTGGCGGTCCAGCCGTCGGCCATGGCCCGACGCTAACAGGACGCAACTGGTCTCCCGAGATCGCGACCGCGTCGAGGCTTCAGGGAGGGCGGCGCACGTCCGCTGCGGTGACGAACGATCCCGGCAGCGCGCTTGCGCTCGGCGCCTCCGTTCATATCTCGCTCGGCGCGGGCTGGCCGTACCTGCCACGACGAACGTTCACAGCGCAG
>Ga0126307_10000396_pt1 | contig 28125 bp, 28 predicted proteins | sample Plot28_FD_89955 | JGI IMG/M metagenome (GOLD analysis project Ga0126307, IMG submission 89955) | Serpentine soil microbial communities from UC McLaughlin Reserve, CA, USA - Plot28 | ecosystem: Environmental > Terrestrial > Soil > Grasslands | place: USA: UC McLaughlin Reserve, Lake County... | reverse complement strand
TGTCGGGCTCGGAGATCCAGCTCAGGTGCGGGTCCTCGCGTGCCTCGAGCAGCTCGACCGTGCCGTCATCGGAGGCCCCGTCCACCACGATGTGCTCGTGCGGAGTCCGCAGTGCCGCCACGCTGTCGAGCGTGTCCGGCAGGTAGCGCGCCATGTTGCGCGCGGGCGTGATCACTGAGAGAAGGGCCACGATCCGGCATCATCACGCCCCCGTGGAATCCCTGCCGACCCAACTTGAGGGCCCGCTCCTGTTGCAGCCGAAGATCCACCGCGACGCGCGCGGGTTCTTCATCGAGAGCTACCGCGCCGAGGTTCTTGTCGATCTCGGCGTGCACGACGAGTGGGTCCAGGACAACCACTCCCGCTCGGCGAAGGGGGTCATCCGCGGGATGCACTTCCAGCCCGGCATGGCGAAGCTCATTCGCTGCACCCGCGGCGAGGTCGTCGATGTCCTCGTGGACATCAGGAGGGGATCGCCGGCGTTCGGGCAGTGGGAGGCCTTCACGCTCAATGACGAGAACCTCCAGGGGCTCTACTGCCCGGATGGCTTCGCCCACGGGTTCTGCGTGACGAGCGAGGTGGCGGACGTGGTCTACAAGTGCTCGACCTACTACGACCCCGAGGCCGAGCGCGGGATCTCCTTCAGGGACCCCGACGTCGGGATCGAGTGGCCGGACGTCGAGCTCACCCCCTCCGAGCGTGACGAGCAGGCACCGCTGCTCAAGGACGTTGCGGAGCAGCTTCCGTTCGTCTACGAGGGTTAGCCTGCAGACCGCGATGAATGAGCACCCCGCCAACGACGCGCATCCCTACCTGCCCCGGGTCCCCGGGACCGGAAAGCGCGCCCTGATCACTGGTATCTCCGGCCAGGACGGCTCCTACCTCGCCGAGCTCCTGCTCGAGAAGGACTACGAGGTCCACGGGATCGTCCGGCGCTCGTCGAGCTTCAACACCGACCGGATCGACCACCTCTATCAAGACCCCCACGAGTCCGGGGTCAGGCTCTTCACCCACTACGGCGACCTGACCGACTCGGTCGCCCTGGTGAAGCTGCTCTACGAGCTGCAGCCCGACGAGATCTACCACCTCGGCGCGCAGAGCCACGTCCGCGTCTCCTTCGACATCCCCGAGTACACCTTCGACGTCACGGGGGCGGGCACCGTGCGCCTGCTCGAGGCGATCCGCGAGGCGGGCGTGAGGCCGCGCTTCTACCAGGCGTCCTCTTCCGAGATGTTCGGTGCGGCTCCGCCGCCACAGACCGAGGACACGCCGTTTCATCCACGCAGCCCCTACGGCGTCGCAAAGGTCGCGGCCTACTGGGCGACCGTCAACTACCGCGAGGCGTACGACATGTTCGCCGTCAACGGGATCCTCTTCAACCACGAGTCGCCCCGCCGCGGCGAGACCTTCGTCACCCGCAAGATCACCCGGGCGGTGGCTCGGATCGCGGCCGGCCTGCAGGAAAAGCTCTTCCTCGGCAACCTCGACGCTCAGCGCGACTGGGGATATGCGAAGGAGTACGTCGAGGCGATGTGGCTGATGCTCCAGGTCGATGATCCAGAGGACTTCGTGATTGCCACCGGCGAGACGCACACCGTTCGCGAGGCTGTGGAGATCGCCTTCGCGCGCGCCGGCCTCGATGCCGATGACCACGTCGAGATCGACCCGAGGTACTACCGGCCCTCCGAGGTGGACGTCCTGCTCGGGGATGCGTCTCGGGCGAAGGAGAAGCTCGGCTGGGAGCCCAAGGTCCACTTCAAGGAGCTCGTCGAGCTGATGGTCGACGCCGACGTCGCCGCGCTCGAGGATCAGCTGGCGGGGAAGGTGACTCGCTAGCAGCGCCGGCCGGGTAGCGTCCCGTCCCCGTGATTCAGGTCGACCGGGTCGAGGCCTTCGAGGAGCGAGAGTGGGACGAGTTCCTGTGCTGCCGGCCGGGCGGCCTCTTCGTCCACTCGATGGCCTACCGGGACCTGCTGGTGGAGGAGCTTGGCTGCGAGCCCGAGTACCTGGTCGCGCACGAGGCGGGCGAGATCCGCGGCCTCCTGCCCCTGATGTGGGCGGAGGATCCCGCTGGCCGTGTCTGCAACTCCCTCCCCTACAACGGTAGCCACGGCGGCCCGCTCGCCGCGGACGCGCGGGCTGACCGCGCCCTGATTGAGGCCTGGAACGAACGGGCCGCTGACCCGAGCACGCTCGCCGCGACGATGATCGAGAACCCCTTCGCCCCGCCGGCCGCACCCGGACCGGTCCATGAGCTGACCGACGAGCGCTTCGGCCACTTCACCGTGCTGCCTCCCGAAGGCCGCGCGCCGGAGCTGATGGCGCTGATCTCGCCGGAGGCCCGCAACAACGTGCGCCGCGCCGCCCGGCGTGGCGTCGAGGTCGAGCTGGACAACGGAGCCCTGCCGGAGGTCCACCGGATACACGAGGAGGTGATGGCGAGCTTCGGCGCCCGCGCCAAGTCTCGGCGCTTCTTCGACTCGATCCCGGAGCGGCTGGGCACGGACGGGTTTGCGGTCTGGGTGGCCAGAGTCGACGGAGAGATCGCGGCGGCCCTGCTGGTGGTCCGCTTCAATGGCGTCAGCGAGTACTTCGCCTCCGGGACCCGCGAGGGCTTTCGGCGCCATCACCCGCATCCGGCGCTCGTCTTCGCCGCGCTGGTCGAGGAGACCAGGCGCGGAGTACGACTCTGGAACTGGGGAGGAACCCGCGACGGGATGGATGGCGTCTACCACTTCAAGAGCAAATGGGGCTCCCGTGCCGTGCGCTACCGCTATCTGGTGCGACTCAACGACCGCTCGCTCCTCGACGCCGCGCCGGACGAGCTCCTCGGTCGCTTCCCCGGCTTCTATGTGGTGCCATTCGCGGCGCTCCGCGCCAGTGTCGCCTGACGACGGATCGGGGATGATGCGCGCCGTGAACGCAGCCGCCAGAGAACCCGATCCCGTATCCGAGCGGAAGCGGAGCGTGTCCGTGGTCGTACCCGTCTTCAATTCGGCAGCCTCGCTCGACGAGCTCAGCGAGAGAATCGTCTCGACGATGGGCTCCGTGGCCGGTGTCGAGGTCTGGGAGCTGATCCTGGTGAACGACGGCAGCAAGGACGAGAGCTGGGACCGCGTCGTGGCCCTGAGCCGCGAGCATCCCGAAGTCCGCGGCATCGACCTGACCCGGAACTGGGGACAGCACAACGCCCTGCTGGCCGGGATACACGCTGCCCGTCACGAGTTGATCGTCACGCTGGACGACGATCTCCAGAACCCGCCCGAGGAGATCCCGAGGCTGCTGGATGCTCTCGGCCCAGAGCTCGACGTCGTCTACGGCGTCCCGATCGCCAGCGCCCACCCGACGCATCGGCGAATCGGCGGCAAAACGCTGCGGGCGATTCTGCGCGTCCTGACCGGCCGGCGCGAGGCGATGCTCGGGAGCGGCTTCCGTGCGTTCCGGGCGGAGCTGGGCGACCGGCTTCCTCAAGCCGCCGGCCAGCGCTTCGTCCTCGACTCGTCATTGCGGTCCAGCACGGATCGCGTCGGGTCGCTCGAGGTGCGGCATGAGTCACGCCGGATCGGCCGCTCCAACTACACGTTCGGGATGCTGGTTCGGCTCGCGTTCACCGAAATCGTCACCGATCTGCCGTTCAAGCGCCGAAGCGAATACCGCCAGCCGAGCTACCTGGTGAGGACGGCGACAGAGGCCAATTCCAGCCGCCATGACCGCTGAGTCCCGGGCCTCCACGGCGGCCCCGTGTGAGCTCCTCGACTGGGACAGTCGCCATTTCGGTTTCCCGATCGCGCGGGTGGCCGGTGATGCCCTCGACGCCGAGCGCGCACGGGCCATTGACCAGTGGTGCGGGGATCGCGGCGTCCGCTGCGCCTACCTGCTCGCCGACGCCGAGGACGATGAAACCGCCCGAATCGCGGAGCAGCACAACTACCGCCGAGTGGACGAGAGGGTCACCGTCCGCCGGAGCATGGAGGGAGTGGAGAAGCTCGCCCTGGGCGGGCCCGAGGAGATGGAGATCCGCGAGGCGACAGAGCGGGAGCTCGATTCCCTGCGGGACCTCGCCAGTCGAAGTCACGAAGGGAGCCGTTTCTACGTTGACCCGGGTTTCCCGCGCGAGCGAAGCGATGCGCTGTACGCGGCGTGGGTGGAGCGCGGGCTTCGCCACCCGGACCATGGGCTCCTCGTCGCGATGCTCGGCGCCGAGCCGGCGGGCTACATGGCCTATTCGCGGCGCATCTTCGACGGGGAGGGACGTGGCGAGCTCGGCGCGGTCGACGAGCGCCACCGCGGTCAGGGGATCGGCCGGGCGCTGCACGTAGCGATGCTCCGCCGCCTGAGGCGGCGCGGCGCGGTCACCCATCGCGGCATCCTCAGCGGGAGCAATGGACCCATCCTTCGTCTCCATGACCGGCTCGGCTTCTGGCGAGACGCAACCGAGGTCTGGCACCACAAGTGGTTCGGCGGTGCGAGGGAGGACGCCCGCTGATGGCAGTGGATGCGCGGCTGCACGCTGAGCTGCTCGAATGGGACAGCGAGCACTTCGGGTTTTCGATTGCACGGGTCACGGCCAACACGCTGACCGAATCAAGCGCGGAGGCGATCGACGCATGGTGCATCGACCAAGGAATCCGCTGCCTCTACTTGGTCGCCGACGCCGATGAGCCGGAAACGGCGCGCGTGGCCGCCGCCCATGGCTTCCGCATGGTGGATATACGGATCATCGTGCGCCGGTCCTATGAGGGCCTGCTCGATCTGCCGCCGGGGCCCGAGGAGGTCACGACGCGGGAGGCGACGGAGGACGACCTCGACTATGCCCGCCGGCTCGCCGCCCGAAGCCACCACGCCAGCCGCTTCTACTTCGACGGGAACTTCCCCACGGACCGCTGCGACGCCCTGTATGAGGCGTGGGTGGAACGGGGGGCCCGGGATCCCGAGCGCAGCCTGCTGATCCCGGTAGTGGACGGTGAGCCGGTTGGCTACAACGTCGCCGCCCCGATCGGGCCCGATCGCGAGGCCCACGGAGAGCTGGTGGCGATCGACGAGCGCCACCGCGGCAAGGGCTACGGGCGGGCGATGCACTTCGGCGGCTACCGGCACGGTGCCGCGCTCGGCGCTCGCACGCAGCGGGGAACACTCAGCCACCGCGGCCTGATCCAAATGCGCCTCCACGAGAAGCTCGGTTTCCTCACAGACGAGATCCAGGTCTGGCACCACAAGTGGTTCGAGGAGAACACCGCCCCCGCGGGAACCCAGTGACTCGCGACGATGCCGGGCGGCCGTGTGAGCTGCTCGAGTGGGACAGCGAGCACTTCGGATTCGGGATCGCCAGGGTCGTGGGGTCCGAACTGGACGAGGCGACGGCCCGCCTGGCCGACGAGTGGTGCGCCCAGAGGGACGTGCGCTGTCTGTACTTCGTCGCGGACGCCGACGACGCCGAGAGCGCCAGGGTCGCCGCCGAAAGCGGCTTTCGCGCGGTTGATGTGCGGGTGAGCAGTCGCCGTTCGCTCAGCGAGGAGCCTCCGCCTGTCGGTCCCGACGGGCTGGAAATGGGAGAGGCTCGCGAGGCTGAGCTCGACTCCCTGCGTTCAATCGCGGCCGTGACCCACCGGGGCGGCGGCCGCTTCTACTTCGACGGCGGCTTCCCGCCTGAGCGCTGCGACGCTCTCTACGTCGCCTGGGTCGACCGGGGGTTCCGCGACCCTGATCGGATGCTCCTCGCAGCGAGAGTGGACGGGGAGCCCGTCGCGTACCAAGTGGTTGGTCCGGTCGAGGAGGGTGGCGGGAGGCGGCTGGAGCTGCTCGCGGTGGATCCCGGTCGCCATGGCGCGGGCATCGGGGTCGGCACCCTCTCGGGGACGATCCGCTTGCTGCGGATCGCCGGCACCCCGGAGATCTGGACGATTCTGAGCGCTCGGAACATCTCCACGGTACGACTGCACACGCGCCTCGGGTTCCTCAGCGAGAAGGTCGGCGTCTGGCACCACAAGTGGTATGGCCGCGGATAGCCGCATCCCCTTCAACCGGCCGAGTCCGGCCGGGGCGGAGATGGCCCACCTCGAGGAGGCGATCACCTCGCGGCAGCTGGCCGGCGATGGTCCGATGGCGCGCCGCTGTGAGGAGCTGCTCTCTGCGGAACTCGCCTCCCGGCGAGTGATGCTCACCCCGTCGGCGACCCAGGCTCTGGAGATCTGCGCGCTGCTGCTCGACCTCGAGCCCGGATCGGAGGTGATCTGCCCCTCCTTCACGCATCCCTCGAGCGTGAACGCCTTCGTCACCCATGGTGCCCGTCCGGTCTTCTGCGAGATCCGCGCCGACACCCTGAACCTCGACGAGCGCCAGGTCGAGGCGCGGATCGGCGAGCGCACCGCCGCAATCGTCTGCACCCACTACGCCGGTGTTGCCTGCGAGCTCGACGATCTCGTGTCGATCGCGGAGCGGCACGGCATACCGCTGATCGAGGACAACGCCCATGGGCTCTTCGGCAGCTACCGCGAGCGGCCGCTGGGAACGCTCGGGCGCTTCGGGGCACTCAGCTTCCATGAGACGAAGAACGTGACCGCGGGCGAGGGCGGGGCCCTCATCCTCAACGACCAGAGTGACGTCGATCGGGCGGAGATGATCCGCGACAAGGGAACGAACCGGGCCGCCTTCTTCCGCGGCGAGGCCGAGGCCTACGAGTGGACTGACTTCGGCTCGAGCTATCTGCCCTCGGAGCTGCAGGCGGCCTTCCTACGCGGGCAGCTCGAGCGTCGCGATCGGGTCCAGGCGGCGAGGGAGCGCATCTGGGACCGCTACGCGGCCGAGCTGGCCGGGTGGGCCGACCGGCAGCGAGTCGAGCTGCCGGTTGTCCCCGCAGGGTGCCGGCATCCGGCCCATCTCTTCCACCTGCGCCTTCCCGGCCGTGGCGAGAGGGACGCTCTCATCGCCCACCTCGCTTCGCGCGATGTCCTCGCCGTCTTCCATTACCTGCCGCTCCACCTCTCCCGGATGGGCCGCAGACTCGACCCGGAGTGCCCACCGCTGCCGGTGACCGAGTCAACTGCTGAGCGGCTGGTCCGGCTCCCACTGTTTGCCTCGCTCACCGAGGAGGAGCAGACGCGGGTGATCGAGTCGGTCACGGAGTTCTCGCCATAGCGGCGGTACTCGTTGCCGTCGGGGCCCTGGTCCTCTGGCTGATCGGCGGGGTGGAGCCCGGCGAGCTCGCCCGCTACCTCGGCTATGAGGCGGTCTTCGTCATTGGTCCCGGCTGGCTCGTCCTGCGAGCGATCGCCCCACGACTCCGCGGCGTCGCCTGGCAGCTCGGGCTCGGCTGGCCGATCGGCCTGGTGCTCGAGATCCTCGCGTTCGCGGTCACGGCCGCGCTCGACCTTCGCGACCTCTTCCTCGCGTATCCAGCGCTTGTCGGCGGGCTGGCCTTGGCGGTGATGGCCCGTCGCGATCGATCCGCTCCGTCGGCCGAGTCCGCGCCCATGTTCGCGTCCGCCGAGCGCTGGGCGCTGGCGGGTCTGGCTTTGGCGGCGTTCGCCTTCATCGGAGTGGGCCACTTCGTGACCACGCCACTGCCGGGGACGGCACCGGGGGACATCTATCCCGCCGACACGACCTTCCACATCTCCGTCGCCGCTTCGGCTCTGCACGGTTGGCCGCCAACCGACACATGGGTCATCGGGGAGCCGTTCAACTACCACTACTTCGTCCACCTCCACATGGCGGCGGGATCGCGGGTCACGGGAATCGATCTGCCGTTGATCGTCTCCCGGCTCTATCTCCTGCCGCTGGACGTGCTGCTCGTTCTGCAGCTGGGCCTTGCCGGACGGACGCTGACGGGGCGGCGGTGGGCAGCGCCCCTGACGGTGGTCCTCGTCCTGCTGGTCCGCGAGATCGACCTGAGCATCGGCGACATCACTCCGTTCGGTGGCACCGAGCTGTTCCACCTCTGGTCCAGCCCGAGCCAGCTGTTCGGCATGACGCTGTTCATCCCGGCGTTCGTCGTGCTCGCCGCGCTGCTCGATCCCGCGATCTCCGCGCGCCTGCCTTCCGGACTCCGTGGGCGCACCGAGCTCTGGGCCGTCCTGGTGCTGCTGCTGATCGGCGCGGGAGGCGCGAAGTCAGCGATCATGCCTGCCCTGATCGGCGGCCTGGTCCTCTATCTGGGCTGGGGCAGGCTGCGCGGGTCGCGGTTCGACCCCACGGCGCTCCCGGCGCTCGGGCTCTGCCTGATCCTGTTCGTCGTCTTCTACCTGCTGATGTATCGGGGAGGCTCTCTCGGGCTGCAGATTGACCCGCCCGCGACGATCAAGCAGATGCCGCCCCTGGAGCGGCTGCACGAGCAGTGGCCCGGCGGGCTGCTGGCCGACGCGGCGTTCTGGATCGCCGCCGTGCCGGCAGGGATCGCGATGTACTTCGGCGCCCCGCTCCTCGGTCTCGCGCTCTGGCGCAGCCAGGACCGGGGGCCGCTCGCGCCCTCCGCGATGCTTGCCCTGAGCCTGCTGGCTGTCGGGATCGGGGCGTTCCTGTTGCTCTCGGACGAGTACCTCGAGCAGACCTACTTCACCTCCTTCGGAGTGATCGCGGCGATGCCGCTGGCCGCGCTCGGGCTGATCCGCTTCCTCGAGTCCGCGGTTCCGCGGGCCGGGATCCGGTGGCGGGCGCTGGCCGGATTCGGAATCGCCTGGGTCGCGGCGGCACTCCTGCTCGCCGCGGCGGCCGACCGCCTTTGGGAACGGGGCCACTACCTGCGGTCCGACGTGGTCGCGTATCTGCCCGTCAGCGCCGCGATCGCCGGGCTCGCGATCGTGGCGCTGCGAGCGGCACCGGCCCGGCGCGCCCTGTTCAGTACGTTCGCGGTGGTCGCGGTCCTGCTCACCGCCTCCGTCGACGCGCCGCTCGACGTCTTCTCGAACCCGGCCAAGGACCTGGTCGAGGGCAACAAGCTGTACCCGACCTCCCCCGCCGGCCTGCGCCCGCGCGAGGTGCGCGGGATGGAGTGGATACGGGACAACCTCCCGCAGGACGCCATCCTGGCCGTGAGCAACGACCGCACCCCGAAGACGGTTCGCCTCGGTCCCTCGGATGGCGACTATCCGGCGTTCACCGAGCGTCGAACCCTTCGCGAGGAATGGGCCTTCACAGCGAAGGCGAACGAGCTCGGGCAGATCGACGTCGCCGCGCTCAGGGTGGACCCCTTCCCGGAGCGGACGATGCTGGAGCGGGCTGTGTACGGTCGCGCCGATCGAACGGCACTGCGCGAGATGGAAGAGAGATACGGCGTCACCCACATCGTCGTCTCGAAGAAGGACGGGCCCGTGACTCCCCGTCTGTACTCGCTCGGCCGGGTGGTGTTCTCGAACGGCGCAATCGACGTCATCCAGCTCCCGCCGCCGACCCGATGAAGATCGCGATCGTCTACGACTGCCTCTTCCCGAACACCGTCGGTGGCGCCGAGCGCTGGTATCGCAACCTGTCCGAGCGCCTCGGGGAGCGGCACTCCGTCACCTACCTGACCCGCCGGCAGTGGGGAGAGGAGGGACCGGGGACCTCGTTCGAGACGATTGCCGTCTCCCCCGGAAGCGATCTCTACACCCGCTCCGGCAGGCGCCGGATCTGGCCGCCCGTGCGCTTCGGCCTCGGCGTCTTCTGGCACCTGCTCCGGCACGGGCGCTCCTACGACGCCGTGCACACCGCGTCGTTCCCCTACTTCCATCTGCTCGGCGCCAGGCTGGCGCTCTGGTTGACACGCTCGCCCGCCCGGCTGATCGTCGACTGGCATGAGGTCTGGGGTCGCGACTACTGGCGCTCCTATCTGGGGCCGGTCGCCGGGCGGATCGGCTTCGGGGTCGAGCGCCTCTGCCTGCGCCTGCCGGACCGGAGCTTCACCTTCTCGCTCCTCGCCGAGCAGCGCCTGCGCGAGTACGGCCATCGCGCCCCGATCACTCGCCTGGCCGGCGAGTACGCGGGCGACGCCTGGGCGGAGGGCCGCACCCGGGACGAGGCGGTCGCCGAGCCGGCCACGCCGCTCGTCGTCTCCGCCGGGCGCCACATCCCGGAGAAGCGGGTGCCCGCAGTCCCGGAGGCGATCGCCGCCGCCCTGCAACGCTTGCCGGACCTGCGCTGCGTGATCCTCGGCGACGGCCCGGACTTCGAGGTCACCCGCGGGCGCATCCACGAGCTCGGGCTGAGCGAGGTGGTCGAGCTGCAGGGCAAGGTCCCGCATGACGAGCTCATGCGCCGGATCGCATCCGCCTCCTGCCTGCTTCACCCGTCCGAGCGAGAGGGCTATGGGATGGTGGTCGTGGAGGCGGTCTCGGTCGGTACGCCGGCGATCGTGGTCCGAGGGTCGGAGAACGCCGCGACGGAGCTCGTCGAGCATGGGGTGAACGGCTACGTCGTCGAGACGGCAGAGGCGGAGGCGATGGCCGACACAATCGTGCGGGCCGTCGAGGGCGGCGCGGCCCTGCGCGGGTCCGCCTTCGATTGGTACGCCGCTCATCGTGAGGAGCTCTCGATCGAGACGTCGCTCGCGGAGGTCGAGGAGTCGTACGCCGCCCTCGGCGAGACGCGATGAGCATCCTCGGCGATCGGCCGCTCGGCTTCGTCGCCCGCGAGGCAGTCCGCCCCTCGAACTGGGTCGCGCTCGCTCGGATGCCGCGCCGCTACCGGCATCCAGTGCAGGGCGCCCGCCGCTATTTCACTCCCGGTGGCAGCTACCCCTATCGCTGCGAGGTCCGCACGCCGCTCGGCATCGTGGCGCCCGAGCTCCACAGCCAGCACGACATGATCACCGTCAATGAGCTCTTCTGCCGCGAGGACTACCGCGTCGGGCCGGAGGCTCAGGTGGTGGTCGACATAGGCTCGAACATCGGGATCTCGGCCCTCTACTTCCTGACCCGCTCGGAGACCTCCCGGGTCTGGCTCTATGAGCCCGTCCCACGGAACGTCGAGAGGCTGCGCGAGAACGTCTCCGGCTTCGAGGGCCGCTGGCGGGTCGATCAGTGTGCGGTCGCGGACCGCGAGGGGGAGGAGGTCTTCTCGGTCGAGCCGACCGGCCGCTACGGCGGGCTCGGAGCGGGACACACCGAGTCGATCCGGGTGCGCGTCCGCGACATCGACGAGGTGCTCCGGGAGGTGCTGAACGCCGAGTCGCGGATCGACGTCCTCAAGCTCGACATCGAGGGCGTCGAGGCGCGGACGCTGGCCGCGGCGTCTCCCGAGCTCCTGGCCCGGGTCGGCGTGATCTTCGCGGAGGACGTCGCCGGCGAGATCGACCCTCCGCCCGGCTTCGAGGCCTCCCGCCGGGCCTCGGTCCTGAGGCTCGCCCAGCGGCGCTAGGCCGCCGCGCGCTCGTAGACCCCCTCGTAGCGCTCGGCGATCCGGTCCCAGGTGAACTCGGCGAGCCAACGCCGGCGGCCGCTCTCAGCGAGCCGCGAGCGGCTCTCGGGATCGCGCCACAGCCTCGTCACCTCGGCGGCGAAGGCGTCCGCATCGGCCATCACCAGGCCGTCGCGGCGCTCCGAGGGAACGACGACTCCGCCCCCGGTCCACTCCGCGATCTCCTCCGCGTTCCCCACCGCGGTGCTGACGAATGGCGTCGCCGAAGCCGCCGCCTCATACAGGACCAAGGGCGAGGCCTCGATCTGGGAGCCGAAGGTGAACAGGTCCGCGGCCTTGTAGGAGGCGAGCACCTCTGCCCGCGGCACATCGAGGACCCTGACCCGCTTGCGGCCGCGGCTCCCGATCCGGGTGCTGGTCGCCCGGCGCCGGCAATCCCACTGGCAGCCGAGCCGCAGCGGCCGGTTGCCGATCACGACCAGGGTGCCCCCGCCGGTCTCGGCGCGGCTGAATCCCTCGATGGCGAGGGCGTGGCCCTTCCGCCAGTTGTGCGGGCCGACCGTGAGCAGCAGCGGCTCGTCGCGATCGATTCCGTGGGTCTCCCGGAAGTCCGTATCCAGATCCTCGAATTCTTCGCGACCGGCGCCGTTCGGGACTACGTTCAGATTCTCCAGCCCGGCACGCCTGGCGAACTCGATGTCCTGGTAGCTGTCGGAGTGGAAGATGAGCTCGTCGAAGCGGGCCAGCCGCTCGGGCAGCTCGTCGAAGTACCGGGCGTAGGCGGGGTGCTCCAGGCCTGAGAACCCGCAGGGCGCGAGCACGGTCCCGCAGTCGAGCCGCTCGAGCACGGGGAGGAGGGCGTCAGTGGTCCACTGCTGCGCGGCGTAGGTCATCAGCACGTCGAAGCCGCCCCCGGCGGCGAAGGACCGGTAATGCTCGACCTCTCCGGTGAGCCCGCGCACGGCGTTGCCGGAGACCTCGAACTCCTCGATCCGCGCGCCGTCGAGCTCCTTCTCGGTGCGGTGAGCCAGACGCGTGGTGGCGACGGTGACCTCGTGGCCGCGGCGGACCAGCTCGCGTGAGACGTGCCTGACGACGGCCTGGGCTCCCCCCGGGCTGGGGTCGTAGAACTCGACGCAATGCAGGATCTTCAGGGGAGTCCTTCCGCGAGCGGGTGGGAGGGGCGGCGCGAGACCGGAGGGTATGTTCTCGCCGTGGGTGCCGAACCCCCGCGGATCAGCGTCGTCATTCCGACCTACCAGCGGCTGGAGGCCTGCAGGCGGGCGATCTCCTCCGCACTCGAGCAGGAGCTGCCGGCCCTCGAGGTGCTGGTCTGCGACGACGGGTCCACCGACGGAACCGAGGAAGCCCTGGAGGGCTGGGCCCGGGATGAGCCGCAACTCCACTACCTGCGCCTGCCGCGGAACTTCGGGGCGCCGGCGGCCGCCAGGAACCTCGGCACGGAGCGAGCCCGCGGGGACTGGGTCGCCTTCCTGGACGACGACGATGTGTGGCTGCCGGGCAAGCTGCGCGTCCAGGGCGAGGCGATCTCCTCCGGCGGCTTCGACCTGGTGGCCTGCGACGCGACCCGGAGCGGCGGCCAGCCCTACTTCGGGCTGGAGCGCGCGAGCGAGCCAGACCGCGCCGAGCTGCTCCGCCACAACCCGATCATCACCTCGACGGCGGTCGTCCGGCGCTCGGCGCTGATCGCGGCCGGTGGCTTCACCGACTCCGCCGTCGGGATGTCCATCAAGGGGGTCGAGGACTACGCGGCCTGGCTCAACCTCGCCTACCGGGGCGCTCGCATCGTGGTGCTGCCGGATCAGCTGGTCCTCTACGAGGACACCGGCGAGCAGCGCGTGAGCAGCGCCGCTGCACGGCAGGAGGCCGAGGTCGCCGCCGTGCGCTGGCGGCTCTGGATGCGGCGGCCGTACGATCTCGCCGTGGCCGGCTCGGCCCTGCGGGGGACACTCGATGCCTGGAAGTGGCGGAGGCGGAGTTGAACGGGCGCGTCGTCATGGGTGGCCTCCTGCGGGACGGCGAGCAGACGCTGCAGGGCGTGCTCGGATTCATCGACGACGCCCGCCAGGCGCTCCCCGAGCTCGAGGTCTACGTCTTCGAGAACAACAGCAGCGACCGGACCCCGGAGCTGCTCGAGCGAGCCGCGAGCGAGCGCTCCCATCTGCACGTTTGCAGCGAGACCTGGGACCTGGACGAGTTCCGCGAGGCCTCCAAGGCGAGGACGTGGGACAACAAGCCCTGTCGCCTCGAGCTGATCTCCGAGGCGCGGAACAGGCTCCTCGACTGGATGCGCGAGGACGGCATCTCGGCCGGCGACCGCGTGGTGATCGTGGACTGGGACTTCCTGAAGCCACCGCCCCTGGCGCCGTTGGTCGAGGTGATCGCCGAGTTGCCGGAGGACGCGGACGCCGTGTTCGCGAACGGCGTCGGCAGCACCGGCCGCTATTACGACCTCTACGAGCTGCGGACGCCCGAGCACCCGCTCGGGCCCGAGCTGATGGGCGATCGCTTCTGGTCATCGCGCCGGCGCCGGCGGGCGCTCGGCCGCGTGATCGGGCCGGGCGAGCCGCCGATCGAGGTGTACTCGGCCTTCGGGGGGCTGGCGGTCTATCGCGCCGAGGCGCTGGAGGGGTGCCGCTACTCGCCGTATCCGACGCCGGAGCTGGACGCCTTCTACAAGGAGCGCCTCAGAGAAGACCCGGGCAATCTGGAGATCCGCCGGGTCCTCCGCGGCAAGCCCGAGAAGATCCGCAAGGGAGCGCTGCTCGGCGCCCACCTCTTCGACGACGAGCTCTTCTACCTCAACAACTCGGGCTTCAACTTCCCGATCGCCGCCGAGCACGTCAACCTGCACATCTCGATGCGCGCCAAGGGCCGCGGGAAGCTGTTCATCCTTCCAGGCCTGCCCTACCAGTCTCACCACTGAGCGCCCGGCGCGCCTCTATAGGGTCCCCGCGCATGAGGCTTACGGTCAGGCCGCTGCTCAGGCCGCTGGTGAGGCGTCTGCCCGAGCCCCTACAGCCTGTGGCGATCCGAAGACTGGAAGCGATTCGCGAGGGCTTGGTCTGGTCGATGCCTCTCGCGATGTACGCGCGGTGCGCCCTGAACGGCTCAGGGAGCAGCTTCGTGCTCGGGGGGAAGCGTTACCGCTATCTGTGGCACCCGTACATGGCGACCTGGAGGACCGAACGAGCGGTAGAGGTGCCGGTCGCCTGGGACCGGGTTCGAAACACCGACCCGGCGAGCACGCTTGAGATCGGAAATGTCCTCTCCCATTACTTCCCCACCACCCACACCGTCGTGGACAAGTACGAGCGCGCACCCGGGGTGATCAACGAGGACGTGGTCAGCTTCTCGCCGCACCGTAGGTACGACCTGATCGTCTCAGTGTCGACCCTCGAGCACGTGGGCTGGGACGAGAAACCGAAGGACCCAGCGAAGGTCTTGCGAGCAATCGACCGCCTGCGCGGCCTGCTGACCGACACCGGCGAGCTCATGTTCACCGTCCCGAAGGACTGGCATCGCGACCTGGACCGCCACCTCTCAGAGGGTGATATCCCTTTGGCCGAGCACCGGTGCCTGAAGCGGATCTCCGCTGACGGTCGCTGGGCGGAGGTGGATTGCGGTGCGCTGGAGGAAGTTCGCTACGACACCCCGTTCCCGTATGCAAACGGGGTCACCTTCGGCGTAGTGCGCAACTAGACTCGCGTGCTCGATGAGGCCACGCGTGAGGCACCTGCCGCGGCCGCTTCAGCCACTGGCGATCCGGCGCCTCGACTCGGCGCGAGAGGGACTCAACTGGTACCGCCCGCTGGTCCTCTACGGCGGCGCTGCTCTGGGAGGCCGGAGCACGACCTTCATGCTTGGGGGAACTCGCTACCGGTATCTCTGGCATCCCTATATGACGACCTGGAGGAGCGAGCGAGCGGTGGAGCTCCCGATCGCCTGGTCGCGGGTCCGAAAGGCCGACCCGGCGAACATCCTCGAGCTCGGCAACGTTCTCTCCAACTATTTCCCCGTGCGGCATGCCGTCGTCGACAAATACGAGCAGACACCGGGGGTGATCAACGAGGACATCGTCGATTTCGATCCTGGGCGGCGCTATGAGCTGATCGTGACGATCTCCACTCTCGAGCACGTCGGCTGGGAGGAGGGCGAGCCTCGGGATCCCGAGAAGGTCCTGCGCGCGATCGAGCGGCTCCGCGAGCTGCTCACGCCGGACGGCGAGCTCCTGTTCACCGTCCCGCACGGCTCGCACACCGCGCTTGACGGCTACCTCTCGGAGGGCAGAGTCCCGCTGGCCGGCAGATGGTGCCTGAAGCGGGTTTCCGCGGACGGTCGCTGGTCGGAGGTGAGCTGCGATCAGCTTGAGGATGTGGCCTATGACTCGCCGTTCCGCTTTGCGAACGGCGTCACCGTCGGGCTGGTCCGCGCCGGCTGAGATCTCGATCAGGCGGCGACCAGCTCGTCGGCGAGCAGCTTCTCCCGCAGGGCGATGAACTCCGCCGCGCGGTGCGAGTAGGTGCCGCGCCGGCGGGCAAATTCGAAGCCGCGCTCGCGCAGCGCCGCGCGCTCCTCATCGCTGCTGAGATAGCGACCCGCCAGTTCCCTCGCCCGATCGAGATCCTCGGCGTACTGGGCGACCCCATCGGTGGCGTCCACGGCCCACGGGTTATCGGTGATCAGGACCGCTCCGTAAGCGGGCGCCTCGTAGACGCGCTCGACGGGCAGGCAGTCGTCGACATTCTCGGGCTGGTGCAGCCCGAGAACGATCTTCGAGCTCCGGAGGATGTCAACGCGCTCTGCCTCGTCGATCCACGGAGGCGTGCCGACGATCCGGTTCCTGGCATCGGCTCGGAAGTGCTCCTGCCAGTCGAGCCGGTACGCGGACGAGCCGACGTACGAGCAGTCGATTGCGTCGTTCTTGCAGCCCTCTCCGATCCTCTTCGGGTCGACGGGCGCGCCGAACTCGAGCGAGAGCGCGTTGCGGTGCTGCTTGCTGAACTCGCGCCATCCCCGGCGGGCCGGCGACTTCGGCTCCCCCCAACAGCACTCGCCCGTGAAGATCACCCGGATGCCGAGCTCGTCGAACACGGCCTTGTGCGGGTGCCAGAGCCACGCGATCACCACGATCTCGGGGCGATCGCGGAGGTGCCTGGCCAGGGCTCCCAGCGCCCTGCGCTGCGAGTACGCGCCGGGCCGCGAGGTCAGCTTCGTCCTTGGCCGGATCGCCGGGATCCGGCCGAAGAGCGGCTCTAGTGGACCGTCCGCCCAGCCGTGAAAGCAGTCGTGGTCGGCGAGCATGACCACGCCTGGCTCCCTGATCTGGCCGATGCGCTTCACCACCCGCACGTCCCACCCCTGATGGCCGAAGCCGGCCGCGAACTTCTCCACCGTGAAGCGGAAGTTGTACGGCGTCGGCAGGAACTGGTGATCCAGGATGTAGAAGGTCAAGGGCGCTGCCTACGCCGAACCCGCCGTCGCTTCCGCCGATCGTTCGTATGAGGAAGCCACATCCTCGATCTTCCCCTGGCCGTGGACCTTCCCCTGATCGAGCCACATCCCGGTCTTGCAGACCGACCTGACGAGGTCGAGGTCGTGACTCATGAAGATGACCGTGCGACCGGCTCGGTTCAGCTCGGCGAGCTCCGTGGCGCACTGATCGCGGAACGAATCGTCGACGACGGAGAGCACCTCGTCGAGCACGTAGGTGTCGGCGGGGAAGCAGACGGCGGTGGCAAACGAGAGTCGTGCCTGCATTCCGCTCGAGTACCGCTTCAGCGGGGTGTCCAGGTGGCGCTCGACGCCGGCGAACTCGGCGATCCGCCCGATCTCTTTCTGGATCGCGGAGCGGGGAAGGCCGAGGATCGTCCCGAAGAGGACGACGTTCTCGCGACCGGTGAGCTCCGGGTGAAAGCCAGCGCCGACCTCGAGCAGCGGCACCAGCCGGCCCCAGACCTCGATCTTCCCCTTGTCCGGCATCGCGATGCCGGAGATCAGCTGAGTGAGGGTCGACTTGCCGGACCCATTCGATCCGACGATCCCGAACATCTCGCCGCGCTGCACCTCGAAGCTGACGTCGGAGAGCGCCCAGAAGCGCTCCAGGTTGTACTCGCGCCGGACGATCGAGTGCAGCGTGTGCTGCAGGCTGAGCTCCTCGCCCAGCCCATAGCTCTTCCCGACCCCCTGGCACCGGACCGCGAGGTGCTCCGACCCGGGCCCGGCTCCATTCGTCTCAGACGTAGTCGGCAAAGCGGGTCTCCATCCTTCCGAACACGTACCAGCCGAACAGGACCAGGACGACCGTGAAGCCGGCGCCGAAGCTGACCGCGAGCATGTCGGGAGCGATCCCGAGCAGAGACCACCGCCACGCCTCCAGCAGGCCGGAGACGGGATTGAAGGTGAGGACATCCGCAACCGTCCCCGGGACGGTGTTGAGCGGGTATCCCACCGGCGTCAGGAAAATCCCGGCCTGAACCACGAGGGGGGCAAAGGCGACGACGTCCCGAAACCGGGCCGCGAGCGCCGCCGCCAGCAGCGTCACGCCCCACATGAAGACGAGCAGCCAGGCGATCATCACCGGCAGCAGGAGCGCCTGGATCGGCAGATGACCAGTGATCGCCGCACCCCCGATGCTGGCGACGAGCACGACGCCAAGAGGCGGCAGCACCGAGATCAGCGCGCCCGTGACGAGCGCGATCCGCGGGCAGGGGCTGCGGCGGACGACCAGCTGGTTCGAGGGCAGCGTGTTCGGCGCAATCGCGAAGGTGAACTGCACGTAGGTCCAGACGGCCAGGCCGGCCAGCGCGAAGACGACGTAGGGGACATCGCCCGTGTCGACGTTGGTCACCGCCGAGAACGCAACCGCGATCGCGGTGAGCATCGCCAGGGGCTGGAGGAAGAGCCAGAGCGGCCCGAGGGCCGACTGCTTGTACTTGATCTTCATGTCGCGCTGACCGAGCATCCAGGCGACGGGCAGGGTCGTCCAGACCTCGCGCAGCTTGACCCGGCGCTTTGCGGGCACGGTGACGCGCACGGCCGAATCCAGCCGCCCGTCCTCGGTGCTCACCTCCGCGCCGCCCTCTGGCAGAGCCTCCTTGAGCTGCGATGAGTAGTCGCTCACGACGCTGGAAGTCTAGGGGCGTTCCCAGGCGAGGCCGGCTTGAACATGACCAGGACGGTGGCGTAGCTCCAGCGCTCGTCGAGCGGCGTCCCGCGCTCGGGGTGACGCCGGACCCTGGCGCTCGGCGGCCGACCGAGCGCCCGGCGCGCGTAGGGCCAGGGGTTGACGAACTGGAGGGACCAGGCGAACGAGTCGCCGAAGAACTCACGCTCGCCGACGCCCATCCGGTCGCAGATCGACTCCAGCTCGGAGCGCGTGAACGGGACCTCGACTCCGAGCTTCCACTGCCCGGTTCGCTCAGCGAGCCACTTCGAGGCGCGGTACGGAGCGTTGCGGGCGTTGGGGACCGAGATGATCGCGATGCCGCCCTCGCGCAGCGCGTCCAGGTGGGCCTGGAAGATGCCCACCCGCTCGGCGCCGGTGAAGTGCTCGTTGAGCCCGAAGGACATGGCGATGTCGAATCCGCCGCGTACCTCGTCCGGCAGCTCCAGCGCGTTCGCCTCGACGAAGTCCGCCTGGAGCCCGTTCGCGTCGAAGAGCTCGCGGGCCTGCGCCAGCGCGAGGTCGGAGTAGTCGAGGACCGTCACCGACGCTCCCCGCTTGGCCATCACCGCGGCGTTCGTGCCCGACCCCGCACCGATCTCGATCGCGCGGATTCCCTCGAAGCCGCCGAACCGCGCCAGCACGCGCTCCTCGATCCGCTGCCAGCGGATCGAAAGCTCCTCCCGGGCCACCGTCCGCCGGTGCTCATCGGCGCTCGTTTCGCCTTTCCAGATGTTGTCCCAGAGCTCGGGTGTGTTGGGCTCGGTCACGCCGCGTCGATCCTGTCGAAGATCTCCGCGAACCGGTGGTCGTAGGTGTGCTCGTCCCGCACCCTGCGGTAGCCCGCCTCCGCCGCCCGCGCTCGCTCGTCCTCGTGCTCCAGCCACCAGCCGACCTGTGCGACCAGGTCGTCCGCGGAGTCGAACACCCCGATCTCCTTGCCCGGCGTCAGGTAGTCCTCGAGGTAGGCGACATGGTCGGTGAGCAGGAAGCCGCCGCTTCCCGGCACCTCGAAGGTGCGGCCCTTGATCTGGCTCTTCCGCTCCTCCTTCGTCCTCGTGATCCGGCGGAGCAGTCGCGTGGGCAACCGCCCCGGCGGCGAGAACGCGCTCGAGAGGTTGAGGTTGATCCGGCTGGCGCCGAAGACGCGGACCATCTCGTCGTGCTCTATCCGGCCCTCCGGCCAGCCGAAGCCCCAGCAGCGCACGTCGAATCCCTCGGCCCGCAGCCGCTCCACCGTCGCCGGTCGGTCGCCGTAGGACTGGCCGATGAAGGTCACGTCGTACTCCAGTCCCTCGGAGGTTCGGTCGTACGCGTAGCGGTTGCAGGCCCACTGGGAGAGGATCGCCCGCTCGTAGCCGATCGCCTCGTACTTCGGCAGGGAGTCGCGATCGGTGGTCACCGACCAGTCGAACGCCGGCGCGAAGTGACGAGTGAAGCCGTCGAAGCGCCAATGATCGTCCGCGAACCAGTTGACGGTGGGGCCGGCGGCGGCGCTCACGCGCCCGATCGTCTCCGGGTCGATCTCGTCCTTGAAGATCACGAAGAAGGAGAGGTCTGGGGCGGCCTCCTCCGCGGCTGCGATCAGGCGCCGGTTCATCTCGCGCTTGCCGTTGGCCTTCTTCTCGGCCATGAAGTCGAACCCGACGAGCTCGTGCCCCATTCCCTCGAGGGCGCTGCGGAAATTGGTGTCCTCGAAGCTCGGGCCGCGGGACGGGTCGCCGTAGTCGTCGGCCATCGCCACGTAGAGGATCTTCATCGGCTATCCGGTGATCCCCGCCGAGACGCGGCGGATCCTCGGTGCCAGCTTGCTGACACCTCGAGCAACACCCGGCACCGACATCGTCAAGGCGGCAGCGAAGGAAAGGGGACTGAGATGCGTCTGTAGCGATGCACGGAATGAGCGCCGCGCCTCATCCTTCCTGCCGAGCGCGGCCTGGCAGTAGCCGATCATCATGCGGTCGCGCGCGATCGTCCTACGCGCGAGCTCCGGATCGCCGGCCAGTTCCGCGTGGTTCACATGGACCAAGTGATTCGTCTCCCACATGTCCAGTGCGCGATTGGAGAGATTCCCGCCATGCTCACGCAACCGAACGAGCGGGCGCGGATCGAAGTAGAAGGTCGCCCCAGCAGCCAGCGCACGCATCCAGAACTCGTAGTCCTCGCCGATGATCGGCTTATAGCCGCCCAGGTCGAAATAGAGGGCCCGCCGCACCACCGCGCTCGGATCCGGGATCAGGTCGATCTTGTACATCGCGCGGGCAAACCATTCGTTGTCGAGCACCTTCACTCGCGCGGGACGGTGGTGGTGGCCGCTGGCGAGTCCGAACCTCGTCGCGGCGCCGAAGGCGACGTCGACCTCGGGTTTCGCGGCAAGCGTCGCGCCCTGCCACTCGAGCTTCTGCGGCTCGTAGACGTCGTCGGCGGGACAGAGGGCCACGAAGTCTCCGGCCGCCTCTCGGAACCCGGTGTCGAACGCTCCATGGCAGCCGCGGTTTTCCTGTTCGATCAGCCGAACCTGGCTTCCATAGCCCCGGACGATCTCGACCGTCCGATCGGTTGAGCCATCGTCGACGACGATCACCTCCAGCGGCGCCCGAGTCTGCGCGAGGATCGAATCGAGTGCCTCGGCGATGTAGAGCTCCTCGTTGTAGGCCGGCATCACGACGCTGATCGTCGGCCCCTCTGCGGCGGTCATCCGCGGCAGGTTAGGACGTGCGAACCTTGCGCCCCTTGAAGGTCGGCCTCAATCTGCTGCATCTCGTGCCCGGCGAGACAGGCGGTTCGGAGATCTACGCGAGACGGCTGGTCCCCGCCCTGCTCGAAAGCGGCGGGCTCGACCTGATCCTCTTTGCCTCGCGGGAGGCGGCCCCGGCGCTGCGCGCCGAGCCCTGGGCAGGCGCCGCAGAGCTGGTCGAGCTGCCGGTCAACGCGGCGAGCCGGGGGAGGCGGGTGCTGGCGGAGCAGACCCTCTTGCCCCGGGCAGTCCGCCGCGCGCGGATCGACCTGCTCCACAACCTCTTCACCACCGCGCCGGTCGCACGCAGCGCCCCTCAGGTGACGACCATCCTGGACCTGATCTATAAGCGCTTCCCCGAGGCGCACTCCGGCATCCGCTCCTTTGGGATGAGCACTCTGGCTCCGCTCTCCGCGAGGCGATCGACGCGGATCATCGCGATCTCGGAGGCAACAAAGTCGGACGTCGTCTCCTTCCTCGGAATCGATCCAGGCCGAGTCGACGTCACCTACCTCGCTCCCGGCTACACGGAGGCTGGCGATCCGACGCCGGAGGCCGAGCTGCGCGAGCGGCACTCCCTCGGCGATGCGCCGATCGTCCTCAGCCCCTCGGCCCACCGGCCCCACAAGAACCTCGAGCGCCTGATCGACGCCCTCGCGGCGCTCGATCGGCCTTTCGTTCTCGTCGTTCCGGGGTACGCGACCCGCTGGGAGGGCGAGCTCGCGGCTCACATCCGCCGGCGAGGCATGGACCAGCGTGTTCGCTTTCTCGGCTGGCTGGGCGACGCCGACCTCGAGGGCCTCTACGAGTCCTCCGTCTGCCTGGCCTTCCCCTCCCTCGCTGAGGGCTTCGGGCTGCCCGTGCTGGAGGCGATGGCCCGCGGCCTGCCCGTCGCCTGCTCGAATGCGACCTCCTTGCCGGAGGTGGCCGGCGAGGCCGCGCTCTACTTCGATCCGCTCGACGTTCCGGCGATGACAGGCGCGATCGAGCGCCTGCTCGTCGACGCCAAGCTGCGCAAGCAACTCGCCGCGGCCGGCCGCGACCAGGCAGCGCGCTTCAGCTGGCAGAGGACCGCCGAGGGAACCCTCCGCTCCTACGAGCGAGCCCTGGCGAGCTGAGCGGCGGCGGCGATGCCCTCAATCGCCTGCTCGGGACCGAAGCGGCGGATCAGCTCCTGCACCTGAGCCGGCTCGGAGGGAAGGCGGCGGAGCGCTTCGCTCAGCTCCCTGGGCCCGCGATAGGGAGTGACCGGCAGTCCCTCGAAGTCAGCCGAGTAGATGTGCTCGCGAACAATGGCCGGGACGGCATGGGCGAGCCCCTCGATGATCACCCTTCCCTGTGCTTCCGAACCGGTGGACGGCATCAGGAGCGCATCGACGTCGGCGAGGAAGGCCAGCACGTCATCGATTTCGCCGAGAAGCCTGATCCGGTCCTCGAGGCCGTGGAACGCGATGCGGTCCTTGACCGCCTTTACATACGCCGCGTCCTGCGGGGGGCCGCCCAAGAGCAACTCCGTCCATGCACCCCGTGCCGCGTTATCAGCGAGCTCGTCGATCAGCTCGAGCACACCCTTCTCGGGGATCAGCCGGGCGAGGACGCCAAGCCTGCCCTCGAATCGCGGCGCTTGATCGGACCGGGCGCGAGCGCCGCTGAAGTAGTCGACCGGGAGGAAGTTGCTGACCTTCGTGACGGGTACACCAGGGAGCTTCTCCTCGTAGGCCCGGGCGGCATTCGCTCCGACGACTGCCAGGGCGCCAAATCGGCGATACGCATATCTGGCAAACGGCCGCCAGGCGGTGTGCTGTTCATGCACGACGTTCACGATCGCCGGCCCACCCCGACGTTTCCGCGCTGCGAACAGGTAGGCGTGAACGCGCGGGTGGTTGCCGATCACGAGGGACTCACGGCCGAGCCCTCGCAGAAAGCGTCTGGTTCTGCGGGTGGCGGTCACGACCGGGAGAGCGTTCCGTGGGCCCAGGGCCGGGAACTGCAGGTCCGCGGTGGGTATCTCGGCCGACTCGCTTCGCTCAGCAAGAGGACTTCCCGGATCGCAGCCGATTATGACCTTGCAATCCCGCTCCCTCAGCGCGACGGCCAGATCCAAGCCGAAGAGCTGGCCGCCACCCAGGATCTCGCTGTGGTCCAGCAGCCAGACTTCCCGAGGCAGGCCGTGCACGTACTCAGCCGTAGAACCGGGTGAGCGTGAGCAACATCGCCGCGACTGAGTGGGCGACCGCGAGGCAGACGAGGAAGACGCCCGCTGCCGGGCCGTAGCGCTTGCCCGCGCCGCGGGCGGCGATCGCGACCAGCGCCCCGTACAGGGCCATCAGTGGGAGGAGGTAGCGCGGCTGCTCGTAACCGGCCGCGCCCCCGATCCGGGCGATGTAGCTCACCCCGCCGATCAACAGCAGAAGTCCCGCCATCAGCGTGAGGTAGGTGATCAGCTCTGCCAATCGGGTCCGGATCACGCTCCAGCACCGGACGATCTCCCGGGCTGCAAGAACGACGATCCCGATCCCGATGACGAGCGCGAGGTCGTAGACCCAGCTGGCGAATCGCGTATCGAGCCAGCCGAAGTCGCCGATGAAGCCGTTGAACCAGATCTCGCGCAGCGGATAGAACGCGAAGAGCGAGTCCATCGACGGTAGGCGGGGGAGGTAGAACTGCCACATGTAGTTGAAGGCGTCTCCAACTGTCGCCGAGACCGTCTCGGCCTTTCCGGGTACGACGATCCCGGTCGGGCCCTGGACGCCGCTGGCGAAGTAGAGCCCGCGGTGCCAGACCGTCGAGTTGAGGAGCATGTAGATGCCGAGCGGCACCAGGACGACTGCGACAGCCGCGAGCACCCCGTCGAAGGCCTCACCGCGGCGCCCGCGCCTCTCTCGCAGCACCAATGCGCCCAGCCCGACGAGGATCCCCGGAGCGAGGCCGACCATGTTCATCTTCGAGAGGATCCCGAGCGCAGCGAACCCCCCGATCGCGAGACCTCCATTGCGCGTCAGCCCGCGCCGAAAGGCCCGGGCGAGCGTGTAGAAGATCCCGGCGGAGGCGAGGTAGAGGACAGTGTCGCTGGTCACGCCGCTGGAGGTGAAAGCGAACATCGGCTGAAAGGCGACGGCCAGGGCGCCGACCGTCCACGCCCAGGGAGTGCCCGGCAGCAGCTCCCGGAGGAAGAGGAAGACCAGCAGGACCGTGCAGGCGGCGAGTAGCGCGGACAGCAGGCGGAGGAAGTGGACCCTGTCGGGTAGCGAGGTCCAGGGGGAGAGGTGGTAGACGCCTGCGGCGGTGAAGTAATAGAGCGGCGGGTTGTTGGTGTCCGTCGTGTACCCGCCCTTGTTCGCGCGGCCGTATGAGGTGGAGACGTCGCGTTCGAGGTTCTTGCCGTAGCTGGCCGTGCCGGGCACGCGGACGTCCTTCTTGCGCTGGACGGCCTTCCACCGGATCGTGTCGATCAGGTGTCGCTGTTCCTGGGAGAAGTGCTGGACGTCGAATTTCCCGGCGGGGGGTTTCCCTGTCTCGGCGATGCGCTGGACATATGCCACGTGACCGGCCTCGTCCGGTACCTGGAAGAGTGGCGTGATCAGTCCCCACGCGATCGCGTTCAGCAGGGCCACGCCGAAGCAGATCCAGGCGGCGGTTGGCAGACGCCGACGGACCTTTCCCGCGCCCTGGGGCTGACCCTCCCTTCGGTGCCGCGTCTCCTGGGTTCTCCGCAGCAGCTCCCTGGTGTCGCTCGGACCCGGCTGTTCGCGGAGCTCCGCCGTCGAGGGGGTTGCTCGCGCTTTCCGCTCGTCCGCCATCAGCTCCGCCGCTCCGGCAGGGCAACGACAGACCAGATCGCGAAGCCGGCGGCAACCAGTACGAGCAGCCCGGCGAACCAGAGTGACCAGCCGCCGAGCGGGCCCGTCTGCGCATTGGCATAGCGATCGGCGATCGCCCCCGTCTGCGACGCCCAAGTGGCCGAGCCGTGCCGGAGGAAGAACACGCTGGCGACGAGCCGCTTCTCATCGTTCTGGCCGCGCGCGCCCGGTGGCCGTTTCGGGCCGCCCGAGATCGCGATCCGTCCCTTGCCCGGGTTGGAGAAGCAGATCTGCGCTGGATGCACCGCGGGCGGATGCGGATGCAACCGGATCCGATTTACGACCGGGACCACCTGCTGGGTCCCGCTCGACACCGGCCTCCCCCGATCGATGATCTCCACCCTGAGGCGGCGGGCGCCCTCGATCAGCCTGGTGACGATCACCTCCACTCGGGTCGCGCCGGCCGGGACCCGGGAGATCCGTTGGCAGTGCTGGACTCCCCGCCCCAGGAACACGCTGGGGACGCTGGGTTCGACGGTGTTCGTCCCGGCTTTCACCGGGTTGGAGCTCAAAGCAAAGGCGAGTACCGCGGCCGCGATCAGGATCACTCCCGCGGCCCCAGCGACCAGGCGGCGTCTCACGACCTACTCAGGTCGCCGCAGACCGAGGATGGAGAGCAGGAACGAGGTGAAGAAGACCTCGGCGCCCACCGTCACCAGGGTGGCGGAGAGGACCGCGAGCTGGCCCTCGGAGAGGCTGCCGAAGCCGTTGTCGATCCACATGATGAGCAGGACTCCGCCGGAGATCAAACCGGCCAGTGCGATCGCCCCTCCGATCATCAGCCCGTGCTCGAGCCTGAAGCGCTGGCGCATCCGCCCGAACCAGTCGTCCCGCTCGCCCATGAAGTAGACGCCGTAGGCCCGCGCGGCGAGACCGAGCGCCATCACCTGAACCCCGAGCACGACGAGCAGCGACCCCCCGATCTCCGCGTGGATGCCCCAGTCGCGGCCGAAGATCGAGACGTGGCTGAGGACGATGCCCATGATCAGGCCACCGAGGGCGACCAGCACGGTTCCCGGGATCAGGAAGAGATGCCTGGGGCTGTGGATGAGGAGGAAGCGGAGGTGCCGCCAGCCGTCGCTCCAGGTCGAGAGCTTCGACTCGCCCTGGCGCGGGTGGTACTCGATCGGGAACTGACGGATGTCGAGGCCGGCCTTCGCCGCCCTGATGACCATCTCGGAGGCCAGCTCCATCCCGGTGGTCCGCAGGTCGAGCTTCGGAAGCACGTCGCGCCGGACCGCGCGCATCCCACAGTGCGCGTCGTTCACCTCGGTGCCGAACAGCGTGTTGAGCAGGCCGGTGAGGACGGGGTTGCCGACGTGCCGGTGCATCCAGGGCATCGCGCCGGGCTGGATGCTCTTCATCCGGTCGCCGAGGACCATGTCCCCGCCCTCCTCGAGGGCGGTGACGAAGCGCGGCAGCTCATTGGCGTCGTAGGTCATGTCGGCGTCGAGCATGACGATGTAGCGGCCCTGCGCCGCGGCAAGCCCGGCCAGGTAGGCGTTGCCGTAGCCGCGCCGGGGCTCGTCGACGACTCGTGCGCCGGCACCGGCGGCCAGCTCGCCGCTTCCGTCCTCCGAGCCGTTATCGACCACGACGACCTCGCCCTCGTAGCCGCCCTCATCGAGCGCCCCGCGTACCGCGCGCACGCACTCCTCGATGGACCCCGCCTCGTTCAGGCAGGGGATTACTACGGACACTTCGAATATCGAGGAATCCGCCTGCCGCTCGGCGATATCGGGTACGGTCACGCCGCTCAAAGGTGCCTCCGCGGGGAGTCTAGGGCGCTGATTCGGCTATCGCAGGGATAGATTGGCGCGATCGCCGCCGCCTTCCTCAGCCACTGCAAGGTATGCGAGCTGTCGGACTTCTCCGACCCCGAGCTGCGTGAGCTGATTCGCGACGTCTATGTCTCGGACCTCGATTACTTCGGCGATCCGGACTTCCCGACCGGCCGGGAGTACCGCAAGTACTGGGAGGTGGCGATGACGCTTCGCGCCTTCCGGTCGCTCGGTGTCCTGCGCGAGGACGCGCGGGTGCTCGGTGTCGGGGCGGGGCGCGAGGCGACGATCTACTGGCTCACCCGGCACGTCGGGGAGGTCGTCGCAACCGACCTCTACGAGACCCCGGACAACTGGTCTGAGTCCGACTCGAGCGCCGACATGCTCACCGATCCGGGCCGCTATTGGAACGGGGAGTGGAACCCGGAGCGGTTGACGGTCCGCCACATGGACGCGATGCAGCTCGACTTCGAGGACGACTCGTTCGACGCGATCTTCTCCTCGAGCTCGATCGAGCACTTCGGCGATTTCCCGGACGTGCGCCGCGCCGTCGAGGAGATGTTCCGGGTGCTCCGCCCCGGCGGCATCCTGGCCCTGGCGACGGAGTTCCGGCTCGAGGGCGATCGGATCGGTTACCCCGGGCTGCTGCGCTTCGACGAGCCCGAGCTGCGCGCGCTGTTGCTCGACGGGCTCTGGTGGGACCCGGCCACGCCGATGGAGCTGCAGATCTCGGACGAGACCCGCGACACCGCCGTGGAGATGAGCGAGGCGATCGCCGATCAGGAGTCGGGCAAGCGAGGATGGAGCCGCTACCCACACCTGGTCCTCCGCCACGAGCAGTTCCTGTGGACCAGCGTCCACGTCGCGTTGATCAAGTCAGGGCTGACCGCCGCCGACTGGCGGCGGCGAACACCAGAGTTGCCGCCCACGGTCTCGGTCGCGGAGCGAATGAAGAGGCGGGCTTACCCCGCGGTGGCCTGGGGTCGCCGCAAGCTCGGCCGCGGGTCAGACTGAGCCACCGAGAGCCTCGAGGTCGGCCCGAACCATCAGCTCGACGACCTCTTCGAAGGTCGTCTTCGCCTCCCAGCCGAGCTCGCGCTTCGCCTTGCTTGGATCCGCGACGACTTCCTCGATGTCCGCGGGCCGGGCGAGGTCCGGATCGATCCGCACGTGGTCCTCTCGCTTCAGGTCGACGCAGGCGAACGCGGCGTCGACGAAGTCACCGACCGAACG